>Ga0307434_1000125_pt1 | contig 68258 bp, 69 predicted proteins | sample SalMarWE160220MG_FD_202156 | JGI IMG/M metagenome (GOLD analysis project Ga0307434, IMG submission 202156) | Salt marsh sediment microbial communities from the Plum Island Ecosystem LTER, Massachusetts, United States - WE1603-220 | ecosystem: Environmental > Aquatic > Marine > Intertidal zone >... | reverse complement strand
GCAAATATTGTGGATGGAGAAAACGATGAGCAATTATTCAGAAGAGAATGGAGGTAGAAAAAGAGTGAAAATAGTAGCTATGCATCATCACCTCGTTGCAATACCTGATACTGGGTATACTAATCTTGTCGGTGTATTGGATGCAGGTGATATGCTAAGAGCGTGTTTAGAATCTGGAGTTGACCTAGTTGTTTGCGGGCATAAGCATAGGCCTTGGATGTGGAATCTAGGAAGATTACTGATAGCATACGCAGGAACAGCATGTTCATGGAGGTATAGGGGAATCTTCCAAGATACTTATAATGTTATTGATATCGATAAAGATGGCGAAATAAAACTCGAGCTAAAAATAGTCGGACAAAAAGCAAAGGTACCTCTGTCCGAGATAGTCAAGAAGTACAAGTCAGAACAAAGAATGAAAGCCCTATATAAGTAGAGCAAAATCAAATGACCGGGATTTAAGTTTCATATTCATATTGGACATAAGTATAGGAGCCTAATATCCTATTGCTATGAAATAGCATTTTTGTTTAATCAGATAAATACTTTTAAAGCTCGTAGACGTTAAATCCTTGTTCTAAGATGTTTGGAAAAATCAGCGCAATTATCCTCTTAGTTGCAGACGCTCCCAAACTAATAAGCTTTTATAGAGATGTCCTTGAGTTGGAAGTCAAACAAGATTCTGAAGATTGGATAGAATTATCTACAAAGGAAGGATCTACAGTCCTTGCACTATACCCTAAAAGAGACAACAAAAAACCCTCAAATGTCAAACAAGGTTTAGAGGATGGTCGCAATATGCTAATAGGATTTAATGTAAGCGATTTAGACATCGTTTGCAAGGAATTGGAGAAGAGAGGGGTAAACTTTTTCAAGAGACCATCTGAGGAATCATTCGGCAAGCATGCTATAATTGAAGACCCAGAAGGCAATCTCATTTCAATTGCAGAAATGAAACCTAGAGATGAATACACTCAGATATCGTACTATCATGGATTTGCTCCAGAATAATATTGGGGGGTTTGTACCTTTAGGGTTGGATACTTCTAACCAAAATCAAGTCTCTCCTGAGCGCCGCAACAATTTGAGTAAAATAAATTGCGCTCAATCTCGAGCTCGGCAAACGCCAAATATCGAGCTTCTCAAATAAGATGTTCAGTTCGTTCCAACACGTTAACAGGAGGAATCACAATCTGAAAATGTTTCTTGTGTTTCTTGACATCATCAAATCATATGAATCTTCATCAAGTTCAAGCATTCGAACAAATGCGAGGTAGGAACCCATGTTAGAAATAGGCCAATCACTACCATATAAAAGACGATGAGGTTTCCCTACATAATTTAGCAGATCATTTATCTGGCTCACATACCTGGTAGCAGAAGGTAATCCAAAATGTCCAACGACTAGTCCAGAAATATCTGAATAAACATTGGAGTTCTTGTACAAGACTTCTTGGCAATCGGCTATCCAAGGGTTTCCCAGATGACACATGACTATCCTCAATTCTGGATTGTCTACTGCAATGTCATCAACATTCAATGGATGGGCATACCTCAGTTTAGCCGTGCTTGAATAAGCATCTCCAGTATGAATCATGACAGGAACTCTATATTCCATACAAATATCATACACTTTCTGATACCTCTTATCGTAAGGATAATAGTGCTCATATCCACAATACAACTTTATGCCTTTGATAAGACGATCTTTGAGCCAGATTCTGTATTGTTTTAAATCTTCCTCAATATGATTGTCAATCGTAAAGCCAGCCACAATTCCGATTCTACTTCTTATATCTTCATTCTTGTTAACGATATCAATGATTTGCGAGGTAGAGGGCCTGTTTGCATCGACTATGTAAGATGAGATCACTATCGAGTAATCAACATTGTTTCTATTCATAGATTGTATTAGTGTGTCTAGTCTATTCTCAAGTAACGTGAATTTGTTTTTTTCTTGTGAACTTATTTTATCATACTTATTTAGGTGAACGTGACAATCTATGATAGTCATAAATGTCTCTAACTCTAGTATCGAAATAGAGGATTCAACCATTCAATGAAACTGGCACAATTACGTGAACGTGGTTCTAAATAGTTTGGAAGTATTTTAATAAACTTAAACCCATTAGCCAGCTCAAATGATAAAACTGGGTCATTTAATTCTCCATTGATCACTTTATCAGCATACTCAGAAGCAGACATTTTGTCTGCATAATCATGGGAGTTAAATAATCTCCATCCACTTATCATTCTTTTCATTAGAACTAATTCCTTTCTCGCGCCATAGAGCATACTCCCAATGCCTTCGTGTCCATATGCCGGGCGTGTTGATATATCAGCTCCATACGGGCTATCTCCATTTGGATTACAGTCAGTAAACATACCGTTTGAGATGGTTCCCTTCCACGTATGCTCCCCACCATCTTCTCCAATAGCTATAAATTGGCCCAAATCTACCCAAGTCACCCCAAGTAGCCTACCCAAGTCACCTGGAGGTGGCTTTTCAGTTCATCCGGATGCCAGATATTGACATATCGAGCTAATATTGGAAATGATTCCTTCTGCAATTTCACTATTTCTTCAATATCATCTGGTCGAGTATTTCTAATTATCAAGTGAACGTTGTGATCTTTGCTCATAATTGTTATTTTCTGGGATCTTGCAGGATATATTACTATATGATAAGTTTTATGAATACAATATTGAGTGTATGAATACATCTGTCAGGTATGTCTGAACGTTTTCTAAGTATCTATAAAAGATGATCGAATAAAAATAATGATAAGAGTAATTCTGACGCCTCTAATGAAACGATTATCACAAGCTAAATCTAGGATGAAGGTCAGAGTTCGTCTAATCTTGAACAAAAGTCTGTAACCCGGAACCTATCCACGCTCATTCGTGACTAGAACATGATGAACTTTAGATGAAGAGTCCTTTTTTTTAGAGTAGGAATAACCTTAAATCGCAATATATTAGAACATTTCAAAAGATCTCCCCAATGAATTTATCTAGCGTACATAACTAAGGTATAAGATGAAAATTGATAAGAAATTTGCATTAACCGTGACCATTAGTATCTTTGTGACAATTTTAGTTTATATAGGGATAGTTACCTCACTCGAAAGGCCTACCCTTTATAGAACGCCAATATCAAAGGAGAATGCCATCTCAGTTGTGATCGATAATAGGAATCTAATCTACTCTGAACGCCGAGATTTTGTTACAGAATTTGTGTACATAAAAGGAAATGGGTTATTCTACGAATCAAAAGTCGATTCCAATTATGTAGGCCGATATTTAGGCAATTCTCACCCGACAATAAACAATGCCAATTATTTTGTGTGGAAGGTAACAGATAAGAAGAATAATTTCACATATTTCGTTGATAATTTGAATGGCGAAATAGTCTCTGAAATTAGTCAATGATTGGCTAAATGTTTGCCTTGACCTACTAAATATCTGACCTCCGGAAATCTTACGATTAAATAACATTGCTAATGAATCTAGGTGACTAGTTACTTGTAGCCAAGATAACTACAAGTAAGCTGCATTGAACACCACAGGCGACCAGTAACAAGTAGATAACAGCTTGACTTGATAGGCTAATTCAAATTATCTTGTATCGCTCAGCTATCTTAATCACTTCTATGTGGATTTCTTCCTTTGACTTGTTGTTTGCATCAACTATCTTCCAACCGTAGGCGTCGGCATATTTGAGAAAGTAGTTTCTCACCTTTCTAAGATAATTTTTATCTTGTTCATTGATGTCTGGATTCGAATTTCTGGACATAGATTCCTCTACAGATATATCCAATATTATAATTAGATTAGCTTGTGGCATCTCTCCGTCGAGAGATTCAAGCCATTCATGTCTGGTAATTCCATCAGCTAGTCCATAAATAATATTACTTTGATAGTAGCGATTCATAACTGTGATCGTTCCCTCATCAAGTAATCTCTCAATGACAGGCTTCTCTTCATATCTATTTAGTGTAAATAAAACATGTAACGCATGTGGATTGTATAGTGTCTGGCCTTTTAGGTGTCTATGGATTTCGATTCCACTAAAGGTACTATAATTGGGAAAATTCATTTGCACTGCATTAAAGCTTGTCGCGGAACTAATATAATCCACGAGTAGCTTTGATTGCGTTGTTTTCCCCGATTTATCTATTCCCTCTAGGACTATGATCTTACCATTTGGCATAAATTTTCAACTTTTCTCTTTTGTGTTGTTCCGAATATTTATTTCAATACAACCACCACTCCAGTCATCAGGAGACCAGATCTTGACTTTACCAAATAATTCTTTGATTTATCCCAATAATTAATTAGAATCCTTTACAGCACTTGTCATTTCCTATTTTCATAAGCTATGTGTTTTTTTCATACAATGGAATGGATGAAGATCGGTGGTCGAGAAAGGTTTTTCATATTTCCAACAGCTGAACATCCAAGGAGATGGCATACTAACAATAAATCAGGTAATTTATTTTCCATTTTTCCTCCCCCCATCATGTACGCATTGCGATACCACATTTAAGCGACAATCTTTCCATTTAGCCTATCAATCTCGTACACTAGAAGGCTGAAGGTTTCTTTGTATCTTGATTGAACTTTTTTTCTATTCTGGCCTTTAGAAACAATTTGAATTTGTAATTTTGGCTTGTGGTCTGAAGTGTATCCCCTGGGGTGCGTTTTTACATACATTGATTGTGGTAGGTTTGAATCGTTTATCTTAAAGAGGATGGGAGTGAGGACAGATTCACCTACTCCTACTACTTCATGAGTGGTTTCGATGACATGGAATCTTGTACTAATTTGTTTTTGAAGAATTGGGATTACAAAAGCTGAAAAGATCCCTTCCAATTCCATGGGAACCCCTGGCAAGCAAAAAATCCTTCTGCTAGATCGCTGTCTTGACTTTATTTCTATCAGAACTGCCGGAGCGATACCCACTATATTTTGAATAGGTATGGAACCTTTAGGCATCATTGCCATTTTTAATCGAAATTCATTTAACTGATACTTGATAGAAAGTCTTTCATAGCTCTTTCTCATCATATCCAAGGCCTTTTCACTCAATTCAAGCTTACATCCTAATGCAGAAGAGACACCTTCCAATGTTTTATCGTCGGGAGTCGGACCTAAACCTCCTGATATTACTAAGCAATCTATTCCTCTTTCTAGAGATTCGTTTATTGCTGATGATATCTCACAAATGTCATCACCCACTATCGTAACCCTATTTACAAATCCTCCAATTCCTGTAATCTTTTTTGAGAGCCACTCTGAGTTGGTATTTAAAACTAATCCTGTAAGTAACTCATCTCCTATACACAATATCTCGATAATTTGGGTAACAATTCATCACCGAGATGGAGTAACCAATATCAGTATATGAATTTTAGAGGTATATTTTTCTTCCACAGTTTGGCCTTCAAATTTCTCTCACAACCCTCCATACTCGTTGGTCGTTTCAAAATGTGGTAATACTTAATTATAAGCTGGGGGAATTATTGAGCAGCAACAATATTTGTTCAACAGCCTTTGGGTAAACTCCAAGGGCCAAAACAATACAGAAGGAGAGAAAGGTGCTTCCTTCTCTTTTATCCTGCTATATAAGTAAGTATTTTGCGACCAAAAAAGCTTTTAAATTCTGACGACTACTCCATTTTCCTTGAGATATTGCTTCACTGAATTGACAGTAGCTTTTTCATAATGAAAAATTGAGGCAGCTAACGCAGCTTCTACATCAGTCTTTCGAAATACTTCCAGTATATGCTCTTGTGATCCGCATCCACCAGAAGCTATAATTGGAATCCGAACTGTTCTACTGATAGTTCGAATCAATTCAAGATCATATCCATTTTCAGTCCCATCCTTATCAATGCTTGTTAACAGGATTTCTCCAGCTCCGAGTTTCTCTACTTTCTTAGCCCATTCTATTGCTTCAATGCCAGTACCTTCACGGCCACCAAATATTCTTACTTCAAACCAGTAACCTTTCTTTTCCGTTGAGTGGTCCACGTGATGCCGTTTTACGTCTACAGCCACAACAACACATTGCTTACCAAAGAGATTCATTAATTGAGACACAAGTTCAGGATTCTTTACTGCCGCGGTATTGATTGAGACTTTGTCTGCCCCACTCAATAAAATCTCTCTTGCATCGCGAATATTCCTGATACCACCTCCTACGGTAAATGGTATGTTGATAGCCCTTGCTACTTCCTTGATGACAGTTTTTAAGGCTTCTCTACCTTCATGGGAAGCATTGATATCAAGAAAGACGATCTCATCTGCTCCTTCATGAGTATACTTCTTTGCAAAAAACACCGGGTCACCAGCGATTTTCACATCAGAGAAATTTACACCCTTGACAACGTTACCGGCATCAACGTCCAAGCAAGGAATTATCCTTTTTGCAAGTGTCATATTTTTTACGCTAGGGCTCTCGCATGCGCGATACTTATCTTTCTATCATAGAGTGCTTTGCCTAAAATTACTGAAGAACACCCGGCTGTTCGTGCTCGTAAGATATCTTCCAAGCTGGAAACTCCTCCACTTGCAATTATTTTTATGCCGGGAAACGCAGAAGCATGTTGTAAACTTGAAAAGTCTGGACCGGAAAGAGTACCATCTTTTTCAACGCTTGTCAGCAGAAACTCTGAAATACCAGCCGCTTGAAAATCATAAATAGCGTTTTGAATCGAAAAATTCGTCTTTTCTCTCCAACCATTTACTACTACCGTTCTTTCTCGATGATCTACTGCAAGTACAATCCTTTCTTTCTTTTTCTTGATCATCTTTCCTATAAGATCTGGTTCCTGAAAAGCGATCGTACCCAGAACAATCTTGTTCACATTTTTCAGCATTTCATTAATAATCTCAACTGATCTTATTCCTCCGGCGGCCTGTACCGGTATCTGGATAGATGCTGCTATTTTATATATCATTTTCCGATTGTTATTTCCCGTCTGTAAAGCTGCATCTAAATCAACTATGTGTAACATTTCTGCTCCCTCAGCAGCCCACTTCTCAGCCACTTCTACAGGATCGTCGCTGTAGATGGTCTTACTGTCAGGATCTCCTTTCACTAATCTTACAACTTTCCCATCCAACAGATCAATTGCAGGAATGACCATCATTTACTTTTATTGCACACTCCAATGAAATTCTTAATTATCTTCTCACCTATTGCTCCTGATTTTTCTGGATGGAATTGGGTCCCAAAGAGATTGTCCTTCTCTATAACTACAGGAAATTTAGTCCCATACTCAGTGCTTGCCATAGTGATCTCCTTTTCAGGTGATACGATTCTATATGAATGAACAAAATATACCCATGATCCGTCTTGTACGCCGCTGAGTAATTTGCCGCTTTTGTTAACAATAATCAGATTGTTCCAACCAATATGTGGAACCTTTACTTGTTTATTGTCAAGCATCTGTACGTAACCTTCTAACAATTTGAGTCCATCCAGCTTCCCTTCTTCACTTTCCTCCAGGAACATTTCCATTCCTAAGCATATGCCTAGAATTGGTGTTCCCCTTGTAGATGCTCTTTCTAGTGTTCTTTTGAAGGGTTCAAGAGACACTATAGCAGGATCGAAATTCCCTACTCCTGGAAGTACCAGACCATCGAATTCATCCAAAGTGTCCATGTCTCTTATTATTGATACTTCTTTAGCTCCATTTTTCCTCATAGAGGATTCTAAACTAAATAGATTCCCAGCACCGTAGTCGAAAATAGCCACTTTGGCCATTACATCTCTCCTTTGGTACTGGCAACACCCGTACTCCTAGGATCATAATTTATAGCCATACGAAATGCGATCGCAAATGCTTTCATCGCTGATTCAACCTTGTGATGATCATTTTCCCCATACTTAACATCAATATGAACACATGCATTAAGGTTCTCTGCAAGCGATCTTACAAAATGTTCTATGTCTTCTTTGTCAATTCCCTCAATCTTATTGTTGATTAGAGACAACGAAATTTTGCTATATTGCCGCCTAACAAGGTCAATTGAAGCGATCGTCAAAGAATCGTCCATCGGGACAATCGCATAACCAAACCTAATAATATGCCTCCTGTCGTTCAGCGCCTTGTCTAGAGCACGGGAAAGAGAGATAGCAGTGTCCTCGATCAAGTGGTGTACAATATTATCATTTGAGTTAGCTAGTACATTGATATTAACCATACTGTGTTTTGCTAGAGAATCTATTAAGTGATTAATAAAGGGCAATCCAGTTGAGATATTCGCTTTTCCTGATCCGTCAAGATTGATTGTAACTTTGATATTTGTCTCTTTAGTGGAGCGAGTAGTTTCACCAATCCTTTCATGCTTACCCTCTTCAATCAAATGCAATCAAGTATTCACATTACTTTATTTAATACATTTGGCAGTTTATTGACGCTTCTTAATACTAACTCTGCACCATTCTGCTTAAGAGCTTTCCTAGTTTCCATGGGTTTAGCGCTCGATCCATATACTCCAATAAATTCAACATCTAACCCCATCTCCGCTTTCGCCTTTTCTACCATAATTATATCCTCTACAGAATCACCTACGTATATAGCATGCTTTGTGAGCATTCGTTTCATGGCTTTTCTAATTCCATAAGGATTAGGCTTCGCATTTTTCCTTGGTTCGTCTTCTAAGAATATGCATGCTTCTTTGTTAAAAGTTGATAATATCCCTTGAAGAGAGTACTCAAAGGCTAATTTACTTCTTCCTGAAACAACCCCAATACCCTTGTTGAATCGATTTAACAGGAATCTTGCGGTACCCTTGGTAATCACAACCTTTTCATTATCGATTAGACCGTCACCAAAATAGTATTTAGGATAAATACCGTATCTTTGTTTAAATAATTCTTCTCCGTAAAAAACTTCGTCAAACACAGTTGTTACAATACTCCTCCCGACAGGTCCAGGATAACTTAACTTGTGTTTTATTTTCTCTACTATAGCTCTAGAATAGAGTGTTGATAGATACCTTTCCACAGAAATTATGCCTCTTGCATCAACCTTATTGGTGGCGCCAAAGAGGAGGCTTTCCAACTCTTTTGTGCTTGTGATCCGACTCACAAGTGAAGTGAGAATCAGGGCGTAAGTAGTATCAGTATCATTATTAAAACCACCAGTTCGACGCATTTTAAGAAGGATACTGTCTGATACTGGCTGGAGAGTCTTGGACATGTCTAATATGTCGAGAACATGTTTGACCGTTTTTTTGATAGCAAGATTGTACGAAAGTTGAGTGTCTATCAGAACTCCGTCCACATCAAAGAGGATGCCATCTATATTCTTCTTGTGGAACTTGGATTCCCTCCACTAAAGAAAGAAAATTTGTGAGTGAGACAATTTCATCCATCCTTTGACGTGATGTTTTTCATCGAGCTGATGAATTTATCATTCATTTCTTCAGTACCCACTGTAACTCTAAAGCACCCTCTATATCCATAGAAATCACCTAAAGCCTTAATCGATATCAATTCATGACTAAGCTCTTCTTGAATTGAGTCGTATAAATCAAAAGATTCAAAAAAGACAAAATTTGCATCCGATTGAAAAGGTTTAATTCCTTGCATTTTACTAAGGATAAGAAACATTTTGTCTCTTTGTCGTCTGATTAATTGAACTATCTCCAAAAAGTACTGATAAGAGGATAAAGCAGATGTGGCTACCCTTAGCGACAAGCTATTTATTGGATAGGGGGATTGAATATGTGTTCTAAAAATCTCTGCCAAATTCTCTTGGGAAATTAGATACCCTATCCTGGCACCGGCTAATCCAAACGCTTTTGACATAGTCCGAAGAACAACCAAATTATCATATTTAGTTACAAATTGAGATAAACTATAATTCCCAAATTCTACATACGCTTCATCAACTATTATCAATTTGTCATTTAGTGATTCAACAATGTATAGCATGGTCTCTTTGTCAAACTGATTTCCTGTAGGGTTATTTGGTGAACAAATATATACAATATTCGATTTTTTTGCACTGTTCATAAAGCTTGATAACGGAATGCTATTATCCATTTCATTTAAAGGAATACTTTCAATCGAGATGTCATGCAATTTACATCGGTTTATGAAATATGAGAAAGTGGGTTCGACGATAGTGACATTTGCTCGTTTTCCTAACGTCGATAACAAAGATTCTATGATTTGATCCGAACCGTTGCTAACAGCCATATGCTTCTTGTTTATATTCAAATACTGTGATAATTCCTCATAGAACTTTTCTAACTCCTCTGCGGGATAATATCTCAAGTCAGTCATGGAGGCCGCTTTAGACACAATATCATTAAGGAACTGTGAAGATAAAGCAAGATTCTCATTTGCATCCATTTTTATAACACTCTCATTAGTTGTAGGCTTGATATATGCATCAAGTCTGGACAATTCCAGCAGTCTATTTGAGAGCCATTCTGATGTCATTTCAAAAACCTTCCTTCTACTGCTTTGTAATGATTAAATAATCCCTCTGCAGTCGTGATTTCCCTAACACAAGATACAATCTTTTTTAGATCGTTTCCGTTTAATTCAACATAACTTATCATCTTTAGAAAGTCCAAGACAGATAATCCAGCCCGAGACTTAGCAAATCCCATAGTAGGTAACACATGATTTGAACCCAGACAGTAGTCACTAGCTGCAGATGGGGTGTACGTTCCTATAAGGATGAGGCCTGCGGATCTTATTTTTTTAACTACCGAACTCGCGTTTACAGTCATTACTTCCAAATGTTCAGGAGCGAATTCATTTATGAAATCGATAGCATCAGATTCTCGTTTGCATATTGCAACAAAACCATTCTTACCAAGACTTTGCGTAATTATATCGCGTCTTAGGACACCCTCTTTGCTTCTAATCAGCATATTGATCTCATCCTTAACTCGCATTGCCAGACGTCTCGATGTCGTAACCACACCACAAAGCGTATCGTTACTATGCTCAGATTGAGAGATCAAATCAAGGGCCACGAGTCTGGGATGCGATTTTGAATCAGCATATACTAACAATTCTGTAGGACCAGCGACCATATCAATTGCAACCCTGTCGGAAACCATATTTTTTGCAGCGGTCACAAAAATACCGCCAGGTCCCACAATCTTGTCAACCTTCCTAATACTTTCTGTTCCGAAGGCTAGTGCGGCTATCCCCTGAGCTCCTCCAAGCTTGTAAACTTCTTGTACTTTGCAGATATCAGCAGCCACTAGGGTCAGAGGATCAATACTTCCATCCTTCCGAGGCGGACTGATCACAACTAATCTCTTAACTCTGGCCACATTAGCTGGAGTACAGCACATTAACAAGGTACTAGGATATCTAGCTCTTCCTCCAGGTACATAGCAACCAACGCTCTCTATAGGTCTAAATAGTCTTGTTATTTTCATTCGGTCAAATCGTGATTCAATGCCATTCAGGTGATCAAGCAGAATTGATTCGAACTTGATCAATCTCTTTCGCATTGCATGTATCGATCTCAACTGCAAAGAGGTAACGTTTTTGAAAGCTGTTCTAAATTCGTCATCAGACACTCTAAGAGTTTTCAGTTCGACGCCTTCGAACTCTTGACTATACTTAAGGAGAGCGCGATCCCCCGACTTTTCTACCGACTTTATGATAGCGTTTGTTTTTTTTAAGATGTTATCTGATAATGTTACATGTGCCTTCCTAAATTTTGCAACATCTAACTGCACATTTTTTACATCAACAATTCTCAATACCATTTAGTTCACTACTATTCTCGAACAATCTATGTGCAGTTAAAGGGGAATGATACAGGAATATATCTTGTACGCCGATGCGCCACATAGTCTTGTGTGAATAGAATTTAGACGCCCTGACTGGATTCTACCTTTCTGTCATATAACGAAACTCCATCATGTTGTGATCTTCTCCTAACGGGTCTTCTCCTAACATGGTAGTATTGGTATATTCTTAGCAAAATGAAATTTCAATGATCCTTTCGAATGCCTATAATTAGATTGATTAATGGTGTGTTACAACAATCAACACGTCTTCTAAATGCAGTCATCGCATCTGTCATCATCGTTGACATGATTTGTTTCATCGAAAATGAAAGAGAACTGTAGAGGCAACATGAAAGATAACATCGAAATAATCCAAGTTCATAGGAACACAAAAATGGATCAAATCAGATTATCAAAGTAGTATTATGAACAGTTTAGTTCAATTTAATGGACAGCGACTATCAAAATCCAAGTCCTGTAAGGATTATCATTTTGAGGATTTTTTTATGCACCGATCTAAATCTTGTCTTGCTAAGATATGACTGTACTAGTCAGAAGAGATGACGAATTCACTAATATACTCAAACTGAATCTAAGATCTAGATACAGCCAGAAAAGGCGTTCTGAAGATGAAGTGCATGTTTCAGATATTATTCCTTCATCCTGTATAAGAAAACAGTATTATTCGCGTAAATTCCCAGAGATTGATACGATATCTGATGAATCTATATATCATTACATCAGAGGAGAATCTAGCGAATTCGTCATAACTCAGCTCGCAGATATAGGCGTCTCCCAAGCGAATCTTGAATTTGACGGAATACTTGCGCATCCGGATATCATGTCTGACGATTCTGTTGTTGAACTTAAAGACACATTGAACTTCGGTAGACTGAATATTAGCGATGAAAAGTTCAGATCATATCTGCGACAATTGTTATATTATCTAGTAATAACAGGCGTTGAACGAGGAGTCATTTCCATTAGGTATAACACGAAAGAACTGAGGTGGGTAAAGAGTGATTCGAATGGGGATTATTTTCTTCAGCCTCATGATGCGAAAGGCCCATTTATAGAAAGTTGGAGCGTTCATCTGCCAAAAGATGATATTGTTAGGGAATTATTAAAGAACGAAATGGTTAGAAGAAAAAAACTATTCAGGCAAGCACTTGAGCATTCCGATGTGTCTATCCTTCCTAGACTTTCTCAGGCCAAAAGGAATATGAAATGCCCCAAATGCAATTTCTATAATAGATGTATGAACGAAGATGATGAAACTACAGAAGCTCATGAAATGGCTAATGAATTAGACATTATGGACATCTCTGGGGTAATAAATTTTAGACCTTTTCAAAGTGAGCAATAGATTCTACTATTTCGAGTGGAACTAGAGTATCAAATTCAAATTAAATTATCAGGAATTTTTGCAATTCTGTTATTCCATTAGTTTTTTCTGCTCTTATCTTTTTCTAGTCATGTTAAAGTTTACACCGACAATCCGTTGGACCCGTTTGCATCTTTTTAAAAGGAGGAGTTATGCTGTTCAATGGATCCTATTTATCAGGTGAGGTGATATCGCATCTATTACACGTTGTAAACGGGATATTAGAATACCTATCACACTAATCTATAATCATTAATTATTTTACAAATGGTCATCAATATTGATCACGTCAAGCTGGAGAATTTGTCTTGGTTCACTTACTACAAGACCTTGAGCTCTCTTCCGTAATAGTGGAAGTATTTTGATAAATTCCTTTTTGTCTATTATCGTGCTAACGCTATACCATCCACTTTCACTTAAATTGCTTATTGTAGGCCTCTTGAGAGCGGGAAGTCCTTCAAGAATAGAACTAATATTTTCTTCTTTAACATTCATAAAAATGTGAACTTTTTTTCTCGCTTCAACTACTCCCTTCAATAGAGCGAGCATATCTGCAATCTTTTCTCTCTTACGTATGTTCATTAATGACCTCTTATTTGCAATTAATATTGCAGACGACTCCATCACAGTATCTATAATCTTAAGATTGTTTTGCATTATGGTCGTTCCTGTTTCAGTAATATCAAAGATCGCATCAACATCTTCTGGTGGCTTAGCTTCTGTCGCGCCAAAAGAAAGGAATATCTGCACATTATTGTTTGTACCTATACGCAACCATGGGGTAATAATCTGGGGATCAGAATCGCCAAAATACTTAGTGTATGCACTATTGGATTTTATATGTGAAGAAGTGGTTGTAAGATATTCAGACGAGATCCTCAAAGTCTTCTTCTTCTCCGCGAATTCTGTGATCAGTTCCGATAAGTTATTGACCGGAAAAATCTTAGGTACTGCAATGACCTGGCTAACACGCCCATACTCCAAATCAAGTAACTGAGAAACAAATGCATTAGCTTCTCTGACCCAATCCTTACCAGTTATCCCGACATCGTAGAAACCTTCTTGAACATAGGTGGGAATTTCTTGCGGGCGTAGTATTTTCACTTCGATATCTGGATCACTGAGTTTGATGCGATATGTTCGTCCATGACCACTAACAGTCTGCCATGCTTGTTCGAGCACTCTAAATGTCGCCTCTTCAATACTGCCTTTTGGAATTGCAAACTTAACTATAGACATGGCTAAACGCTTGAGAGATGCCAGATCCTTTGTATATATCTAATCATTGATTTGACCATCTTGACTAAATTTAATCATCAATTCCTTTGCTCTAGATAGATTGACTTTGTCTTCCTTGACAAGGTGTTCTGATATAATGTCTATCAGATCGCCTCTTGCCCCCGCCATAAAAGCAATATTTCTTGAATGTAGTTTCATATGCCCTTTTTGGATCCCTTCAGAGGCCAATGCGAGTAGCGCTGCAAAATTCTGAGCTAGACCCACAGATGCGATTACAATCGCAAGTTCTTGGGAAGAATTAACTTTTAGAATCTTTAAACTCGTCGCAGCCATCTGATGTACCCTTGTCACTCCACCAACTATCCCTACAGCCATAGGCAGTTCCAATTCACCAACAAGATCACCATTTTCATCTCTACACCAATTTGACAATGACTTGTAACGACCTCCTCTACCAGCATAAGCGTGAGCCGCAGCCTCAATAGCACGGAAGTCCTGCCCGGTCGCCAGTGCTACAGCATCAATGCCGTTCATGATACCTTTGTTGTGAGTAACAGCTCTGTTGACATCTGAATAGGCAAGAGCATATGCATATAGGATTCGTTCGACAGTAATATCTCCACCAATTTGATTTTTTGGAAAAGTGCCTCTACATCTAACTAGTCTTCGCACCGAATAGTTTGAAAGGATCTTCAATATCGTCCTGCACCCAGTAATACTCTCGATGGCTTGTCCGACCACTTCGCATATCGTATTCACTACGTTAGCACCCATCGCATCATGAGTGTTGATTATAAGTTCTACGATGATCATGGTGCCCATCCCTAGCTGGCTCTCGTCCTCGACGGCTCTGACTTCTATTTCTTTCACTTTTGACGATCTAGCCCTGGAAGTGGCAATCCTACACAATTCATCTTTATTTTCGAGAATCTCTCTTGAAATTGCCTCATGAGGCTTCTCATCGGGAATTACTTGAATTTGACCAATCATTAGGGAATCATCTGCTTCACCGTGAAATCCGCCAGTGAGTTTGGCTATTTTTGCCGCTTTACTTGTTGCGGCAATCACAGATGGTTCTTCTATTGCCATAGGGATGAGATACTCAATATCATTAATCAAAAAGTTTGTCGCAATTCCCAGAGGGACGGAAAATACTCCTATCGCATTTTCTATCATTCTATTCACATTATCAAAACCCAAGCTGTGCGCTGAATCCTTCAGAAATTTGACGTCCATGTCCCCAAGAGAAGTATTTTTCTTAATTAGATCTAGTCTATTAGTCAGACTCAATTCTCGGAACTTAGTTCCTGCAGCGACGTCCAATTCCAATGATCTTCTTCCAATACGACAGGCTGCCTATTTAGGTGTAACCTGTGGGGGTAGAGGAAATGGAATAACGGGCGCCGCGCCGCACCAGGAGCCAAAACTTTAAAGTCATTACCTTCAACTAAACTTGAGAAATTTGTCTTTAATCTGTGCTGCCAAATTCCAAATGTTACAACATTATATTCTCTTAACCGGCTTCGTAGCATTGGCATTATTCATATTTATCGGAATTTCCTCTGATATTGTACACGGAGAGGGAGATGAGACGATCTCTGAACTAAATGAGACTACTGCGTCCTATCTTGTGAATACCAAAACCTTGGAGATAGGTAATGCGTCGTATCAGATCAGATATCAGATCAGTGGAGACAATCAATTGAAGACAATCTGGGTCCAAAGAGATAATATAACACTGGCTGCAGAAATCTCGGCAGTCTCTGACGGGGAATTAACTATCGAGCTTCCAAGAGATGTTATAGACTCTAAAAGGCAATCGAACGCGGACGATGTTTATGCCATATTTATTGATGGACAGTTCACACCATATGATGAAATCATGAACAACACTCAAGCAAGGGTATTACGTATAGAATTCGGTAACGGATCTGAGCAGATAGAGATTACCGGGACACACATTGTCCCAGAATTTGGTCCCCTTGCTGCATTAGTTCTTGCGATATCATTAGCTTCTGTGGTCGTAGTAACGAGGATCAAGAACGTTAAGGGCTTTAATGACTTGTTCAGATCAAAATGAAAATCAAATGAAGCCGCCAGGAATGATCATATCTAATTCGATTTCGTTTTGCGGGTAATACAAGAGCTTGGAGGAAAGAAGTAAAACTATCTTAATTGACAGTTCCTCTTACTGCATTTACATTTATTGTCTCAATAGTAGCTTTAATAGTATTGGTGGCTGATGGGTAACAGGCTTACTAACATCTTAGGCTTGGATCGGATCTCCGTAGTGACATACCTTTGATCACTCCCTCACACTTTTATTTTTTCAGTTGAAATAGAATTTGTCGTATTTAAACTATGTGGCGAGTACTGATTATTACATTTAACTGAGTTAGAGCCGATATTTTTTATGATCTTGCTTATTAATGGTCTCATTTGAGTGGTACGGATACGTTTTCCATATGGTATTTACAAACTAATTTGGATATTTTACAAAATACATAACAAACCAAGAAAAAAGTGTATATATGCAAAATATATGCTTATTTCTATATTCTTGCAAGAAATACTCAGAGCTGAAAACCTGAAAAAATACTTTCGCATGTCAAAGGGTTTAATGAGCGCGATGAGAACCGACTCTGTTTCTCTCGTGAAGGCAGTTGATGGCATATCATTAAGACTAGATGAAAGTCAGGTCTATGTTATTGCAGGTGAATCAGGTTCAGGAAAATCAACACTTGCGAGACTGCTTTTGCGAGCAATAGAACCAGACGAAGGTCGAATAATATTCAAGGGTGATGACATCACAAGAAAGAAGGATGCAGATCTCAAGGAGTTTAGAAGAAGTGTCCAAATGGTACACCAAGATGCGTACACATCACTCGATCCCAGAATGAAAATCCTTGATATCGTAATGGAGCCAATTACTATCCATGAAAAGGGCAACTCAAGAAGGGAGAAGCAAGAGAAGGTATACAAGGCATTGGAGGATGTCAAGCTTGAGCCTGCCGTTGAGCTATCCAGCAATTATCCATATTCTCTTTCTGGTGGTCAGCGACAAAGAGTCGCGCTAGCAAGAGCCCTAGTTCTGAGACCCGCTGTTATAATTGCAGACGAACCTGTATCGATGCTAGACGTGTCGGTCCGAGCAGGGATATTAGAGCTAATGAAGGATCTTAAACACAGATTCAGAATATCATATATGTATATCACACATGATCTTAGTACATCCCGATACATCGGAGACAAGATTGCTATCATATACGCCGGGAAGGTAGTGGAGATGGGCAAGGTTGATACTGTTTTACTTGATCCTCTGCATCCGTATACCCAAGCTCTTATCGATGCCGTATCCGAACCAAATCCTACAAACTTGCAAAAAACAAGATCTATTCGTATACGTGAAGGGGAGAAAATATTTAGCGGAGGATGTAATTTTTATTTTAGATGTCTTTATTCAATGGATAAATGCAAAAAAGAACCATGTCTTAGAAATCCCCGTAAAGCCAATCAGTTTGAGAGTAGTGGGGATCATTTTGTCTCATGTTTTTTATATGACTAACTTATTTACGAACTAAGGCGTTTGTCGTTGTAATTGTCACTGTGTGTCAGCGTCATGGATTTGACTGTAAGCTTGGGCTTACCTTTTTGCCAGGATTATATCTTACAACGCGAGAAATACCATCTTTAGGATAGACGCCATAAACAAGACTTGCCCTAGCCACGGTAGAATCTTTAAGAGTGACCAGTATAATCTGGTTGTCAATTGATCGTCTTAAGAGAACACCTAGTAATCTCTCCGTATTCTGTGCATCTAGATGAGCATCAACTTCATCCATGAGATAGAAGGGAGAGGGCTTTAGTGACTGTAATGCTAACAGAAATATTGTTGCGGCCATCGTTTTTTCTCCTCCCGAAAGCGACGTAGATTCCCGCCTAGGTTTGTCGGGAAACTGTACTACTAGCATGATACCACTTGTTTCTTCAGCGGGGTTTTCAATTTCGAGCCAAGCTGATCCACCACCAGTCACTTCGGCAAATGTCTGTCTGATGTTCTGGTCCACCTTGGAAAATGCATCATCAAATACTTTGCCTCTTTCTTTAGCTATCTCCTCTATGAATTCGACAATCGAGTTACGTTCGATTTCAAGTTCATTTCTTCGTTCAGACATACTTCGATAACCCTCAACTATTTCAGAATACACGTCCTTAGCGCGTAAGTTAACCCTGTTTCTTATAGAATCATACTCAACATTTAAGTTCTCCAATATTATGTCTACGTTTAGGTCTTGTGGCATTTCTTCATAATTTAGTGACCTAAGCTCAGCTTTTAGCTCTTCGTATTTAATACTTAGCTGTTCGATATCCCTTTTGTAGATGGCAATATCGCGGTCCAGAGTAGAATATTCCCTTGACAATTTGCGTTCATTGTCCCGAATCACCTTTATTTTTTGTTCGTACTCAGAAATTATCCCATAAGACTTCCCAGTTGAATCAATAATGTCCTGTTCCTTCTGTCTAAGTGTCAAGATTTCAGAATCCACAATAGTTAGATTCTTTCGCAGATCATTTGATTCGGTACGCTGTTGTTGCAGTTCATCTAGAAGTTGTACCTCCTCTTCAAAGAGCTCCTTAACCTTTTGTTGAATTGCTTGCACCATTGATTTGATAGGTGTGGATTCAGTAATCTTTTCTCTAAGTTCTAAATCGGTTTTCTCAATAGTCCTCATGATATTACTTTTTTCACTTTGCAAGTTTGCAAATTCTCCACTTCCATGCAGCTTGTCTATCCTTTCTGACAGTATCATTAACTTACTCATTAGGGATTTGGACTGAGATAGACGAGCATCAAACACCATTTGCATATTATCAGTACTTTCCCGCTTTTCTCGAAGTGATATGGCTTCATTGATTCTTGTCTTTAACAATTCTTTCACTGAAGAGATCGACTCCGTTACGGAAGTAATTCTTTCGTGTAAACTTGTGATATTTGTTTCAGCTTTAAATTCCAATTGCTCTAATTTCGCCAGATCGTTTGTAAGTCCTTCAAGGTTTGATTTTTTCGATTTTACATAAGAATTGAGATGTCTTGTGGAGGACTCTAACTTTCTCAAAATCTCAGCAGTTAGAGCAGTTTTACTCAAGTCAAAGATTTTCGTTCCGAAATCAATCGATACTTGTATGCCACTTGGTTCGAAGGATATCCCTGACAAGGATACAGATTTGAACCCTCTCCTTGCTAATTCGTAACCAGTTGATGATGTGCGAACAAGTACTATATCCCGAAATAGGAACGTCACTAATTGCGAATACCCAGAACTCACGAACCTGTCTAAACTTCCCAATATGCCAACAGAGTCGGTTTCGTAAAGCCTCTCTATTTCAGAATCGGTAGTATAATAATTCAAGATATCAAGAGGAATTATTTTAAATCTGGGTAACTTTTTCTTCATTGAATACCTGAGAAGTGCGATCATAGATTTTATGTCGGATACTACAATTGCCCTCATCCAATCTGATGCAGCAGCTAGAATAGCCCTCTCATATACCCTCTCGAACTCTATCAAGTCTTGAACTAATCCCACTATTCCTAGGTACTTGGAGGCTTTTAGTAAACTTGAAGTAGCAAAGTACTCTGTATTCGGATTCATGATGACTTGGTTAAAATCGTCAAACTTTTGCGATATGGCATCTTGTGCAATAACTACAAGTCGTGATGAGGCAGAGAGATCTTGCTCAACACGTTTCTTTGTATCCAAAAGCCATTCTGCAGAATTGTTACAAGATTGAAGATGTTGTAAATGAATTTGGAGGTCATTATTTTGCAAATGATTTAGAATATTGAATCTAGCAATTTGATTTCTTTGGGACAAGACCTCCACATTAGTGCTGTCCATAGCTCTCTGTATCTGTGCCCTTCTCTCCTCTAATCTTGCGCTAGCTGCTTCGAAATGACTCTGTATTCGAAGTAAAACATTTAATCTTCCATCAATGCTGGCCTTTTTTGTATGATATATACCTTCTGTGGATTCTATCTTGTCTATCTTTGCGTTTATCGAATTTAATTCAGACGTGAGATCACTCATCTCGGATCTCTTTAATTGTATACTTTGCTCAAGCTTTTCTAATTCCAATTGTGAACCTGACAGCTTGTCTTCTTGAACTACCTTCTCCAATTCAATTGATTTCAACCTTCTCTCAATATTCATGATTCGCTGATCCGCTTCTTTCAGAACTGCTCGGTTCCTTTCTGATTCATAGACGATGTTTGATAATTTACTCTCTACTATCGCCTTATCCTTATTTGTTATGTCCGACTCTTTCATATATTTTGCCCTTTCCTGCTCGATCCCTTCGATTTGCGCATTCAGTTGACTAATCTCGTCTTCTAAAGACGAAGAACTAGAGCTTGAACTCTTTAATCGGTTTTCTATTGATTCGATCTTTGACCGAGTTGACACGATAACGTTAGAAATCTTGATGGCTCGATATTTTTTAATTTCATTTTCGATATTCAGAAATTTCATTTGTTCATTTCTTTCAATTTCAAGTTCATCGATTCTTTTTCTAACCTCATCGATTCGTGCGAAGGCAATTTCTAAACGTCTATCTGATTCATCAAGCTGCTTTAGTGCTTCAGTCTTCTTCTCATCAAAGTATGATAAACCAATTATGTCTTCAATTATTCTTCTCCGTTCATCAGAATTGAGCTCAGAAATTCTAGTTATCATCCCCTGCTGTACTATATTGAACTTATTTGAAGTAGCAATTACAATCTCCAAAAGTTCAACTATGGTCCCCTTTGTAACTTTTTTTCCATTGAGATAGTACTCACTTTCTCCTGCTTGGCCTTCCATATCTCTTGTCAAAGTGACACTGTCAGAGTCGATAGGGATACCTCGATCGTGATTGTCAAAAGTGAGACTAACGTGGATCATCTTATGATGGGTATTCTGAGTGTCATGAAAGAGTGACTGAAATCTATCTACTCTAAGTACCCTTGGACTATTCTCTCCAAGAGCAAACATTATCGCATCCAGAATGTTACTCTTCCCAGAACCATTTGGGCCAGTGACTGCTATAAGCCCTTTATCAAATGTTAGGACAGAATTCTTGAAACCAAACGATTTGAAGCCGTAGACCTCTAGTTTTCTTATATGCACCAAGGACAGTGGACCAGTATCCAGTCAATATTAATGTGTTCTATTTATAAAGATTGATTTATCTGTGGATTCAGATAATTCAAAGCCTTTCCAAGCAAGATTGTTTATTTGTCGTAATTTCTTGTTAACGCTGTTCCAGTCTGTCTGTCTGTCTTTCTAAACTATCTGCAAGATGCATTATGAATTATGAAGCGCATTCTGCGCAAAAATTGATACTAATTCAATTAAAACTTAAAATAAAATCAGAGAATTGTGTATTTCTGATGAAATTCACATATAAGAGATTCGTTCAATTAAGTAAGAATCCTCATAAAATCCATAATGAGAGTTTGCTGATCTTTATTTGAATTTACAAATGCATCAAGCAACTCCCGTTCGACTCCAATATGGCCAGAGATAACTGATTTAAAGTTTTTCACATTCATAGGTATAATGCTATCTACTACACCAATACTATATGAATGAATGTATTCATTGATTATTTTCGATACGAAATAAGGAGCGATGCTCATCAAGAGAAGTATACCATCAAAGAGGATCTTTTCTTCCTTATTCATGGGCTTTAGTGAGCCAATAAATGCTTCTAAAGACTTAGTTCTATACTCTTTCCCAAGCTCTTCGATGGATGATGCCACTAATAATCCTGCTTCAGTTAATTCATAGAATGGCACTCCTTCCAATTGCAGGGCTCTTGGCCCACGCCTCAATGGCAGTCTGCCGCCCTCCTTTACTACGCCTGAAGGAATAAGGACCTCGTCAAGGTCTCGAAAAATTCCTGAATAGATGTTCTGCCACAATATTCCATGTTTTTTCGCAATCACGTGAGCAATAGAAGTTCTTGTACACATCTCCGGGCTTTGTTCAGAGGCAAGATGCGCGATAATTCCTCTCTGCCTTTTCGCTTCTCCAGTGAACTTATCCTTCCGAGTCTTAAATGTGTCAAATATTGCTATGTTATATTTTGTGCCTTTCAAAGATAAAGCCTCTGCAACATCAAATTTTTTGGTGAAATATTATTTTAATCTGTTGGTATATTGCATCCCAACTCTGGTTGTAACGGCCCCTGAAAAATTCGTTTCATATGGTCCTTATATTGACTAAACAGGGAATCTTTTGTGACCATTCGATTAATTTTGATCTCATGTTTAGCCCGTCATTATTGCGAGAATATAAGGCAAAACTTATAATCCCTCCGCTAAACACCTAATTAAGGTATTATTTGGAGATTACAGAGGGGCTAACGTTTGATGACGTTCTCATCGTTCCAACTAGATCACACATCATCTCTCGGAGTCAAACTAATCTTAGGACAAGACTATCACGAAATATTTTTCTTAACATTCCCCTAATCAGTGCAAATATGGATACGATCACTGAGTCAGGAATGGCTATCGCCCTAGCCCGCGAAGGCGGAATAGGTATTATACACAGATTCATGACTATAGCAGACCAAGTTGATGAAGTCTTGAGGGTAAAGAGATCCGAATCCGTCATGATTGAGCAGCCGTATACAGTTCGCCAAGACATGAACGTAACAGATGTTAGAAAGCTGATGACTAGCTATGGAGTATCCGGGTTACTTGTCGAAGATATTGATCACAAATTAGTGGGCATCATTACTAGACGAGACATAACCTTTGAGAGTAATCCAACAAAAAAGGTGTCCGGTTCAATGAGTAGAGATGTAACCACAGCCCAAAAAGGAATTACTATAGAAGAAGCTAAAGAAATTCTTCATAAACATAGAATAGAAAAGCTACCGGTAGTTGATAAGAAGTATCATATAGTAGGTCTAATTACAAGTAAAGATATTCTCAAAATGGAGCAGTATCCGTACGCTTCCAAGGATAAGAAGGGGAGACTACTTGTGGGTGCGGCCGTAGGCGTTAAGGGTGATTTTCTAGAAAGGGCCGAGACATTGCTGGGGGCTGGGGCTGATGTGATAGTGGTTGATATTGCACACGGCCATAGCGATAATGCAATAAATGCGGTAAAAATGATTAAGAGGGCCTTTCCAAAATGTGAACTTATAGCTGGAAATGTTGCAACTGGAAATGGATCGAAGGATCTTATCCGAGCTGGAGTAGATGCGGTGAAAGTCGGAGTTGGTTCTGGATCCATATGCATTACAAGAGTTATTACGGGTTCTGGAGTACCCCAGGTCACCGCGGTGGTCGACAGTGCCAAAGTGACAAAAGATTATGATATTCCAATTATTTCAGATGGTGGAATAAGAACATCCGGTGACGCCACTAAGGCCCTTGCGGCTGGGGCATCTTCTGTTATGGTCGGAAGTCTATTTGGTGGCACAGATGAAAGTCCTGGCAAGACACTCGTTAAGAACGGTAAGAAATTTAAAATGTACAGAGGAATGGCTTCCTTTTATGCATCTTTGGGTAGAAAGTACCGAGAAGAGGGTTCACAGGTAATCGAATCAGACGATCTGAATGACTACGTGCCAGAAGGTGTAGAAGCAATGGTAAGTTACAAAGGGAGCGTGGTTGACATTATTAGGCAGTTGGTTGGGGGTCTTCGTTCTGGGCTTAGCTACTGTGGTGCAAACACAATAGTAGAAATGCAAAAGAATGCGAAGTTTATAAAAATCACTTCAGCTGGGTATACGGAAAGCCTTCCTCATGACGTCGAAGTCGTCTGATTTCTTAACAATGACAAATCCATCAAAAAAAGTTGAATATAGAATTTATATCTGATTGATATCAGAATCAAGCTATGTCTTCGACTTTAACAAGACTGTCAACAGTCTTGCTTCCTTTGATTACAATACTGTTGGTCTCTTCCCCCGTGTACGCACAGGTGACAATCTTACCTGGTACAGATCTTCCTGAAATTCAAATTCAACAACCAAACCAATCTACCCCGAACCAACCTGCTGAACAACAACCTACAGAATTGACCGATAATCTTACATCAGGTCTTGATACCAATAGTGTCTCCCTGAAAATTGCAGCTGCTCATTATATACCCTTGACCGTCGATCCTGGGAATCAAGTAAAGCTTCTTGTTGACTATAATGTTTCAAATCCAGAGGTAAACAACAACCCAATAAATGCTATAATGGAGATATACGCCACAAACGAAACTCTAATCAGAACATCCTCCTTTCCTTCGCCAATAACTGCAAATGAGACAGGTACAATACAACTTGCGACCACCTTCAATGACGATGCGTTAAAGAACCTTACGGCTGTGGTTACAGTTACTGATCCATCAAAAGAATCTCCCATATCAGAGCCCTTAAGAGTTCCACTCACACTAGGTCAAGTGATTGAATGACACTGTAATATCACCAGTATCTAACTTCTGTTTTTTATTAATACTGAAGTCCAAATAAGTACTAATATATGGCTTCTCCCACCGCATCTTGTTTGATTTGTTCTCGAACGACCTCTGGTAGGTATTGTGAGTACCATAGCAAATCGTTTGACAAATTAGCTTCAGAGTATGAATCTTGGAAGAGAGCATTAGGAAAAATTTCTTGGGAAGATTATCTAAGAAATTTGCTTGAACTACAAGAAACTGGTTCATCTATAAGAGCCATAATCGAGAATGAACTGAGAATACATTAGATCCTCTGTAGTTTAATGGAATACAAAACATAGCTGAGAGTGAAAAAAACAAAAAGAAATTAGAAAATTTTGTAGAGGTTAAAGTTCTGGTCGAGTGATCACATCTCGCCCATGCCGCCCATTCCACCCGGAGGCATGCCACCCCCACCAGGAGGACCCCCTGCCGATTTACCGGCTGCAATAACATCATCTATACGTAAGATCATCGATGCAGCTTCAGTAGCCGACTTGATTATTTGCTCCTTTACAATAAGAGGTTCGAGAATCTCTAACTTGGAAATATCTGCGATTTTCGCGTTTCTAACATCAATTCCGGTCCATTTTGAGCCTTTCGATTGTCTAGCCCTTAACTCAGTCATTACATCTATTGGGTCCATGCCTGCATTCTGACCTAATGTGAGAGGGATCACTTCTAATGATTCTGCAAACTTCTCAGCAGCAAGTTGCTCTCTGCCAGAAAGAGTGCCCACCCAATCACGTAATTTCCCAGCTACGTACGCCTCTGGTGCTCCTCCGCCTGCAACTATGGCCGGCTTTTCTAATACATCCTTCGTGACACTTATTGCATCATGCAATGATCTCTCTGCTTCATCTACGACTCTTTGAGAGCCTCCTCGAATAAGTATTGTAACTGCTTTTGGATTTTTGCATCCTTCTACAAAGACCCATTTGTCTGTCTCCACTTTCCGCTCTTCTACCAGATCTGCGGCACCAAGATCTTTACTTGAAAGATCTTCTAGATTACTTATGATTCTTGCACCCGTTGCTTTTGCGAGCTTTGTCATATCACTTTCTTTGACCCTTCGAACTGCCAAGATATTAGCCCTTGCCAGATAATGCTGTGCTATGTCATCAATACCCTTTTGACATATGACAACGTTGGCCCCTGCAGCGATGATTTTATCCACCATATTTTTCAACATCTTATTTTCCTCCTCAAGAAACATCTTCATCTGATCAGGGGAGCTTATGTTGATCTTTGCATCAAACTCTGTTTTCTCTATTTCAAGGGCCGAATTGATCAGAGCGAGCTTTGATTTCTCGATTCGTTTTGGCATTCCCCCGTGCACAACTTCTTTATCTAGCACTATGCCCTTTATCAATTTAGTATCTCGTAGTGAACCGCCAGCCTTCTTCTCCACCTTGATATCATCAAGGTCTACTCGATATCCACTCGTTGATTTGTCAGCAATTTGAAGGGAAGCATTAACAATCATCTCTGCCAACTGATCTGAATCTTTGGAAACCAGTTTTGTTTGCATCGAAGTCTTAGCGATTTTTGTAAGTTGATCTTTCTCGTTACCATGAACTTTTATCGCGATACTGTTGAGTATTTCAATCGCCTTGATAGCACTTCTTCTGTAACCATCAACTATAATCGTTGGATGAACATCCTTTCCAACTAGCTCTTCTGCCTTCTCGATGAGTGCTCCTGCAAGGACGACTGCAGATGTTGTACCATCTCCCACCTCATTATCAACCGACTTGGCAACTTCTACCATCATCTTTGCGGCAGGATGCTGGACGTCGATTTCTTTAAGAATTGTAGCCCCATCATTTGTGATAGTCACATCTCCAAGAGAATCCACAAGCATCTTGTCCATCCCCCGTGGACCCAAACTTGAACGGACTACCTCCGCTATGAGCTTTGCCGCTGTTATGTTATTCTTCTGAGCATCACGACCCTTTGTCTGACTTGCGCCTTCTTTCAATATTAAGACTGGCATTCCACCAGCTGAACCTTGTTGAATTGACATGTCCTCTATTCACCTAAAATATACTCAATAAAGGCATGGGTTGGGATATATTAAATTTACTAACTGTTCAAGTATGTATTTTCATGAGATTGTGGTGTTATGGTGTTGCGGTGTTAAAGTACCCTATAACAAAGTGTCCCGATCTCATGTTCTGTGGCTATTTTAATCTTGAAACATTGCTAATCTGTTCCGAGATGACCGAATCATATCATTTCAGATCGGATCAGATAAATAGAATGATCTGAATACATGTCACATGTTATTCAAGGAATCCAATACAGATTTAGCTTGTCGATAGTGAGCAGCATCGACCATCTTTCCGTCCACAGTTACCGCGCCAATACCTTTACCCTTATCCATTGTTTCTTCCAATACCTGTACAACCTTCCTAGCCCACTCAACTTCATTGTTGCTTGGAACAAAGACACTTGCTACTGGTTCCAATTGCTTAGGATGGATAACGCACTTGCCCTGATATCCTAAGCGCTTGGCAGTTCCAGCATCACGCACCAGTCCTTCTATATCGTCAACTTTTTGCCAGATCGCATCAATTGCACCAATTCCGGCGGCCTTGGCATCGATTGGAATCTTTGCGCGTGCAAAAGAATATTCAATACCATCTTGAACATAATCCAGTCCCATGTCGTAAAGAAAGTCGAATACTCCAAATACCAACATTCTCACCCGTAAATCAGCTGTTGCAATTGAATACGAATTAACTAGTCCCTGGGCAGACTCTATGGACGCCATAATTCCAGTTTTCTTGCTCATTGCTCTCTGACGTTCCAATTCGATCAACCTCCGAGCCAGGTAGCTAACTTCAGTTTCATTGTTAACTTTAGGGACTACAACTCCGTCTATTTCATCACTTACTATGGCATCGAGGTCCTGGATCGCGATGCCTGATTCGTACGAATTAATTCGAACGTACACGTTTGTTTTTCCGTAATCTTCTTTCTTGTTCAGAGCTTCTGACACGAATTCTCTAGCGGTCTGCTTTTCATTTAATGGCACAGAATCTTCCAAATCAAAGCAGATCACGTCTGCGTTCAGGGACCTGGCTTTCTCGACAAACCTCTTGTTGTTCCCCGGAATAAACAATAACGTTCTGAACATTCACTACGGGTGTGCCTAGAGCTTGTGTGGCGTTGTCACTATTTTTCCTATTTGTTCGCCCTTTGCCATCATGACATGGCCCTGAACCATTTCGCTAAATGGCAATACCGTGCTGATCAATGGTTTAATCTTGCCTTTGTTTGTCCAGTGTATTACTTCTTCTAGCTCTGCCTTGGTTCCTTGAGTTGAACCCAGTAGATTCGTTCCTTTAAAGAAAAGATAACGAAGGTCGATCGAAGAATCATATCCAGTCGTTGCTCCTGTTGCCACTAACGTCCCGCCCATCTTAAGAAGAGAAACTTCTTGTGCAAAAGTAGCTTTACCAATATGTTCAAACACTACATCTACACCCTGTTTGTTTGTAATGTCTCTGACCTTTTTGTACCAATCAGCCTCTCTATGGTTGACGACATTATCTGCGCCCAATTCAAGGCATTTGTCCATCTTCTCTTTGTTTCCTGCCGTAGCGATGACGTTACAGTTATACAACTTTGAAATTTGAATTCCTGACATTCCAACTCCACTTGTGCCGCCCATAATTAGCACTGTTTGACCTGGAGTAATCTTGGCCCTTCCGACTAGCATGTGCCATGCCGTCATTCCAACCATGGATATCGCTGCCGCGTCATTGAATGACACATTATCAGGTAGCTTTGCTACGTTAACTTCTGGTAAATGGGTATATTGTGCAAACCCCCCCCATAAAGGACCAGTCTGAAATCCCCAAATCGTTCTCTCGGCACAATCATATTCACGCCCTGAGGTGCAAAAATTACACACCCTACAGCTCATATTAGAATGTGAAACCACACGATCTCCAACCTTAATTTTAGTAACGTTTTCACCAACCTCAGCTACATGACCCGCCGAATCACTACCGGAAATATGAGGCAGAGGTACCTTGATGGGATCCCCCCAGATTGCCCAAAGATCATTGTAATTATATGCCGCCGCTTCCACTTTTATCATGATCTCATTCTGGCCTAGTTTAGGCATATCTGCATCTTCTATCTTTACATTCGTCGTAGGATCCTTGCTATATTCTCTGAAAATGGCTGCTTTCATGAAGTTGAGAACCCTCGCTAGACTTAATATAGTTAACTCAAAGGAATCGATTTAGAGAGTAAAAAAAAGTCTCACACTGTCTTCAGAAAGGGGTGCTATAGAGTTGATCCTGGAGAACTCAAACCCTATTGATTCTAAATTCCTTTTTTGGCTGTTGAATATTTAACAGTATTTGCTTAAGTTCCTCGTCGGTTAGCGCCCTATTCAGCCTCCCTGACGAGGCTGAGCTTATGAGGTAATTTTCTACAGCCGTAGCTAGCTCAGGTTTAACCATTCTTATGTTGGTAAGCCTTTGTCTCGCAGTCTGATCCAATAAGAATGTCAGTGCGCGCTGTCGCATTGCAGTTTCAGCCTCACGTTTCTTTAATTCTTCTTCATTTGGATCTGGAGAAGGTTGATTTACAGACATCCTGGTTTTCCTTTCCCATCAAGCATATCTTTGCAAGTTAGGTATTGTATTAATCTCCTTAAAGATCTCTGTCGCAAGTCTATCGATCTTCTTCATCCCTTCATCACTCATTAGTCTTCCCTGCTTTTTCTTTGTCAGATAACCGGCTGATTCTAGTTGTTGTAATGCCTTTCTAATAATCGAACCACCAGCATCCCGATGATGGTCGAGGTTGTACCCAATTCTTTTCCTTCCACCATACATACTTCTTAAATCCGATGTGCCTATTGGGCCGTGCAGATATACCTTTCTTACAAGTGAAGCGCATCTGACATACCACCAGTCTCTGTTCTGAGGAATCTTTTCCACATGAGAGCCTGTTTTCACATACGCCGACCAAGTCGGAGGCTCAATCTTTTTATCCTTCTTTAATCGTTCAGCCAATTTTACTATCAGGTCCGTAGCAGGGATATCATACACCTTTGCCATTATACACTATGTATTAGCCTCTTCTAACTCCTTATAAATTATTATCGACTTCAGTCAATTCTAAATTCAAATTTTCATTGCATCATATAAGAATGGCTATATCCCAATTCGAAGTATTTGTTCTTAGTTTACTATAAAGAACCCGGTTCAACTGATTGCACCATATCCACTTTTACAAAAGAGTCAAATAACTTGGTTCGAGAATTTAGGGAGAACCTTCCGATAAATGTGGCCGCAACGATAGCAACTTATTCTGATACATTTCGTGTTTGATCGTCCAAGCCTAATTCTTGAACTCTTTCCTGGGATGATAAATTCTTTGCATTGCTTGCAAAAAAGTTGTTTGATATTGTAGGGAAGTCTGGTACGAACCCTCATCGCAATCTTTTTCGCCAGTCGAGCTTGATCGTCTGATAATTTGTCATCTATCTTTGAATAGTATAATGCAGCATCAATTAAGATGTCTATTCGTTCCTTCGCCGTTTGCAAGTTACGTCTTTTAGATGATATTGTGATATAGCCTACATCGGTCTAGATAAATCATTATGCTGACTTATTACGTGTAAAACTTAGCTAGCGTTTGGAAATGGCTTCTTTCAGTTGGAAAATTTTTTACTGCATTGAAAAATGTCTCCAATAACAAAAAAGATGGACAACCACCACGACAGAGTACGTAGATTTATTTTATGGAAATCTCGAACTTCATTTCTGTCTGACTGCATGAAGCAGGAATATGGATGCTCCATAATTATCGCAGAAGCTGCACTGGAACTGGTTCCTCAAAATCTGAGAAATCATCAAGCAGTGAGAGCTCATGCCACGAGATTAGGGAGGAAGCCCGATGAAACATTTCTTGACAGGAGCTATCACCATGCTGCAATGAAAACTGACCCATCCTTAACAAAACATGGCAGGCCTGACATTGTGCACCTCTCATTAGCGGCGGTGATGTCCTCTCCACTCTATATTAGTAATAAAGTCAGAGTATACATTTCAACAATAGACAGCAACAGTATTATAATTGGAGAAGGAATTCGGTTTCCAAAATCATACTCCCGATTTGATGGATTAATGGCAGATCTCTTTAAGAATAAGAGGATAAAGAACAGAGAAGGGACCAAAGTGATGTTGGAATTGAACGAAGGAGTAACCTTTAACCAATTGATAGACCAAACAATAAGACCAAGGCAAGTGATAGGCTTCTCCTCGATTGGAGCCCCTTCGACCCTGGAAAAGGTTGTCTCTGACACCCTCTCCTTAAATCCGTCGTCATCGGCATTCGTAGTGGGTGGTTTCCCAAGAGGGCATTTTTCAAATACAACTGCTAGGAAATTTACTGGCTTATACAGCATATCGACTACGGGACTTGAAGCACACGTTGTTGTAGCACGGTTAGTTTATGAATGCGAAAAGATCTTGTGCTATCAGTAGTAGTACGTCACAACATTCTAGTGAAACAATGCATCAACTATAAAAGCTATGAAAATCGCAGTCAGGTAAGGACTAGAGAATTTGAAAACGGTCCATGCAACCTTCTCACTGGGTCTCGCTAGTAACCATAGCGAGAGTGCCAACATAGCAGCACCGAAAACAGTGGCAGTTAATACATAAATAATCCCAAATTCGTTGAGAAAAAAAGGAAAAATACTGAAAAGAACCATTAGTATTGTGGTGACCGCAATAATCCTAACAGATTTTTTTTCATTTTGAACTACAGGTAGCATTGGTATTCCGGCCTTAGCATAGTCTTTCCTCGAATGAAGCGCAAGACTCCAAATATGAGTTGGAATCCACAGGAATACCAATCCTGCCATAATGATCCCGATCTCAATACTTTGTGTAGTGACGGCAACATATCCTATCATTGCAGGCGCTCCACCGGAGAACCCCCCGAGAACTATATTGGTCTGGCTAGTTCGCTTTAGCCATTTGCTATAAACAATAATATTGTCAAATAGACCAAACGCCATCAGCGCGAATGCATAAATATTCAAAAACCACGAAGAAACAAGTGATATTCCTGCTAAGATAATTCCAAAAATAAAGGCATTTCTAGGGGATATTCTTCCTGAGGGGATTGGACGCCCTTTTGTTCGATCCATGATTGCATCAATGTCGCGATCGTTGTATCCCGTCAAAGTGTCAGCGGCTGCAGATCCTGCCGCTACACCGAGGATTAATAGAAGCCACATAAGCGCGCTAGTCGGGATGTCGAAGAGGAGGGATGCAGTTAGAGCAGAGGCGAAGGCAGTAAAGACTAATAGATACCATATCTTTGGCTTTGTAAGCTCATAATAATCTCGGAAAGCCCTGCCAAAGGATGCAGAGGTAGTCAAGGTATCCATTTATTATTGTCCTTCCAACGTTGACAGTAATGATCTAACTAAATATATTAATATCGTATACTGCCGTCTAAATTTCTGATTGGCATTCCAGTCGCTATTGAGCTAATGAATGCGGATAGAGCAATTCTCTTGCAGTCTTACGCATTTCAATAAATGTTTCTGTCTTCTGCACGCCATCTATTCTACCCACTTTTTCTGATATTAATTGATGCATCTCGTCGAGAGATTTAGAACTCATGGTTACCAATATGTCGAATCTTCCTGTCACTTCCGCAACCTCTCGCACTTCTGGAATCCTGAACAATTCATTCAGAACATTATCTCTCATTTTTGAGTCCATATTTATTCCAGTGAGAGCTCTAACGTTGAAACCAAGAGCCTCGTCATTAATTACTATGGTGAATTTCTTTATGAAACCCATCTTTAGAAGTCTTTTAATCCTGCTATATACAACCGAAGAATTAACACTGATTGATTTGGAAAGTTTTGGAACAGAAATACTAGCGTCCTTGGATAGCTCACTGAGAATTTTAAAGTCAAGATCGTCTATTCTACCCATACACAGCTCTTGGATATCTTTACACCTGGAGGGGTTAATAAATGTATTATTTTCAAAATATAGTGCTATTTTTTAGAAGAATAAATTAAGATTATAGAATCCCCTTATCTTTTAACAATTCAGCCATCAAAACAGCTCCTTTCGCTGATCCCATCTTTTCGTTGTGTGACAGCAACACATACTTTATGCCGTGGTCAAAGACAGAGTCCTTTCTTAGCCTTCCAACCACTGTTGTCATTCCATCATTGATCTCTCGATCGACACGAGGTTGTGGTCTAGTCGGATCGTCGTGGACGATGATGTAATCTTTGGGAGCGGAAGGTAGTTTCCGGATGGTAAGTGAATCTGAAAAGTTTATCATGAGTTTCTTCACATCGTCTGGTTCCAGAGGTTTCTCTGTTTCCACGAACACAGCCTCAGTGTGACCGTCCAATACGGGTACTCTAGTGCACGTGCAGCTAACTCTAAGATCAGCCGGGCTTACAGAATCTTTATCAAATTTACCGAGGATTTTCTTCGTTTCCACCTGGACCTTTTCCTCCTCCTTGGGAATATATGGTATTACATTATCCATAATATCTAAGGCGACAACACCAGGTGATCTACCTGCCCCTGAGATGGCTTGCATCGATGTCATGATCACGCTTTTTAGACCTGCACTTTCCATGATTGGTTTTAGTGTAATCACTAGTCCTGTAGTGGTGCAATTAGGTAATGGACATACGAAGCCTTTCCATTTGCGTTGCCTTTTCTGGACCTTCAACAGATCAATATGATCTTCATTTATTCCAGGTATAATTATGGGCACATCATTTTCATACCTGAATGCTGCTGCAGTACTTATAACAGGTACAGATTTCGCAAAATTTGGCTCTATTTTGAGAGCATCATCTGATTCCAGCGCAGTGAATACAAGGTCAAAAGATTCTGGCCTGATATGATCTACAGTCGTGATAATCATATCACGAACGTAATCAGGAATTTCGTTCCTGCTATGCCATCTCAAAATTGCCGAAGAAGGATCCCTTAAAGAATCAACATACTTTTTTCCAGCCGATCTTGAAGATGAGACGACTGCAGACAATTCAAACCACGGGTGGTTGTTTAAAGCAAGTACAAACTCTTGGCCTACCGCTCCAGTGGCGCCGATTAGTGCTACCTTTAACATCAGATTGGCTTGGTAAACTACAACTAATAATCTTTTCATGAAACATTTTCGGCACTCAGAGAAAATATGTTCAATGCCTCATAATATCCAGCATCTACATTATAATGGTGGAGGAATTTAGCTAGTGAATGACTTCGATGATAAAAAATAGGCCGAATCAAGATTGTTTTCATGGTGGAGTTTACTCAGTTAATCCTGCATTGGTTCAGCTCGATTTTAGCTCCAACGTCAATCCTCTAGGAATTTCAAAGGATTTGTTAAATGACGTTTGCAGAGAATTAGGTAGCCTATGTGCAACTTATCCTGATCCGTCTTGTAGGGAATTGAAGAATAGCATTCTAGATTACTTAGGATTGGAACTAGACCCAACATGGTTATTGATTGGTAATGGTGCCACTGAACTAATCCACATTTTCGCACGTACGTTCATTCGAAGGAAGGTAGTAATTTCTGCTCCTACCTTTTGTGAATATGAACTTTCGGCAAGAAGATTGGGAGCAACGATCAAATTTGTTCCCTTAAAGAATTGGGAACATGATCCTGAAAAAATATTGAAAGAATCAAAGGAAGGGTGCGATGCGGTTTTTATTTGCAATCCGAACAATCCAACAGGAATATTATCAACTGGATCGGCGCGAAAAATAATTGAAAATATTGATCCAAATACTCAGATCTTCATAGATGAATGTTTTATTGAATTCGTAGAAGGAAGTGGCAAAAAGAACAGCATGATCGAAATGGTTTCAGAATACAAAAATCTAGTGATCCTGAGGTCAATGACAAAGTCGTTTAGTTTAGCAGGCATTAGATTAGGATATTGTGTGGGTAATCCGAATCTGATAAATCTCATGGTCGACAATATGATTTCCTGGAACGTAAATGGGGTGGCTCAAAAATTAGGGATGTTGGTTTTAAAGGATACATTATATTTAGAAAAATCCAAAAGGCTGATACGGCTCGAAAGAAATTTTATGGTCAACGAACTAAAAAAGACGACGAAATTTTCTCCGATGCCATCTGACGTCAACTACTTTTTGATAGATGTTTCAGATCAAAGCTCAATTGAAGTACGTAATTATCTCCTAAACAATAGAGGAATATTGGTACGTGATTGCAGTACGTTTACTGGAATGGGCCTAAAGTATATTCGGGTTGCGGTTAAAAAACACATGGAAAACGTCATTCTTATAGACGCTTTAAAATCAATGGAACCATGACTGCAAAAATCTTGATGATACAAGGCACGTCTTCAGGTTCAGGAAAAACTACGATTGTTACTATATTATGTAGGATTTTTGCGGACAGAGGATTCAAGGTTGCGCCATTTAAATCTCAAAATATGTCCTCAAAAATTTTTGGAGTTGAAGGCACCTCAGAGAGGATTTCAATGGCTCAGGCGGTTCAAGCTTTTGCATCTAGAAAAAATCCTGACGTAAGAATGAATCCTATTCTCCTTAAACCACACGGTAACTATGTCAGTGATGTAATAGTAAAGGGTCATTCTCACGGATTAATGCATGCAAAAGATTACTACCAAAAATTTGTGTTGCAGTACGCATTTCCAATTATTCTTGCTTCTTTGGATGACCTTAGAAAAGACAATGACATAGTTATAATGGAGGGGGCCGGATCCCCAGCCGAGATTAACATCCAACAATATGATGTCGCAAATATGATTCTCGCAAGGAAAGTGAGCGCTCCTGTTATCATCGTTGCCGACATCGAAAGAGGTGGATGCTTTGCCAGTATAGTGGGGACAATGTTGCTTCTGAAACCCTCTGATAGAGAACTTGTCAGAGGCTTTATGATAAATAAATTTCTTGGAGATAAATCACTTTTAGAATCGGCCATTTCAACTGTCAAAATAATGACAAACAAGGAGTTCTACGGAGTAGTCAGTAAGGTAAAGCTAAGCTTACCAAAAGAGGATTCTCTTGATGGTATAGACTCTACTGATACAAATGCTGCCCTTGACACAGCATTGGATAAGCAGATCCAAAACCTGGTAAGAGAAGTTGAACCAATGATCGAGATAGAAAAAATTTCAAAGGATATACTTGAATTAGAAAATGATTTATGAGCAGTTTATTCTTCTGGGGGGTGGTTTAGCTCTTGGGATACTCCTAGACTTAGTGTTTGGAGACCCCCGAAATAGGTACCATCCAGTTTCATGGCTAGGAAAGCTAATCGAATCCATAACTCCGAAATTGAAACACAGTAGAAACATAGCAGTAAGTTCTATTTCACAGGATAAAATTGAAAAGGTAAAAGGAATCATGTTTTCCTGTGGTCTAATTTCTGGCATTGCATTGCTGGCAATAACCGTGGCTTCATTGACTGCTCTTTTCATGGGAATACTGATTACCCTCATTATGTTTGCAGTCTTGTTAAAGATATCAATAGCATTGAAAGGAATGGAGAAATCTGCCATCCAGATCGTTCGCTCAATAGAGGCAGGGAACTTGGAGGAAGCTAGATACAGTTTATCAATGATAGTCAGGAGGGATACTAGTAGCTTGAATGAAGAATATGTCCAATCTGCAACTATCGAATGCATTAGCGAAAGCACTGTCGATGGAATAATATCTCCATTGTTCTTCTATTCAATTCTCGGCCCTGTAGGTTGTATAGTTTATAGAGTAGTTAATACACTGGACTCCATGCTTGGATACAAGGATCCATACTACAAAGATATAGGTTGGATGTCAGCCAAGCTAGACACTATTTTCAATTTCTTGCCCGCTCGAATAACTGGTCTTCTGATGATTGTTTCAGCTTACATGGTTCAAGCGGATTGGAAAAATTCTCTGGTAATACTGATTCGCGATCATCACAAAACAACGAGTATCAATGCCGGATACCCAATGAGTTCTATGGCAGGTGCTTTAAGAGTGAGACTTGAGAAAATGGGTAGCTATACTTTAGGTGAAGGGACTGAATTCATAACAGTTGATAAATGTATGCTTGCCATCAAAATTATGAAGATAACCACATTGCTATTCTGTTTGGTTTTTTCCCTTCCTCTTATTCTTCTCCTGTCTCATTTAGGTTGGTGGAACTTAATTTTTGGTATTTAAGCCGTTGGTGGCAGTTGCCTCATTCTTGACTATAATCCCTTCTGCTCGACATAGTCAACCAGCTCCGATTGACATAAAATACATAGCGACAAATATGTACCTGTTTCCGCTCGTTGGGGCACTGATTGGACTATCAGCAGGTTTAGTTGGATACGGCTTGTCACTTGTAATCGAACCTCAAATAACAAGCCTTCTGGTTGTTCTGTTCATTACTTTGCTGACCGGTTTACATCACACTGATGCACTAGCTGATTTCGGCGACGGATTGATGGTGAAGAGGGGAAGGGAATCAAAGAAAAATGCAATGCATGACCATTCAATAGGATCGGCTGGGGCAACAGCATTGATTTTATATTTTATAGGCATATTTACGATACTATCATCAATCCGTGACGGCACCATTCTACTTCTATTCTTATTGACTTCTGAGGTGATTGCTAAATATGTGATGGTAGAACAGGCCCATTTTGGCAAGGCAGCTTGGGATGGCCTTAGCTCACCCTTTGTCTTGGCCATGAAAAGTAAGATGAAATTCATAACTAGTACATTGATAACCTTGGCTATTGTATTTCTCGTAACTGGATACGAAGGTATTATCACTTTAGCAGTTGCATTTCTGGTTGCAGGATTGATTCAATACATTGCTCATTTGAGCTTTGGAGGAATTTCTGGAGACGTTATGGGGGCTTCCAACGAAATTGTTAGATTAGCTTGTCTGATTTTTCTATCATCTATGTCGGATTATATTCCACCATGATGGCTGTGATAATGTGCGGCGGCAAAGGGTCTAGATTCATTACTCAAGATAATATTGAAAAACCGCTAGCGAGCATAAGGGGTAAAACGCTAATCGAAACCGTCTTACATGCAGTGATTTTATCTGGCCAGTTTAGCAGAATTCTATGCGTATCTAGCCCTTGTACTCCTCACACTACACAGCTTTTACAAAGAAATTACAGAACAAATAACAAAATTGATGTGATGGTTGCTGACGGACTAGGGTTTTCCAAAGACTTGTCCACGGCACTAAATTCAATGCCTGATGAGAAGGTTTTTACTTTTCCGTCAGATTTAGCTTTACTTAATTCAGATACAGTCAGAGAATTGATTGACAGGTGCACACCATCTATTCAGAATACGTGTATAGCAGCTGTAGCAGAAAAATCATTTATTAGCTCCGTTGGCATGACCTGTAGTTCCTTATTTGCTATCGACAGTAGGGAGTACTGTTACACGGGAGTATGTGGCTTCTATCTGGACACGTCAACCTCTGACCAACTATTCGAGGAATTCTATTCGATTGTAAATGAGATACAACTCATTGTCAATATAAATACTGCAAAGGATCTAGGGCTTGCCGAACAGCTACTTGGGCGACTTAATCTAGATTGTTTATGACTTTGCCCAATATTTCCGCCTTCGATCCTGTTCTTTTCACTATCATGGCACCACATTTTTTACAGTAAACATCAGCAGTAGCGTGACTAAATACTACTTTCTTTTCATCGCATTGGCTACATTGAGTCAAAATAAATGAAGTGTGAGGTTTAGGTATTAGGATCATGTTTTTCTTCATACCAAATACCACCTAGCTATGGTTGGATCTCCAACTTTCGGATCCTCATACCTTCTTTCATGGTCTTTCTTTGACAATTCTTACAGGTGTATTTTAGGGTAATTTTCTTTGAGGTCTTTGCTGTTCTCTTGAGTTCGGGAAACTTCTGACCCCCATAGCCCTTCTTGTCTTCGGCGTGTCTTCTTGCGCCTAATGCCATTTTCCTATCTTTACCTTTCTTATATATCGAAATAGATTGTGTAGTATGAGTTTTACATTTCGGGCAGAATTTCCGAAACTCCTTCTGCATCTTCATATATGTTTAGATATGAAAGGGTAATTTAAGGACAGCGTACTTCATTTCGCTTAGCGCCATGTAGGGTCAAATAAATCATGACAAACATGCCGACAATTCACCGTCTGAAATGACGCAGTGTAACCGGTTTATAAAGGGTTTTCTGAGTAAATCTAATATACTAAGACTTATATTCCAATAGGTGATGTTCGAAGCACTGCTAAAACAAGTAATCGTATTCTCTATGGAAAGCTTTGGGGTATGGGTTCCGCTAACATTTGGCCTTGCAGTAGGACTTGCATTTGCAATAATTTCAGGCGCACGACGTTCTTCATAAACGACCTCGAGCTCATATTTTTATTTTTGTAGTTTTTCTCATAAGTTGGTACTTTGTATCCTTGTTGTATTGATCTAAATTTTACATATTTATCCTCAAATAGTTAAAAGAACGTTGAATTACTCGATTATTAAGAATAATTAGAAAAAACCCAGTAAGTTTAATGCAAATTGCTTATTCACAACGGTAATTACATCGTTCTTTTCAGGTGAGAAAATTTCCCACTGGCCTTCTAATGTTTCAGTTCATGCCAGGATGAATGATAACGCTAATAATATAGTTGTCGGCTCTTATAATTTTCGATGAGTTACCTAGCCAAGATCGGAGTTGAGAAAGAAAGGCATCTGAAAGTCACCACCAATCAAACTACGAGTTTCTTATGGGAAGGAGAGAACGTATTATCTACTCCTTCTATGATATCTGAAATGGAAGAGACTTGTAGACTGCTTGTCAAGGAAGAATGTATAGTAGATAGCATGTGGGATTCGGTAGGCTCTTTAGTCAACATTAAGCACTTGGCTGCTACTCCAGTCGGTGCAGAGATCATCCTGAAGGCCAAAATCGTCTCGTTCGAAGGGAGGAGGGTACTATTTGAAGTCGTGGCATCGGATAGCCTAGAAAGAATCGGCGAAGGCACACACGAAAGATCATTGATTGAAGTCCCTAGGTTCAGGAAAAAATTTGTTGAAAAGCAAAAGAAATTGGGCCTGAAATAATGGTATTTTGATCGAATAAAAGTCTGAATTGTTCAATAATCGAGGATTGTTGTCAAGAAGCAACAACTTAAGCAAGGGAATGCGTCGCATTTCGCCTATTTAGAATGCCATTTGGAATGCCTACCGAAACATGCTTGCTAAATCGTGATGCACTATTTTTGATATGGTACACTTGTAGAGAGAAGTAAAACTAAATAAGTGGCTTCGCAATGCAGTATTGTTCTACTAGGTGAATAGAGTATATGTCAATTCAAACAACAGCTGGTGGAATGCCAGTGATAATTTTAAAGGAAGGAACAAGAGAAAGTAAAGGCAAAGAAGCTCAGAAAAATAATATCACAGCAGCAAAGCTGGTCGCAGAAGTTGTCAAAACCAGCCTCGGCCCAAGAGGCATGGACAAGATGCTTGTAGATTCTCTGGGAGATGTTACTATCACTAACGATGGGGCTACAATTCTTAAAGAAATCGATGTACAGCATCCCGCTGGAAAAATGATGGTAGAGGTTTCGAAGTCAGTGGATAATGAAGTGGGAGACGGCACTACTTCGTCAGTCGTTCTTGCAGGATCGTTGATTGAGAAGGCTGAGGGCCTAATCAATCAGGATGTCCATCCATCGGTGATCGTTGATGGTTATAACGCAGCTTCAGAGCATGCATTAAAACTGCTACAGAAAATTGCTGTAAAAGTCGACACCTCAGACAAAGAACTGCTCATCAAGATTGCAAGAACTAGCATGGATTCCAAATTGGTCTCTGAAGATAGTCCAACCCTAAGTGAAATAGTAGTAAGTGCAGCAAGACAGATAGCAGAAAAGGTTGAAGGGAAAGATGGTTTAAGAGTCGATCTAGACAATATTAAGGTCGAAAAGAAAGCTGGTGGAGCAATAAGGGATACCCAACTCGTAAAGGGAATCGTTCTTGATAAGGAAGTAGTTCAATCAGGGATGCCGAGAAAGGTTGAACAGGCAAAGATTGCTTTGATAAACTCTGCACTGGAGATCGAAAAAACTGAAATGAGTGCCGAAATTAGAATTAGTGATCCGCAACAAATGCAGATGTTTCTTGAGGAAGAAAACAGAATGCTGATGAGTATGGTGGACAAAATAAAAGAAGCAGGCGCAAATGTAGTTTTGTGTCAAAAAGGCATTGATGATATTGCACAGCATTATCTAGCCAAATCAAGCATACTTGCCGTCAGACGAATAAAGGAAAGTGATATGTTCAAGCTTACTAAAGCCACAGGTGCACGAATCATAAGCAACCTTGAGGATCTTTCAAGTAAAGACCTAGGCGCCGCTAATCTAGTCGAAGAGCGCAAAGTCGAGACTGACAAATGGGTCTTCATAGAAGGATGCAAAAATCCAAAGGCAGTCACTATCCTTGTTCGAGGAGGCTCTCAAAGAGTCGTAGATGAAGCGGATAGGTCAATACATGATGCGTTGATGGTTACTAAAGATGTCCTAGAAAAGCCAGCAATAGTTGCAGGCGGGGGAGCACCAGAAGCATATATTGCCAATGAAATTAGGCAGTGGTCGAGCGGTCTAGAAGGCAGAGCTCAACTTGCTGTTCTAAAGTTTGCCGATGCAATCGACACAATCCCTCTTACGCTAGCAGAAAATGCCGGCATGGATCCGATTGATACAATGACAGAATTGCGTTCCAAGCAGAGTAAGGGTTCTAAGTGGACAGGAATCAACGTTAGGAGCACAGTCGTGACAGATATGTACAAACAAAACATATTGGAACCTCTTGCTGTTAAAGAGCAGGTAATCAAATCCGCCACTGAAGCTGCAACCATGCTCTTACGTATTGATGATGTTATAGCTTCTAGCAAATCCAAAGCGCCCGCTGGACCTCCTGGTGGTATGGGCGGTATGGGCGGTATGGGCGGTATGGGCGGTATGGGCGGTATGGGCGGTATGGATATGGAATAGTTATCTGCAATATTACCGCAAGTCAGATTCCTTCGAAGTGGAATCATATCTTCTTTCTTTTTATGGACAAAGCAATTCTTTACCTTCAAAAATTTTAACTGCCCCATCCACTAGCAGATTGTATTAGGGTCGATGGCTATCTGCGATCAAAAATATAGGGGATCTAATTCGCTGTACTGGCAAACACCCTAACGTTCAGAATAATCTAAATCGGATACATTAGGGCCGTACGATTAATTAATTCTATTCTAGTCCGATCGCTCACTATGCCTCAAAATTGTACTTGTGATCAATAGGTACGTGCTGCTCATTCCAATGATGAACAAACATCAACATATTTTTCTCCAATCTGGATTCGGAATGCACTAGAAATGAATACATGAATTTTATGCTAAATCTGTTGCACTCTGGGCATGTTTTTAGATAAGATGAAGAGAAGCCGTGTGCTTCCCCTACTACGCATCGCGACGCACTTCTAATTTCAGAGTAATATCTAAGCCATCTGAGCGAAAACAGTATCGGGAGCGGTTGGCTTAAGCGCTTTGCCCATTTAGGGGATAAAGTATCCAAACTGAGTTCATGCCTCTTCTTAGAAACAAGAACATGTTTCTGAGACATCTACTTAGATAGCCTGAAGTGCTATTAGAAGATTATGCCCTGTCAGAGTAAGATGTTCGTCTTAATGTGCATCTAGGCTAAAGACTGACGCTAAAGAACTATATATTCACACTCTCATACCAATTGCTTGAGGTCCAACTTCATCGATTCAAACAATTCTTTTCGATCAAATAATATGCGATCGAAAATATGCACAAAGTTAATAACAAATAGTCTACAAATTGTAAAAGGTAACCATTGAGGACATTCTCAACAAGAAGCTTAAGAAAGGAAAGAGTATTGGGAGAAGAAGAGCTCTACATTGGTACGGCAGAATCTGAACATGTTGAAATGTACCTTAAAGCTGTATGGTATATTCGCGAAAGGGGCGAAGAGGTCAAGGTTAGCTCAATCGCAAAGTTGCTGAATGTAAAACAACCATCGGTAGTTCAAATGCTTCGTAAACTTGATGAAGCCAATTTAGTAGAATACAGCAAAGGCAACATGGTAAGGATGACTGCTGAAGGCGAACGCATAGGAAAGCAGATGATTCGAAATACACGACTACTGGAAGTGTTGATGAGAGATTCATTGAGGATAGAAATAGACGAAGAAATGGTCTGTGGAATTGAGCATCATATGAAACAGATTTTTACAGATGCCTTGTGCACACTTCTAAAGCATCCAAGGAAGTGTCCACATGGCCATCGGATACCTTTAGGAAGGTGTTGCAGGTGATGGTAAATTGATACCGACCAGATTGCTATTATCTTATCTTTACTTAAGATAAGAGACTATATCTCGTTCCCTGACTTGACGCTATTATCATTATTTTTGTTCCCAACAAGATATACGAAAATATCATCGAGGGTTATGGGAGAAACGGTAAATTGAATATTCATCTTAAAGGCCTTTTCATAAATCTTTTCCGCATCAGTTTCATAGGTAAAGATTCTAACAAAATTAGCTCCTGAATCTACGACAGAGCCTAACGACTTTAGACTCTTATCTAGTTTGATTTTGGGTACATCAATTCTAAGTTCATAGGGAACGATCTTGCGAAGCTCGTTCATCATACCCTTTGCTAAAATATTTCCTTTATCAATTATTACAATATAGTCTGCAAGCTGTTCTGCCTCATCCATATAGTGAGTCGTCAACAGAATTGTTCTGTCCTGATCTTTCCAATCCTTGATTGCCGACCATACCTGTCGACGGGAGACCGGATCTAGACCTATAGTTGGCTCATCTAGGAATAGTAATTGGGAGTCAGGTGCCAAAGCCATTGCAACAAGGACCTTTTGCTTCATGCCACCTGATAGATTCATAGCAGGAACATTCCTGGCATCATAAAGATCTAATTTCTTGAGAATTTGCACAGCTTTTTCTTTGGCAATTTCGTTGCTCTCTCCTCTGATTCTTAACCAATTATACACATGATCCCAAGGCGTTAACGCTCTCAGTGGTCTGCCTTCCTGAGGAATTGCAGAAATTTGGTTTCGTATCCTGTCGGGATACTTTACGACGTCATGACCCAGAACAAATATTCTACCTGATGTGGGCATGAGTTGGGTAGCACATATTCTTACAAATGTAGTCTTTCCAGCTCCATTTCTGCCCAGCATTGTAAATATCTGTTTTGAATCGATACTCAGTGAGATATCATTCAAGGCGGGGTGTTTAGAACCCTTATATGATTTTGTTAATCCCAAAGCTTCAATCACTTTCATGAACCATACCAAACCCAACTTTAACCTTGACTAAGGCTATACTCAATTCTGCATTGCGCAGTGGATTACGAATAGCATCCAAGTATTCGATCTGCTAACAACTGGATATGTCTATCCATTGCTTTTTGACATTTCGCTGATTACATGTTTTACCATTAATGTCAATATTATTGTTCTCATTATCATCTTTCTCGTTGAATGGCGCTGTCCAGTTAATATTTAGTTCATGCTTGGACAAATAGCCAGCTTCAAATATTTTCATTCTAATATTCCTTATCTTCAATGTCTATATAAGCCGTGATCTGAAGAGGTTCCCCTCAAATAAACTCGTTAGAAAATTCAGGGTTGTTACCCTTTTTAGCTTCAGTAGAATAAATCGTACCACTTTCATCAATACTGGTAGTAGCAACCATGCTACAAATTGGATAGGTAGAGATCCAAACCAAAGAATATCCAGTACAACTCCCTCCTCTCGGTCAGGTGCCATCTGTGTGAGTAGATACTACTATTATAAGAGTAGAGACATCTTGATTAGATGCTTAGTAAATGCTTTGCAATTTTCAATAGCCAGTCATTCTTAACTCTCTATCCAATTCTTTTAGCAGCGCCTTTTGAGCGTCATTTATTTTGGTTGGCACCTTTACATTTATTCTTACAAGCTCGTCTCCTCTTCCGTAACCGCCATATCTTGGGAGACCTTTGCCCTTTAGCTTTATGATTGAATTCGGTTGCGTTCCAGGAGAGATTTTGACTTTTTCTTGTCCTTCAAGTGTCAGAACTCTTATTTCTGTCCCCAAAGCTAGGTCTGTAAAACTTATATTTTGATTGGTTAAGAGGTGACCGTCTTCGAGTCTTTGAAACTCTGGATGCGGTCTCACATGAGTTCTTATAAGAAGATCGCCGGGCATTCCATTCTCTGTAGGCTCTCCCTCACCATGCAATTGAAGCGTCATCCCATCCTCTACTCCGCGCGGAATTTCCAATCGTAGTTTTTTTGTTTTTCTGATATTACCTGATCCATTGCATGTCCCACACGGTCTTTCAATTATTTCACCCTCTCCGTGACACGTACGACATGGCTCCAATGATACGAACGTGGAAAACCGATTCTGACTGTACACCCTCCTGGTCTGTCCCTGACCATTACATACGGTGCATTTTCGCGGCTTTGTACCTGGTGCGGCACCGGTTCCGTTGCAACTTGTACATCTATCAATTTTAGGCAGTTCTATTTCGTCTTTCTTGCCTTTCAAAACATCTTCTAACGATAGATCTATGTCATACAGAATATCACGGCCTTTCTGTCTTCCACCTCCAAAGTTGAATCCGAAACCAAACGGATCTGACGAACCTCTTCCAAAGCCGCCCCTCGAGCCAAAAAATTGCTCGAAAATGTCTCTAAATCCTCCAAAACCCATATCTTTAAAGATCTCTTCAAAGTTGGCCTCGGAGCCTCTGAATACCTCTTCAGTTCCCACATGACCGTACGTATCATATCGCTTCCGTTTGTCATCATCAGATAGGACTGCGTATGCTTCTGAAATTTCCTTAAAACGCTCTTCCGCTCCTGCAGACTTATTTCTATCCGGATGGTATTGCAGTGCTAACTTTCTATATGCGCTCTTGATATCTCCCTTCTCTGCATTCTTAGGTACACCAAGTACTTCATAATAGTCTCGTTTGTTAGCCATTTGTTTGTCGCCTTCTCATATCTGCATGAGTAACCCTATTAGCAATAATTATGGAGGGGGTGGTGGTGGTGGCTGCTGAGTACCTGTAGGCGTACTACTTCCGCCTCCGGTATAAGTCTCCGAAGTTTGATTCGCACGAGATGCTTCTTCATCTACATTCTGACCAGGCTGGCCTCCGGCACCAGGCGCTGCCGCAGTTGCTGCTGCACTGGTAGCTCTATAGGCTTCAGTACTTATTTCACCCAATATGTTCTTTAATTCTTGGATTTTTGCTTTAGTGATTTCACTGTTATTTGATGCTAAGGCATCCTTCAATTCTTGCGAAGCTTTCTGAACTCTTTCTACCTGTTCTGGCTTTATCTTGTCTTTTAAATCCTGATTAACCAGTTTCTCAGCGGCATAGACAAGATTATCAGCCTCGTTCTTAAGTTCCGCCTCTTCCCGTTTCTTCTTGTCAGCCTCAGCAAACTGCTCAGCGTCCTTTTTCATTCTTTCGATGTCATCTTTGCCGAGTTTAGTATTTGCAGTGATAGTTATCTTAGCTTCTTTGGACGTTGCTAGATCTTTGGCTGAAACATTCAGAATTCCATTCGCGTCTATATCAAATGTGACTTCTATCTGAGGTACTCCTCTTGGGGCAGGTGGTATGCCAGACAGATTGAACATTCCAAGGGAAACACAGTCTGCAGCCATCGCTCGTTCTCCTTGTACTACGTGTACTGTTACAGCAGTTTGATAATCTGCTGCGGTAGTAAATATTTTACTCTTTTTGGTAGGGATTGTTGTATTGCGTTCTATTATGGCTTCCTTTAAGCCACCCAAAACTTCCACCCCAAGCGTCAAGGGTGTTACATCAACTAATAATATATCTGTGGACACGTCGCCTGAAATAACAGCTCCCTGGATGGCAGCACCCATTGCAACTGCTTCCATAGGGTCCACACCGCTTTCGGGTTCTTTTCCCATGACAGTTGCAACAAATTGACGAACCATAGGCATTCTAGTTGGACCACCAATTAGTATTATTTTGTCAATATCATTAGGACTCATCTTTGCATCTTGTATTGCTTGCATAGCTGGACCCCTACATCTTTCTATGATAGGTCTTAACAATTCTTCCATCTTTGCCCTAGTGATTTGTAATACTAGATTTTTTGGACCGCTAGCAGAATCATATGCTAGGAATGGCAAGTTAATTTCAGTATTAACCATGTTTGATAGCTCTATCTTCGCTTTTTCCGCGGCTTCTCTTACTCGCATCAAAGCTGCACGATCATTACGTACATCCAAACCAGATTGGTTCTTAAATTCCTGTAAAATGTAATCGACCAATTTATTGTCCATATCAGTCCCGCCCAACTGTGTATCTCCTGCAGTACTTTTCACTTGAAAAACTCCACCTCCCATTTCCATTATAGTAACATCCAGGGTTCCACCTCCTAAATCAAATACAACGATCTTTAGGTCTTTTTGAATCTTATCAAGCCCAAATGCCAGAGAAGCCGCCGTCGGTTCATTTATTATCCTGACTACTTGGAGTCCCGCAATCTCGCCTGCGTCCTTGGTCGCTTGCCTCTGATTATCATTAAAGTAGGCTGGAACGGTGATCACTGCTTTGTCTACACTCTCACCCAAAAACGCCTCGGCGTCCCTCTTTATTTTTTGCAAAATAAATGCGGAAATCTGTTGTGGGGAATACACCTTTCCAAGTACGCTGAAGCGAAAGTCAGTTCCCATTTTCCTTTTTGCTGCTAGTACGGTGCCTTCCGGATTGGAAATCATTTGTCTGCGTGCAGGTTCTCCCACTAACAATTGTCCATCCTTCGTAAAGGCGACAACAGATGGAAACGCCTTACCTGCAATAGAAGTTCCCTCAGCCGCAGGTATTATAGAAGGTTTACCACCAATCATAGCCGACGCAGCAGAATTACTAGTTCCAAGATCAATTCCTATAATTTTTCCCATTTCTTCTCAGTCTCCTTTTGTTCTGTTACTGTCAATAGCGCTATTTTTAACTATCCTTTTAGAGATTTCTACCAAACTTGGCCTTAATACTTTGTCAGACATCATGTATCCCTTTCTAATTTCCGCGATCACAGTATTTTCTGGAACTGTGTCATCGTATTTGAATGAAATAGCATCATGAATATTGGGATCAAAGGGAGTACCAGTAGTTTCAATTTCCTTAACACCTTCCGCATCAAACAAAGCCTCGACGTTCCTCAAAATACCTTCTAGACCTTGTATTACAACCTGGTCTGATTTGCCTTGATTCGCAGTCTCTATCGCCCTGGATAAATCGTCACGAATAGAAACAAACTTCAAAATAAGTTCTGCTTTTCCTTGGTTTATCTTGGATTCTATTTGTCGTTCCATTCGTTTTCTATAATTGTCAAAATCTGCCATCAAATATCTCAATTTATTCATGTTATTATCGGCTTCTTCTTTAGCCTTCTGGCGTTCTGCCTCGGCCTGCGAAAGTTCATTCTCTAGGTGAATAATATACACTTGGTCTTTATCTTCTTCTTCTTCTTCTTGTTGTTGTTGTTGTTGTTGTTGTTGTTGTTGCACAACTTTCTCCTCTTCATCGCCTTCACTATTGGACGCATTGTCCTTTTCGCAATTCTCTACGCTCAATTTTACCTTGAAGAATACCTACAGAAAAAGCTAGATAATTACATATCGATTAACACTAAAAATGTAGCTGTTTGACTAGTTAATTAATAATGTTGTGTAGGAGTTGGTGCTAAAAAAGTAGATTAGGCTATGCCTAGATTAGGAAATGTGGATCTGGTAATCCCTAGCTCGCCTTGAATCTTTCGTATCTTGGTGGCATATTCCGTCATTCTAGCATTGTCTGCCTGAACCTTTGCAATTCTGTACCCCTTCCAAGCCTTTCTTAAGGCACCCCAACTCTGTCCTGTAGAGAATCCATTCGTGGATTCTAGTGTTTCGGTGCCTAAGGTCGCACCAGGGTTGAGAGACATGATAGCTGTCATTGCGAGTTACAGAGCGATACAGTACTTAGAATCCGTTGTTAAATATCTACAAGCACTAGGCAAAAAATAATTATGCAGAAATGGCCTAATTCGACACACAGCGGACTTGTTTATATTTCAAGACAATATTTAGCTGCTTGATTGCGCAATTCGCAATTCGGAAAAGCAAAGTGTTGATAGGACGCGGATGATAGGGTATAGTGAAACTAGCCAAACCTAAACCATGATCGACAACGTAACCAAACGGGCATTTGACTGCCCACCAGGGGCAATATCCAATTACCGATTCAAGCATAATTCCCTTTAATGGACGATTTTGCTCCACACGCCTCGCATAATAAAAAACCCAATTTCTTACTCTTTTCAGTTCTAGTATCTGGGCTTCCACAGACAGGACAGATGACGTAATCCTTTACATATCGATCAATTAATGCTCCAAAGGATGAAGGTTCCTTTCTTCCTAAAAATATGACTCTCTCTCCTGCAATATATCCTGCTGAAGCAAGCTCTTTGTTCAAATATAACAATAACTTTTCGGGATCCCTGTTTAACGCTTTGGGAAAGTCCATGAAATTCCTAAAAATTGTACGCTGGCCAACCCAGATTGTCTTGGGAGTAGGAAGTTCTAGTCTCGATGCCTGTTTTTTTGTAGTGTTCCCTAATTTATCTCGCAGCCGGGACAATAACATCTCGTAATCTGACTTAGATTGAACGCTCATTGACGCAGATCCTTTCTAAAACGTACTTAATGTTCTTTGTGATCAAATTAATGGGCTAGTTCATAAATTCCACCCTAGAAAAATGCCTTTCAATTAAAATACTGTGTCTTTCATAAGCAACCACGATCTAGAAAATAGTAGTCAGCCCTATAAGTAGATGTAAAAGCCTATCCCCATGTTCCAAGAAGATATGAGGTGGTAGTGTGCATATTCTGCTAAATAAGATAGTTGCAAATGGAAATTTTAGACCAGCTTGATTTCAACGAAATACAAATGGTTTATGATTGCTGCGCGCAGGTCATAGAACGCAATTAACAGTACCGGTGTAAGCAAAGCTACACCGAAGTTAATTTATCTAATTTCTCCAGCAGAATTTCGAACTAAACAGGAATCCAAATTTACTTGTGTTGTGACTCAGGCAATCGTCGACAGCCAGTCAAAAAAGGGCGCCAGAGTACTAACATATGGTAGGTTTTCTACGTTCTTCGAATTAAAACCCAATAGCAACATCCTTAACTCCATTTTTTTCCCAAGATGCTCCGGAATTTGGGCCGGCCGCAGAGGATTTAGCAGTTCAAAAAAGTAGTCCTGCCGATAGTACGCAATATGTTGCGCAAAGCAGTTTATCAAAATGGTCGGGTCTCCAGAAATTCTGTCTCGTATCTTATTGCTATCTCTCTCTGACGCATTACTCAAATCAGTTGAAATCTGCAATGCCCTCCGAATATAGTTTTCTCTAGCATAATCAGTCCGATTTGGCATCGAATTACATAAATTGACCTCTTTTGTTATCTGATTCATTCCATTGCGGGCTAGATCCTTTGCATTTAGGATGTCGATCTCATTTAATATCTTGCCGTCCTTGCCGAAGAGAAAAAAAACCCCCACTATTTCATCGCCACGAATGAATGGGAACGTTAATTTTCCATCCATAAATTGGAGTATCCTATTTTGAATATCACGTGGCATAAAGATACCCATGTAGGAATCATTCGCTAAAATCATGATAATCGCTTGAAATTTTTTCCACTTTCCTCTTTGCTCTGATTTAGGACAACTTCACTGAAATACACAGCCTTGGTATTGCTACATCACCTTCGATTTAGTTGCGCAATTGAAGTCATCGGCCGCTAGCAAATCATGTTCGGTACCGAAGTCATGGAACAGAATTCTTTAGGTAAAATTCCATCTAGCTAGTTAAGTTTGAAGAGCAATTCTTAACAAAAAATTTAAGGTTTAGTGCGCATGAGGCGGCGGTGCACTACCTTTGGAAAGGGACTCATTAAACGTTCCTGATGCCTTCTCATGGAATTCTAAATTGGACTGATCTACTTTTACTGCTTGAGGAGGACATACAGAGACACATGCCATGCACCAAATGCAGTCATGTTCCCTAATCGGGTCAGCTTTGTCGGTATAGTCTTTTCGTTCCTCCTTTTCACTGCTACCAGTTCCATTACTAGTAGCATTGGTCACCTCGGTAGGAGGCACATCATTTTCAGTTCTGTACCACTGGAAAACCTGAACTGGACAAGCCTCTATGCATGCCCCATCGGCCACACATGAATCCCAGTCTACTGCTACCATAGTCCCATGCACACCTATAGGCACTAGCTCTTCTCCTCTTGCCGTATATGCTGACTTGACTTCTTCGTTTTCTGCAGCTTCAGCAGTCCTCCCTGGTCCCCATACATAGTGGTATTGCTCGCCATCTCCGAGAATATGTTTACCTATCACCTGCGAATTCTTTGGAAAGTCTGGATCAATTGGCATACTTTGTCTGCACTTATTCGAGATACATCTTATTTAAACTATATGCGAATCCGTTCGATTCAGGAAGACTTCCATAGGTTAGATAATAATATAATAAATATTAAGCCGCAAATTACATAATAAGGTATTATACATAATATAATAAATATTAAGTGGTTTTTTTGGCATTGATAATAATATCGGGACGGGGATTAATTGAGCGGATACAAACCTATCTTAGGTGTCATGATCTCAACTCTACCAATGCCCATGGTCCCCCCCCTCTGTTACTTATGTTTTGAGGACGAATTACACATACTTTCAGTTATAATATTACTTCAGATTGATATTTTACATCAGACTTCATAGAGCTTGTTCAAAAATATGGCAGGTTAGTTATTTATTAGCAGTAATTTAAACTTAGTGTAGGATATAACAAAACATGGAAAGCAAATCATTGAAGTCTGTCGACTTCAAAAAAAGACACGGAATAATCCCCGTCGTAGTACAGGATCTGAAGACCAAGGAAGTGCTCATGTTGGCTTACGTCAATCAAGAAGCGTTGAAAAAAACGAATATGACTGGAAACGCTTGGTTTTGGAGTACATCTAAGGGCAAGCTTTGGATGAAGGGCGAAGAATCTGGGAACATACAACCAGTCAAAGAAATACGTATGGATTGTGATCTGGATGCAGTGTTATACATTGTTGAGTCTGACCGTCCTGTCTGTCATACAGGGCAGCGCTCGTGTTTCCATCACATGCTTGCCGATTGAACCCCCACAAGGAATCAAGTAGGTGTATTTATATAGAGAATTCGATTATTGACTCGGTTTCAGTATGATCTAAGTTTCTTAATTGAAGTAACGAATGAGAATTTCGTATAACTGAGTCTATCTTTTATCGTTAACTATTTTGCGACAAAAAACAACACTATTACTCGTGACCTATCGTATTCGTAAATATTCCGCAATTGAATCCGAGGGTAATAAGCCGACTTTCACACAGGTCAAACAGGACAACTAAATATGCTAATGTGTCTACGATTGATTGGACAATATGTTTATAATCACTCTCTTTTCTTGTGCACGTTCGGCTCTGTGATCTTTACCGGTCGGATTGATTTCCTAATTTTGCGCGTAACGATAGTGCACAGGAATATGGCCACACTGGTAAGGACTATGGCACCTGCAGGAGAGACATTAGCTAGATAGGAAATGACAATCCCCCACACAACTGACACAACGGCGATACCTATTGAAATCATGGCAGTTTTCTTAAATCCTCTTCCAAATAATATTGCAGTTATATTTGGTAGGACAATCAGTGCAGATATCAAGAGGACTCCTACTAGTCTAATAGATGTGACTACAGTTATTGCAGCGAGTACGATGAAGACATAGTTAGCTAATTTTACATTAATTCCGCTTACTCCAGCTTGTTTCTCGTCAAAAGTAATGTACATCAATCTCCTATACATTATTGCTAGAATAGCAAGAATCGCAATACTTAGAAATACAATGATAATAGTATCCTGGGTACTGTTCAGCAGGATGCTTCCAAACAGAAAGCTGAAAAGATCTAGAGAAAATCCCCCAGACAGACTAATCAGAATTATTCCAACGGCTAGTCCCGATGAAAGCAAAATTGCGACCGAAGAATCTGGCGGGATCTTGATAGAATCACTCATTTTTGTAATCCCTAATGCTGCAATTATAGTGAAGACGTACGCCGTCCAAATTGGATATAAATTAAGGAATAATCCTATAGACAATCCGCCAAAGGCAACATGAGACATCGCATCTCCAAATAGTGAATGTTTTCTAAGCACTAGAAATAGTCCAATTGCAGAACATATCGCAGCAACTGCAATGCCAGAGATTAATGCACGCTGCATAAATCCGAACTCTAAAATTTCCAAAATGGTCGTGTCGTTAAACCTACTTCTATTTAGGCGGATGGAAGCCGCTGAGGAGTGGATTTGGCGTTAAATTGATGGAGCCTTAAATGCGTCTGCATCGCAGATTCATAATACGTCTTAAGCATATTTTCATCACCAAAGAAATCTTTCGCATCTCCGTGAAAATGCATTTTTCTGTTGATGCACGCTACCTTATTGGCAAGCTTACTTACAGCATCTAGATCGTGTGAAGACAATATGATGGATATTTTTTCTTCCGCATTTAGCTTCCGAATTAGTTCATAAAATCTATCCTGTGTTTCTTGGTCTATGCCGCTTGTTGGTTCATCTAATATTAGTAGCTTAGGATTATGTACCATGGCCTTAGCGATTAGGACTCTTTGTTGTTGTCCGCCGGATAGCTCATTAAATCTTTTATTCTTCTTATCAGTTAATCCCACTATCTGCATTGCCTTAAGCACTTGGTCCTTTGCATAACTTCGACTGTACTTCTCGATGGATCCTAGTAATCCAAATGAAATAATCTCCTCTATGTTCGCTGGAAAGCTTTGCTCAATTGATGTATGTTGAGGTACATATCCTACTCCGCTTAACAACGCTTTTCTATTTTTCATGATCTCCATTCCAAAAAGTTTAACAGTACCCCTATAGTCTGTCAGAATTCCGAGAATGCAATTAAAGAGAGTGGTTTTTCCTGCGCCATTGGGACCTATTATCCCCAGTAGGTCTGCTTGTTCCATTCTAAAGGTAATATCGTCTAATGTGAGAAATGAAGAATCGTACCAATAAGATAAGTGCTCTATTTCCACTATTGGATTAGCTGAAATCATGTTAAGCATTCCAAACCTACTTTCAAATTAGAAATATTTTGCTCCATCTTGTCAAGATATCCTATCCCTGAGTCCTCTTCGTCTTTTTCAATTCCTTCTAAAGGGCTCAATATGAGTACCTTACCATTAGGAATCTCTTGTGCAATCACTTCAGCAAATCTAGGGTCTACCAATTCCTCTGCATAAATAACTTTCAGCCCGAGATCATTTGCTAATCTTATAGCTTCCTCGATTCTCTGAGGTAGAACTTCCCCTTCTGGTGATACTCCTTGGACACTATGTTGAATTAGACTGTACCTTTTGGCAAAGTAGCCAAATGCGTCATGAAATGCAATAAAATCCTTCTTATCACAGGTCTGAAGTACAGTTCTTATTTCTGAATCCAATAAATCTAGCTTATTTGTAAAATTCACCGCATTTTTCTGGTAATATAGTTTGTTATTAGGATCAATTTCTATTAACGCATTTTCGATTTGCTGTACTTGGGCCTTTGCAAAGACGGGATCCAGCCAAATGTGTGGATTTCTTATTTGATTGCCTTGGGACAAATTAGAGGGAATACTCGTATCAACCAAGTTATCATTAGTAACCTTGTCTATCCAGGAATCCTCAAATCCTAGACCATTAAAGAATACTACATCTGCACTTTCTGCCTGTTGTAGCTGTTGGATCGTAGGTTCATAGTCGTGCGGCTCTACACCTGCTGGAATGAGAGTTATTACATTTACTCTATCCCCTCCTACTTGCTTCGCAAATTCATAAATGGGGAAGAATGAGGCAACCACGGTTATTTTTGGTAATTGTTGAGTTATCTGACCATATAAATTGGAACTGGAAATGGCCCGAGTTTTATAGATATTGTTTTCAGGGCCCACTTCATTCCCAGAGGCTTGTATTAATGAAATGGATGGTTCAAGAATAAGGAAAACTGCGATAAGGATGATATAATGATAAATTGCCACAGATCAAAATGTAGCTAATAATAATATAAGTGTTATTAATAATCTTAACATTCTCAAATAAATACTATTATTAATTGGCTTGACAAAAATGTGGGGCTAGCTGTTCTTCGCAGTTTATGCTTATCATGTTAAATATCTCTGGAGATGAAATCTTGCAAATATTACACCAAATTTATTTTTGGCTGAAGTTTCAGAATACGGGATCGAGTATCTCTTCCAGGGAGTCATCTACTTCTATTGCTGAATATTAATACCTGCAAAATCTGCATCTAACAATGCTTCTGAATGCCTTTCCCTAACAGATAATGAAATTAATTGCTAGATATGATACTACACCAAACAAAATAAGTGTCAGACAATCACCAGTCACCGAATCGAGGTCTAGTTGAAAAGACATTTCATTGCTACATAGCAATCAATTGAACATTATCCATCTTTTTATTTGCCTGAAATTTTTTTGTCATATCTTTCATAGGTTTCGCATCACCCCTTAACAAAAATATCTCCAGACACCTATCTCTGTCAATTTTACTATGTAGATGCGTTGCTATCAGTTCATCGTAGGCATGTCTTAAATTACTTATTTCGTCATCAGAAGCCTCGTTATGAATAACCAAAAGTATCGCGTGGATGTATCCCACTAGGTCCTGCCGTGATCTTTCTTCAGATATCATTCCCCTGATGCCTGCTCTAACTATTTCTGAGCGGCCACTGAATCCAAGCGATTTTTGTAATTTGTCCATTTCGTTCAGAATTTCATCATTTAAGGATATACTAACAATTGTCATCCAGTATTAATAATTATTAAGTTTCTAAACAATAAATATATTTGCGTTAATAACTTCGATATAAAAATGAACATACCGCAGTACTATGTCGATAAATTGGTGAAGGTGGGGTAAGAGAGAGCTTAATTATGGACCCTTTGTGAAGTGTTTTTGTTGATCGGGCAACGCCCAGTTGTAGACCCATCTGCTAGCTCGCAAAGCTCAGTTACTCAAGGCAGCGTTGGGTACGCAAAAGGATTCTTTACCTCAAATCAAAGGCGTAACTACAGATATAGATTGACCAGATGGTTCTGCTTTTCTCCTGATAAGGGGTGTATTTCATCTGTTGAGCCAGACTCACACGCTAGATTATTACCAAAGCTATCGGTGTCCTCCAAGATCTTAATGCATGCAGTGTATGAGCTTCCTGGCTTCATTGCATCTTTAGGAATTAGCATACTAAACTGTATTACTCCATTGCCATCATCATGGGGATCTAACAAGGATATCGGATCAAATGTGTTAGCATAAGTTTTACCATCGATAGTAACTAATATCTGCGCAATTTTGGTAGAGTAATCTATTCCTTTAATTTTGAATGAAACCTTCTCGTTGCTAGCTTGTTGCAGCGATGCACCTTGGTTTATGACGGGTAGATTGTCTATAGTTGAATGGCTAGTGCTTGAATCCTGAGCTTTAGCAGGAATAATGACAGAAATGCTGACCGTACCGACCAAATACATAGCACACATTGTAATTGCCATTATAATTGATAAGACCTTGATCATAGATTGTTATGAAAAGCTTAGCGCATGTAGTATCTATGGGTAATGAAGGATTCGTATTGGAGATTTAGATATAAGAATACTCAGTTTTGCCTAATTTTTTGCCTAATTTGTCTAATACTCAAATGAAATTACTAATTCCTTATCCCTTAATCGGGCGGCTTTGAGTTTCATCCCTGATGTAATGGCAGGCAATGGAATAACATTTACAACATGACCTATCTTCGTGGCCACTTTGATAGTAATTCGGTCTGAGATGCGTTCAACGAGAAAGTCTACGTTCTTTGTAAAAGGAACCTTTAGTTTCAAAGTGAGGCCCGAACTATCACTTTTGAATTCAAAAACCCTTTCACGATAAAAAATTTGACTTGGATCTCCGTCCCCAAAGAGGATCTCAGCGTTTTTCTTAAGCATCTCTATTCCTTTTAATTCTTCATTGTAAAGAGGGACCTCCCTAACTGGCAATGGGTAAAAGTTAGATCTAGCTTCTTTCACTCTAGCATGTTGAAGATCCCCCCAATTGGCCAAGAAGCTATTCTCACTACGTGTCTGAGGCATGATCTTGTTGATAATAATCATGTCTACATTAATACCGTACAGATTAGCTGACATTAAGGTCCTTTTTGCATTTTCCATGCTAAAACTATCAGCATTAGCAACTAACCTGAGACTAGTTACATTTGGGTCAAAAATTAACTTTGAAAGCTCCTCCAATTTATGAAGCAAATCTACCTCAATCTTCATTAAGTCAGTTGAGAGAGCGGGACTAGAAAAGTACGGCTGAAGTAGTCGGCCGAAGCCACTGACAAGACCTGCAAGGCCTGAGAGCCTCATGCTTAGGCTTCCTACAAGTTTTGGAAAATATAAGAATCGCAAGGCCTCACCTGATGCAGGCATGTCTAGAATTATCACATCATAATCTCTAGATCTTACGGCCTCTTCAATTTTCAGCAAGCAGAGTAATTGCGTCATTCCAGGTAACATGGCCAACTCATACGAAATAGTATCGTCAATACCTTTGGCCTGAAAATACGAAGCAAAGTAAGAAAATATTGTATTGAAATTCGAATCCATCTCCGCAACTGGATCTACTTGAGCTGCGTACAGGTTGGAGGAAATTCTTGTAGGTGTTCCCCCTATCTCTCCTTTCATCAATGCATCCCCCAATGTATGAGCCGGATCGGCGGAAACGAGAAGTGTTCTGGATTTCAAACCAGACAACCTTAAAGCAGTTGAACAAGCACTTACTGTTTTCCCTGTCCCTCCTTTGCCGGTATAGATGACAATTCGCAATACACCGCATAGAAATTTGAGGTATTAAGACTTATGGACAATGGACGATAATTTCATTTTTTTATATTTTGTGTGGCCGATTTGAAGCTATTTGCTATGTATTCAATATCTTGTGTAGAAAGAAGCGGGTGCACAGGTAGAGAAAGGACGTGTTTGCTTGCCCATTCCGTACCCTTCAGATTATCGGGTATTTCTCGGATCTGATTTTGGAGTCGGGATAGTACAAGTTCTCTGTAGTACGGAGTCAAATGAACAGGAGGATCATAATATACGGCTACCCCAATCTTTGCGATGTTTGCCATCTCGTCCTTTATTAGATCTCGGTGACCAGGATGGTCTGGAAGATCAGGCGTGTTAATCTTGTCTTCAGTCTGCCGACTGCCCAGTGTCACGGTATATAGATACCAATTAAATTTCTTATGACCATCCTCCGGTTCGGTTGGCGTTGTGAATCCATCTATATCAGAATGTGAAAGCAAGTCGGTTAACAATTTTGCATTATTTCTTCTTTTCTCTAACATTTCGTTAAGTTTTTTCATTTGGCCTTTCGCTATTGCAGCGCTTATTTCAGGAAGTCGTAAATTGAGACCAAATACTCTAGTGTCATAACCTTCAACCATTCCATGATTACGTATCATTCTTAATCGATCAGCCAGCAGATCGTCATCTGTTGTAATTGCCCCACCTTCTCCTGATGTGAGTACTTTGCTGGCATACGTACTAAAACAACCCATTGAACCGATCGTTCCAGTCTGTCTCTTCCTGTATTCAGAGCCCAATGATTGGCACGCGTCTTCTATTATTTCGAGAGAATTACTTTTTGCTAACTCAATTATTTCATCCAAATCCGCAGGATGACCGTAAAGGTGAACAGGCATAATAGCTCTAGTTCTTTCCGTAATCTTTGTAGCAAGATCTTGAATGTCCATAGTATAGTCAGCCTCGTTTATGTCGACAAATACTGGCGTACCTCCTGCAGCGACTACAGAATTAGCTGATGCTACAAAAGTAAATGAAGGTAAAAGTACTTCGTCGCCTTCTTTCAATCCTAATGCTAACAACGCAGCTAACAGGGCAGAAGTTCCAGAGTTCACTGCAATTACATGCTTGATGCTTAAATAGCGCCTAAGAAGAGATTCGAATTCCTGTACTCTCTTCCCTCCTTCCAATGCAGGAGATGTAAGAATGCCTTCGTCTAGCACCATTAATACTTCCTTTTTTTCCTCATCACTAAGCCAAGGTCTGTTTATGGGAATCATTTGAGTTAGATCAACGAGAAGACCTAATTAAGGATATCAAATCCATCGACATTGTTACGGTGTTGTCCACAAAATAATAATACATTAAAATACTGGCATCCAAGCTCAATCTAAATTTGGGTGGACGACTCCTTTAAACCGAAAATACGAATATTATTTATTGTCAATTGTCTGATGCATGAACAGGCAACCAAAAGTTAATACAGTTTGAAATGCAGATAATGTGTGTGATCTTGTTGAAAGCAAAGTGTCCACGGTGTAGAAATGAAGCAGTAGTCGATGAAGATATGACAAAGGTTGGCTGTAGCCATTGTGGGTTTAGCTCTTCATACGATTCGTACTTGGAGACTATGAAGGGGGTAGCTCAGAACATGTCAGATGATTTTCAGGCTAACTTGAACAAGAGCGGTTTCTAGACGCCGAATAATTGCATATTAAATCTGATCTTGATTGGGCTAACCAGATGTCTTTGATGAACTAAGTTCGTATTACCAAGAATGGATTGGAGACCAAAAGTTAATTAAAGCCCCAACTGCTGCATGATCAAGTATTAGTGTATTGGCGCAATTCAAGGTTGTCATCTCGGATAGTACTGGAAAAAGTGTTAGTCAAGAATTAAAGGACAATGTAGCAAATCCCCTCCTTGGTTTAAAAATAGGTGATGTCATCGACTCAAATGTCATTGGTATAAATGGTAAAATGCAGATAACTGGCGGCAGTGACAAATCAGGTACACCAATGAGGCCAGATCTTCATGGAGGGGTAAAAAAGTATATCTTGCTTGCACGAGGAGTAGGAATGCGTGATCGTAATCCTGGAGTTAGGTTTAGAAAGCTAATTAGAGGCAATATGGTTACTGAGGAAATATATCAGCTGAACTGTAAACTACTTGATGGAAAGTTACCTGAAAAATCGGCAACTGAACAGTCTGCTCAGGAAGAATCCAAATCTTGATACCGTAGCCTTTAGACATCACACTCATATCTTGTAAATTTACAAATCATGCATCGATTCATCATGCACAGGTAGTACACTTATGTTACTTAGAAATCTCATAAGCCGATAAGATAGACCTTTATCCGGATTCGAAATTAAGTCAAAGGTATCAATCAAATGCCTGTGATTATCTTAATGTGATTACCTTAATATTCCGAGTGAATTCACGAAGATCATTGCATTGGAAAGAGAGTTTGCCTGACTGGTATGTTAAAGAATATGGTTACCAACCCAATATCAATATTGGGACGTCAGGCCATGTCGATCATGGTAAAACTACACTAGTCGAAGCGATTACAGGTGTATGGACTAGTGCCCACAGTGAGGAATTAAGGAGAGGCATCACTATCAAAGTTGGCTACGCAGATGCAGCCTTTTACAAGTGCCCTGATTGTCCGACACCAGGATGCTACTCTTCTAGTCCAACATGTATGAATTGTAGTAAACCAGGAGAGCTTCTACGCGTAGTTAGTTTTGTAGATTCACCAGGTCATGAAAGTTTGATGGCGAATATGCTTTCGGGCTCAGCTCTGATGGATGGAGCAATACTTGTTATCGCCGCCAATGAAAAAGTCCCGCAACCACAAACCAGAGAACACCTCTTGGCATTGCAAGTTTTGGGGATAAAAGAAATAGTGATTGTCCAGAACAAAGTAGATTTGATTGAATATGAGAGCACTCTGGAGAATTATGATCAGATCAAATCATTCGTCAGTGGCAGCACTGCAGAGGAGGCTCCCATCGTTCCTGTATCAGCTCAACACAGGGTAAACATAGATGCTCTCATCGAAGCCATAGAAAGCAAACTTAAGAACCCGATTCGAAACAAAGCTGCTAAACCAATAATGCATGTATTGCGATCTTTTGACGTGAACAAGCCTGGTATTCAAGTCCAGAGGGTCAGCGGTGGTGTAGTAGGAGGAGCTCTAGTTCAAGGAGAGTTTTCGATAGGAGATGAGATCGAGATTAGGCCCGGCTTCTTCGATGAGAAGAAGAGTAGATATGAGCCTATTACTTCAGCCATTTCGACATTAGGAACAGGTGCAGGTTTAGTTGACTCCGTTAGACCTGGTGGCTTAGTTGCAATTGGAACAAGATTAGATCCTACTTTCATAAAGAGTGATTCACTCATTGGTTCCGTAGTAGGAAAGCCATCCACTCTACCTGATAACGTAGATAGCATAAGTATCGAAGTTTATCTTTTTGATACTGCAGTTGGAACTCAAGAACTAGTAAGGGTAGATCCTATTCGAATCAAAGAACCTCTCAGATTGAACATAGGAACCGCTGCCACATTAGGGACAGTTTCAAATGTTAAAGACTCCACAAAAATCGAGATTAAACTGAAGAAGCCAGTCTGTTTGTTACCAAATAGCCGAGTAGCTATCAGCAGAAGGATCTCTGATAGATGGCGATTAATAGGATCAGGGATGGCAGTGTGACAAACAACATACACAACATCCATCATTTGTTTGAATATCATAATCACCTCCTTTACCGATCTCAACTAAATACCCTTTGAATCAGTAATTCACTTATTACTTTTTTAAACTATTATCAGAGTGCACTTTTATGGGGACTGACTAAGACCGCCTTGAGAAGGTGCACTATTGTTGTTGTCGTAGCGTGTGATATTTTCATCGGGATTAGGTATCGGGATAATCGTCTCGGAAGGGGCCAGATATATTGTGAATACGCTAATAAGTATTATTATTATGGCAGCAATTATGAAAAGGCGTCTATTATCCATCCTATCGATTGTTATAAGTAGAGGAAGGTTTTTAATGTAATGCTTAGGATCATCATAAGCCACAATGATTGTTGACGACATTATGATAAAGGATGTAATTTCCTTAACCCCTGAAGATACTGTTTCAAAGGCACTTAATCTGATGCATTCAAACAGATTAAATCAGATTCCTATTGTGAACGATGCCAGTGACTATTTGGGGATGGTATTCGCAAAGGAATTTCTTTCAGTTAATGCTTCCCCTGAATCTAAGCTTAAGAATTTCATATCGAAAACCCCAACTCTAAGTCGTGAGGTCACGGTAGAACGAGCTATAGAGATGATACTAAATACAGGAAATCGCGCGTTTCCAGTCATTGAGAATAGTTCTAAACTTGTAGGAATAGTAAGTGAGATGGACATAGTAGTGAACGCCCGGTTTGGTCATTCAACGGCGGATTCAGTTATGAGTGGTGCTATAGTACAAGAGGGCGAAGATACCCTTGGGAATGCTTTTTCAAAAATGAGGAGGTACAACATATCACGTTTGCCAGTTATAAACAGGGATGGTGTTTTGACAGGAATCATAAATATATTGGATATTGCACACGTCATATCCAAACCCAGAGAGAGGGCGAGTAAGTCTCCTGGTGTAGGTACAATGACTGTAGTACGAGATGTAAAAGTGAAGGATATGATGAGAAATGCTTACGCTGTAGAACAGGGATCAAAAATAGATGAATTAACTGATGACTTAAAGGATCACGAAGAAGTTGTTGTAGTAGGAAATAACCGTCCAATTGGCGTCATCACACCGAAAGATGCACTCGAATTATTACTTCCGAAGCATGGCGGTCCTACTTTTATACACATTTCAGATCCTGAAAGCAAGGATGACAAAAATGAAATCGAAAGAAATATGACAAAATTCCTGAAAAAGATCGAAGGGAGATTGGAAAATATTCGGTTGGTCACTATTTACGTGGACAAACACAAGACAAGAAAATACTCCATTAGAGCAAGAATAATGACAAACAACAGCACCATAGATGCGAAGGCAGTGGCATACGATCCCATATCAGCATCGAAGGAAATTATCTCGAAGTTGGACAGAAGGATAAAATCGGCACACAGCTCAAAGCTGCAAAAGAAACACCACCGAGGAACTATTAGAAAGGAGGAATTTTAGGAAAAAAGGGGCGCAGATGAGGAGATTCGAACTCCTGATCGCCCGAAGGCGAATCGGCTATCTTCTGCCTTAATTCACTCAAGGCCGACGCATTATTTTGTTCTCATTTAGAGAAGACCACTCTGCCACATCTGCTCGTTCCTTTACGATACATTCGAGCTTTTTATAGTTAGTGTTTACCTGTTAGATCTATGAAGGAATTGAAATCTATCTCTATGTCGCAGAATTTGGCCATTTTTGGAAGTCAGGAGTTCTGTAGACCTTTTATCCTGCTGTTACCTGAAAGCTAGAAAGCTAGAGTGTGATAGCCGCACTCATCAATATTCATTTTGGATACTGAGCTTAGAAATATCTGAAGTTTTAAAATAGCAAGTAAATCAAATTCGTGACGGTGTATGTAGTGAATGTAGACATCAAATTTATGTAACTTGTACGACTAATGAGAGGTGAGAGAGCTTAACTTAACAGGACCTTCGTGGCAAATATAACCACTATGTCCACTATGTTGATGTCAAATCCAGAAGTACATCCCACTTCTGCTTCAAGACCAGCAACTTCGAAATGAGAATGAATTATTTGAGGAATAAAATTGCTACAAAATATCATTAATTAAGTCAATAATTGGAATAATCAAATTTAATGAAATACGTCAAGACCCCCGCAGAGACAAGTACTCAACCACTATGAAGTGATACAAAAAGAGACTCTTTAGCGACCTTATAAAGCTGCTGTGATCAGATAACTATAAAATGATCACTTCTTTGAGGATCGGGTTGATTTTTTCCCTCCTTTCTTTGCGGACTTTGCTTTTTTCTTAGCACCTATATAGTATCATTCATATGAAAACAGTCTAATTAGCATGCCAGATTAATGAAAACCTCATCAATCTTTGAATAGAATTTCTACTTTGCAAACCTTAACAAGATTTTTGAATTTCTTAGCGTCTTCCTCTGTACCGACAATAGCATTGTAATGCATAGGTATTACGACTTTCTTGGGCCGAAGTATCTCGTTGACAGCATTAGCTGCTTCTTCTGCATCCATCACATAAGTACCTGAGACAGGAACAAGTGCAATATCTGGATCCACAGATTCCATTTCAGGGATCAAATCTGTATCACCAGCATGATATATCCTCTTTTCATTCATCCTTAAAACAAATCCTACCTTTCCATCAGACTTTGGATGAAATTTCTTATTAGTATTGTATGCAGGAACTGCTTCAACTGCGAGACCCTTAATAGTAGTCTTTTCACCAGGCTTTATTCCGCTAACCTGTTTCAATTTCAGTTCAGCTAATTTTTTAACACACTCGGTGGCTGATATTATGCTTGTATCGTTATTAATTATTTGTTTCAGATCATCGATGCTTAAATGATCGAAATGATCATGAGTCAGCAAAACTACATCTGCATCATTCTGATTCTTGTACTTGGAGGCCAGTTGGTAGGGATCGATATAAACTGTCAATTGGTTATTCTGGCTGTTTGTTCCTTTTATCCTAAACCCATCATGACCCGTCCATGTGATCTGAATATCATGTTCGTACAATATGAGGATAATGTAGGATATTGAATTTAAGTTTGTTCCTGAATTCGACCTGGAACTTAAGCAAAAATGTTCCTATGCCGGGTTCAAGGAAATGCTTTGGTGTCTTATAATTGGGAGGTTGCTTGTCATTTCTGCTTTGCCATTCTTTTGCAGATATCTGTCCAAAAGAACATCTTCATTGTGGTTGAGTATGCATCTCCTATGTTGACATGATTAATACTTCCCACTTCACGATCTAATATACTTCCCACTTCACGATCTAATCAGATACAATGACTTATACCTTCAACCTTTATCTTAAGCGTACTTGGATCAGCAAATCCTTAACTTATTTCTATCCCATTTGGATGATTCTAGACCTAAATGTCTAACCAGCAATCCTTTTGGAAATGAATAGTCATTGGAATCAGGAATCGAATTGACAGGATATAAATCTCAGCTCGTTCAATTGAGAAACAAACGCGGGAGTTGCCAAGCATGGCCAAAGGCGTGAGACCGTTGGCACGACGCTCAGATCCATGCGGCTGGGAAACCTCATCCCTAAGGGGTTCGTGGGTTCAAATCCCACCTCCCGCATCTCACAACAATGGTTAATCAATTCTTAATATATCGGTTAGTTTGTCGTGGTGCGGCGCACTCCATTGTAACGAAGGGTGGACATTATTTTACTGCAATGATAGACGTTCAGCCTTTTTGGAGTGTACTTATTTTACCTGGACAAACTATTGTACAAACTAAACACAAAATGAAGACATATAATACAGAATAGATATTCATTTTTAGAATTAAGATGAGTCACTCCTCATACTTTCATAATGGAATGCAACGATTATTTGCAAAATAAAGCTTTACGTACATCGATCTCGTGATAGAATTGAAAAATGGTGTAAACAATAAAAAATGATCCGCAATAACATTATTGCTATTATTGCAATCTCTTTCATCACTGTTGGAGGTTTATGGGGTATTGGAAATCTCCTAAATCCACCGCAACCCTCATCTCTTGACAGAAGAGAAGGTATTTTGCTTGTCGCTAAGGATAACTTGTTCAACGAAACTAATCCTACTATATATGCCAAGATCGATGAGCCAAACAAGCTGACCATTGTGAACAAAGACTTGGTAAGGCATGATTTTATTGTGGATGAATTGAATATCAATACTGCTATTCTATCACCAGAACAGGATTTTGTTACGGCGATTGCTTCAGAGAAAGCTGGAGAATTTGAATATTACTGCTCTCTTCATCCAGCCACTATGAGAGGAACCATTGTAGTGAGATAGAACTAACATTTCTTCTGATACAAGACCTTATTCTCTCTCCTAATGCTGGATATTCTGCTCAAGGGAATTAGCTCAAAATTTTCAGCTATTCTGACAAATTCTAAAAGAGGGAGATCCATGATTGAATCGAAGTCTCGATAACTCACAATATAGAGTTTGGGATCATCAGCATAGATCGCCTTACTAAATATTTCCTGTAGTCTTCCCTTTCTCCTGCTCAATAGGATTCAGAACATTGCTCAGATATATCACTATTATCTTTTACGAACCAAAAGGCTTCAAAAAAATTATCTGGCCTGCGACACACTTCATTCTACTGATTGAGAAAATTATATAATGTTATGGACTTTCAAAACCCAAATTCATAAAATATATCTTGAAGGAGGTAGCAAAATATTTACGACTAATGTCAGGTAACATTAACTTGCACTATAAGACGTTTCAGATATTAGAAGCCAGCAAATTGCATTGACGAAAAAGAAGAGGTGAAGGATGAATGGATATTGTGAAGCCAGCGATCTCCAAGCAATATGGCGTTTACACGGGTCTCCTAAATAAGGAGGTCTATCCACATGAGGCTTCGAATATCCAGACTGAAAATACCCACATCTCTTGGATTTTTTTGGTTGGACCTTATGCATACAAGGTTAAGAAGCAAATTAAGTTTGGAGGAATCCTCGACTTTTCGACTTTGAACTTAAGAAAGAAATATTGCTACAAAGAAGTTGAGCTAAATAGAAGATTGTGTAAAGACATGTACTTGGGTGTAGTCAGTATCGTAACGCTTCCAGGAGAAAATTGTAACAGAATAGCTATCGCAAAGTCATTGGCAGAGGATGGGAAAGTGGTAGAATATGCAGTTAAAATGAAACGCATTGCTCCGGAATATAGAATGGACCGGCTTTTAGCAGATCATAAAGTAAGTGCTACAAATATTCGGAAAATAGCGTCCATCCTGAGTAAATTTCATTCTACTGCATTTACAGGCGGGACGATCCAAAGATTCGGACAGCCAAAATTCATGAAATCCAAAATAAAAGAAAATTTTCGTACGTTGTCCAGACTCGGATGTCAAGCATCGTACGCTGAACACAGGTTAATCAAATTCGTCGAGAACAATGAAAGGTTTTTCCTTGATCGGATTACCGATATAAAAATTAGAGATATTCACGGAGATCTATATTTGAAGAACATATTCATTGTCAAAGATAAAAAATATTACCTTTATGACAGGATAGAATTTAATGACTCTCTCAGATATGCAGACGTTGCAGAGGATGTAGCTCACCTTTCTATGGATTTAGACTACCACAAGCGTAAAGATCTACAGACGCTTTTTGTAAAAGACTATGTGTCCAGAAGTAAGGATTATTCGCTGGAAAATATATTAGAGTTTCTGATTTGCTACAAAGCATTCGTCAGGGCAAAAGTTTCATCCTTTCAAGCAAAGTATGAGAGTGCAAAATCTAAAAAATCTAAACTACTTAAAGAGGCAGACGCACACGTCCTACTTGCAGAAAAGTATCTTCAATACTTTTGAAGGAGGAAGGGGGGCACCAAAACTTGTTGCTCCTATTAAAACATGCTCATCTTAAGAGATTCTCTAATGAATTTCGAATTCTGTAAAGATCTAAGTCTGAGTACCGAAAAATGGATGACCATCTCACTAGTGCCCTCAAAGACTTTCATACCAGTACGAATAATTCCACTTTTGTTTTTACTAAATATCTGAGGAGACATGTTATTGAACCAATGTGCTGAGACAGCAATTTGAAATCCGCAACAAGGCTTATAATCCGAACTCCATACTTACATACCGAATATGATGAGAAGTATTTTAGATTTCGATGACTCGAACTATTATGGTAAAAAGGTGTTGATGAGGGTGGATTTCAACGTAAGTATAGACGACGGCGTAATCGGTGAGGATTATCGCATTAGAATGGCTATTCCGACTATTGAATATCTTACTAAGCGTGGAGCAAAATTAATTCTGATGTCTCATTTAGGTCGCCCGACGAGTTTCGAGAAAAAATATTCTCTACGACCTGTCACTGAGAGACTTTCAGAAATACTTCCCGCCAATAAAGTTAAATTCGCCAATGACTGTGTTGGGAATGTAGCAGAAAAGGAAATAGACGCTATGAATAAAGGAGATGTTCTTTTATTAGAAAATCTTCGCTTTCATGAATCAGAGGAACTCAATGATCAGGAATTTTCTAATCATCTTGCTGCACTGGGGGA
>Ga0307434_1000122_pt1 | contig 69176 bp, 59 predicted proteins | sample SalMarWE160220MG_FD_202156 | JGI IMG/M metagenome (GOLD analysis project Ga0307434, IMG submission 202156) | Salt marsh sediment microbial communities from the Plum Island Ecosystem LTER, Massachusetts, United States - WE1603-220 | ecosystem: Environmental > Aquatic > Marine > Intertidal zone >... | reverse complement strand
ATCTTGATAAACTACTATCCAAGAAGATGGATGTGACGCTGGACCCCGATTTAGACCTTGCAACTCTAAAAAATAATTTTAATATTATATCACAAAGTGTAAACCATGTGCCTTGGAACGTCTAAATGGGTTTATCTTAAACTTGTTTTTGCAGCAGGATGCAATTTTGACTACAAAAGACACAAAAAAATAGATAAAAGAGTATATGGGTAGATGTGTAAATGGGTAAAAACATTTAACCCATTCACTCATACACTCATTAACTCATTTTCTTAAGTTTAAACGACAAATCACACGAATTATTTTTTACTAATTAACGAATATACTACTTAACTAATTCACCGATATTAAGAGTTCTGTTTCATTACTTCTCTGACAGCTTCTACGAGTTCTTCATATTGATACGGTTTGTTTACGATGGCGTTGAAACCATGTTTTTTGAACTCAGACATTACCGGGTCTTCCGAATAGCCGCTGGAAACTATTGCCTTTATTTTGGGATCTATTTCCCTTAGTTTTTTTAAGGTATCCTCGCCACCCATTCCTCCTGGAATTGTTAAATCCAATATAACAACATCGAATGGTTTGTCTGCTTCAATGGCTTTTTTAAATTTTTCAGTTGCTTCTTCGCCATCGATGGCACCCTCGACTTTGTATCCGAATAATCTTAGGGCTTTGACGGTTGTGTTTCTCACAAAAGATTTATCGTCCATTATCAAAATTTTGCCCCTGCCTTTAAATAACTTTTTCTCGGTTTTTTCTTTTTCTTCTTTATCTTTCTCGGTTGCGGGAAGGTAAATAAAGAATGATGTTCCTTTTTCCGGTTCCGATTCGATAGTAACGTATCCTTCGTGTCTTTTTATTATTGAGAAAACGGTGGAAAGACCGAGTCCGCTTCCTTTTTGTTTCGTCGTAAAGAAAGGATCGAATATTTTAGAGATTACCTCGGGAGGCATTCCTATCCCAGTGTCTCTTACCTCTATCATGATATATTTTCCTTTTTTTAAAGGTAGGTTTTTATCCTCTTTTAAGTTGATGTTTTTACCTTTGATGATTATTTCTCCTCCCTCCGGCATTGCCTGGTTTGCGTTTAGGATTAAATTATTGAAAGTTTGTGATAGCTGTCCTTTATCGGCTTTAGCATTCCAGAAATCATCCGGAAATTCAAAATTGCATCTAACATTGGAACCGCTCAATACGAATCTGGCTGAGCTCTTTATTAAGTCTGTTAGTTCTATACTGCTTTTAACAGGGGTTCCGCCTTTTGAAAAAGTTAGAAGCTGTTGAGTCAGGCTGCGGGCGCTCTGAGCCGCTCTTTCCGATTCCTGTAATATAGTGTAGGACTCTTCGCTTGCATCCAGGTGCAGCTTCGCGAGAGATATGTTTCCGAGAATACCGGTGAGGAAATTATTGAAATCGTGCGCGATACCGCCAGCTAGAAGTCCTAATGATTCGAGCCTGTCCGCTTTTTCTCTTTCTTTTTCCATATCTTTGTATTCAGTAATATCTCTAATTATACCCATATAGGATTTTAAACCCTGATAAGTTATTTTTCTGATTGAAAATTCGCAGAAACGAATATCTCTGTCGTTGGTAATTATATTAGCCTCATAAACATTAGGCATTTCTTCTCCTTTTTCTCTTCTCAGTTCTATTTCTTTTACTATACTTCGGTCTTCTTCACTGATTATTTGCCACATATCGATCGCGTATAATTCTTCTTTGCTGTAACGAAGTATTCTGCACAGGTGATTATTGACGAATAAAAATTTATTATTTCTGAAGATGCAAATGCCTTCTCTGTTGTTTTCTACAAGAATCCGATATTTTTCTTCTGATTCTTTTAACGTCTCTGCTGTTTCTATTTCTTTGGTGATTTCTTTAACCACTCCCACGATGCCGTAGATTTTTCCGTCAGGATTTTTAAGTGGAAGATATATCTCCGAGGTGAAGGTCTTTGTTCCGTCGTTTGGTTCGTAGGGTATTTTATCCCTTTTCACAACCTCGCCGTTCATAGCTTTTTTCATCATTTCATCGACTTCAGTCGTTTTTAAGTTAGGAAATATCTCCCAGGGTACTTTTTCGCTGTTTAGAACTTTCTCCCTGGAAACTCCGGATATTCTTTCCATCGAATTGTTCCAATAAGTAAAATGGAAATCCTCGTCCAAAACCAGAATACCATCTTCCATAGATTCCAAAGCATTCGAAAGAAGTTCTTCTTCCCTGCGAAGTTCCTCTTCCGCTTTTTTGAGTTCCGTAATATCTCGTGATATTCCGATAATACCGATAACATTGCTTTTTTTATCGTGACGGGGGATTTTTGTATAAGAAATCCAGTGTAATTCGCCATCTTCCCCAACTCTCTTTCCTACTCCACCAGCCATAGGCTTTTTGCTCTTTATTATATCTTGTTCTTCTATAAAATACTTTTCTGCTACCTCTTCTTCAAAAAAGGAAAAATCTGTTTTGCCTATTATCTCTTCTTCAGGAATACCAAACCTTTTCGCTTTAGAGGCGCTAACCTCCAGGTAACGACAATCCCTATCTTTGAAAAATATCTCATCAGGAGTTAACTCTAAAAGAGACTCCAATAAATTTTTTCGAAAAACCAGTTCTTCTCTTGCTTTTTTTTCTTTGGATATGTCTATTAGAGAAGCCATATAACCGTAGATTTTACCATTCTTGTCAAAAAGCGGTATAACATTCATAAGGCAGAAAAAAACCGATCCGTCTTTTCTTATATTTAAATGTTCTTTTGAGTATGTTCCTCCTTCTGAAACTTTTTCGGATATTTCTCTGTGGACTTCTTCCGAATTAGCTTCCGCGATTAAAAACTCGAGAGTTTTTCCTTTTAGTTCGAAAAAAGTATAGCCAAATAAATTTTTTGTTGCTTTATTTGCGTAGTCTATACTCATTTCGGTATTCATCCTCAGAATCGAATTTGTTGATTGTTCTATAAGATCATTTAATTTGTATATTTCTTTTTCCGCTTTTCTCATCTCGGTTATATTTCTTATCAAAACTATAGCGGTTTTTTTATCGATTTTAGAGATTCGTGCTTCCCATTCTCTTATTTCATCTTTAACGTTAAGCTTGTATTCGAAACTTACGATTTTACCTGTTTTGATTGTTTCTTTAATACTTTTTATGGTTTGTTCCGCTATACCTTTTGGTAGTACGTCCTGTATTTTTTTATTTACAAAATCTTCAGGTTTTGCATAAAGTTCGCCTTCTTTTCCTGTGTAGTAGGAGATAAAGGTGCCGTCTTTTTTTATTTGGAATAACAGGTCGGGTAACGCTGAAAGTATTGCCCGATTTTTTGCCTCACTTTCTTTTAATTGTTCTTCTGTTTCTTTTTGTTGTGTTACATCTCTTGAAATACCTAATGTACCGATTATTTTTCCTTCTTCGTCGTACCTCGGAATCTTGGTTGTGGAGACCCAGGTTATTCTTCCGTCGGGGTGGGTTTCCTTTTCTATTTTTGTTTTGATTGGTTTTCCCGTTTTAATTATTTTCTGCTCATCCCGGAAAGCCGGTTTCGCGTGTTCCTTTGTGAAATAATCGAAATCGGTTTTTCCTATCATTTCTTCCGTGTTTTCGACACCAAAATGTTCCGCTACAGATTTACTGGCCAGTATAAAACGGCTTTTTTTATCCTTAAAGTAAATATGCTCTGGTATATTATCGAGAAGAGAAGTAAGCAGATTGCTTTTGAAAACGACTTCTTCTCCGAGTTTTTCCGTTTTCTTTCTTAGTTTTTCTTCCAATTCTTTCTTTTTAGTTATATCTTTTGTTATGCCTAAGATTCCGATTACTTCACCGTTTTCGTTGTACCAGGGAACTTTAGTTGTCGAAACCCAGGCAGTTGTTCCATCGAGGGTGGTTTCCTTTATGATTTTCCCTTTAACAGGTTTTTTAGTTTTTATTATTTCTTGTTCTTCCCTGTAAGCTTGTTCCGCGTGGTTTTTTTTGTAGAAATCGAAATCTGTTTTTTCTATTACTTTTTTAGAGTTTTTAAAACCCAGTGTTTTGATAAATGATCTGCTTGCTTTTACAAAACGGCTTTTTTTATCTTTAAAGTAAATACGATCGGGTGTACTGTGTAATAAAGAAGAAAGCAGGTTATTGTTAGAAACTAATTCTCTTTCGAGTTTGTTGACTTGATTTTTGAATTTTTCTTCTAATTTATTCTTTATAGTAAAATCTTCTAAAACAGCTAAAAAGCCGATGTATTTTTCTTTATCGTCAAACATCGGAGAAGGCAGGATACGGAGGGAGCGACCTTTCTTTTTGCTTTCTGAAATTTTAATTTCGAATGGATGAATTTCTGTTTTTTGTCTTTTTTTTATATTGTTAAAGTCCGTAGCAGAGATAAAGTCTTTTAAATTTCTACCTTCCAATGTCCCTTTTTCTAATCCGAAATACTTATCGCATGCAGGATTAGAAATTGTAATTTTACCGTTTGGGTCTATAAAACACGCCGCTATGTTTAATTTTTTGATTATTGAGTAATAATCAGTATGGTTATCAAGGAAATCATTTTTGTCTTTTCCTGTCATTTTTCAGACCTTAAATTTGAAAAAATAATTGTCATATTTCCCAATTTGAAGATTTCCATAAATATAATATTTACATACAAAAGTAATCAAATTTCTTTATAATTAAATTACACCTAAAGAAAGGATTGTCAAGGGTCTTTGTCATTTAAGTGCCGATCTTTCGAGAATTAAAAGCGTAGAGCAGTCGTTATAGGCTTTCCTTGACATATTTAAAATTGTGAAGTATAATGTATTATGAGTACTCCAGAACTGGCAAAAAAACTTAGTCTTGTTCATGTTTTTTGTATTGCGTCCGGAGCGATGATAAGTTCTGGTATTTTCATTTTGCCGGGACTCGCTCATAGTAAAGCCGGACCGGCTGTAATAATGTCTTATTTTTTGGCAGGTCTTCTTGCAGTGGCGGGTGTTCTTTCTCAGGCAGAGCTTGTTTCAGCTATGCCGAAAGCCGGCGGTACATATTTCTACGTTAAGCGTAGCATGGGACCAGTTGTTGGAACGGTCGATGGTTTTTTGACCTGGTTTTCTTTATCCCTGAAAAGTTCTTTTGCTCTGGTTGGTATGGCGGCTTTTTCGAGTATATTATTTGGGCTTAATTTTCAGGTTATAGCTGTATTGTTATGCATTATATTTGTATTTATTAATATATTAGGAATGAAAGAGGCAGGAAAAGTGCAGCTTGTTTTGGTTTTTTTACTTATAGGCATCATGATTCTTTATGTGATTTTAGGGATTCCTAACATAAGAGTCGAGTATTTTAAAGATTTCGCTTCCAAAGGTATACCGGCAGTTTTTTCCACAGCAGGTTTTGTTTTTGTTTCTTTTGGTGGTATTATAAAGATAGCAAGTATTGCTGAAGAAGTTGAGAATCCGGAAAAAGTTATTCCGCTGGGGATGATACTTTCTCTTTGTGTGGTTAGTATCCTTTATATTCTGGTTATTTTTGTAACTTCGGGAGTTCTCGGCGCTTCTCGCCTGGATGGTTCTATGACTCCTATTTCTGACGGAGCAATGGTCTTTATGGGGAGGTGGGGAGGAATCCTTTTGAGTATTGCGGCTATTCTTGCTTTTGTTTCTACCGCGAATGCCGGTATTATGTCTGCTTCAAGATATCCGCTTGCTTTGAGTCGTGATGGTCTTTTACCGGGTGTTTTTCAGAAGATAAACGCGAAATTCCATACCCCGCATGTTGCGATTCTTACTACCGGAGCTTTTATGATATTGTCTTTATTTTTTACGCTGGACCTTTTGGTGGAAGCTGCTTCTACTGTTTTAATAATGACTTATCTTTTTTCTTGTGTTGTGGTTATAATTATGAGACAAAGTGGAGTCCAAAATTATAGGCCTCGTTTTAAAAGTCCTATTTATCCTTTTATACAATTGGCCGGTATCCTTGGTTACGCTTTTTTGCTTTTTGAAATGGGAATAGAGGTTTTAATAATTGTTTTGATACTTGCGTCTCTTGCAATTATAATCTACCTGGTTTATGGTAAGATACGTGGGAGAGAGGAATACGCGTTGTTATATCTTATTGAGAGAATCACTGCTAAGGAATTAACAACACACTCGCTTGAAGAAGAATTAAAGGGGATAATTAGAGAAAGAGATAAAATACAGAAGGATCGTTTCGATGAATTGATTGAAAAATGTAAAATACTGGACCTTGAAGGAAAAAAAGATTTGCGAGAGTTTTTAGAGTTGACTGCAGAAAAGCTTTCTGATTCTCTTGATATTTCACGTAAAGAATTATATAAGATGTTCATTAAAAGAGAACGGGAAAGTCCTACTTCAATAAATCCCGATATTGCCATACCGCATATTATAATCAAGGGAGAAAAGCATTTCGATATTCTTCTTGCAAGATGTAAGGATGGTATAGTCTTCGGAAAAGAATTCCCTTCGATTAAAGCGGTTTTTGTGCTTGTGGGAACGAAAGACGAGAGGAATTTTCATCTGAGATCTCTTGCTTCCATAGCTCAAATTGTAAGCTCGAAAGATTTTATGACGAGGTGGATGAGGGCAAAGAATATAGAAGATTTGAGAGATATAGTGCTCTTGGGAGAGCGTAAAAGACAGAATTGACACCTCTTTTCCTCTTGACATTTTCTTGGGCTCCTATATATTTAAACACATAATGGGCCTATAGCTCAGTCGGTTAGAGCGTTCGCCTGATAAGCGAGAGGTGAGTGGTTCGATTCCACTTAGGCCCATTTTTTATCTTTGGGGGCGTAGCTCAATTGGTAGAGCACCTGCCTTGCACGCAGGAGGTCAGCGGTTCGACTCCGCTCGCCTCCATATTTAAGGAGCTTAATGAACCCTATTTTAAAAGTAGTAGTTTTTTCTCTTCTTCCTATCTCGGAACTTCGTGGTGGCATACCTGTGGGACTTTCTTCCGGATTGCCTTTATCAGTCGTTTTTCCGATTGCTGTTTTGTCCAATATTTTAGTTTTTCCTATTTTTTATTTATTTCTTACTTTTATCCATGAATTATTGATGAGGTTGAATTTATACAGGAGATATTTCGATTTTTTTCTCGAAAGAACCCGGAGAAAGGTGGGCCCAAAAGTAGAAAAATACGGTTATCTCGGTTTAGCTTTATTTGTGGCAATACCATTGCCGGTCACAGGCGCCTATACCGGGACTCTCGGAGCCTGGTTTTTTAAGATGAAAAAAAGAAAATCTTTCTCGGCTGTGATCTTAGGAGTTATTGTTGCAGGTATAATAGTAAGTATCGTTTCTGTCTTCGGTATACATATATTCGATATTTTTATAAAGAAAAATTTATGAAAAAGAAGTCAGAAACCAGTAGTCGGTAGCCAGAATCCCTTCCCTATCCCCAAAAAAAACTAATTGAACCACAAAGTACACAAAGACCGCGAAGAATATATATAGGTCTAATGTCCAAGGTCCAAAGTCAAAAAAAGAATTAAACCACAAAGAGCACAAAGTTTTTTTAACTGCTAACTACTCTTTACTCCCTACTTTCTATTTTCCAAGTTAAATATTGACTTTTTTGGTATTATTTGTATCATCAAGTTATGAAAAAAATATCCTTTTTCCTTTTATTTGTAATATTGTTGCCTTTTAATTTGTTCTCTCTTTATCTTTCCTTTGAAAAGATTGGGGAGTATAGAGGAAATGCCGTTTATACGGATATAAGAGTTGTGGGTAAGTACGTGTTTTTGATTGCAGGTAAAGATGGTGTTCATATATTCGATGTTTCGAGACCTTCTTCTCCGAGTAAAATCTCTGTAATAGAATCGATGGATTATATTTATTCTATTGATATAAAGGGTTTTAATTTGTATATCGCGGATGGTACGGGAGGTGTCAGGATTTTCGATATTAGAGATAAAGGCAATCCCGAGCAGATTTCTTTCATTCCAACGAGACATAAATCTATAGATTTGAAAGTTTCCGGAGATTATTGTTTTGTAGCGGAGGAAGAAGGGGGTTTGAAGATAATCGATATATCGAAACCTATTTTTCCGGATGAGATTTTGGTCTGGGATAAATCCGGTTATATTAACTCGGTTGAGGTGGTACACGATTATATTTTTTTATCAGATGAAAAAGGTGTATTAGGGTTTTCAATTTCCAACATCGATTCACTTGATAGTTATAAGAGAATAAGTGAGATAGAATCGATCGATCAGGTTATTTCGGACGGATGTTTTCTTTTCGCGTCTTCATGGGAAAATGGGTTACTTGTTGCGGAAATAATAGATCCTTCTCATCCTTTAGTGCAGGTTTTACCTAAATACAGTGGCATTGAAAAGATTTGCCTTTCAGGGTTTTTCCTTTATTTTGTCCAGGGTAGCATAGTAGGAGCTTTAAATATATTAGTTCCTTTTAACCCCTATTTATCCGGCAATGTTGGTTTCGCTGGAAGTGTATCTTCTGTTTATGTTACAGGTAATTTGTTATATGTTACATGCGGTTTTGATGGTTTTAAAATTCTTAAGATTTCAGATTAACGGATTCTCGATATTGTTTTTTATTAGAAATAAAGTTTGTCAGGTTTTTGTTTTTATTAATGACTTGCGAAAGTTAAGTCACTGTATATATTCGAGTTACCATGGATTTTGATTTTATAATAGTTGGGGCAGGGCCTGTTGGTTCGTATTTGGCAAATTCTCTTTTAGAAGAGAATTTTTCCGTAGCACTTTTTGAGAGGAAAAAGGAGGTAGGTGAGGGAGTGATATGCAGCGGTATAATCGGAAAAGATGCTTACGAGAAATTTGCGTTGCCGGGAAAAGCTATTATCCGGGAAATATCTTCACTTAAGCTCTTTTCTCCGTCTCTGATAGAATTGGATTACTGCAAAGAAAAACCCTTCGCTTACGTTGTTGATAGAAAAATATTTGATAAAGAATTATTTGCGCGGGTTGTGAATGGTAAGTCTGAGAGTTTTTTAGGATGTAATGTTTTTGATATAGCGAGGACAAAAGGCGGGATCGAGGTTACATATTCTAAAGGAAATGAGAAATTCCGAAGAAGCGCGCGATGTATTGTTATAGCTTCAGGTACCAGTTTTTCTCTTCACAAAAATATAGGAATTTCCGTTCCAGAGAAGATGTTATGGGGGAATAGGGTAGAAGTTAGCGGAGGAAACAAAGAAAAATCTATCGAAGTTTATATTTTGAATAAACCTAATTTAAGTTCTTTCGGTTGGATTGTCCCTTTGAATGGGTATACCAGAATAGGAGTTCTTTCTAATGATAGTAGTCGGGAACCACTGAAGAATCTAATATATAAAAGTAATGGACGATTTAATATTGATTTGGATTTTGCGGAAAAAGCTCCTATTGCCTGCGGAAATTCTAAAGAAATAGTAGGAGATAGAGTGATAGCAGTTGGGGAAGCTGCCGGACAGGTAAAGACGACAACCGGGGGAGGAATTTATTATGGGTTAGTCGGAGCCTCGATTGCCAGGGAAGTGCTTGTAAAAGGGGCTAAAACAGATGTTTTTTCCGCAGATTTTTTAAGTACATATCAAAACATCTGGAATGATAAAATGGGAGATGAAATAAAGAACGGAATTATGGTGAGAAATGTTGTAGCGAGAATTACACCCGGGTTAGTTGACAATGTTTTCGATTTTTTGAAGAAAAACCCATCCATAAAAGAGAAATTGGAAAGCAAATTCCGTTTTGATTATCATCAGGATGTAATTAAATCCGGCATTAGGTTTTTTCTTAATAAAATTCCAAAGAAATTCTTTTCATTAAGTTCTTCCGGAAAGTAAATAATTACGTTTTTATTAGTGTTAAAGTACCAAATTCCCTGTTATACAGAGAGATTGTATAGTCCTGTGGAACTGTCAGTCAACTTTTTGTTTTTTTTGCAAAAAATTGAAAAGATTAGCCACTAAGTCACCAGTGTATCTGGGTATCTGGGGTCAAATCTCTGTATCTGTGTATCTGGGGTCAAATCTCGACACTTGTGTATCTGGGGTCAAATCTCGACACTTGACAAATTCATGTGTATCTGGGGTCAAATCTCGACACTTGACAAATTCATGGATTCTTCGAATCTCGGTTGAATCGTTGAATTGTTGAGTAGAAAAAACATTCTTGTGTCTTAGCCTGCCCCGTAGGGAAGAATGACCGTATCGGGGTGTCTTCGTGGCAATTAAGTAGCGGCTTTGCCGCGCTATGGCATATGCAACAATCACGGATTAAACAAAGAAATATTTTGTTATTTAAGATTCACCCCCTCCAAAAAAACTTCGAGTAACAACAAATCACACGAATAGCACGAATAAAAGAAACATAAATAGCCACTGATAAACACTGATAAAAAAAATTGTTGCTAAAAAATAAAAAAAAGTATTACGGGATGGGTAGTTGGGTAATCCGTGCTAATCCGTGAAAATCGGTGGCTAATTAAAAATTTATTTGTGAGATTTGTGCTATTTGTTGTTAAAAAAATGGTTGTGGGGGGCAAAATACTTCTTGACATAATTGAAATAATCATTACGATTATATTGATTGAAGAGCTTTCAAGATAAAATAAATTTATGAATTTAGGACTATTTAACGATTTTGTTATTTTACTATTCAACCGCCTTCGTTAGAAGGCCGTGCGGGAGGAAATATGTTGAGGAAATATTTATTTGTTCTGGTTTTAATTATGTGTTTGGAATCAGTTGCGGAGGACGGTGAGGTAAAGATTACAGCAGAAGACATTATAAGGACGATGACGGAAACTTTGAATCCCAAGCAGTCCGATGCTCTGATGGAAATGACGATAATGACTTCGAGTAATCAGGAGAGGACCTTCGTTTACAAGGCATATTCGAAGAATAAGGGAGAGAAGAGTCTTATGAAATATCTCGAGCCGGGCAGGGTAAAAGGGCAAACGGTTTTGATGCTTAATAATGCCGATGATATTTGGATGTATTTTCCGAGAACAAATAGAGTTAGAAAATTAGCCACGCATGCTAAAAGACAGAAAGTTCAGGGAAGTGATTTTTCTTATGAGGATATGGGTTCTTCGGATGAGTTTATAGATGATTATAGTTCCATTTTAATAGGGGAAGAGCAAAAAAATGAAAAACTCTGTTATAAGCTTGAACTCACAAAGAAGGAAAATTCGGGTGCAGGTTATTCGCGTCTTGTTATGTGGGTCGAGAAAGAAACTTATGTTCCTTATGTTATTAGTTATTATCATGAGAAGGATTCAAACCTTCTTGAAAAAGAACTTTTCCTTAGTGATGTAGAAATAATCGATGATATACCAACTCCTATGAAAATGGTTATGTATAATAGGCTAGATAACACAAAAACATCTATGAGTACTAAGGAAGTAGCTTATGATGTGGATCTGCCCGATAATCTTTTTACTGAAATGGGTATGAAAAAATGAGAAGCAAGGCTTCTTTTTTGACATTAGTTGTTTTTGGGGTTATTCTAAGTTTACTATTAGTGCCGGATTTTAATGCGAAAGAGCTTGATTTATTTGGTTATTTCGAACCGCAATTTATTTTTATTTACAGGGAGGGAGAATCGTACCAGATGAATTCTGATAAACTCCGGGTAGATTTGAAGCGTTCGGTCGGTGGTGTGGAATTTGGGTCCGATTTAATTTACACTCTTTATTATGGTAAAAAGAATTGGAATATTCTTGATTTCTTTTCCGATGAGATCAGAAGCGAAGTTCCTGCGGGGATGCAGTCTTATTTTCTTTTTAGTTTTAATGATACTTTATATTTAGATAATACTTATGTCAAAATGTCGAATTCGAGAGTTTCCTGTACTTTCGGGAAACAACAATTTTCGCCTGGTACGGGATATTTTTCTAATCCGGTGGATGTATTCAATTCGAAGGACGCGCTCGACCCGACGTACGAACAGACCGGACATAACGGGGCAAGAATGGATATTATGTTTTCGAGCAGGACGAATCTTATGTTTCTTTATTCTCCTATCGAAGGCGATTGGACGAATTCAGGAAAACTTCTTCGTTTTAAAATCGGATTGAGTCATTTTGATTTTACTTTAAGCGGATATGAATTCCGGGAGCAGCTTACCGATTTCTATTCGCTTTCTGTAATAAACCAGAGGAGAAGGCTTGTTGGATGTGAATTCGTGGGGCAGCTTTTTGGTTTAGGGGTCTGGGGAGAAGGAGCTTATAATTTCCTGGAGGAATCCGATGATTTCTATGAGTTTTTAGTGGGAACCGATTATACTTTTGAATCCGGTTTTTATTTTTTGCTCGAGTATCATAGGAATGAAAGAGGGAGAACAAGTTACCAGGATTATGATATTAATGATTGGTTGAGGTTTTATCTGGGTGAGAATAAGACCATAAGCCGGGATCAAATGTATGGTATGGTCAGTTATCCAATAACCGATTTAATAAATCTGCAAATTCTATCTATTTTTTGCATAAATGACGGAAGTGCTGCGATTGTTCCCGTAATAGATTATAATATTTTTGAAAATGTGGATTTAAATATTATGGGGAATATTTATACGGGTAGTGAAGGAAAGGTCTATAACAGTAAGCTGGGAAATGGCGTGGTAATACGCGCGAGGGTATATTTCTAAAATGAAATATCAAAGTTTAAAAAGCAAAATGACAAAATTGGGATTTAGGATTTTGGGTTTAGGATTTAGTGAAAAAACAAAAAGAAAATCTTTGTGCTCTTTGTGTACTTTGTGGTTCAATGAATTTTTTGGGAGTTGGGATGGGATTCTGGATTCTTTTTTATATTTTTATAAAAAAGGAGGTTTGAGATGAGAGAAAGATTACTTAGAAAATGGGGGCGTTTTTCGACTACGCATCCATGGCGAATTTTAATAGTTCTTTTTCTGATTGCGGCAGTTTCACTGGGAGCTGTAGCGTATCTTTATACAAATAAAATGTTTACGTTGGATATGAGCTGGTCTGATATGCTGCCCGCCAATGAACCTATGGCGGAAGAGTTCGATATGATTCTAAATGAATTTACAAGTGTGTCGAATACAATAATCGTAGTACGGGGGAAGGAGAAGGAAATAAAAAAGTTTGCCGATAAGATAGCTCCCCAAATCGAGAAACTCTCCGATTATGTTGATGAGATATATTATAAGATAGATAAGGATTTTTTCGCAGAGCACGGTTTTATGCTTTTAAAGGAGTCTGATCTGAAGAGTACTTATGATATATTTGAAAACCTTAATCTTATACCTCTTTTGAGGAGTATAAACGATAATTTTGAAGAAGAATATATAGGAGATGATGAGGCTCTCAGCACGAAACAGAAAGAGGATGAAGCTGTGATGTCTCTGGATGGATTTCAGTACTGGATTTCTACGATGGATAAGTTTATCAGCAATCCTGCTGAGGCGGAAGAGCAAGTTGCGGAGGATGCAGTCGAGAGATTTCTTTATGGAGATCCGTATTTCATTTCTCAGGATAAGAGAATTCTTTTGATGACTGTCAAGCCGACTTTCACGGCAGTAGAGATAGATAAATGTGTCGCTTCGACTAATTCGATACAGGCGATACTCGACAGGAATTTAGCCGATTTTCCGGGTGTTGGAGCCGGGCTTACGGGGAGTATCCCTCTTCAGAGAGATGAAATGTATTATACACAGAGAGATATGACTTTTGGTTTTATACTTGCTCTGGTATTGGTTTTATTCTTATTTATTATTACTTTCAGGATGTTGAGCGTACCGGTCCTCGCGGGGGTCAATCTTATTCTCGCGATTATTATAACATTAGGGCTTGTGGCTATTTACCCGGGAAGACTAAATATTATGACCGCAATGTTTGGGGTTATTTTGATTGGTCTCGGTATAGATTACGCGATACATATTATTTCTTTGTACAGCGAGCGTAGAGAAATCGATCCCGATACGACTATCGCGATGGAAGAGGCGCTCGTACGGTCCGGAGGGGGAATAATTACAGGCGCTTTAACTACCGCCGCCGCTTTCTTTACTCTTTCTATATCGGTAACGCGGGGTATAAAAGAAATGGGTATTGTTCTCGGAATGGGTATTATATGCGCTATGGTTGTAACTATGATTGGTTTACCCGCATTTCTCGCGGCTATGGAAAGATTTTCAAATAAATTCAGGAAGAAACCTTTTCAGCCTAAACATATTGAGTTTAAGGCTCTGGAGAACTTAGGTGAAAGTATAAACCGGCGTCCTTTTAGATATTTATTGATTGGAATTGTTTTTACCGGATTTTTTTTCTATCAATTTAAATCACGTCTAAAATTCGACTATGACATGCTTAACATAGAACCGAAAGGACTTCCCTCGGTTGCACTTCAGGATACAGTTCTCGAGGCTTTCGATCTTTCGGTCGATTATGCTATGATAAGCGCTTCTACGATAGAAGAGTCCTACAAACTGGCAGAAAAAGCCAAAGAAATGCCGTCTTTTTCTATGGTAGAAAATATAGGGGATTATTGCCCTCCAATCGAAAAACAAAAAAAGAGACTTGTCTATATAAAAAGAATAAGAGAATTATTAGCTAAAAATAATAAAGATATTCCCGTAACATCGAATAATTTAAAAAACTTGATAAAACAGTTAGAACGACTCGACATGAATATTTATGAGCTTTCTCAGCTCGCTTTTTTGGGGGGACAGGATAAAGTCGATAAGAAATGTAGGGAAATAATAGGTGACCCCGAAGCAGAAAGTCCTAACAATATTATTTTGAATCTTGCCGATAAAATAAAAGGAAACCCGAATAAAGCTATTAAGGCACTCAATAAATTCCGGGAATTTTATATGCCGGTTTTAAGGAATAAAACTTATGATATGGCTAATACCGAGTTTCTTAATCTGGATAATATTCCTGATAATATAAAGAGTAGATATGTGAACGATGATGAAAACATTTTTCTTGTAAATATCTATTCGAGAGAGTATGTATGGAATGTTGAGGACTTAAGAAATTTTATCAGGCAGTTAAACTTGGTTAGTGAAAAATTTACCGGGGTTCCTCCCCTTTTCTTAAAGTTAATCGAGTTGATCGGTAGAGACGGGAAAAGGGCTACAGTGCTTACTTTATTTATTGTAGTTCTTTTGCTGTGGGTGGATTTTCGCAGTTTGAAACTTGCTTTTTTAGGTGTTATTCCACTTGTTGCCGGGGGTTTATGGATGTTGGGACTTCTTTCCTCGTTTGGTATGATGCTTACAGTGGTTAACGTGATAGGTATTCCAATGATTGTGGGAATAGGTATCGATGATGGAGTTCATATATTGCACAGGTATAGAATAGAGGGATTCGATAAGACTCCTCGCGTTCTGCTGAGCACCGGTAAAGCTGTACTTTTAACTTCTCTTACGACTATGGCTGGTTTTGGTTCTCTGATGATATCGGAGTACAGAGGTTTTATCGGTCTTGGGGCTCTTCTTGTTATAGGGGTCGGAGCCTGTTTTATTACAACCGTTCTCTTCATGCCTTCTATAATAAGTATATCGGAGAAGATAATTAAGAAGAAATTGTCTAAAGACAAAAAAAGGGATGGAGGTTAGTAAATATGTCGGATAGAATTTCGTTTTGGGGTATAGGAATTAAATTTGCTATTTTATCTTTGGGATATTCAGCTGTGATTATTTTTGTACATTACTTTACTTATCCGTTGTTTTATATAAAATTTTTGCCATATAGGTTGTTTTTGATTTCGGGTATTTTTCTGATAGTTGTTGGAATATCGTTGTATATTACTTCGGCTTGTTCTGTGCATAAAGCTTATACTGAAGATGTCCTGAGAACAAAAGGAGTATATTTAATATGCCGGCACCCGTTATATTCTTCTTTTCTTGTGTTTATTGTCCCGGGAATCTGCCTCTTATTTAAGTCCTGGATAGCATTTTCTGTTCCTTTCGTGATGTATATATTTTTCAGGGTATTAATAAAAGAAGAGGAAGATTACTTAAGTGGGAGGTTCGGTGGTGAGTATAAAAAGTATAAAAGAGAGGTATCTTTTGTATTCCCGAAGGTATGGAAATATAAAAAATAGGCTTAAAAAGAATTGTAAATTAAAATTGGTATTATTATTTGGGTTTGAGTAAAGCAACATAATTTTTATTTTTTCTCTGTGTTCTCTGTGTGAGAATATTTTTTTCGTGTGTTTTTTTAAACGCAAATTCAAATGGGGTTGTGGGGTTTCGTGTTTTTAGTTTATTTCGTGGTTAAATAAATTGTTTTTTCTTTGTGTTCTTTGTGATCTTTGTGGTTAAAAATTCCTGGATGTGGGGAGGTATTTCTCTTGACAAATATATTTGTGGTTTTATATTCATAGGAAATGACAAGAAAAACATATAAAAGGATTGTCGTAAAAGTAGGTAGTTCTACAATAACCCATTCCGTAGGTAAACTTAATCTTACGATGATCGATAATATAGTGAGACAGATTGTGGATCTGAAAAATCGAGGGAAAGAAGTTATACTTGTAACTTCCGGGGCAATCGGTGCCGGTATGGGAGAGCTCGGTTGTGATAAAAAACCCAAATTGATTCCAAAACAGCAGGCAATGGCAGCAATAGGACAGGGGCTTTTAATCGGGGTATATAACAGATTTTTGCGTGAATATGGAGAAAAAGGAGCGCAAATTTTGCTTACTTCGAGAGATCTTGAAGACAGAGATCGGTATTTGAATGCTTTTAATACTATAATGACTCTTCTGGAATATGGAGTTGTGCCTATTGTTAATGAAAATGATACCGTCGCAACTAATGAGATAAAATTCGGCGACAATGATGCTCTTTCTGCCAGGGTGGCCAGTCTTGCCGAGGCTGATGTTTTACTGAATTTAAGTGATGTGGAAGGTCTTTATAAAGGGGATCCCACAGAGGTATCAGCCGAGTCACTGGAAATTATACATAAGGTTGAAGAAATTACTCCTGAGATAGAAAGTTTGGCGGGAAAAAAGGGCAGTGAAGTAAGTACAGGAGGGATGTTTACCAAAATAGAAGCGGCAAAAGCAGCTATCGATTCGGGTATAATAATGGTTATCGGACCGGGACATAGAAAAAACATAGTTGTAGATCTCGTTGATATGCTTGAAGAAGATAGGGGATATGATCTGGGTACAACATTTCTGCCTTCCGGAGATAGTCTTTCCAAGAGAAAACAATGGTTTACTTATAATGTTCCTATTTGTGGTAGTATCAAAGTAGATGAAGGAGCTGAAAAAGCTCTTGTAAGTAAAGGAAAAAGTTTATTGCCCGGAGGGGTTAAAGAAGTCATCGGGATTTTTCCTTCAGGAGGTTTAGTCAGAATATTAAATCATGAAGGGAAAGAAATCGGGAAAGGGCTGGTTGATTATTCGAGCGCTGAAATAGGAAAAATAAAAGGGCATCATTCCAGTGAAATTTTTTCTATTTTGGGTTATATAAATCAGGAAGAAGTGATTCATAGAAGGAATATGGTTATAGGAGGTTGTTAAATGGGTATTAAAGAGGATGTTATAGCCCAGGGACAAAAAGCAAAAGAAGCTTCGAGAATATTGGCTAATACTTCGGCAGATATTAAAGATAGGGCTTTGCTTAATATTGCTAAAAAGCTCGAGGAATCATTAGAAGAAATAATTTCTATCAATAATCAAGATATGGAAAAAGGTAGGGAAGATGGACTTACTAAAGCCCTTTTAGATAGGTTGGCACTAAATGAAAAGAGAATAAATGGAATGGCACAAGGCCTCCGAGAAGTGGCGCAGCTCGAAGATCCTGTGGGCGAAGTGATGGGAATAAAAAGAAGACCAAATGGCCTCGAAGTGGGTAAAGTTAGGGTGCCTCTCGGTGTTATTGGTATTATTTATGAAGCAAGACCGAATGTAACCGTGGATGTCGCGGGATTATGTCTTAAAGCCGGTAATGCAGTTCTTCTTAGAGGAGGTTCTGAAGCTTTTAATTCAAACCGGATTTTAACAAAAATAATACAAGGTGCTATTGTTGAAGTGGGATTGCCGAGGGAATCGGTTCAATTGGTAGGGACAACCGACCGTGAAGCTGTCGGAGTAATGTTTAAAATGAATGATTATCTCGATGTATTGATTCCGAGAGGCGGAGCCGGTTTGATTCAGAGAGTGGTTAAGGAATCGAGTGTTCCAGTTATACAAACTGGTGTCGGAAACTGCCATGTGTATGTGGATGCCTCGGCGGATTTAGATATGGCTTTGGAAATTGTTTATAACGCGAAAACAGACAGACCTGCAGTTTGTAATGCTGCCGAGACTCTTCTTGCGCATAAAGATATTGCTGTTAGGTTTCTTCCTCTTATTTATAAAAAGTTTTCCGAAAACAATGTTGAATTAAGAGGTTGTACCGCATCCAGGAAAATAATACCAGATATTAAAAAAGCTACTGAAGATGATTGGTACGAAGAGTATCTGAATTATATTATGGCAGTTAAGGTAGTAGGAAGTATAGACGATGCTATAAATCATATTTATAAATACGGCTCCAAACATTCCGAATCTATTGTAACCAGCAATTATAATGACGCGAACAAATTCTTAAAAGAGATCGACGCAGCCGCGGTTTACGTTAATGCGTCTACCCGATTCACCGATGGAGGACAATTCGGACTCGGAGCCGAAATAGGTATAAGTACTCAAAAGCTGCATGCCAGAGGTCCTATGGGCTTAAAAGAACTCACGTCTACTAAGTTTATAATAAGAGGAAACGGACAGATAAGATAAGTGTAATTTGTTTGTGCTTGAGTAGTCTTAGAGCAGCAAGCATAAGGCTTTATTCAATTGTATTAATCCTATCAAGATAAAATTAAATATCAAAAATTAAAAAGCAAAACGACAAATTGGGATTTAGGATTTAGGATTTTGGATTTAGTAAAAAAACAAAAAGAAAATCTTTGTGTGCTTTGTGGTTCAATTATTTTTTTTGGGGATGGGATTCTGGATTCTGGCTCCTGTCTTCTGACTTCTTTGTTAAATTGTTCCATTTTAATATTTGATCCTTAAATTCGCTTGGGGGGTTGCAGAAAAAACCAAGAGACATAATTTATTTGAGAAACAATAATAAAAGAAGGATGGTAATATGAGTTATAAAAAAACAGATGGTCGTTTCAATCTAAAACAAGAATATGATTTTTTCTCGCACGGGCTCGAGGGTGTTGCCGCTTTTGAAACGTCAATAAGCTATATCGATGGAAAAGACGGGATTTTGATTTACCGCGGTATACCAATAGAAGAATTGGCAGAGAAGTCCTCTTTTGAAGAAACGGCTTATTTCTTGATTTACGGCAGTCTTCCCACAGAAATAGAACTAAAAAAATTTTCAGGAGATCTTGAGAATCATATTTCGTTAAATCCTCAGGACATAAAATGGCTGAAGGATTTTCCTGTTTCCGCTCATCCTATGGATGTCCTTAATACGTGTGTTTCACTTATGAGTTTATCCGAGGGGGGTAATTATGAAGAGGGAACGGAAAATGACTTAAAGGCGGGGATTCATATTATGGGGAAAATACCTTCTTACATAGCAGCGTTTGACCGTATAAGACAGGGAAAAGGTCCGATTCCTCCGGATAATAAACTTTCCTACGCGGCTAATTTTCTCTGGATGCTTACCGGAGAGAAACCTGAAGAAAAAGAAGCGAGAATTATGGATATTTGTTTGATTCTGCATGCTGAACATGGTGTTTGCGCTTCGACTTTCGGAACACTGGTTACTTCTTCAACTTTTTCGGATGTTTATTCTTCTATTGTAACTGCGATAGGTACGCTGAAGGGTTATCTTCATGGAGGTGCCAATGAACAGGTTATACGTATGCTGGAGGGAATAGGGGGTCCGGAGAACGTTGAAGATTACATAAACGAAGCAATGAAGGAAAAGAAAAAAATAATGGGGTTTGGACATAGAGTTTATAAGGCTTTAGACCCCAGAGCTCGTATTCTTAAAAAATACGCCAGAGATTTGACCGATAAAAGAGATGAAGTATTGTTTAAAACCGCGTTGAAAGTTGAAGAGGTTATGGAAAAGAAGTTTGGACCGAAAGGTATATATCCGAATGTCGATTTTTACTCGGGTTTTGTATATAGGGCACTCGGAATTCCTACCGATTTATTTACGTCCATTTTCGCTCTGGCTCGTTCTGCCGGTTGGATAGCGCATATACTCGAGTACAGAGAATCTAATAGAATATTCAGACCTCGAGGTATCTATAACGGCCCGATTAATGTTAAATATATACCTATAGAAGAGAGATGAAAGTTGGGTAAAACAATATCTGAAAAAATAATTTCTGAACACGTGGGTAGGGAAGTTCATGCCGGAGAATTCGTTGTAGCAAAAGTCGATGTTGTAATGGCGCAGGATGGGACCGGTCCGCTTTCTGTTCAGGAATTTAAAAAAATGGGAATGGAAAAGGTCTTCGATAAAGAAAATTCTATACTTTTTATAGATCACGCGTCTCCGAGTTCAAGGAAAGAATTATCGAATTCACAGAAATTATTGAGAGAGTTTTCTAAAAAGACGGGGGCTTACCTTTCTGATATCGGTGAAGGTATTTGTCACCAAAGATTGGTCGAAGATTGGGTTAACCCGGGCGATTTAGTCGTTGGGGCTGATTCGCATACCTGTACTTCCGGAGCGCTCGGCGCTTTCTCTACAGGTATGGGGTCGACTGATATCGCGCTAGCTTTTGCTCTGGGGAAAGTCTGGTTAAAAGTGCCGGAAACACATAAGTTTATTATAAAAGGCAAGCTCCCTCTAGGTGTTTATTCAAAGGACATAATTCTTGACATAATAGGGAAGATAGGTGCAGACGGAGCTACTTATAAGGCTATGGAATTTGAAGGGGAGACAATAGAAGATCTTTCCATGTCGTCGAGGTTCGTAATAACAAATATGGCTATCGAAGCCGGAGGAAAAACAGGGCTTATAGCGCCCGATGAAATTACAAGAAGATATCTTAAATCGAGAGATAGGGAAGATAAATTCAGGGAGATAAAATCCGATTCTGACGCGGATTTCGAGAATGTTATTGAGATAGATGTAAATAAACTCGAGCCATCGGTAGCTTTTCCACATACAGTCGATAATGTTAAAGGTATTTCTGAAATAGATGATATAAAAATGGATCAGGTTTTTATAGGAACCTGTACAAATGGCAGGCTGGAAGATTTGAGAATCGCTGCGTCTATACTTAAAGGTAAAAAGAGACATCCTGATACGAGGTTGATAGTTATTCCATCTTCAAAAGAGGTTCTTTTAGAAGCATTACAGGAAGGATTGATCGAAGTCTTCATCGAAGCGGGAGCAGCTGTCGAGTCCCCCGGGTGCGGACCCTGTGTGGGCATACATAAAGGTATTTTGGCTGACGGAGAAAGAGTGCTATCGACACAGAACCGTAATTTTCTGGGTAGAATGGGAAATCCTAAAGGGTTTATTTATCTTGGTTCTCCCGCAACTGCTGCGGCTAGCGCTATAGAAGGAAAGATCGCGGATCCGAGGAGGTATTTAAAATGAGTCTTGTGATTTCCGGAAAAACATGGAAGTTCGGAGATGATATTTCGACGGATCATATAACTCCGGGAAGATATTTTTACCTCCGGGGTAATCTCGAAGAACTGGCAAAGCATGTTTTAGAGGATGCCGACCCTTCTTTTGCTTCTAAAGTCGGGGAAGGAGATATTATCATTGCCGGGAAAAATTTCGGATTAGGATCTTCCAGAGAACACGCGCCGCGAGTAATAAAAATCGCGGGTGTTTCCTGTATTATAGCAAAATCTTTTGCCAGAATATTCTATAGGAATTCGTTTAATATAGGTTTACCTTTGTTGGTAAGTAATACTGATGAGATAGAAGAAGGAGATAATTTAAGAATAGATCTCGATAAAGGAGAAATTAAAGATGAAAATAACGGAAAAGTTTTAACTTTTTCTCCGATTTCATCTTTTATGAAAAAGTTGATAGAGGATGGCGGTATAGAAGAACACATTAAAAAATATGGTGATTTTAAGGTAGAATAATTAGAGGGGAAAATAATAGTGATAGATTTTAAAAAACTTGTAATATCAGAAAAAGGCGAAAAAATAAGAATTGAAGAAGGGAAGTTAAATGTTCCCGACAACCCGATAATTCCTTTTATTGAAGGTGATGGTATAGGGCCCGATATAATGAATGCTTCTATGAAAGTATGGAATCAGGCAGTAGAGGTGGCGTATAAAGGTAGAAGAAAAATTGAGTGGTTTGAAATTTTCGCAGGAGAGAAAGCTACTCAAAAATACGGAGAACCTTTACCTGAAAATACTTTGAAAGCCATAAAATACTTTAACGTAGCAATCAAGGGTCCTCTGACTACACCTGTTGGAGGAGGTTACAGAAGTTTGAATGTGTCTTTGAGGCAGTCGCTTAATCTTTACGCCTGTGTTAGACCTGTAAAATACTATCGAGGAGTTCCGTCCCCTTTGAAAAATCCGGAAAAGATGGATATTGTTATTTTCAGAGAAAATACAGAGGATGTTTATTCCGGTATAGAATGGGAAGAGGGTACTGCCGAAGCAAAAAAAGTTATCGATTTTCTTAATGATGAAATGGGAGAAGAATTGGAATATGACGCAGGAATAGGGGTTAAACCTATAAGCGAATCAAAAACCAAACGGTTGGTTAGGAAAGCTATCCGGTATGCTGTCGATAATAACAAAGGCAGTGTTACGCTGGTACATAAAGGTAACATTATGAAGTTTACCGAAGGTGCTTTTAAGAAATGGGGTTATGAATTAGCGGTAGAAGAATTCAGGGATAATGTTATTACGGAAGACGAACTTTACGATCAGGTTAAAGCAGAAGATGGGGTCACTCCCGTTACGGAAGAAGGAGCGTTTAAATATTTAAGAGGAGGGCTGCCCACGGGTCAACGCGGAGATAGGATAGTCGTAAAGGATAGAATAGCTGATCAAATGTTTATGCAGCTCCTTACGCGTCCTGATGAATATGAAGTTGTAGCTCTTCCGAATTTGAATGGTGATTATCTTTCCGATGCTGCCGCGGGACAGATTGGAGGACTTGGGATAGCTCCCGGAGCTAATATAGGTGATAACATCGCGCTTTTTGAACCAACACACGGTTCTGCTCCCAAGTACAAAGGGCTCGATAAAGTTAACCCTTCTTCTTTGATACTTTCCGGCGTTATGATGTTAACTTATCTCGGTTGGAATGAAGCTGCGGATTTGATTGAGGTAGGTTTGGAGAAAGTTTTTATAGATAAAGAGGTTACTTATGATCTCGCGAGGCAGATGGAAGGGATAACACCGATAAAAACCTCAGAATTTGCCCGGGCAATAGTAGAACGCATGGTATAGCATTGTGGCTTAACCGTTAAAATGCAAAAATCAAATATCAAAATGGAAAAAATTCAACAAAGAAGTAAGAAGCCAGGAGCCAGAATACAGAGTCCCAACACCACACCAAACAAGAGAAACAACGAGTAATACAAATTTATTTTTAGTTTTTGCGGTAATAAGAAGGGATAATTTTACATTTTTATTTATTATTTTGTTTTTTAATTTTTGATATTTCATTTTCAAAAAAAATAATTAGTAGTACAATAGATTGAGAAAATAAGTTAATTTGTAATACTATATAAAGGAGGTATAAATGTTGCTTTTAATATTATTATCATATATTAATCTTTCGATTGCAACTTCAGAACGCTCTCGGGCGCTTTATGCGAATCCGGCAGGGTTGTCTCTTCATTCTTATCCCGAGATATCCATTCGTAGTGAAGATTACTGGGTTTCCATGAATATCCCCTTTCTGGGTTTTGCTGGTGGTGTTCGCTTCATGAGCGATTCGATGGAGTTTATGACCGGAGTAAGTCCCCTACATTATAAAGATAAGTTTTCTCTTGGTTATATGTTTTCTTCATGGGATGATAAATATACTTTAGGTGCTATGTTTCGTCCTCACAAATGGGTTTCTTTAGGTTTTACGACAATTTTTCCCAGTAGTGAGGGTTACGATTTTTCCTTAGGAGTTTCGGTTATTCCGGGTTGGGATAGATTGGTATTGACTTCGGATTTTGATGTGGATAGGGGGCAAAACGGCACGAGATATTTAATTCATAGTTTAACCGGAGCTTTAGAAATTGTAGAAGGAGTAAAGTTGAATATCGGGTTAATGCCTGATGACAATAATTTCAGAGATGGGCAAGTCTATGGCGGCTTAGAATTCTCTCTTGGGAACTTGCTTTTTGGAGGTTACCACGGAGACGGTGATAATGAAGGTATAATAACCGCTTCCGTTGTACCTTATCCTTCGCTATTTAAAGGACAAAATCGTGCTGTAATTCTTGAGATCAAGGGAGAATATCCGGAGGTGCCTAATATAAAAGGGTTTTTGGGTAAGGAACACTCTTTTTATAATCTTTTAAATCTGCTCGATTATGTAAAGAATGATAAGAAAATCGATAGTGTTATTGTTTATATAAAAAGTAATTCTCTGGGACTTGCTCAAAGTGAAGAAGTTAGAAAACAACTTACGGATATTGCTAAGGATAAATTCCTGATTGCCCATGCTGATTATTATGGTTTTAGAGATTTATATTTAGCTTCTGCTGCCGACCTTGTTTCGATTTCTCCTCCCGGTAGTATATATTTCGCCGGACTTTATCTTTCTAAGATGTACATTAAAGGCGCTCTGGATAAGATGGATGTGGAACCCGAAGTTGCCAGCGTTGGAAAGTACAAGACTGCTATAGAAACGTTTACAAAGGAAGAAATGAGTGAGTACGATAGAGAACAGATAAGAAAATTCCTCGATGATCTTATAGACGTAGTTGTCGGAGAAATCTCGGATTCGAGAGAAATAGACGAAAATAAAATAAAGAGTCTTATAGATTCTCTGGCTTTTTTTACGCCGGAAGAGGCAATAAAAGAAGGATTAATAGATACTCTGGCTTATTTTGATGAAGTCAAAGCTTTCGTTGGTATCGAAGGTGAAGGTAAAGTTTGGAGAGGCAAAACTGTTCCCAGAGAATTCTCGCTGAGCGATCCTCCAAAAATAGCAGTTTTGACTCTCGAAGGTTCTATAATTGTTGGGGAGAGTTCTAATTCCCCTATGGATATTCCTCTTTTCGGGGGTGCGACCATTGGTTCGGAATCGGTGGCAAGAGAGCTCAAAAGACTCAAGAAAGATAATTCCGTGAAAGCGGTTGTTTTGCGAATTAATACAGGAGGAGGAAGTTCCCTTGCCTCGGATTTGATATATAGGGAAATTATGAGATTGAAGGAGGAAAAACCTGTAGTTGTATCGATGGGAAATACTGTGGCTTCCGGAGGGTATTACATTTCTGCTCCCGCGGATCTGATATTGGCTAATAAAACCACACTTACAGGTTCTATTGGGGTTTGGGGGGCGAAATTTGTTACCGAAGGATTATATAACAAGTTAGGAATTACTCATGATATAGTGAAATGGGGAGAGCATTCCGACGCTCTAAGTTCTCACCGTCCATTTTCTTATTATGAGCGAGAAATGTTCAATAAAATGTTAAATCATATATATGATCAATTTTTGGAAGCTGTAGCCGCGCCCAGAGATTTAACTGTCGAGGAGGTCGATTCTTTGGGAATGGGTAGAATTTGGAGTGGACTTACGGCAAAGGAGATATCTCTTGTCGATGAATATGGTGGTCTTTTAGATGCTATAAATGCCGCCGCGGATGAAGCGGAGGTTGAAAATTATAAAGTGGTTCTTTTTCCGGAACCTTTAAAGCTCCTTGAAAGATTAATGGGTGTAAGAGAAACTACTTATTTGCCTATTTTAAAATTGCTACAGGAACCTTATCTTTATTTCGAACCGGCACGACTCGATTTTGGGCGGTAAGTTTATAAGAATATATCTCACACAGAGAGCACAAAGGACGTAAAAAAATAGGTAAAAGAGTATATGGGTAGATGTGTAAATGGGTAAAAACAGTTAACCCATTCACTCATACACTCATTAACTCATTTTCTTAAGTTTAAACCACAAATAGCACAAATATTTCAGTCCAATGTCCAAAGTCCTAAGTCCAATGTTTTTTTCCGAACCTGTTAATCAGCTAAACGTAAACTAAATTCCAATCCCGAAATACCGAATCTTAAGATATAGTATCGTATACTTTGATCTTTGTTAAAGATTAGAAAAATATCATTTTACCCTTTACTTTTGTCTTCTTTTTTATAACTTTTAAAGTGTTTATTATTTTAATAAAGCTTTAATTGTTATGAATGATAATAAAAAAACAAAAAAACAGTTAATCGACGAATTAAAAAAGTTACGCAAAAAAATTGCTGAACTTGAAAAATCTCAAAGCAAAAGCAAAAAGAAAGAGCAAGAATTACTTCTTGACAGGGCGCTTTTTAAAAGTTTCATGGACAGCGTACCAATTTCCGTTTATTTCAAAGACAAGACAGGATGTCTGCTTTGGGTAAACAAATATTATCTGGAGCAGGAGGGTTCTCCTTCTGTAACTTCTGAAGAAGACGTTAAAGGGAAAACCGATTTTGACTTTTATCCGGAAAATTTAGCAGAGGCGGCCAGGAAGGATGATTTACAGGTGATGAGAACAGGAAAGCCTATTATCGATAGGGAAGAAATATCTAAAAATTCAAAAGGAAAAGATGTATATTTATTGACTACTAAAGCTTTATTGACCGATGAACAAGGTAATACCATAGGAATATTTGGTATGACTCGCGATATAAATGAACGTAAGAAATTGGAAAATGCTTTGTCACGTGAGAGATCTTTAGTATATGATTTGATTAATAATATCCCTGATCATATTTACATTAAGGATAAACAAAGTCGTTTTCTACTTGCCAGCAAGTCGGTGGCAGAACAATTTGGTGTCGAAGATGTAGATAAAATTATAGGTAAAACTGATTACGGCTATTTCACAAAAGAATACGCGGAATCAGCTTACAGGGACGAACAAAAAATAATTAATACAGGTAAACCAATATTGAATAAGATTGAAGAAGAAACGCATCCCGATGGAACGAGAACCTGGGTTTCGACAACAAAAATCCCGCGGTATGATGCAAAGGGGAATATAATTGGTATTTTAGGTGTTTCAAGAGATATAACGGAAAGAAAAAGATTAGAAGAAAAATTACAGAAAAAAGTTGAAAAACTTGGAGAAGAAGTGGTTTTTAAAAGTAATCTTCTTACTTCTCTTCTTAGTAATATTCCTGATTTTATTTACTTTAAAGATAGGGAATCCCGTTTTGTGGAGATAAGTAAGTCTAAAGCTGAACAAGTTGGTCTTGTTAAAGAAGAAGTTATCGGAAAAACAGATTTTGATTATTTTACAAAAGAACACGCGGAAAAAGCATATAATGACGAACAGGAAATAATTAAAACCGGTAATCCAATATTGAGCAAGATTGAAAAAGAAACACATCCCGACGGAAGAATAACCTGGGTTTCTACAACAAAGATTCCATGGTATGATGGAAACGGGAATATAATTGGGACTTTTGGGATTTCAAGAGACGTTACTGAGAGTAAAAACAGAGAAGTTCAACTGATAGAAGCTCAGAAAGCTGCGCAAAAAGCTTCTTACGCAAAAACAACTTTTCTGGCTATAATGAGTCATGAGATTAGGACCCCTCTAAATGCCATAATCGGAATGTGCGAAATCTTGGAAGAAACAGTTTTATCTAAAGAACAGCATAATTATCTTAAGGTGCTGAGAGAAGCCGGAGAGACACTTTTAGCGATAATTAATGATGTGTTAGATATTTCGAAGATAGAATGCGGTGATATTCAAATTGAGAAAAGCGAGTTTGAACTCGATTCGCTAATTGAAAAAGTCTCTGATATTATGGCTATTAGAGCGCATAAGAAGGGAATAGAGCTGATTGATCATATTTCTCCCAATGTCCCCGTGAATTTAATTGGGGATTCTTATCGTATGCGACAGATATTGGTAAATCTAATTGGAAATTCAATTAAATTCACCGATGAAGGGGAGGTCGTATTAAGTGTAAAGCTTGCAGAGGAAGAAGGAGATCAATGTGAAAATAAAGAAGAGGATGGTGTTCGTTTCTTATTTACAGTTAAGGATACAGGTGTTGGGATCCCTGAAAGTAAATATGAAGACATTTTTGAAAGTTTTAAACAGGCGGATTCTTCTACTACCCGGAAATTTGGCGGAACCGGTTTAGGACTCAGTATTTCAAAAAAATTAGTTGAGTTGATGGGTGGTAAAATGTGGGTGAAGAGTGAAGAGGGGAAAGGGAGTGAGTTTCTATTTACTGTAAAGTTTGAGGTGCAGAAAGAGAAAAAAACTCGTACTTTCATTGTACCCAGGGGGGTTGACGTAAGAGGTATTTTGGTACTTATAGTGGATGACAATGATACAAACAGATTAATATTGAAAGAAATTTTAACCGCATGGGACGCAGAGGTGGTGGAAGCTTCCGGAGGAGAAGAAGCAATTTCAATATTAAAGGAATCAAAAAGAAAGGGAAAACATTTTCGACTAATTTTGCTGGACCGGAGGATGCCTTCAGTGGATGGATTCGAGGTGGCAGAGTTTATAAGAGAGGATGAAAAAAACGAAGAAATAACTACTGTGATGATGTTGACTTCTGATTACCGTACTTCAGATTTAACTCGTATAGATAGATTGGGTATTAGTTGTTATCTTGTTAAACCAATTAAAAGAGATGAATTAAAGAATGCGATTCTAACTACGCTTGGCTTATGGAAAGCTAAGAAGCACGAGGAAAAAGTCGAAAAAATTAAACCAATCGATCTTCCGGCTATGAAAATTTTACTAGTAGAAGATACCGAGGATAACAGTTTGTTAATAAAAGCTTTTCTTAAAAAATCATCTGTTGAAATAGATATAGCTGAAAATGGCAAGATTGCTTTTGAAAAGTTTAAGAAAAATGTTTACGATTTGGTTTTGATGGATATGCAAATGCCGGTGATGGATGGGTATACCGCCACAAAAAAGATAAGAGTATGGGAGAATAGAGTTAATGCGGAAGAAACCCCGGTTATAGCTCTTACAGCATTTGCTTTAAAGGGTGATGCTGAAAAATGTCTCGATGCCGGTTGTAATACACATGTTGCGAAACCTGTTAAAATGGATACATTACTTATGGTTTTAAACGAATTCGCGAATAAATTGAGCTTGTAAGTAAGGAGGTTTTATGGATGATAGTGAGAAAATTATTATAAAAGTCGATCCCGAGATAGCTGACCTTATTCCCGGTTTTTTAACAAATAGAGAAAAAGATATTGAACAAATGGAATCTTATCTTGAGGCGAAAAATTTTGAAGAGATAGAAAGATTAGGCCACAGTATGAAAGGTTCTGGTGCGGGTTATGGGTTTGATGGGATTAGTGAAATAGGCAAATCTATAGAAGTTGCGGGTAAGGAACAAAATATTGAGAACATTAAAAAAGGCGTGGAAGACTTAAAGAATTATTTAAGAAGAGTTAAAATCGCAGAGGAATGATTTATTTTATTTGTGCTAGTGTTTTAATTTGTTTTTGAGTAAATCCCACTTATTATACCCATTCCCATCCAGAATAACATTCCGAGTCCAACAACATAAATAGTATTATCGAGTAGATTGTGAATAGTTACACCTATAAGAGCAACAAATAGACCCTGAGATAACCACTTTTGGTATGCGTTATTATTTAGATTTTCTTGTAATCTGGTAAAATTGTCTCTACTCCATTTAATCGCGAAACCAAATACTGCTATAAGAGCCGATACTCCAAGAATTCCTGCCTCTGCAAGAAAATTTATGTACATATTATGTACATAATGCGCTCCTTTTTTGTATTCGGGAGGAGAATATTTTTCGAATAAGAGATAAAAATTGTGTATTCCTACACCTGTAAAAACGGAATTTTCTTTCCACATTTTAATTCCTGCTTTAGCGGACACAATCCTGTTCGTATTTATACCCTCTTTAAAAGCTATCAGTAACCGGGCTCTTAAAGGTGCATACAATATTGCTGTTAACATTATGACGATTGGTATTAAGAAGGCTATTAATTTTTTCTTTTTTATAAAGAATAGTACAGATAATGATATAATGAGCGCGACAGTGGGGGCTCTCGAAGAAGTTAAAAGGAAGGCTATTATTCCAAGTATTCCCGAAATCCATAAAAGTTTCTTTGTTTTTTCTTCTATTAAAAAAGAAATAAGAACAGGCAAACTGAAACCAATAAGAGAGGCTAAAATTAGAGGGTTATAGCATATAGAAGTGATCCTGGTTTTTTCCATAGAAGGGGCTACTATTGGTATATTCTTATAGACCAGAGAAAAACCCGCTATATATTGTAATATTCCTATAGCGGATACAAGTGTAATCAATATGGCTATTGTTTTAACGAATTTTTCAATGTGTGTTTTTTTAATGATAAGTGCTTTCGCGAGAAAATATACTAAAACATATGAAAGCAAAGCACAGGTAGCGTAAAAGCTATGTCTTTTATAAACTCCGAATATAGATGAAAGAAGCATCGTTCCAAGAAGAATAATCTGTAGTTTGTCAAGTAGATTGAGCCTAATATTCGGTCTTGAGAGAATTAATAATACAAGAGAAGTTAATGCCAAAGGTATAGCGGCATACGCGGAAATGGGTGTGAAAAAAAGGCCCGCTAATAAAAAATAGAAAGCTTTATCCTGATATTTGTTTTTATCCATTTGGGTATATTTATAAGTTTTTATGATAGAAAATCAAGGTTTTTTTGCCGTTAGCGATCAGCTGTTAGCTTTTTAGTATCTTTTCTGTAATTTTTGTACTTTTTCTTAGCTGTTTGATGTTCATCGTATTTTTTACTGAATGTATGATCGCCTTTTCCTGTAGCCACATAATATAAATAATCGGTTTTTGCCGGATGAAGGGCAGAAATTATCGATTGGAAGCCGGGACTGGCGATTGGTCCCGGTGGTAAACCCCAGTTTCTGTAAGTATTATAGGGAGATTTGAAGCGAAGGTCTTTATATGTAACCGTTTTTTTATAAGTTCCTAAGGCATAAAGAACAGTAGCATCGATTTGAAGACGCATATTTTTCTCTAATCTATTGTAAATAACGGAAGCTATAATCGGTTTTTCTCTGTCTATCATTGCTTCTCTTTCAATCATAGAGGCTATGGTTAGAATTTCATGTGCGTCGAAAGTCATAGATTTAATTTCGAATTTCTGAGATGGTTTTATGACAGTGTAGAGATTGGAAACCATCTTTTTTATAACATTTTCCGGTGTTTCTCCTTTGTAGAAAATATATGTATCGGGGAAAAGATATCCTTCCAGAGAGGTCTGATTTATTCCGAGTTTTTTTATGAAACTTGTATCTATAGTTAGAAACTTTAATTTAGAAATATTTATATCCGCGTCTTTGTGTCTGCGAAACGCGTATATTGTTTCATTTACCTTTAAGCCTTCAGGAATTGTGACTTTCACCGTTAATCTTCTTCCTTTAAGTAAACTTTTCAGTATCTCTCTTGGGGTTTCATAAATCTCGAATTTATACCATCCGTAGGAAAGAGAAGTGGACTTTTTAAAGACAATCACCATTAGTTTAAATCCGAGTCTATCCTGAATGATTCTTGCTTCTTTTAATTTTCTCGAAATAATATTGAGGTTATCCCCTTTATCGATTTTAATGATAGCGTTTCCCATTTTAGGACATTTGGCGAGAGGGCTTAACATAAGCCCTATTGCTATAATTGTAAGTATTGCTTTAATTCTCATCGAGATAGCCTTTAAGTATTAATGAGGCGGAAATCTTATCTATAAGTTTCTTATCCTTCTTTTTGCCTAATTCCGATGCGATTTTAGTTGCTTCTTTTGTCGTAAACCGCTCGTCCTGAAGTTTTATGGGTAGATCTAATTCTTTTTCAATTTCTTTTTTTATTTTTTGTACGAATTTTGCCCTTTGCCCAATTTTGCCTTTTGTGGTTAATGGGAAACCCAATACCATACCTTTAAAGTTATATTCTTTATTTAAACTTTTTAGTTCTTTTATTAAATGTTCGGTTTTAACAGTTTTAGTCGGTTTTACTATGTCAAAACTGTTGCTGATCGCGATACCGGTCCATTTAATTCCTAAATCGAGTCCAATCCAGTATTTCATAATCCAATATAACAAATTCGTTTCTATTTTCAAGCTATACAATTATTCAAGCGCCGGATTACACAAGTTTATCACAAGTTTTTATTTTTTTAACTGGAACTCAGTACCTGGTATCTGTTACTTGATGATAGCCACGGATTGACACGGATCCCCCACCCAAAATATTCACATGTAGAACGTGTAGAATTTGTAGTTTTTATTTTACAATTTGACTATTTTCCTATTTAACTATTTAACTTAGATTCTTTGAATCTGAATTGCCCTTGACAAAAAGGTATGTTTTTATTAATTTCATCTAAATTTAGTTATAATGTGATAGATATCGTAAATTCATAAATATCTCTATAGAGAATAGAGTGGCAATATTAAGGAGGCTAAGTGTCTGTTAAAATAAGATTAAGAGTCGTTGGAAAGAAAAAACAGCATAGTTATAGGATTATTGCGATAGAGTCGCGAAATCCCAGAGATGGTAAGTATTTAGAGCAGTTAGGATGGTATAATCCACATTCAAAAGAACTTCAAATAGATGGAGATGGAATCAAAAAATGGCAGGACAAAGGTGCGATTTTGACTGATGCGGTTAAAGCGTTAATGAAAAGGTGGGACGTAAACGCAAGTAAAGAACCGAAGAAAAGTAAAGTAACGAAGGCAAGTAAAGAAACGGAGGAAAGTAAAGTAACGAAGGCAAGTAAAGAACCGAAGAAAAGTAAAGTAACGAAGGCAAGTAAAGAACCGAAGAAAAGTAAAGAAACGAAGGCAAGTAAAGAACCGAAGAAAAGTAAAGAAACGGAGCAAAGTAAAGAAGTGGATGAAAGTAAAGAAACGGAGGAGGTAACTGATGTTGAAGGAACTGATAATATACATAGCAAAGTCACTGGTGGATCAGCCTGAAAAAGTGGAGGTGGAAGAAATATCGGGAGAGAGAACTGTTATGTATGAGCTTAAAGTGAGTAAGAAGGATATCGGGAAAATTATTGGAAAGGGTGGTAAAACGGCGAAAGCGATAAGGACAATTGTTACAGCAGCTTCAATGAAAATTGGTAAAAGAGCAGTTCTCGAGATTTTAGAACCTTCAGAACCTTCGTAATTATTTCTTTCTCCCTGCGCGGCAGCTAAGATGAAAATTAATATATTTAGTATTTTTCCATCAATATTTGAATCCTTTCTTGAAACAGGGATAGTGGGAAGGGCAAAAGAGAAAGAGATAATTTTTTTTAAATTAATTGATGTAAGAGATTTTGCTTCAGATGCTTATGGTACAGTTGATGATTCTCCTTATGGGGGTGGTCCGGGTATGGTGATGATGGTCGAGCCGATTGTTAAAGCATTAGAAAGCGTGGAAGAAAGAGGGACGACTTATTTGCTTTCTCCGCGAGGCAAAAATTTCAATCAGGAAATGGCAAAAGATATTTCAAAAGAAAAAGCTTTAAGCTTTATTTGCGGAAGGTATAAAGGTGTGGATGAGAGAGTGCGGGAATTTGTTGATGGTGAAATATCTATTGGTGATTATGTTTTAAGCGGAGGGGAAGTTGCGGCTATGGTAATTGTTGAAGCGTTGACAAGGTTACTTCCGGGTGCTGTGGGGGACGTTAATTCGGTGAATACTGATTCTTTTGAGAAGGGACTTCTAGATTCGCCGATTTACACAAGACCTCAAGTATTCAGAGAGAAAGAGGTTCCGGGAGTTTTGCTTTCAGGTAATCATGCGGAGATCGAGAACTGGAGAGAAGAAGAGGCGATTAAGTTAACAATAAAATATAGAAAAGACATTATGGAAAATTAACATCATGTTTTAAAGGAGATTAAAGTGGATGATTTAAAAATTATAGAGGAAAATCATTTGGTGGATAATATACCCGAGTTTGGTCCGGGCGATACTGTAAAGGTTGCTATGGCAGTTAAAAGAGGCGATAGGGATAGACTGCAGCGTTTTGAGGGAATCGTAATTAAAATAAAAGGTTCCGGAACGAGTAAGACCTTTACGGTAAGAAAGGTCTCTCAGGGTATCGGAGTTGAAAAGATTTTTCCTGTACATTCGCCGATGATAAAATCGATAGAAGTTGTTAAGAAAGGTAAAGTAAGAAGAGCTAAACTCTACTATCTTAGAGAAAAAGAAGGGAAGGCGGCAAAAATAAAAGAGAGGAAATGACTTTTGGCGATGAGGGTTGGATTTCTCCCGAAGCTTCCCTGATTTGTGGTATAGATGAAGTAGGCAGGGGTTCTCTCGCCGGTCCGGTTGCTTCTGCCGCCGTTATTTTCGAAAAGGGTATTTATGTGCCCGGTGTTACCGATTCGAAGAAACTCTCACCTAACAAAAGACTTAAACTTTTTCCCGAAATTTTAGAGAAATCAGTTTCTGTAGGTATTGGTTACGTCGATTCTTTTTTAATAGATACTTGGGGTATAGATTATTCTGTTATCCTTTCTATGTATAGAGCTGTGACATCGCTTTCCGTAATGCCGGATTGGATACTGGTAGACGGATATCCGATTCCTGAGTTACCTTTTTCTCAAACCGCGATTAAAGGAGGCGATGGGTTGTCTCACGCGATAGGTGCCGCTTCTATAGTTGCCAAGGTGCTGCGTGATAGGGTCATGGAGTTTTTCGACATTATTTTTCCTGAATATGGTTTTGCTAAACATAAAGGGTATGGGACTGCCTTGCATATAAAGAATATAAGGGAGTATGGTCCAACCAGTATACACAGGAAGAGTTTTTCCCCACTCCGGGAGTTGTTAAGTGGAATTTAAAGACAAAGGAGAATCTATTGCCGTCGATTATCTTAGAAAAAAAGGTTATAAAATACTTGCGAGTAATTTCAATGGCAGGGGATTTGAAATAGATGTTATCGCGGGTAAGGGAAATATGATATCTTTTGTGGAAGTAAAAAGAAGAAAAAATTCTGATTTTATGAACCCTTTAAAAAGTATCGACAAAAAAAGAAAAGAACACATGATAAAAGGAGCTAAATTTTTTTTGCAATCTAATGATCTATATGATAGATGTGATGTGCGGTTCGATGTGATCACAATAATTGGGAAAGAAGAACATATTGAACATTACGAAGATGCGTTCAGATTATAAATTAAATATTAAAAATTAAAAGTCAAAATGGATAAAAATCGCAGAGCTCACACAACACTACACCGGAATATTTAACCACAAAGAACACAGAGTTTTTTATTGTTTTTTCCCCAATACCCCGTTTTTTGACAACAAATAGCACGAATTTCACAAATGAATTAATAACAGTTTCTTTATAAAAAGCATAATCTTCTTTGTTTTTATTCGTGTTATTTGTGTAATTCGTTGTTGCTCTCTTTTTTTGTTTTGTTTTTATATTTTTCATTTTTATATTTCACTTTTACATTTTCCCGATTTCTTCAATATGTTATTTATATGATTTATCGTTCTTTTTAACTTGTTAAAGTTCGATTTAATATAAAAATCTTACTTGACAAAGGAAAAAATTAAATGTAGTTTGTTACCGAGAAATGGACAATTTTGAATTAAGTAAATTTAATACTTATAAAAGAAAACTTTTCCTGAGTATTGGTATGGTTTTTTTTATATGCTGCGCCAAAATCGTGCCTCCTGTTCCTTTAAGTGAAAGTTACGAAAAGTTAGGAGAGGAAGCTACTCCTCCTGTTTTGACCTATGGTTCTATTGCGAAAAATCGTGATTCTGTCGGCGTTCAGAAATATGATAAAGCAAGCTGGATTAATTTGCAATTTAAAGGTGAAATCGATACTACCTCGGAAGGCATTAAAATTATCGATATTGAGGGTGACGAAGTAGACTTTATAAAAGAATGGAATGTTTTCAAGGATAAAACATATCTTGTTTTAAAACCAGCTGAAAGATTAGATTTTAATACTATTTATATACTTCAGATATCAGGAGCTTCGGTACGCGAGGTAAAAGGAGATTACGTTGATTTTAACAAAAACGGAAAAAATGGAGAGGCTATAGCAGACGATTTTATATTCCCTTTTGTTACATTTAATGCAGATAATTCATCGGGTGATTGGTTGACTATTGATAAAGATAGATTTCCTCCTTTTATAATACCATCCCTGGGGTTTCTTGTTAAAAAAAAGATTGGGGATTATATCTGGACCAATGCAAATATAGCTTTGAATATTTATGATTATACCTGGAAAAGTGCTGACACTTCCGTTGTTGTTAGGGCGGTGGATTCTGCTTCGATTGGGGTGAATGATTTTAAGATTATCGAGGAAAACGCAGGGAAAGAAATTACTATAAAAGGTGTTTCCTATGTAAACGATATCAAGAATCCTGTTTTCGGGAGAGTTATTATCGAAACGGGAGAAAATTTTAGACCGCAAACCTGGTATCTATTGAGTGTTTTGGGTGATATTTCGGATGATGAAGGAAATAGACTTGGTAAAAGCGGTTCTGTCGTTTTTGAAAAAAGATTCAAAACATTTAATTGTAATTCTGATAGCAGTGAATGTATAGACGATACAGCTTCACCTGAAGTTGTGAAATGGGAAAATCTTGGAGTTTCTTTTGAGGTATCTTTTTCTGAGATAATCGATTCTGAAAGTATAAATGACAGTTCTATTTATATTCCGAAAGTCGAAGGGGAGTTGTATCTTAGGAATGAATGTGGTCAAACTTTTATGCGGTTTACCACTTCAAAACGAATTAGTCTTTCCGGTTATACTGTTTTTGTGACAGGAGAAATTAGAGACCTGGCAGGTAATAAAATAAAGGAGGTTAGTCATTATTTCGAATGAAGAATTAATTAATTCAGCGATAGGAGCTATAACATGCGCGTATGCTCCGTATTCAAATTTTCGTGTAGGCGCGGCTCTGCTTGCTAATGGTAAAATGTTTTCCGGTTCCAATATTGAAAATGCTTCCTACTCTTTGACTATTTGTGCCGAGAGAGTAGCCGCGATGAATGCCATTGTTAATGATTGCAAGGATTTTGAGAAAATAGCTATCGCTACTGAAAAAGAGGATTTTGTAGTACCCTGTGGAGCTTGCTTGCAGTTTTTGGCTGAATTTTCGGATGATTTAGAGATTATTCTTGTTAATAATAAAGGAGAATCTAAAGTAACCTCTCTAAAAGAACTTTTTCCTTCTCCTTTTTCACTGTAAATTTCTATTTTAAGCTTTAATTAATATTTATTATACCGATTTCTTTTCTAAGAAATTTTAACTTTTTCTTTGCTATTTCTCGCGCTTTATTTGAACCTGCTCTTAAGATATCGTCGATTTCATTTTTATTGTTCATAAAATAATCGAATTTCTCCCTCATCGGGGTCAGAAATTCATTCATTACTTCAAAAAGCTGCTGTTTCGCGTATGAATAAGCCATACCTCCGGAACGATATTTGTCGGCTAATTCCTCTTGTTGCTTTTTTGATGAAAATAATTTATATAGTTCGAATACATTACAGCCTTCAGGATCTTTTTTGGCTTCAACACTCACGGGTTTTGTTACAATTTTCATTATTTTTTTTCTTAGTTTTTTTTCCGGTAGGAACAATTCGATCGTATTATCATAACTTTTGCTCATCTTTCTGCCGTCCATACCGATAATATACTGGGTTTTTTTTCCTATTTTTGGCGCGGGTATTTTAAATAGTTCTTTTTTATATTTTTTGTTTACGGATTCAGCTATATCCGCAGTCATTTCCAAATGCTGTTTTTGGTCCTTTCCTATCGGTACGACATCGCTGTCGAATAGAAGTATGTCGGCAGCCATTAAAATAGGATAGGTGAAAAGACCCATATTTATATTAGCGTCAGGGTCTTCGTTTTTACGCGTATTTTCATCGACTTTAGCTTTGTACGCGTGAGCACGGTTCATTAAACCTTTCGGAGTAAAAGCAGATAACATTGTTGACAATTCGAATGTTTCAGGGATGTCTGATTGTTTGTATATCAGGCTTTTTTTCGGGTCTAATCCGCACGCCAGCCAGCTTGCCGCGACTTCATAAGTCATATATTCTATTTTTTCTTTATCTTTTATAGCATTCAGAGCGTGGTAGTCAGCTATAAAATATCTTGATTCGTATTCTTCCGCTAAATCTAATGCCGGTTTTATGGCACCGAAATAGTTCCCTATATGGGGCATTCCCGTGGGTTTTATACCCGTTAGTGAAACTTTTTTAGCCATTTCTTATCCTCCGAAATTTAAAAACTTTATTTACTATTTTATTTATATTGTTCATTCTAGCCTGTATATTAGGGCGTTTATGTTACATGTCAAGAGCACCATAGTCACTTGTCATTAGTCACTAGTCTCTTGTCAAAAAAAATAAAACCATTCGTGCAATTCGTGTTATTTGTTGTTCCTCCTGGGTGTTGTGGGTTGGGTTTTGTTTTGACGCATGACTCAAGACTCGTGACTCTATTGTTTCCGTGTGAGATTTATTAACGGAAGTATGGCGTCGAATCCGTAACGGTTTCGTATCTCCAAAATTTTTCTTTCGAGATTAACTTTGTTCTTATCCTGAAATAGGGAAGGCATTTTTGTTAACTCAGAAGAGCGTACGCTTATAAGCCTGACCCATCTTTTTGGTATTCGCCTGAAAATTTCCTTTGCTATGGGATATATATCGGAAGCTAAATTCGTAGGAGATGTTTTTCTGTATCCTTTTTTCTCTCTGAAGTCGGCGGCTCTGACGGTTACAGAAATTTTCGTCGCGTATACGTTTAATTTCTGAAGTTTTAATGCTACTTTTTCTGTGAGATAATATAGTAGCGAATATAATTCATCGAGATTTTTTGTATCTTTTTCCAGGGTTTTCGATTTAGATATAGATTTTTGGGGTTGATTTTGTTCTATTTTACTGTAGCGAATTGATGTTATCCATTTGATTCCGGTTAACCCAAATTCTTTTAATACATCTCTTTTCGGATAATTTAATAATTCTCCTATAGTAAATATATTCATATTATGTAGTTTTTCTTGTGAGTTTTTTCCTATACCCGGAAATTTCGATACGGAAAGAGAAGAAACATATTTTTCTTCTTCTCCTCTGGGAATTAGAATCAATCCGTCCGGTTTTGTCTGTTCCGCTGCTATTTTAGCTACTGTTTTACTTGTCGATATTCCTATGGTCGCGTTTATTTCGAGAGCTTTTTTTATCCTGTTTTTTATCTCATTACCTATATCCTCGGGGCTTTCATTTAATTTGTTCGAGTAGGGTAACCTTATATACGCTTCGTCTATCGATACTCCTTCCATTTTATTGGAATATTCGTTTAATATAGAATAAAAGATACCGGAAAAAGTTTTATAAATCCTCATGTGAGGTTGTACGAAAATACAATGTGGGCAAATTTTCATAGCCTTTCCGACTGGTTGTGCGGAACGAACGCCGAATTTTCTCGCCGCATAAGAAGCGGCTGACACTACTCCTCTTCTTTTTCTTGGATCTACGGTCCTTGGACCTCCGGCAACCACTACCGGTTTACCCCTTAGGTTAGGATTTAAAGCCTGTTCTACGGAAGCGAAAAAAGCGTCGAGGTCCGCGTATAAGATCAATTGTAATAACTCCTGATAATTCCTATTACAACACCCACTACTTCGAAGTTTTTATCTATTATGGGATAATCGGGATTCTCGGGTTTTAGGATCCATTTTCCGTTTTTCTTCTCTAACCTTTTTACCGTTACTTCATCTTCGACGAGAGCTACCACTATATTCCCTTTTCCTGGTTCTCTTTTTCTGTCTATGACTACAAGATCTTTTTCGTGTATGCCCGCGTCTATCATACTGTCTCCTTTGACCCTGAGAAGAAAATTATTTTTCCACATATCAAGAGAAAAGTGACCATCTATTCCTTCGAATTCCAGAGTAGGTTTTCCCGCGGTAACTCTTCCTATTATCGGCATACCTGTTTCCCGCAAACTTATTCCCCGGGCTACGCCCTTTTTCTTCTTTATGATTCCTTTTTCCGCGAGCTGGTCGAGATGAACCTTTATCGCTTTCGTGCTTTTAAATCCAAGATGAGCGGCTATTTCCCTTACGCTTGGGGAAAAACCTTTTTTTTCTGTAAAGTCTTTTAGAAATTCAACTATTTTATCTTTAGTTTCCATTTATGTTTCCAGGTAAACATATGTTTACTTAATAGTATATTAATTGTTTTGTATTTGTCAATAGTAATTCAGTTAGAAAGTTAGGAGGTTGGGAAGAAGAAAAAAGAAAGAAAAAGGGAAATCGGTGCATATCTGTGTTAATCAGTGGTTGTGTTTAGGTGCCAGGTACCTAGTGTCAGGTTCCGGTTTTTAGCTTTGACATTGTACTATGGACTAGTTTTCTGGGATTCTCTATTATAACTTCTGGCTTCTATTTTTATATATCTACTCGCAGAGTTATTCTTATAATAATTCCTATTCCGAAAGAAAGCGCGGCGATACCGAGGCTCAGGAATGTCATCTCAAGGAAACGTTTTTTGAAAGGTAAGTCTTTGGCGATAGAAACATAGTAGTTGAAAAATAGTATAATTAATACACCAATGATGAGGGTTGCCGTAAGTGCTAAAAGGTAATTTTTAAAAAAGAAATATGGTAAAACTAAAAATAAAACAGTGAAAATATAGGCTGTTCCCGTATAAAGTGAAGATTTAAGAGCTGTTTCAGTATTTCCATCGGCTTTTGTAGAAAGATATTCTGATGCACCCATAGAAAAAGAAGCGGCAATGCCTGTGATGATTCCTACTGCTGCTATGAGTTTTGTATTTTGGAGTGCAAATGTTAAACCGGCAAGAGTACCTGTTAATTCTACGAGAGCGTCGTTAAGACCGAGAACGATCGAGCCAACATAATTAAGTTTTTCTTCATCAAGCAAATCAATTAGTTCATTTTCATGTTTTTCTTCATCTTCGGCAATCTGTTTGGCTTCAGGGATGTATTCCGCGATTTCCAGGTAATTAACCTGAGCCTGCTCTTCTCCTTTTTCCATCAGTTTTATGGCGAAGGTAAACCCCAGAAGTTTTGCGATTAAAGTAAATTTAAAAATTTGCCAGCGGTTTGGTTTTATATCTTTTTTTGTAATAGCTTCCCAGAATTTGGCGTGTCTTAATTCCTCGGTTGCTATATCGAGGAGGACTTTTTTGTTTTTTTTATCTTTTACCGATTTTGCTATATTGGAATAAATATGATATTCAGTGATTTCATTTTTTTGAGCAGTGTAGATCTGTTTCATAATATGTTCGAGAACCTTGAGAGATTGTCCCATCAAACCTCCTTAGTATTACAGAAGTTTATTAAAGTTCAACTTCCGCATCGATGAATGCTTTTTTCAGCAGCTCAATAAGTTTTAATTTTATAGCCCATTTTTCCAGGTATTTTTTATCAAGGGATTTTCCCTGGATTTTGATTACTCCGATAATATCCAGCCATTGCTTTTCGGAAACTCCATCCCCCATTTGATACCAGTCTAATTTGTTAATAATAATATCTTCAGGTGAGGCAAAGCAAAATTTGCTACTTTGATCATTTTCAATCAATGTATCTTCAATTCTACGATTGATAGCATTTTGTTGATAAGTATTATTTTTGTAAACAAACACATCTATTTTTACTACGGTGTCGAGATGTATTAAGTTGAATGAAGAACTATTTTTAATCGCGTTTTTTATCATATTTTCATCTATATAATATTCTTTTTCGAGGTTATTTTTTAAATCTTTAATTTGATTTAGGTTTATATCTGCTACTATATCAGCATCAAGCGTAGTGCGGGGCATGCCGTATATGGAACTTGCCAGGGAACCTCCGATATAGTATGGAATAGATAGTTGAGTAAAAATTTTGATTAGAGGTTTTAACGCTATCAATATGTCAGGAGAGGTCATTTTTTGCCTTTTTCTAAATATTTTTTTACTTTTTTGGCTAAATCTTTACCGTAGTTATATTCTATAAATAATAGATTTACTTGCTTTTCGTTTAAATTTTTATTGGTTCTTTTGATAGCGCGTTTTGATAAATTTATTGCTGTTTCCGACAGAGAGCGAACACGTGAGAATTTTTCTGCCCGACTTTGTTTTTGAAGCAAAGAGATAAGTTTTTTTTCGGTTTCCACATTTGTATCGAAGGATTGTGTTCTCATAATTTTATTTAAATTAGGAGAAATTTACTGTTTTGTCAAGCGATTTGTGTCTTTTCTTTGGCATTTCTTATTTAAATACCTCGCCGGTTTCTTTTGCCCAGAAAACATGGTCGAGAGTATCCATAGGTATATCAAAATCTTTTGATAATTTTTTCATTTTTTCTTCTATCTCTCCATATTTTTTTTCTGAAAGATTTTTGGGGTATTCCTTAATTAATTTAAGTTCTATCAGGTTTCTTATAATGTGTCTATCGAGTATGGCAATATCCGCGCCGAGTCCGATATTTCGGAGGAAATGACTCGCTTCTTTCCATCCGATACCTTTTACGTTTTTTACCAGATATTTACGTAATTTTAAGGGAGATCTTATCTTTTTTATACCGCTATACAATGAATCACTGTTATCAAAGAATTTATTTCTGGCTTCAAAAAGATATTCTGTTTTCCTATTTTTGAATCTGACCTTTTGCAGTTCTTTATTCATTTCTTTTTTTGTGCCTTTGAGGAGAATATCTTTCTTCTGCATTGCAAGGATTGCTTCCCAACACAATTTCGCTTTCGATTGGGGGGTTAGTATGCAGAAGGCTAATTCCGCAAATAATTTCTCCGGGCTTGCGGTTTTGCCGATTTTGCTGAATTCTTCGAGCCTGCATTCAATTTCTTTTTGGAATTTTAAGTAGGCTCGCTCTATTTCGAAGGGAATTCTTTTATTAATCTTCAATTTTACAAATTTATCATAGTAATTTGATTATTATATGTCAAGATGGTAGTTTTTTGTTTTTATACCTTAAAACTCAGAACAGGTTTTTTGTCGTTTGCGGTTTAAAAGAATAAGAGAAATAGCCCCTTGATTGTTTTTTAAGAATTATTAATATTGATAGTATTAATCAAATAAAAAAAGCCCTTTTCGTGATTGAAAAGTGGCGTGATGAATGTCCTGAAATATATAGTTTAGATTTTTTTTCGGTTTTTATTGTGTTATTGTGAAGGAGCTAAAAAAATATGAGAAAGTTGGAAGTAGCTTTTTTCGATACAAAGCAATATGATAAAGATTTCTTTGATGAAGCGAATAAGGAATTTGGTTTCGATATTAAATATTTTCAAAGCCGTCTTTCCGAAAACAATGTTATTGTCACTAAGGACACCAATACCATCTGCGCTTTTGTAAATGATATTATAAGTAAAGAAATTGCGGATGCTTTATATGATAATGGTATAACTCTTATAGCTTTGCGCTGCGCCGGTTACAATAATGTGGACTTAAAGGCTGTTTTCGGAAGAATACATGTGGTTCGGGTTCCGGCTTATTCACCGGGTGCCGTTGCCGAGCATGCTGTGGCTTTAATCTTATCCTTAAACAGAAAAATCCATAAAGCATACTACAGGACACGGGACAGCAATTTTAATATAAATGGTCTTTTAGGTTTCGATATGGCTGGAAGAACGGTGGGGATAATTGGAACAGGGAAAATAGGAGTTTTTATTTCTAAAATTCTAAAGGGTTTCAATATGAGGGTGCTTGCCTATGATAAGTTTCCTAATAAAGAGAATGAAAAACGATACGAGTTTTCTTATGTGGATTTAGATACCCTGTACAGGGAATCGGATATTATAACCCTGCATTGTCCCCTCACACCAGATACGATGCATCTAATAGATAAATCCAGTATTAAGAAAATGAAAGACGGTGTTATGATAATAAATACTGGAAGGGGAAAGCTTATCAATACCGTCGATTTGATAGAAGCTTTGAAAAATGGCAAGGTTGGGAATGCGGGATTAGATGTGTATGAGGAGGAATCGGAGTATTTCTTCGAAGATTATTCGAGTACTATTATCAGTGATGATGTGTTAGCCAGATTGCTGATTTTCCCTAATGTTCTAATAACTTCACATCAGGGGTTTTTTACGAAAGAAGCGTTAACAAATATAGCGAAAACTACTCTAAGTAATATAAAGCTATATTTTGAAGAAAATAAGCTGCCTAATGAAATTTGTTATCGCTGTTCGGAATTCGATTCTGGAAAACCCTGCAGGAAAGAAAAAACAGGAAGTTGTTTTTAGAACGGTTCTTTATAATTCGAAGAAGAATCTTCCCCCTAAACTGGCAGAGAGAAAGAAGTCCGTTTCCGGGTATAGATTCAGGTAAGGAGAAAGTTCGAAAAAGGCGTCAAAAGGTGCGTCCGGAAAGAGGTATACAAGACCAACGGGGAATCGAATACCGATTTCGGTTTCATCTTTAAAGGCAATTCTTCCTCCCAATCCGAAATACAGCGGCATTTCTCCTTCTTCTACAGTAATCAAATTTGAATTATGATAAATGTAATCTCCGTTTAGATGAATATATCCTTCGTCTCTAAATGACCAACCCATTGCCCCACAGAGTGCTGTATTGTGGCTTGTCCAATATTTTGCTGTAATTCCGGTTGGATCACCTACGGCAATCCCCAGCCCCAGACCATGGTGTGCGGTTAAATTTAAAGAACTTAATATAATAATAATAACGAATTTCTTTTTTATCATTTAATCCTCCCGCATTTTTTAAGCAATAATAGTGTATAATAAATTATTGTCAATGTGTTACTGTGCTTCAGTATAGTCAAATAATTGAATTGTCAAATAGTCAAATAAAAAACTACGAATAAAAAATCCTTAGTAATGAGAATAGCGTGGTGTTTTTGTGGTAAATATATGATTTAGAAAATTTAAAATAAAAATAATACGCCCTTGACATAAGTAAAATATTTATATATATAGAATAGAGAAAAATAGGAGATATTATGGCTAAAGAAAAAGAATTTTTGGAAGAAGGTAAAAGATTAATAGAAGAGGGTAGTTATCAAAAAGCCAGTTTTTTTCTTAAGAAGGCGCTTAAGAAAAACCCGGATTATCCGGATATTAATAATTTGATGGGTGTAGCTTTATCTCTTTCGGGTAGGTATAAAGAGGCTGTGAGTTATTTTGAACGAGCTATTAAGAGTAATCCCGAGTATATCGAGGGTCATATAAATTTTGCCCTTACCTTAAACCAGTTAGGTGAAGTCGAAAGGGGAAGCGAAGAGTTTGAGATAGCCGAAAAACTCGAAATGGAAAGAGATTCTGAGATGGAGAGAGTTGAGTTTTCTGTCAGGGCGAGGATAGCAAACGGGCATAAGGAAACCGCTACTTTATACGCCAGCATAGAAAGATATGATGAGGCAATAGCGGAACTCAGGAAGGCGCTTCGATTTGCTCCTAATTTTCATGATATTAGGACATTTTTGGGTGAGATGTATATTAAAATGGGTGACTATGGAAAGGCAAAAGAAGAATTAAAAGAAGTTTTGGAAAGAAGCGGAGACTTCGTGCCTGCCGCTGTAAAGTTAGGTTTTTGTTATTATAAGGAAGATGATAGGGAAATGGCGAGAGAGATATGGTTAAAGGCTAAGGAATTAGATCCGGATAACAAGAGCTTAAAAATGTATCTCGATTTGCCGTAAATCATTTTTTGGTGTAGTGAATCTTAAAAAAACTCTAAATCTGCCCAGAACCGAGTTTTCTATGAAGGCGAATCTCTCTCTGAGAGAACCCGATTTTGTTCGCTTCTGGGATGAAAAGACAATTTATGAAAAAGCTCTTCAGAAAAGAAAGAGCGGAGAAAAATTTATTCTTCACGACGGACCTCCGTACGCCAATGGGCACATTCATCTTGGTCAGGCAATGAATAAAATTATCAAGGATATTATAGTAAAGTACAAAATGCTTAAAGGTTACTATACTCCGTACAGACCGGGTTGGGATGCTCACGGAATGCCCATTGAAAATATTGTTATCAAGAAATTTAAAGCAGATGATGATATCCTTCGTATAAGAAAAAGCTGTAGAGATTTTGCATCTAAATGGATAAAAGAACAGAAAAGGGATTTTAAAAGGTTGGGTGTTCTGGGTGAATGGGAAAATCCTTATGTTACTATGAGTAAAGAATACGAAGGTATGGAATTAGAACTTCTTGCCGAAGTTGTAGATAAAGGATATGTTTATCGAGGTTATATGCCGGTTCACTGGTGTCCTACTTGTGAGACTGCGCTCGCGATTTCTGAAATAGAATACAAGATGATGGATTCCCCCTCTTTGACTTTTACTATGAGAGGAAATGAATACGAAGCATTAGTATGGACGACAACTCCCTGGACGATTGTTTCAAATCTCGCTCTGGCTGTTCATCCGGATTACGAATATGTCGTTGTCGAAGCAGATAATAGGAAATTCCTGTTGGCGGAAGGGCTTCTCGAGAAAAACGCTAAAAAAGCCGGCTGGGATGAATTTAAAATTGTCGATAAGTTTAAGGGCGTGAAATTAGAAGGAACAGAGTTTAAACATCCTTTTACGGACAGAAAGTCTGTTATAAGGTTGGCCAAATTTATTACCATGGATGAAGGGACCGGAATCGTGCATATAGCGCCGGGACATGGTAGAGAAGATTATATTCTTGGAAAAGAAGTAGGGCTCGATATTTATTCGCCGGTTGACGAAAAAGGCAAATTTACATCGGAATCGGGAGATTTTGAAGGTTTGAAAACAGAAGAAGCATCGGAAAAAGTGCTTGAAATTTTAAAGGAAAAAGATAATCTTGTGCATGTGGGTAACATTCAACATAGTTATCCTATTTGCTGGAGGTGCAAGACCCCGCTTATTTTCCGCGCTACCGAACAATGGTTTATTTCCATAGACCATAATGATTTAAGAAAAAAAGCTCTGGAAGTCGTTAGGAATAATGATTGGTATCCGCCTCAAAGTGAAGAAAGAATGTTCGCTGCTGTTAGCGATAGACCCGATTGGTGTATTTCCAGGCAGCGTAAATGGGGTGTTAATATTCCCGCTTTTTTCTGTAAAAAATGCGGAAAAGCTATTCTTAATAAAAATATGATATTAAAAGTGGCAGAATTATTCAAAAAAGAATCCGCGGATATTTGGTTTGAGTTGAATCCGGAAGATATTTTGGGAAAAGATTTTGAATGTAAAGAATGTGGTTCTTCGGAGTTCGAAAAAGGGATGGATGTTCTCGATGTCTGGTTTGATTCGGGTATTTCTTCTTTTGGCGCTCTGGATAAAGAAAATTGGCCGGCTAATATGTATCTCGAAGGTCCCGATCAACATAGAGGCTGGTTTAATTCATCTTTAATGCTCTCTCTGGCTATAAAAGATAAAGCCCCCTACGATAAAGTGGTTACTCACGGATGGATGTTGGATAATGAGGGACAATCGATGCATAAGTCTATAGGAAACGTGACAGCGCCTTCTGAAATCATCGACGAATTCGGAGCTGATATTTTACGTTTATGGGTTGCTTCCGTTAATTGGTCGGTCGATGTTAAGTACGGGACAGAAATAATGCAAAGATTGGTGGATGCTTACAGAAAGATAAGAAACAGTTTTAAGTTTATGCTGGGCAACTTAGGCGATTTTACGGAGTCGGATAAGTTGAAAGAGGATGAGTTGTTACCGGTGGATCGTTTTGTGTTAATAAAACTTAATTCTTTGATTTTAGAGGTCGATAAAGATTACAATTCGCTTTACTATCATAAAGTGTATCGGAAGATTTATGATTTCGTAGTTGGTACCTTATCTTCATTTTATCTCGATATTCTTAAAGATAGGCTATATGTTGAATCAAAAGAAGGAAAAAAAAGGAGAAGCGCCCAGACTGTGTTGTTTGAACTGACAAAAAATCTTGCTGTTATGCTCGCGCCTGTCCTATCTTTTACAACCGAGGAAGTATGGCAGTCTCTGTTTGATAAGGAGAGCTCGATTTTTCTCGCCGATTTTCCCGAAAGCCGTGAGCTAACGGAAGAGGAGAGTAAACTTCTAAGTAAATTCGAAAAAGTTTTAGAAGTCAGAGATGAATTTCATAAGGTTTTAGAAGAAGCTCAGGAAGACAATTATATTGGAAATTCTCTTGAGGCAAAAATAATTATAAAGAGTAATTTAGAAGAATTGAAATATTTAGAAGAGTATTTGGAGGAGATTTTTATCGTTTCAAAAGTAGAGTTTGCTCCTGAGATAAATACTGAGTATTCATTCGAAGGTAATCTGGGTTCGTATGGAGTTGAAAAAGCGGAGGGCGGGAAATGCTCCAGATGCTGGATGCTTAAGGAAAGCGTTGGAAATAATAGTGAGTTTGATACTCTTTGTGAAAGGTGTATTGAAGTTATAAAAGGAGGAGATTTTGACCTGGAAAGTTGATTACGATTATTTTGAAAGAAAATTGAAAAAAGAAAGAGAAGAAGTCCTTGAAGAAATAAGAGATTTAGAACCAAAAGTGGAAGTTAACCCGTTGGAAGACGGAGAAGAAAATACTCCTTTTCCTACTCATATAGCTGATATAGCTGATATTGAGAACAGAATCGACAGAGATTCTTATATAATCAATCAACTTACACAGAAATTGAAAGATATTGATGCTGCTTTGCAGAGAATAATAGATAAAGAATATGGGATTTGCGAGGATTGTAAAGTTCAAGTAAAAAGAGAACGGCTAAAGGTGATACCTTACGCCAGATGCTGCAAAACTTGCGCTGAAAAGAGAGAAAGTGTTCCTTGGAAGAAAGAAAGATTGTAAGTACTAAACAAAAATTATTTTTTTTCCCCATCTCTATTTTTGTCCTTTTTATTGACCAGTTAACAAAAAGATGGATTATGAATAACATGCTCTATGGGGATTCTAAAAGTATAATAGGCGATATAGTAAAATTTACGTATATTAGAAATCCAAATTCGGTTTTTGGTCTTAAGTTCGGAGGACCTACTGTTTCTACCGTACTTACCGTAATCGCGTTTATATTCGTTATATTTCTTTTTTTTAATAGTAATGTCAGGTTTTCTCTTGTGAGTTTGTCTTTTATAATTGGAGGCGCTTTAGGAAATCTTACCGATAGAATACTTTATATGGAGGTTATAGATTTCATTCAAGTAGGCGCTAAAGGTTGGTATTGGCCGACTTTTAATGTCGCGGATTCTTTTGTGTCTATTGGGCTAACAATGATTATCATTTATTTTGTTTTTATCGATACTTCCGATAAGGAGACAGAGTCTCCTAAAATGTAAAAATCAAATATTAAAATGGAGAATTTAACGAAGAAGTCAGAATCCGGGAGGTGCGAAGTCAGAATCCCATCCCAACTCCCAAAAAAATTATTGAACCACAAAGAACACAAAGAGCACAAAGATTTTCTTTTTGTTTTTTTACTAAATCCAAAATCCAAAATCCTAAATCCTAATTTGTCGTTTTGCTTTTTGAATTTTAATATTTCATTTTGGATATGGGTTTTTTAGCTTACCAACTTTTATATGTACAGCTTCCTTTGATTCTTTTTCCTTTTCCTAAACAAGATTTGCGTGAGTTTGTCTGGTACGATACACCTCTTTCAATAGGTATGTATTATTATGATGAAAACCTTATAACAGAGTTTGAAACTCAAAAATACATTAACCGTTCAATACTCGGTGAGGAAGATTTATTTCTTCTTTCAGGCAGGGAGAAATACGATAGTATTCCTTATTCATATCTTAGAACGGTGAGCGGTGATTATAAACTGCTTCATTTTCATTTTGATAGGAAATTGGAATGGGGGACTTGTTCCGGAGGGATTTTTGGTTCGAGAGATATTGGGAAGTTTCTTAAAGGTTATGGTTCTTTTTCCATGCCTTTTATTTTAAACAGTAATATTGCAGCTTCAATATATGAGGATATTATTAACTTATCAATTGATTGGGATTATTTGTATTTTCAAACGACTAAAGACAAGTGGTTTGGTTATTTTAAGCTGGGAGATGCCAGAGTCGGGATGACTCATGATGACAGAGAATTTATTTCATATCTATTTCGTCCGAGGGATCCGATTTTTCTTGTAATATTGAATGTTGTGGGGCAAGGTTTATTTACCGAAAAAGAACTTAAAACGGAAGATTTTTTTATCGCGCCCATATATGTTTTATCCATGGATAATTCGGTTTACTGTATCATTTCGGAAAATCCCGCGGTAGGTTTTAAATCTAAGTATGGAGGTTTGGAAGTTGGTAAAGATGATTGTTTGATGACCTTAAATAGTGATCGTTTTAAAGCGTTTATCGATTATTCTTTTGAAGATTATTCTTTTAGCGGAGCCGTGGCAGGGAGGCTCGATTATTCTTTCTATGATAAGAAAATCACTCCCGGAATCGAAGGCGTTTTTTACGGAGAAGAATTCGATTTTGAATTGAGTTTAAAAATTCTCGAGGTAAAATTCTTCTGGGGTATGAAGCGGGTTACTTTTGATGGCACTTATGATAAGCATCTATGGGGCATGGATATATTCTTTTCTTTTTGAAATAAATCGGCTCTTGACATTTTTAGGGTATTGGCCTATAGTATAATAGGGAATTTGCTTAGTTCTTTAAAATAAAAAGAGAATTATCCAACTCAAAAGAACTAAAGGAGGTTGATGGTGAGAAAAGCAGTTACTTTAATAGTTGTTTTATTTTTAGTTGTGTCTGTTTCGGGATTGGCCTTCGTCTCTGATTTTGAAGGAGAAGGGGACACTGTGGTTATGTATAATCGTTGGACGGGTATAGATTTCCCATATGTGGACGGATGGTATGGGCGAGTTGGGATCAATGATAGTCTGCCTATAGAAGTTTTCAATGCGCAGGGTTCAGCGACAGCCTTTGAGGGCGAACATTCGTTAGGAGTGGTATTATGGGATACTGCTACTACCGATCCGGGTTCAAATAAATGGGATTTTAACAGCCGTCCCGGTGAAGGTGGTATAGACCATTTTGCCAGTGTGGGTACGGGAGATACAATCAGCTTTAATGTCTGGATACCACCGGAAGGAGAGATCGATTCTGGTTTGGTATTTAGATCTTATGCTCAGTACATTGAATGGAGTGTCTTTGATGTTACTGACTCTATTAATGTAGATAGTCTTTATACGTTGGGATTTGCCGGCGCATGGAAGGAATTTATTGTAGTACTTCCCGACACTGTCAGCGGATCGCAGGTATTCGCAGTGGGAATAGAGTTCGATTTTCCTGAGGTAGTCAATCCGGGTGATACAATATATGTCGATTACATATTAAACAAACCAGGCGGTTCCGGTGTTCCTGTCTCAGAAGGAGCAAATGTACTTACTCTTCCGGCGACATCCGTGAATAGTTTGAAATATGAAATAAGCGCTGCCTTACCGATTTATATCGCTGTTTATAATATCAGCGGTCAGAGAGTTAAGGAGATTGTCCCGGGAACTCAGGCAGCAGGTGCTTACTCCGTAAATGTCGATCTAGCCCCCGGCGTATATCTATACAAGGTTGTTGCAGAGAAACAGAGTAAGAGTACTAAGTTAATAGTGCTTGAGTAAATTGTAGTACGATAGTAGATTGGTTAATTTGAGTTGGATGATTCTCTTTTTAAAAAATAAATAACGAAGGTTCTTTTTCTTTAAAAAAAATTATGTTATCCCTTCATAAATATAGGGAAGACTATCAAAGTAGTTAAAGAATTTGATTCTGGTAACTATTTTCAGGCAAGGAGTTTTTAAAATCTTTCCGCTAATTATTTAACGGGTGTGAATTTTAAAAGGAGTACATCGTGAGGGGCTATTTCCCTTTTGAAATCTTCATAATCCTGTTTTTTGATATCGATAGTTCCTAAGTCTTTTTTATTCCAGATATCCCGTACTTTGTATTTATTGTATTTCCCCTGTAAAATCCATAGATGATCCCAGGTTATTTTCATTTTTAGCGGAACTTTATCTGTGTTGTGGAAGCATACTGCCCATGCTCCCTTCGATAATTCCTTCACCCAGATTTCTTTTCCGGGATGGTCCATCATCTGGTATCCCTGTTTGCCCAGAGGGTCCTGGTCTATGGCAATGACTTCTTTATTTGTTAAGATATCACATATCTCATTAGACATGTTTCTAACATCGTTTCCTGCCATTAGAGGTGCTGCTAATATACACCAGAGAGTGAAATGGGATCTTGATTCGGCTAAAGTTAAACCTTTATTGCCGACTTCCAGCATGTCGGGATCGTTCCAGTGTCCCGGTCCGGCATATTTTTCTAATCCCACCTGCGCGTCTAAGATTTGTTTCCAGCCTAGAGAATAAACAGCCTGACATTCATAACAATCTATGATATCCCCGGTTGTGCGCCATAAGTGTCCAATGTCCTTTCCCCATAACCAGGGTTCATTACTGCCCCATTCACAGATACTAAAAACTATGGGTCTACCGGTTACTTTTAAAGCGGCTCCCATGGTTTTAAAAGTTTCTTCGGCATTGGCTTTTCCGGTGTTGCACCAGTCATATTTAATGTAGTCGACACCCCAGGAGGCGTAAGTCCTTGCGTCCTCAAATTCATGTCCGCGACCGCCCGGGTAATCTGCGCATGTTCTTGTTCCCGCGTCGTTATGAATTCCGAACTTAAATCCTTTAGAATGAATATAATCACCCAATGCTTTCATTCCATTTAGAAACCTTTTTGAATCGGGAATTATTTGTCCGTTCTTACCTCTTTGTTTTGCTTCCCAGCCGTCGTCTAAAACAATGTATTTGTATCCCGCGTCCCGCATTCCATTTTCTATCATGGCTTCTACTGTTTCTTTTATCAGTTTTTCGTCGATGCTTGCCCCAAAAGTATTCCAGCTGTTCCATCCCATAGGCGGCGTTCTGGCAAGACCATCGTTAAGTGCATTAAGAGTGATAGATTGCAGTAAAACAATTAAGCTTACGATAATAAAACCAAAAATTTTTTTGTTAAAAGATGTTTTCATTTTGTCCTCCTGTTTTCTTTTATTTTACATGAGTTTTATAATTCATTCAAGCGCGTTTTTGTAGTATTTAATCATCAAATTTTAAAGCAAAGCCTCCTTTTCCTTTGAGTTTTATTTTAAAAGAGTCATTTGGGATATAGATTATTTTTTCCATATTGAAAGAACGGTTATCTTTGCCGTCAGTTATTAAGGTTCCCGATTTTGTGATTTTAATAAAAGGGAATTTGCATTTTAAACTTTTCTCGGTATTTTCCCCATTAATCCCGGCTACATACCAGGTATCATCAAATTTACGGGCAATAACCACAAACTTTCCCGGGAAACCATCTATAAATTTAGTATCATCCCAATATGGAGGAATTTCCCTTAAGAAATTTTTCACATAATCAGGAACTTTTGCCATACCTTTAGGTGTTTCTGCGAAATGTTGTATGCCCGACCAGAAGACTATTGACAATGCCAATTCGAAGCCATTTGTTGTAATTCGTTTAATGTTAGGAACTTCCGAGAAACAAACCGGTGTAAAATCCATAGGATCGAAAACATTTCTGGTAAATGGTAACATACATGAATGGTTGGGCTCATTGTTTGCGTCGAATTGGTCGAAAGTTACATACTCGAAACCTTTAATAGCTTCTACTGTTACAAGATTGGGGTAAGTACGTTGCCAGCCTCTTGGTAAGGTAGCTCCGTGACAATTTACCATGAGTTCATATTCTGCGGCGTCTTCGAGAATATCCTGATAATACTTCATTACGGATTGACCATCGCCTCCGAAGAAATCTACTTTAATGCCCTTTATTCCCATTGTTTTAATTTTATTAAATTCTTTTACACGGGATTTATGAGTCAGCATTTTATCTCTGGGAGTCTGAAAGGTTGTATTCCAATCGCCTGCCGAGTTATACCAGAGGGTAAGTCCCACGTTCTTTTTTTTCGCGTATTCGGCAAGCTCTTTTATTTTATCGTAACCTATCCTGGTGTCCCAGGTGGCATCAATGAGACAGTATTCCCAATTCATGTCTGACGCATAATCGATAAATCTTTTTTGTACATCGTAGACAGTGGAATCGTCTTTTAAAAGAACCCAGCTCCATGAAGACTGACCGGGTTTTACAAATGAAATATCTTTCAGTTTCGTAGGTTCGGCAAGATCGGTTCCGAGTGTGGATTCTACTATTGTTTTTAAACTATTTCCTATTACGATTATCCTCCAGGGCGTTTTCCATGGTAAGGTATACTGTGGATTAAGTGCACCGCCTTGGAATGTTTCCTGAATTTGCGGAAAATCGATAAAAAACTCATGGCTGATAGAGTCCTGTTGAAGTCGACATCCGCAATAATCCCTATCGGGTGCTGTTTCGTTTAGTAACATCCAGTATTCGCCATAATTGAAAAGTGCCGGGAAGACCCATCCTGCGTTATTGAACTGGAGTTTTTCTATTTCGATACCCTGCTGGTAAAATTCTTCATAACAAGGGTTAACCTGGCTCCATCCCGATTTTGCCTCGGACATGTGCTGGATATATGCTTTTGTGCCGGGACTAAAGTTAAACGAGCTGGTTTCTTTTACGATCTTTTTGATTTTATCGGATTTTTCGGGGAAATAATATCTGAATGCCACGCCGTCGTTCGAGACCTGAAAGATTATATCCATCTTTTTACCGTTTGCATTTTTTAAATGAAAAATCTTTCTGTTAGCACTGTAAGAATATTTTCGTTTTTTACCTAGTACCAGTTCATAATTGTCCTTTATAATTTCGGTGTTTGATACGGAATCGAGAAAAAGATCTTCGGAAAAATTTTCGTCTTCTCTTATAATACCTAATTTTGATTGGCTAAGGATGAGTTTACCCGCATGTTTAACTGTATAGAAAGCATTCTTATTTTGAGATACAAGAAATTGTACGGAGATATTTCTATCGGGGCTTGTTATGATTTGTCTCTTTTCTTTACACGGGCAGGCGGAATATATTCCAAGTGCTAAAAGGATTAACATACAGCTTTGTATTATATTATTCGGTTTCTTTATTCTTATTTGTGTGTTACTATTATCTACTTTAAATATTATAATGAAGCGTAAATTATTTAGCTTCATACTGTGCGCCTCCCTTTTGAATATTAATTAATTGTTTATTTTTATTTCTACTAATTTTTTTATTATTTCAACATCTTTAGAATTCTTAATCTTGATTTGAAATCCTCTTCCTTCCATATATTTTTTTGCATTTTTTAGTGTTGTTTTAATGTTTTTCGGTAGATCGCTTTCCTCGACTGCCGCGACTGCTTTATCTCCGAAGATAAAAGTAAGTTTAAAAAAACCCTTAACCGGAACAAAAAAGAAAAGATTGCGTTTTTTCTTTAGAGTTTTTAACAGCCATCCGGATTTTTGATTATAAAATTTCCAGTTTTCAGTTAATTCCTCATATTCTTCAGCAAGATGTCTTTTTATTTCTTCCCAGAGTTTATATGTTTTTCCAAGCGTTTCTTTTAGTATTTTTTCTGTGGGTTTCATATTCTTATCATCAAAAATACTGTCAGCCATTTTATCTCCTTGTTTTGAATCGTGTAATATTAGATATCATATTTGTTTAATAAATTATGTTCTCAATTGAATCTGTCAAGCTGTGTATATTTGGTTTTATTCAAGTGTTTACTTGATATTTAACCTTATAGTAAAGCCTGTTCCAAAGACAAAATCATCATAGAAAATTTCTTCTTGGTCTTCAGGGTTTTCAAAAGGTCTAAATGAACAACCAAACTGTGTTTGAAATTTAAGAAAATATCAACATTCGAATTTTCCACAGTGATGATATTCTCTTTTGTTGACAAAAAAGAGATTTAAGTTATTTTCGTAAGTAAATGTTAATTGTCGAAAGAAATTAAAATGTTAGATAAAGGGGGTATAAAATGTTAAGAATTAGAATATATAAAATTTTTAGTGCTATCTGCTTAATTCTTTGCGTGTTCAGTTCCTTATCTTTAACAGCGTATCCTTCCGGTGGTCCCTATGGTCCGATTAGGCAAACCTATGATTTACCGAAAGTAAGCGGTAAGGTTTACTATGTGGCTCCGGACGGAAAAGCTGAAAATAAAGGAGAAATAATTTCCAATCCCACAACAATAGAAAAAGCAATTGAAAAGGTAGTAACAGGAGATGCTATAGTAATGCGCGGAGGAGTTTATCGTACAGGAGAACTGATTCTAAATCAGGGTATAACTATGCAGGCTTACGCGGATGAAAACCCTGTTTTAAAGGGAACCTATATCGCAAAGGAATGGCAGAATCTTGGAAACGGATTGTGGAAAACGTCATGGACACGTTTATTTCCGGAAAAACCCGATAACTGGTGGTGGGCTGATTGGCACGGAAGAAAAACCCCTCTGCATCGTTTCAATAATGACATGGTATTTATCGACGGCAAATTTTTGCAATCGGCTGGATGGAGGGGAGAGGTAGATGAAAATTCCTATTTTATAGATTATGATAAAAAAGAAGTTTTCATCGGTACCGATCCGACAAATTGTCTGGTGGAAATCACAGCTTTTGACGGCGGTATTTATAGGACAACCGGAAAGTGTCATGGTAAAATTTCCGATAAAAAAGGCCCTGTGATTCGTGGAATCACCTTTACTCAATATGCAAGGCGAGCGATTTTTGTCGAGGGAACATACCCGCAAGGCTTGTCCGATGAATCGAAACACGGAAAGGAAGTAATAGGAACCAAATTAGAGAACTGTGAAATTTCGAACTGTTCAAGGGTGGCGGCGAGACTCAGGGGAGATAGTTTGGTGATGAGGCATTGCAAAATTAGCAATACCAGTACAGAAGGTATTTACATCGAAGCCTCGAATGATGTTCTTTTAGAGAAAAATATCTTTACGAAGAATAATATAGAGAGGATTACAGGATATTACCCTTCTGCCGTGAAGATTTTCAATCAATCTTATCGAGTTACATGTCGAGATAATCTTGTTGTAGATCTTCCGTATTCAAACGGTATCTGGTATGATGTAGGAAATGTGGGTGGTGTTTTTATCGATAATTGGGTTCAGGATGTAGGTAAAATGGACAGAGAATTTTCAAAAGAGCGATTCTGGCCGAGTGATAACGGGTTCTTCTTTGAAATCTCGAAAAGGGCTATTTGTGCGGGAAATGTTTTTGTGAATTGTGATCAGGGTATTTACGTTATAAATGCCTCGGATGTTGAGATATATAATAATACACTGGTAAACAGTACTGTTACTATAGGTCGAACTCCAAGGAGCGCGGAGGGGGACCATTTCGGCTGGCATCCGAGTACAGGCCCGGATGTCGACGAACGATACGGACATATTTTTATTAATAATCTTATAGTGGTTGATGAAAATTACGACAGACCGCTTTTTGTTACTTTTCAGACTTCTTCTCTATGTAAAAAGCTCAGGGAACCGCAATTAGATAAACTCGATAACAATGTTTATGTCCGAAGTCCTGATAGTAAAACTGATTTACTGATGTTCTGGAGTCCCGCAAGGAATAAGGAATGTATGCTTGAATTTAATTCTTTGTCTGAATTACGTAAAAAGCATAAGGAATTTTCTTCCAATAGTCAATATTTAGTAAATGATGAGAGTCAAATTTTTAAGAGTTGGAAGCTTGGTAATTTTGAATTATTGAAAGGATTTAAGGGTTCTGAGTCGGCAGCCAAACTTCCCGATAAAATAAAGAAACTTCTTAAAGTGTCAGAGGAGAATTCTGCTTTTATAGGGGCCTATCCTCCGAAATAATAAGATTAAAATTTTTTTATACAATAAATTTTAATCGGTAAATCGGTTGATTAGTTCAACAACAAATAAAACTTTTAAGCCGTAAACCTCCAGCAGTAAGCTGTCAGTTTTTCTCTCGCATTTTTTTTGCAAAGTCCTGTGCTTTTTTTAAATCTTTTTTATTCGGTCTTCTTTTGTTTATTCCGCCAAAAAGATATTTTAGAATACTATAATCAGTAAACCCTTTGCAATGGAATTCTCCGATTATGTCGAATCCCTTTTTAAGCAGTTTATTCCTGAGAGTTGTGTGCATAAGCGACATACGGATCATCGAAGTAGAAAAAATGAAAGCTTTTTTATCTTTTTGCATTTCCAATCTATCGACTAAATCGAGCAGGCTTTTATCATGCTCTCCGCCGTAAATTCCCGAGCCGAATCCAATCACATCGTAATCCGTAATCATATCTTTATTAAAATCCGAGGGGTCTATGATTTTCGCGTTTAGTACTTTACCCATTGCTTCAGCTATTTTCATTGTGTTCCCGTGGTGAGTAGATTTGCAAATTATTAATGTTCTCTTATCCATATTTTTCTCCTGTTGGTTAAACAGTTAAGTTTTAGATTCATAATATTCTTTTGCTTTTTTAGTGATTGACGAAATGAATTCGCTTTTTTCTTCTGTATATTTAACTCTATCATTTGGATGTTGTTTTAAGAGATTTCTTTTTAAGTCGTTGTAACTTCGAGCTATTTCCGGGAATTCCTTTAAATAGTCCCTGAAATATAGTCTGTTCCACAATTCCGAATCTGCTTCGACCATGTGTATATGATGTGTGCGTTTACCTTCTGCATTTCGTTTGATGAACCACGCGTAATAAGGCGGTCCGTGATCACCGAAAGCCGGACGGTGAAAATATTCATATCCTTCGGTTTCTAAAACAGGTACTATTTGAATTTTTGTTTCGTCTAAACTCGTTACCTCTACCAAAATGTCTATAATTGGTTTCGCGGAAAGACCGGGAACCGCAGTACTGCCGAAATGTTCTATTCTTTCTATTAAATTTTGAGGTAATTTTTTGCGTAAGAAAACGGCTTCATCTATAAACATTTTTGGCCATATCGGTTGATAGGGCACGATAGATATTTCTTCTTTCACTAATTCTTCTACGCGTTCTTTTAATTTATCTGTCAATAATGTTTTTCTATTCCTCCGAATCCTATTATTTTATTTTCTCTGGTTTTCTTGATAAAATTTGCCAATCTTTTTTCAAATTCTTCCGGGCGTTTACGGGCTCCATCTATATACGCTATACGGATTCTTTTATATGCCGGAGAAAATTTTTGATAATTTTCCCATGCTTTCTTATCGTCTTTTATAAAGTTTATAATATCGGTAGGAAATATAAATTTTTCTTTGAGAACTTCTTTCGCGGATTCCCGGATTGACGGATGTATCAGGTTTCCTTTAAGAAGCCACCTTAGTCTTTCTTTATTAGCCTGGGAGTAGGTGCTTTTGGATGTCCTTGGCGAAAAACGCTGAATACTGTTTTCTTTATCAGGTTTTTTTATTATACTGTCGATCCAGCCGAAGCATAATGCTTCTTCCACTGCGTCGTTATAAAGGATGCGCGGTTTGCCTGAAGATTTATTGGGGTATATAAGATAGATTTCTTTCTCTTTATCGAAGTTCTTCTCGAGCCATTTACGCCATTTTTTTCTCTCTATTACATACAGTGTTTTAAATTTATTCATATCGGTTCCTATACGTTAGATGAGGAGACGTGCCGATAATACAATAATAGTAATTCCTGTTGGAATATTTAAGTAAATTATTAAATTCGAAATAAATAAATTGAAGTGTTCCTTTCTTTTTATAGATACTTTATGAACCAAAAAGGGAATAAGACCACTTATACCTGTAATGATACCGATTATTAATCCAGTTTGAGTTTGTTTTTCGATTTCCAATAACCCGTAAAAAAATAAAAATATTATAGGTATATGTAGGATGAGAAATCCTGTTATTTTACCGGGCAATTTTAATATTTCCCATTCTTTTTCAAATGCCGATTCTATTTCATGGAGTATTAGCAAAGTGGCATTTAATATATAAAACAAAGCAATTATTTTCATTTGTAAATATGATACGTTTTAGACTTTTTCTGTCAAGGATTTTATTGATTGGTGGAAGGTTGAAAATCTTGAGTTAATCTTGTGAAATCCCGTGGTTGAAAATGGGATATGTGGTGTGATTCGTTTACCCTGTTGACTTCATGAGTTTTTTATATAATTTTTCATGCCCTTTTACGCAATCTTCCACCGAAAACTTCTTCTTTACAACTTCCCTTGCCCTTACTCCCATTTTCCTTCTCGTTTTAGAACTTTTTAGTAGATTCAAAACAGCATCTGTAATCTCATCCGGATTACCCGGATTTACAAGCAATCCTGTTTCTTCCTCGTGGATTAGCTCGGGAATACCTCCCACCCGGCTCGCGACAACGGGTATTTTCATAGACATCGCTTCCATTATAGAGATAGGCGTACCCTCGGTCACAGAAGACATAACGAAAATATCCATAATAGAAAGCAGTTGTGGAATATCCTCTCTCATCCCTAAGAAATAAATATCTCCTTCGAGCCCCAGTGAAGAAACCAATTTCTTGAGCCGTTTGTAGTATCCTGCCTGTGTCGATAATATTTTCCCGACAATAAGTAATTTAAGCCTCTTATTTTTTTCCTTGAGTGTTCCCATCGATACAATCAAATTCTCATAACCCTTGACCCAGCTCACATTCCCCACCGAGCCTAAAACTATATCATCGCAACGGATATTTAATTCTTTTCTCAAAAAATCCTTCTTCCCCTCTTCTATTAAAGCAGTGTCAAATTTTTCAACATCCACCGGTTCGTAAATAATTACCTCTTTAGAACCCGAATCCGTGTTATAATAATTTCTGGTATCTTCCGATATGTGCACAAAACTATCCGCGACGAACCTGGTAAAAGGTCTAAGGATATTTATTAAAAATTTCGGGTAAAGGGCTTCATGAAAATGCCACACGACCAAACGCCCCGTGAATAAAGCGGCTAAAGCTCCCTGGAAATTCAATAATCCGTGAAGGTGGACAATATCGATCTCCTTTAGTTTGATAATTCTGATGAGATAATAAATAGATGGGATAAAATTTATAAGATAAATTATATTCAAAAAGAATGTTTCAAAATTTCTGATAAAGTGCGGGGTTCCCAATCCACAACGATAGACCGTAACTCCCGCCTTTCTCACGTAATTGGGGGCTTCCCCATTTCCATTTGGGACAGCCTCGAAGTACTCAATTCCTCTTTCTTTCAATTTCCTCGCGATTCTAAAGATACGTATGTGCGCTCCGCCAATCCGGTCATCCAATAAAACGTTCAAAACTTTAATTTCTTTCTTCATTTTAAAAGCAGCACCAATCCCGCGGCAATGAACATTACAGTATAAGAAAAGCTCGACATGAGATCTCCCCTCATAGCAAAGAAGCCGAAAACAAGCAAAAAGGGATAGTAGGCGGATATTACCTCGGAAGACGCAGCGGTAGACACCCTCCAGTGGTATTCATCGAGCAACGAGAATAATATTCCAATTAGACTCGCGAATACAACCAATCCAATTACGCCAAAATTTATATAACCCTCAAAAGGAAGCGGACAGGAAAGATTAATCTGGGGATAAGAAAAATAATCAGCCACCATTCCTCCCGTACCTACAGGTTTTCCTGCCCAGAGAGCCCTTGGTATCCAGAAGAGAAGCGGCCCTAACAGTTGTTTACCCCAGGTAATGCCTTCTTTTTCCACGTATTGAACTGTATGCGCGCACATCTCATAAGCGTCAAAATGAGGTGAAGTATAGGCTGTTCTTAGCTGCGATAATCTGAAATCCGAAAGAGATATCGTCTCCACTGTTCTGTAACGCAGCACACTACTAAGGGGAAAGATAACAAATATTCCGATAAGAAGTATCGCGGACAGACAGCCTTTTCCCCTGTTCAGCCTTCTTAATAACATTACCACAAACCCAAGAATAATAGTCCCCGCCCAATATCTCGCGGAAGCTAGGGGATTATTAACGAAAAGATTTATTAAAATCGAAGCAATTAAAAGAATCCGCCACTCTCGTTTATCTTTCCATCTATCTTTCAAAAGAATAAGCCCGACAAGAGAAAGAAGAGGTATAAATCTGAAAAATTTATCTATAATAATCATTAGAGGATTGTAACGTATAGAAATGAGTACGTCTCTATATGCTCCGCGAATAAGAAGATTTTTCACGCCAAAAACAAACAAAAAGCCGATGAAAATAATAAATGATAGATAAATAGAAATATATACACCTTTTTTTCCTATCTTAAATCGATTCAAAGAAGAAAATAACCTGTCCGCGCGGGATTTTTTAATGGAGTAACCTAACTGATAAAAAACTATCCATGTAAGAATAAGCAGATTAGCGCAGCAAATCGAAAATTCATCTTCTCCCGAAAGCCATAAAGGGAATTTTCCGGAGATATACTGTATAAAGGGCGCGAAGGATAAAAAAGCAAGAATAAAGAACCAGTGCATCAGATTCAACGAATAAATTCGTTCTCTCTGTTCTTTAATTATAAACAAAACACTGATAACTCCAATAATCAGAAAAGTTATTATATTTATATTATAGATACGCGTAATCTAACCTCCTTAAAATACTTTATAAATAATTATATCATTCATAAGAAAAAAGTCAATTTAAAAAATAGAGAAAATCCCTAATCCAAAAAAGACTTTTCCGTATTCACAGATCCGATAAAACACTTGTGATGTATAAATATCAAAAATGACCCTCGCATACAATTAAAAAACAAAAAAAAGGGTTGACAATCTTAGTATATTTGCCTAAAATTAGTAATATAAAATAATTTAAAAAGGATTTTTTCTAACTAAATTGAGGAGGTTTTATGTTAAAAGCCACGAAAGTGTTGTTAGTAGTTTTCTTTCTTTTATCCTTAAATCTTACATCAGAGCAAAGGGAGATAAATTTATCCGATGGATCATTTGCTTTCGATACCGAAATTAATCTTACGGGTAAAACAAAAACAAGTGAGACAAGAGCATTAAGGTCAACGGTAGTAGACACCCTGCTATCCGAGGGATTTGAAACTTCGGTTCCTCCCTCGGGGTGGGATATGATAAACTTAAGCGGTACCTACACCTGGACCCAAGCCACTTATTATAAACACACAGGAAGCTATGCTGCTAAAGTCGCGGCGTACGGAGTTAACGAAGACGTGTGGCTGGTAACAGACACACTTGATCTCTCCTCCGTATCCGCCTGTTCTCTCACCTTTTATCATCGCGGTGATGAAATGGTTTCTTATTATGATTACTTTGGGATCTGGGTTTCCACCTCTTCACAGACAGACTATTCCACGTTCATCGAGGTCACGGAAGTGGATACATCGGGAATAGAAGATACATGGCAGCAGGTAACAGTCGATCTATCCAGTTATGGGGGAAACAGCACCGTTTATGTTGCCTTCCGTATTAATGACGATAATGATACCCCGGGCTGGTGGATCGATGATGTTGTAATTCATACAATCAACTCCTCGCCCAATACACCCACCTTGATCAGAAAGTTCGATAACGCAATATACAACGCGTGGTTCGACGGCGTTGGAGTATATAGATGCACGCTATCGGTAAGTGCTACCGATCCGCAGGGAGATGATGTTAACTACCAAATACTGCGTGGTACGGATCCTCAATTCAGCGGAGCCTCTCCCTGGGATATTCCAGGGCCTTTCTCATCAGGAGCTACTGTTACTACCGCAATGCCACTTGGTTCCGCCGCATCAGCCGAAACTCTCTATTACTGGAAGGCAAGAGCAATAGATCCAAGCGGCACAAACGATTGGAGCCCCTGGAGCGCGATCCGCTCCTTTACGATGGATATGGATCTGGGGACGGACCCCGCGTACTGGTATCAGGTCGCAGGTCCGCAGTTTGAAAATGATACTCTGGACAGCCTCAAAGTCGAGGGCGACTCGGTTGTAATATCTAATTATTCAGGAGTTGTAGATGTAGGATTCGAAAGCACATTCCTGCCATCGGGCTGGGATACGCTAACGAGAGGAACATCATCCAACAACTGGGCTCAGGTTACCGATAAAGCTTATGAAGGGTCTTATTCCGCGAAAATCACCTACGCCAAAAGCGGTGAAGCCGACGCGTGGCTGGTAACCGATACCCTCGATTTAAGTCTTTTTGACTCCTGTACTATCTCTTTCTGGGGCTGTGATACTTTCGCGGACGATTACCAGTATCACGGTATCTGGGCATCTACAACCTCTCAGACGGATACTTCTACTTTTTCAGAGATTTCTGCTATAGATGAGACCGCTGAGGGGACATGGACAAAATCTACCGTTAATCTCACTACATACGCGGGTGATCCTATCGTTTATATAGCGTTTCGATATAAAGAAGACAATGGGACAGACTGGTATATAGATAATGTCTTCATTAAAGGGATATATACTGCTTCTCCTACCGGGGGCTATATTACCTCTCCGCCGATTGTCTTCTCGGACCTCCAGAATGAAGACGCCGGAAGGAGTGACTGGGTAGGCGCAAAATGGACTAAATCCTCTGCTGATGATTCTATTGGATTACAGATTCAATATCTGCACGGCGGCAGCTGGGATCCTGTACCTGATGGCGATTTACCGGGCAATTCTGCCTTCTTTTTTCAGTTGGATACGTTTTTCTGTAATGTCGACTTTGCCGGGTTAAATACAACAATATATGATACCTTGAGGTTAAAAGCAAAATTTAGAGCTTACACTGATGCTCTTATGAGAAGTGATGCCAGTCCGGCTCTCATGATGTGGGCATTGGGGAAAACCGGTGGTGTAACGTCGGTACCTCTACCGGATGATGAAATGAAATTTGCCCTATATTTAGCCACTCCTAATCTCCTCACCAGCGGGACCGGAACTGAAATCAAATATCAAATACCCACAGAAGCAAAGGTTAAACTCGGCGTTTTTGACCTTCTGGGAAGAGAAGTGAAAAGTATTGTTAATGCTAAACAATCCCGGGGTACTTACAGTGTGAAGTGGTCGGGAACAAATAATGACGATACGCGCTTAGCTTGTGGTATCTACTTCCTTAGAATGGAAGCAGGCGGATTCCGCGATGTTAAGAAATTGGTATTTCTACGCTGATTAAAAAATAGAGGAGCACTGTTGTGCTTCTAACAGATAGTGTTCAAACCTCAAAGAAGGGCAAGTTAACTTGCCCTTCTTTGTTTGCCCCGTGGAATAGGAGTCCACAGCGCGGCAAGGCCGCTAAAATGTAAAAATCAAATATCAAAATGTAAAATTACATATCAAAGTTTAAGAAAAACATTTACCACAGAGGACACAGAGGAATAATTGTGTTAAAAAAGAAAAACCACTGAGTGCACAGAGAAAAAAATAAAAAAGAAATGGCCACGGATGAACATAGATAAAAAATTTTTTGTTGTTTTTACAAAAATAAACCATGGAAAGGGGTTGGGAAATCCGTGCATATCAGCCTGCCCTGTAGGGAGGAACGATCGTACCAGGGTGTAAATCAGTGGCTAATTCAGGTGTGTTGGGCCGGGTTTTAAAAAAACAAAAAGTTGACTGATAGTACTGTAAAGTGGGTTTTTCTATTCCGCGGAAGAATTTTTAAGGGCTTGAATTTTGGAGTAAATTTGGTTACAATAAAATATATGAATAAATTGATAAAGATTTTATCTGTGATTTTTTGCCAGGCAGTCGGGTTATCGCTATTGGGATTTTATTCTATCGAATATAATTACTCCTTTTCACTTAATAACCCCGTAGACTGCGTCCATCTTCTCATCCCTGAAGGTTTTTCGGCTGAGTCTGTCAGCGTCAGGATAGATTCATTCACTTCGATGACTATGACGGCTGAGATTCTCGGCACTTATTCTTTCGGAGGAAACAGGATAGCAGACCTTAAGATAAAACCCTTAAACCTTAATCCGAAAAGCAGTAAAGAGGTTTTCATTGAAGACTTAACGATTAAACTTTCATGCAGCCCCACCTTCGGGCTTCCGGGAAGAAGATTATCTCGGGATCCTTATTCGGATTTGATAATTAAAAAGGCACTGAGAAGTATAGTAGATAACAAACAAGATATTCCTGCGTATTCTTATAGGTCTTTTGCCACGAATTACACACCACCCGGAGAATCAACCATAAGACAGATAGATTGTTCTCCTTATATTGTAATAACTGCCGATTCCCTCAGAGATGCCTTTCAGCCGTTAATCCATTGGATAACGAGAAAAGGCATAAGAGCAACCGTGGTTTCAGTGGATACCATACTGGAACATTATTCAGGGGACCCTATCTCTGGAATCTATGATTCTGCCGGTGCTATCCGCGGATTCTTAACAGATAAATATCCCCAGGGACTTCAATGGGTCCTGCTTGGCGGAGATGAAGGGATTGTACCTGTTCGATATGGGTTTTCAAGCGGTATTGATGAAGTAGATAGAGCGCCCCCTTCAGATCTCTATTACTCGGATCTAAACGGGAATTGGAATGTGGATGGTGATGAATTCTATGGAGAGTTTGCAGATGATTCCGTCGATCCTTACCCTGAGCTATTCGTTGGACGGCTCCCCTGTAATAACAGAATAGAGATAACCAGTTGGGTGAGTAAGGTTTTAAGTTATGAGAAGAATCCCGGTAATGGGGATCCTTCCTACCTATCAAAAGTTTTCTGGACCGGGGCTGATGAATTAAGGTCGGCGCCTAAATACATCATCCAATACGGCTCATTCCCTTCTGATTTTACACACGATACCACAATGCTCGAGGATGCGGATGGAATTCACCCACGAGGAAGTGAAGTTATTGCGAGAATGAGCGATAATTATGGCTGGTTCAACCTCTACGGACACGGCGGTCTTGACAATCTGATTGTTTCCTGTCCCGGCGGGAACCACCCATCCCTTGATAGAGACTTTCTGACGAGTCTCGACACCTGCGACGCGTATTTCCACGCTAACCACTGGGGTAACAACGTAGAGCCCGGAAATGGGATAGATTCACTAATCACTAAGGACAATTACGGAATAATGTATGTATCTTCCTGCTTTCAGGCTGCTTATGACATGGAACATTTTGCTGTATTCGATAATTATCATGGGCCATCATTGGCAGAGGCATTCACTCTTCTACCTGAAAGAGGAGGAGTAGCTTTTCTTGGTTTTACGCGAGCGATAGAGTTTTCTACAGCCCTGCATTTTAGTTTGTTAGAGGTGCTCTTTAATGATAGCCTTACAAATATTGGAGTAACTGAAGCAGTGGCAAAAACCCGAAACTACTCTCATAAAACCTGGCTCTCTCATACCTTATTCGGCGATCCCTTAATGCCTATCTGGACCGATATACCGGAACCTCTGATTGTTTCTTTCCGTGATACCATCCCTCCTCAAACACTCTCTTTCAGAATACGTGTTAGAAATCAAATTTTTCCCGTAAAGGACGCGTACGTATGTTTGTGGAAAGAAGATGAAATCCATGCGACCGGCTTTACCGGCATAGACGGCTCATTTAACATAGAACTTCATCCTGAAAAAGAAGGAATAATGCTTTTAACTGTAACAAAAGATAACTATCTACCATATCTCGATACAGTATATGTGGATTCTATTTTCTCGTCTGTACCTGTAAAGGAGGATTTAGATTCTCTGAGTTGTTCAATAGATGAAAACATTTCTCTCAATAAAATCCGCTTCACTTTTTATCTCCCCCGGGAAGACAAAGTAAAACTTGGAATATTCGACCTTACCGGCAGGAAGATTATAGAATTGGCGGATAAAAAGTATAAAAAAGGTTCTCATGCGATTTGCTGGGACACAGAGAACTCAAAAGGTAATTATATATCCAACGGAATATATTTCTATCGCCTACATTACAAAGATCAGATACTTTCCGGTAAATTCTTACTTATGAGATAGAAAAAACGACCAGAGCTCCTTATCCTCTCCCCAACGCATTTCTCAAATTTTTCTCACAATAAGAATAATCAAAACCTTTTATTATCTCTCTTGAATTGTTACCCATTCTTTCTATTCTTGACGGATCTTCAAAAAATCTTTCAATATAAGAAGCAAGCTGACGGGACTTACAACTTTCAAAGCAAAATCCATTCTTACCCTCCTTCAGAAGATCTCCCCGACAACCTACCTTATCGGAAAGAATAAGAGGAAGAGCTGAGCCCATTGCTTCAGTAACCACTACTCCCCAGGGCTCATTCCGGGAAGGCAGTACGAAGATATCCGCTATCCCATAGTAACGTGGAAGCTCCTTATTTTCTATAAACCCCGCGAAACAAACATTATCTATCCCTTTTTCACTTGTAAAACCTTCTAAATCATCTCTTAACTGCCCCTCTCCGACAATTAAAAGGGTTATATTATCATAACTATTCTTAACTTCCTTGAAAGCTCCAAGAAGGGTAAACAAACCCTTCTCTTCCGCTAAACGTCCTACGTAGAGGACGATATATTTACTCTTTATTCCCAATTCTTTTTTTAATTCATTCTTTTCTCCTCTGTACTTATTCGATTCTTTAATAAAAAAATCAACATCAGGAGTATTGGGGAAATAATATATATCTTTTACTTTTGCACCGTAATGGATAAGATATTCCGCCTGAAATTTTCCCAGGGGTAGTAAAAAAGCGGTGTGCTTGATGATAAACGGGAGATAGAGCTTTTTTAGTAAAGATTTGCATCTGTTTCTCGGATTTAACAAGTGACTCTCTGAAATTATTGTATAGGGAACCGAATGGATAAGGGACCAGAGAATGGCAAAAAGCATCGTAATATGATAATATCCTCCTACTGCAACGCAATCAAAGTTCCCTTTGTTTAGCCTTCTCCATATACAAGGATTATATTTCATCTCTCTTTTAAAAAAGGGAATCTTAACCCGACTTCCCGGAAGTATTTCGGAGAATCGGGAACTCTTCCCCAATTTCACTTCTCCTCCTCTATGGGGATGCGCTTTCTGACAATAAAAGATTGTAGGTTTGATATCTCTACTTCTATTCAATTTCTCGAAGAATGGAATCCTGTATGGATCCACCTCTTCATGTATGAAAGCAATACGCTTTACCATTTGAACTGTAGACTACCTCAAAATAATTGAATTGTCAAGAGTAGGTTTTCTACCCACCACCTAACAGTCTTTAACCACAGAGGGTTTATGTTATTTGTCAAGGTCTCATCCTGATTTTCTCATTATACCTCTTGCCTAATCCTCCATTTTCAGATATGTTACTATTGAGGGGCGGGTTTTAGGGTCAACTTGCCCG
>Ga0307434_1000121_pt1 | contig 69263 bp, 61 predicted proteins | sample SalMarWE160220MG_FD_202156 | JGI IMG/M metagenome (GOLD analysis project Ga0307434, IMG submission 202156) | Salt marsh sediment microbial communities from the Plum Island Ecosystem LTER, Massachusetts, United States - WE1603-220 | ecosystem: Environmental > Aquatic > Marine > Intertidal zone >... | reverse complement strand
AATATAGGCCCCTCTTTTATTTTTCAACCCTTTAATCATAACTTTTAATCTTTTAGTGCTTTCCTTTGACATTACATTCAATTTCCTGACCCTCCTGACTGTACCACCATGTGCATGAACTTTCCCGAAAAACTCCTGAAACATCATTGCCCTCTTCATCGATTATCCTTACTGTATACCCCTTGTCTTTCCAATCAATTCCAATAAATTTCATATTAACCTCCATATTAGCTTTGAGGTTTTTAATACCAGGATATCCTCGTATAGGCCCTCTAAGGGCAAATTACTATGGACCACTTGGTATCTTTAGGGGTAGAGAGAGGCATTCTAACACAGGCTCTCTTAAAGCGAGGTCTTAGGGGCCTTCTCTTTACCCCTTTATTTAAACCTTCCAACATATCCATTAGATTATATCGTTTCTCCACAATAATCATACCCTTATGTATAAGGTATAACATACGAGATCTTAGGTTTTGGGTGTTAGGTAAGTATTTAGCTGTACCATCATGTGCCTTAATTTTTCCAGGCAAACATGAATTTTTTGTATTGACATTATGTCAAAAATCCTTATAAAGCTACTAACCTAAAATTTAGAAAGGAGGTTCTTATGGATTATGATTTGGGTACTACTCCATCGGCAGGAATAGGCGCAGGTTTGGTTGTTATCTATCTGATAGTCGTTCTTATAATGGTCATTTCCTTGTGGAAGATTTTTAGTAAAGCGGGGAAACCCGGTTGGGCGGCAATAATACCCATCTATAACATGATCGTCATGCTGGAAATAGTGGGTAAACCGTTATGGTGGTTTATACTCCTACTTATTCCTGTTGTTAATATTGTAATATCTATCATTGTGGCGATTGAGCTTGCGAAAAAGTTTGGGAAGGGTCCTGGCTTTGCAGTGGGATTGATACTTTTGTCTATAATATTTTACCCGATATTGGCTTTTGGAGGCGCTCAATATACAGGATAATATCAGTCGACTAAAGAGTGCAAAAGCGTTTTAAAGAAATAGGTCAATTCTAGCTCGATGCTTCTTTGAAAAGTGTCAAGGGGTTGGGTTTATTGAGTCCATCTATTAGATATTAGGTTTTGGGCCCAACTTGACCATCCCTGGGGGAAGAGGGCAAGATGGGTCTTGCCCCTACATTTTTGGGTTTGATGAATCAAATCCCTATGCCCTAAATTCTAACTTTGAGCTTCGAACTCAGAACCCAGAACCCAGAACTAAGAACCAATATCCTATTGACATTATTGTTTTGGACTACTATAATAAATTATGTTTTATATGCTTGCAATATTCATTCTTATAGCCGTTGGTATGCAGGTACTATCAGTTAAAAAGATACAGGAAGTACACAGGAGAACAAATGGTGTCCTGCAATCGAGGCGGGACTTACTCCTGATTAAGGCAGCAATTAATCTGAGCATGAGATTAGCCATTGCTTACATTGTCTTCTTTGTACTGTTCATTGTTATGCTCGTCGTATTCGTTAGGAACGGGACGCCATTCACTCTGGCAATACTCTGTCTTTTTATTTTTGGGATAGTAACGCTTCCTGTTGGCTTAATGGGTAAACAGTTTGAGAAAAAGATTAAAACAATGGAAATTAAATCAGAAGATCCTGAAATAGAAAGGAAATATCAGCAATATTTAACTCAATGGAACGAACCACGTTTCCAACTTCCTGATTAAACTACTGCCCGTATACCTACTATTAACGAACTCTATATAGAAACTTTCTTCCCTTAAAAGAGTTGAATAATTATCTTCTATCTTTTTATTTAACTAATCCTCTTTGCCCCTTTTCTGCATCTCGGCATTAAGCTTTTTTAGAACTTTTCCCCTTTACCTCATATGGCATTAAGACCGGAAGCCCGTGAGGAATGATGCTATCGCAGTAGTACCATCTTCTTTGAGCTTCTAAAGTTGCCAATCTGTATCCTGTAGAAGTATATCCCTGATGCAAGGCTTTTGCCATTATTGGTTTTTCCATCCCATCTGGTAGTGTAATAGCCAGGTTCCCGAGTATTATCTATCAGTGTTCTTACCTCCCTTCCTGCAAGATCATATATCCTTAACTGAACTTCATTCTTTGCCACCACCGAATAAGAGATGGCAGTCTCAGTGTTGAAGGGGTTAGGTGTGTTCTGGTAGAGAATACACACTGAGGGATTTTCGAACTTTTCTTCTATGCCTGCAGGAGTAGTAGTAAATGTATAGATATTGCCGTCGGACGGTACCTTTGAACCTGAGGAAGTAATCTTCCAGACATCTCCTGGTGCTGGTGGCACAGTCATTAACCCATCATCATTGAACGCAAAGTATCCGCCACAAATCTGTATTCTTGTATCTGAGGCAGGGTTTAAAGTATCACTTCCAACCCCAATGCACCAACTATCTCCAATTCCTGTCCCAAATGGGACAAAAACATCATTAGTAAGGTCGTAGACCTCAAGACTAACATGTGTTGTATCTGGCGGATATTTTATCCACCGTATTTCAAAGTCAGAACCCCTGAAGGGCCATGCAAATGGACGAACAGGATGTGGACTGACTATCTCGAGATTTCCATCAAAACCACTCACGTTTGTGACTATATAAAAGTTGATATACCTGAATGAGTTGTAGTCAACCTGGGAATCAAACTCAAGGGCAAATCCATCTATAATGGCAGAATAATCAATATAGAGGGCCCCGTCTATCACCGTGGATAGTGGTTGTGCGGAAAGAAGCATGGTACCAAGGGTGACATCGTAGAGATCATAGGTATATAGTGGATCCATAAATCCCAATTTTTGGATAAGATTGAATCTTATTTCATAGGTATGTCCCGTGTAATCCTCGGGTATATATTCGAGTGCCTGGATTGAGAGTGAGTTACAACCTCCGTTAGAATGAATAACAGTAGCTGCGGTAGAATGGTCATTTAGTATCCTTACATAACTCTCGGAAGAATCTGCAGCTGAGGTATCATTATCGTTGGCGGTTATCTTCAGTTTGTATTCCCCGTTGTTGAAGAGAAACGTATTCCACAGGTAACTACCGGTATTTTCCTCACCTTCTGCAATTGATAGCCAATCGCTACTATCCTGCCTTCTACAGGCAATATCAATATATATAGTGTCTCCATCAGCATCTGCAGCGTCCCACTCAACAGTAACTACTCCTTCTACCGTTCCCCTATCAGGAGAGGTAAAGATAATATCCGGGACACCATTCCCTGGATTGTTAATTGTAAATGTCCCGTCCGATATATCTGCTCCAATGGTAACCCCATCAGTAACAAACACCTTTATCCGGTATCTTGTTCCGTCGGGGACATCAAGTGTATTCCATTCAACCTCATTAGTGTCTACTAAACCAGATGCAACAGTATCCCATGTTTGACCATTATCCCTTGAGTAGAAGATATCTCTTGTAAGGGGATTACCTGTTACGCTTGAGTCAGTCCAGGTGATAGTGACCGTACTATCAAGTTCTTCTCCACCATTAGGGTATAGAACAGTAACATCATGGGTTTCAAATGAGAGGTCATAGAGACTTTGAGCCACATCACTGTTATTCTGGAAGTCGCTCAAGGGCTCTCCGGCTATCACTCCAATCACAACCTTCGCAGTATCTCCGCTCGCAAGAGTGAACGGACCTGTACACTGAACGAATCTTATATCCTGAGGCACAGAAATGCTATCCCAGGGATGATATTCTGCCGTTGCGAAATTATATCCTGCGAGAAGGAGAAATGCCTCTCTATCGGCTCCAGGGTCTGTAGAAATGGTTGTAATCTTGAATGCAGTGAGTCCTAGCTGTTGTCCAGCGGTATCAAGAGGACTTTCAAGGAAATCGAATCCAATATATCCAGGCGGGTATGTCCATCCTGGTTCATTAAAATCTGAGTCATAAGCATAACCAAGATCCCGCGAAGCATCGAAGTCAACGAGGTCATCGGAAGCATCACCCACATCGGCATCACAGCATATTCCTGCGTGGATATAGAAGAGTGTATCAGGAGAGTTATTTACTATATAGTAAGTTAAGAAGAGAAAATCTTCATATATCTCATAAAACCACGAGTATCCTATCTGGGTTATGTCTATATGGAGAGGATAGCCACCGCCTGTATGTCGAGAGGAATCAGCATCGGTGAACTCGCAGTAACTGTCCTGATTGGAGACAATGATTGGATGTCCCTGGGCATCTCTGAGTGGCCAATCTGCTGTGTCTGCCGGGTCATCAGACCAATAAATCCTAAATGTATCATTAGCGTGACCTGGGAAATCTGGAGGTGTGTATTCTGTAGTTCCATTACTCGGGTTATAGCCATAGGTTGTCTCCATACTCATACCACGCACAATAGTACTTGCGCTATGAGCAACATTAGCTGATTTTGCAAAGCCCCTTTCGCATTGCAGGAATGATGTATCGTTTATAGCACGGTAGTAGATTAGTTCATTCTCAATTTTAATTGCTCCAACTGAGTCAAAGGAGGATGTAGAATCGACGAATATTGTAGTGGTGATATCATCTATGCCAATTTTGAGTCTTACCGTATCTTCTGGGATTTCTTTTAATGCACCTACCCATATCCCTGCCCCATAGATATAATGTTGTCCCGAGCCTGTAGGCCAGATTCCATAATTTTCATATCCGAACCTACCGTCATTCCTTATCAGGAGTTCAACCAACCCCTTATTATGCCAACCGCTATCCCATATAGCAAAGGCCGGAATTGTTAGCATCAGTATAGTTATTAAAATTAATGTTCTTTTCATCTTTCCCCCTTTCCTTTATTTCACCAGTACCATCTTCTTCGTAGCTGCGTATCCCTCTGCAACAAGCTTCGCAAAGTAGATTCCAGATGGCACTGAGTTGCCTCTTCTATCCTTACCATTCCAGGTAACTGTATAATATCCTGATTTCTGAGATTCATCGACGAGGGTTTTAATTAGCCTACCAGAGACATTATAAATCCCGACATTGGTTCTCAGAGTAGTGGGGAGTTCATATCTTATTGTAGTCGATTTTATAAACGGATTCGGTTTTACGCTCTCGAGATTAAATCTTCGAAGGCTCTCATCCTCACCGACACCAGATGGGTTCTTATAGAGTTTAAGTGAAAGGTCTACAGATTTAGTGGTTGTAAGCATATCTTCGTTAGAGATAATAAGATACCATTTTCCAGGACTCGGAGTAACGAATGAGATATTTTCGTCTGTGATATTATTTCCTATTGCGGGAGACTCAAAGTCATCACCTGCAATGTAATTTGAGTGATTTGTCTCATCACAAATGAAGAAGTCAATATTTCCGGGGGTTTTCTTATCCGAGTATGTGTGATAAAAAGGTGCAGGATCCAGAGTCCTTCTACGCGCACTTGCATAACCATGTTCAAAACGAGCTTGAGAATTTATACTAATGTCAAGTTTGCGTGCATTTAAAGAATCGGAAGGAGAAATGGGTATAGCCTCGGGTGCTCCAATGGAATCGGGAATATAAAAGGATTTATAATAGTAAGCACCATTCTGAGAGCCTGAGATAATTTGCACAATCTCATCCGCTCCCTCGGGGTAGTCACCAATTGCTGATGAGATATGTATGAAGAAATCCCTCCTGTTTCCCAGGCTAAAACTACACCTTCCATTTACATCTGAAAATCCAATAGTAGTAAGTCCTCCGCCCCATTGAGAACTCTCTGCATGGATTAGCAGTCTGGCACCATCCACTGGAAATCCTTTACAGTCATAAACATATACAAAAAGGGAGCAAGATTTAGAGTACTTTTCACTTACTGCCCAGCCGAATCCATCAGACCTCCAATTCCATACTGAGGAGACCTCCTTACCAGCTGGATTACCCGTCGCATCTCTGTCTCCACTGGTTCTGAAATCGTTGATATGGGTTGACCCATATCCTCTGTCGAGTTGGTACTCATGCCATCCCTTGTAATAGAACTCGCACCATACATGGTCTTCTGCAATATCCATAGTGGCAACCGCAGGTATGAGAGCAGCCCTCGCCGCCGCCTGAAGTACATCCTGAGTCTCACCGCAGTTTCCATTGTGCTCATGGGCTATGACATTGGGTTGAATGGGGCGATTGCCCATTGCCATTTCTGGAACAGTCTCAGATCCCCAATTTCCAATGATATCAAGGGCACAATCCGTGGTGTCGAAGGACCTTCCGGGTGGATATACCTGAGCCGTATCAGCAACATCCCATATAATTTTCACTCCCTGTAATTTCTCTGATAAGACAGGATAGGTGGCATCAGCGTAATAGAAGAGGTAATCCCTCCAGAACCGGTTATAAACATAGGAATCCATTCTTGGTGATTCGTCTGATAGCTCAGGGTGGACAATATACATATAGTAATATTCAGGGGGTAATTCGTAATAGACCGTATCACCATCCTCAAGAGCTTTGTATCTCACCGTTGAGTAATAATCCTCATCACCCGGTGAACCGTAATCAATAATATCAGCATAAAGCAGGAGAGAACCATTTTTATAAAGATACTTTGCATTCACAGTGATAAGTTCAGGGCTAAAAGAGGTGTCAACCAAAATCTCCGGAGCAATATGTGCTACCTGATAGGCAACCTCATCCACCCAGGCCAATGGAGAACTCAAGATGAGGTTCGCATAAATTGCTTGAGAGTCTGGGGGTAGTTGTCTAAAGTTGTCAATAAGGTCATCCCTTAACCATAACGGTGAATAATTTATAGCATTGAATACCGTGTCTGGTAGAAGTTCTTCCGTTTCAATAAGTTCTATAGTATCGGTTCCTGTATCGATAGAGAAGATAGCTCTTCCATTTCCTGATATGACACAGTGCATGAAAAGGGAATCCGTATACACCCATTCTATGCTGTCCCTTGTTTCGTAACTGAGCATAACCCGGGGGATAACAATGACGTCTTCCCTTCTTATAAAGGAAGGTTCAACCGACTCGTCCCTTATACATCTCATCGTCTTTCCCTCTATCGTTGTAGTCCCTTTTCCCTTTATAGAACTACCTTCGTTCTTTTCTTGTGCCCCCACATTTATAAATACGAAAAAGCACAAGACTACTAAAAATAAAAACCTCCTCATAATACCTCCTTGTTTTTGAGTATAGGTATATCTCTCGGATCTTGCATTGGATAAAAGTGCTCTTTTTTTAAGTATAGTTGTGATTTGCTTCTGGAATAAGTACTTTTTCACCTTTTTTTAATCTGCCTTGTTCTTAAATAGACAATATGACTCCGAATTTTCTAATTCCAGTAAAAAGATTGAACTTTTTTCCTCTATTACCTGATAATATATATTATTATATAGTTCTGGATTCAAACTGTCAAGGGGTTTTCTGCAGGTATCTGGGAAAGTCCGATGTCCAAAGTCCAATGAAACCGCAGATAACCGCGGATAAACAACACACACCACCAAGGATTATGCCACGGCAAACTCACGGTTAATTTTTGATAAAAACACACCATCCAAAGAATAGACACAGATTTACACAGATGATAATTGATTTTCATTCAAAATTCATAATTCATAATTTAACATTAGAAACAATGAACCCAATAAACCCGTACCCCATGAACCTAACACCTAAAAACTAAGACCCAAGACCCAACCCCCAACCCCTGATAATGCCGCAGATGAATTAGTTGAATCGTTTTTGTTAGCCCAATGTCTAATTACCCATTTATGTCCGTAACATATTTGGGTAATTTGAGTCATAAAGCTTGAATATTTCATAACTTATCCTTTGATAGTGTGGCTGTAAGCCATAGTATATTATTATAAAAAAACACAAAGATAATAAAATTTCTTTATTGAAAAGACTTTATAAAAGTTAAATAGAAGGATGGTAAGAAGGTTATGATGCAAATAAAAATAAAAAAATTAAAAGTCATCACAGCCATACTGATGCAAGTACTACTAATACTCTTCATGTATCTCAAAGGATTAGAATCACTCAAACCATCAGATTCAGGATTTATAGATACTAAGATCCTGAAAAAATTCCTACCGCCACCTCTAAAGAGTTTTTATGACCAAGTATAAATCGATGGTCCTGAAATTAAAAGAGACGAGTTGGTACCTTATGTCCGTGTAGATTACGCCAGAGGACCAGAAACCCCTTGGGATGATGTCGAAATAGCTATAAAATATGCGAAGGATGGTCATTCTAACATGAGGAATATGCATTTGAGCAGTAAATACGGAAAGTATACTGACTCTACCACAATAAAAGGATACGATGCCACGATTTTTAGGGCTCCGTTTACGGGTGGCGGACATGAGGTTCAAATTACAGTAACAATACCGGTGCACGGGGTGATAAATTGGATCAATGTGTCTGTAGCAGCATTGAATGGCACACGTAGAGGCGTACAAATATGGAGCGTATCGGCGAGATTTACTATGGGTACAATAAATGCCTCAGTATTGACCATCCTGCCTGGTTCTTTGGAAGGTTCGAATTTCACGGAAAACATCATATCTGAGATAATGACTCTGGATGTGCCAGTGCAAATCGCAGAGGCATTTGCTGCTCCTGTCCGGTCAGGCTGGAACAAATGGTCTGTAACATTTGCTATTCAATCCTTCCTAGCTTTTCCTCCATTCGCTGCCTTCCCTGGTCCTTCTGCGCCACCCACGTCGGCACTACCAATACCGTTACGTGCTGCAACTTTTAATCGGGATTTATTAAAAGCCGACGCCCTTAAGGTCCAGATATTAAGCCGATTGGGGAAATGGAAAGAAGATACAGAAGCCAAGAAAGCCGTGGAACGATTTACTGAATGGCTTGATGAGTCCTTCACTTTGGCAATAACCAAATCTCAGATAACCAACTTGATGGGACAATGACCTGTGCCTATCTTTGCTCCTCCAAAGATCCCTTCAGGACCTGTAGTAGGTGGAACTATAATCTCCTCCCCTGGCAGCTTCGCCAACCTGCAGTTTTAAAGAATCAATCTTGTTATTTCCTTGAAAAGAATAAATCAGGCACTGAGAATACTTCCGCTTGAAAAACAAAAGTCTTATTGTAAAATAAACGCATACGAAAAAGAACGAAAAGTCAGCCATAGAAATTCCAAATTGTAAACACTATCTCCATTTCCTTATTATCGCTGTGGGAATAATGTTTCTTTTGACAGATAATCTCTGTGCTCAGGCACCAGATACGCTCTGGGTAAAGACATTTGGAGGAACAAATAATGATATTAGTTATTCAGTGCAACAGATTAGTGATGATGGATACATTATTGTTGGAAAGACTAGATCTTTTGGTGGGGGAGATTATGATGTCTATCTCATAAAGACAGATTCAACAGGTGATACCATTTGGACAAAGACATATGGGGAAATGACTGGTGAAGGAGGCAATTCAGTTCAACAGAGTACTGATGGGGCTTACATTATTGCCGGATATAAGGTGATAAATAACGATTTTTATGTTTATCTTGTGAAAACAAAACCTGATATCGGCGGTATTGAAGAGAACGAATTTTCTCAAGAGTTCTTCTTACTTTCTCAGGTTCAACCGACCTTTTTCAATAAGAAGATTTTAATAAAATATGAACTACTCAAGAGTTGTAATGTTCATATTGTAATTTACAATCTTCTTGGCAGGAAAGTAAGAAAAATAGTGGGCGAAAAGGAGAATACTGGAATATATACCATGGCCTGGGATGGACGGGATGGAATTGGTCGCAGAGTTCCTATTGGTGTTTTCTTCTATCGTTTAGAAATAGATAATTTTTCACAAACGAGGAAATTTGTGTTAATAAGATAGAAGGTAATTTTATTTTGTGTCAGGTTTTCTTTAGAAAGTGGTTAGCACCTTCCCAATTTTCCTCTATTTCTAAAATGAGCTATATTCTTATATTCTCCCTTTTAAAAAAGAGACACAAGAATCGTACCGGCCATTGCGAGAATTACTGCTATTATTTTTTTCTTTGTAAAAGGCTCCCCAAGGAACAGAGCGGCAAATAGGAATATAAATATTGTATTTGTTTGATTAAGAGCAGAAGCTATTGAAGCAAGTGTAAATTTCATACCTGCAACCCAGAACAGCATTGCAAGATAAGTTCCAACAAAGGAGCCAGTAATCATGTAGCTCCAGCTTTCCTTTTTTAAAAGTGTTTTTATAATTCTATTCCTATCTTTCCTTAGTATAAAGATTAAAATTAAACCAATGATACCCCCGGCAAGGCGAACTTCAGTTGACCATATAACCGGGTATTCTCCGAGAAGCGGTTTCATTATTACAACACTCACTGCAAAAGCGAGATTTGCAAGTATTCCAAAGAGAATTCCTTTGCCGGTAGTAATCTTGTTATTTTCATTTTCTTTCTTCACGTAAGTAGCAAGAAATACAGCGGAGATAATTGTTATAGCACCGATTGCCTGAGGGATTGTCAGTTTTTCTCCAAGAACAGAGATTGAAAGAAATATAATAAAAGGGCTGTAGAGACAGTAGACTATACCAGTTAGACTTGCTCCCAGATTGTTAAGACTCATAAAGAAGAGAGTATCTCCACCGGCAATCCCAATTACTCCACTTAGAAGAAGAATTATAAAGTGCTCTAATGGAATACCCTGCAGGAAAGAAATATCAAAGAATATAATCGTTGGAATAAAGAGAATAAATGCAAAGGAACTCTTGAAAAAGTTAAGCGCAAATGGATGGACATTTTCTCCACTCTTTTTAAATAAAATTACTGCAAAAGCCCATAGTATGGCGGACAGGAATGAAAATAATTCCCCCTTAAACGGCAAAAATTATCCCCTGATAAGAAAACGCTATTTCTATCATAGTTGATTATTAAGTAATGAGATAATCTTTGATTGTCAATGGACTTTCATACAAACAACCGGATAGGTATTGGTTTTTGGGCCCAACTTGACCATCCCTGGGGGAAAAGGGCAAGACATGTCTTGCCCCTACATTTTTGGGTTTGATAAATCAAATCCCTATATTTTAAATCCTCACTTTGAACTTCGAACCCAGAACTAAGAACTAATATCGGTGTGTCACTAACCCAATCTTGACATTTGGCTCAATTCCAATATTCTTAGGAAAGGTTTTCATTAGATATTGTTCTGGTTTTTTGAGTTAAGGGAATAAAAAGAGGAAATTAATTATGAACACAAGAATATTGAAAGCGATTGGTTTACCTGCTATAACAGTAGTTCTGTTTCTGATTGCTGGTTGCACCGTAGGTAGCAAGTTACGAACCGAAGTAGAATCGGTTGAGTTGGGTGGAGCAAGGTTTGTTCGAGTTGAAATAGAAATGGGTGCTGGTAAACTAAAGGTTGCAGGTGGCGCCAATGGGTTAATGAAAGGTAACTTTACTTACAGGATTGCTTCATGGAAACCCAGGATTGACTATAGTATTAGCGGGGATGAGGGTAAACTCGTAATTCAGCAGCCTGAAACGCGCCACGTTAAAGTTGGGAAAACTCGCTATGAATGGGACCTACATTTTAATAACGATGTGCCAATGGATCTTAGTGTTGAATTGGGCGCAGGTTACAATCAGCTCAATCTGGGTGGCTTATCCCTGACCAGGCTAAATTTATCGACAGGCGTGGGTGAGGTTGAAGTAGATTTATCTGGTGACCGGGAGAATGACCTGGATGTTAATATTGAAGCAGGGATCGGTAGGACGACGCTTCTATTACCTAAAAATGTTGGGGTACGCGTCAAAGTCGAGCGAGGTATTGGCGGCATAAACGCCAGTGGACTCAAAAAGGAAGGAGATATATACGAAAACGAAGCCTATGGTGAGTCAGAGGTAACACTACATATAGATATTGAGGCTGGTATAGGCGAGATCAATCTGGAACTGGGTGAATAGTTATACTATATAGGGATGATATCCGGGGAGTGCGAATGAAACACTCTATATCATTTAATTTATGCAAGCCCCGCATAAGCCATTTATTTTTCTTGTTATATGGTTATTTTTTTAATGGTTTTACAATAAAGGGAGGAAAATTCTTATGCCGACAATTACTGTAGAAGGGCCGCCAATTCCGGAGATTGAACGGAAGAGACAGCTGGTGAAGAGGCTTACCGATGTAGCTATTGCAATATACAAAATAGAGCACATAACCGTACTCATACGAGAAAACGCTCCCGAGAATGTTGGAGTAAACGGAGAGTTAATAGCCGATAAACATAGAAAATAGAGGTTTATTTATTGAATTAGTGGGGTTTTGAAAATGATAAAGAAATTTGACTATACAGCTATCCTGGGATGGTCTGTCAGTAGATACGTTAGATTTAAGATCTGCAAGAGACAATACTATTATGAGTATTATGCAAAATTCGATAGTATATATCCAAAATATAAAATTGATGAGTTAAAAAAATTGACTATCGTTCCCCTGGCAATAGGTATAACAGTTCACGAAGTTATCAAGGTTCTTCTTGAACGGTTATTGAAATCAGAGGGAGAAATTGATATTAAGCGCTTTCTGGACTTTGCCAGGAGGGAAACCGAAGAGTATTGTCGGAAAAATACATTCGCTGAGGTATATTATAAGGAGATTAATTATGTTAATCCTCAGGACTTATTCGATGAAATAGAGAAAGATTTGATGAATTTTTTAAATAGTAAAAGATACAAATGGTTAAAGACGAAAGCTATAACCAATAAGGATAATTGGTTGATTGAACCTTCTGGCTATGGTGAGTGCAGGCTTCAAGGTATAAAAGCGTATTGCAAGGTGGATTTTCTTTTCCCTCTTACCAGTGAAGTTTATATAATAGACTGGAAAACTGGTAAGAGGGATGAAGAAAAACATAGAAAACAGTTACTGGGATATGTTTCATGGGCTTCTTATCATTTTGGTAAGAATCCGGAAGAAATCATCCCGGTAATTGCTTACTTACAACCCTCTTACGATGAGAAGATAATGAAATTCAATGAATACGACATTGAAAAATTCATAATATTGGTAAGAGAAGAAACAGAAGAAATGTATTCTTTTTGTAGCGATGTAGGAGAAAATATCCCTGAAGATAAGAAAAAATTCATAAAAACCACTAACAATAGGATATGTAATTATTGTAATTATAGGGAATTATGTGAGGATTGATGAATTCTGCCTGTTATTCTCAAATTATCAGTTATAGAAAACATTGATTCTTATCTAACAGATTGAGTAATAGAGGAAGGTGTAAGATAACATTAATATGAAAGGTGAGAAAAATAAAAGGATGTTGTTGACAAAAGATTTCTTATGGATAATATAAATAGGGAGCAAGAGTCCAATAGAGTTTATGAGGAGTTTAAAATATGCATAGTTGGGTTATATATATAGGTGTATTCTTGATTTCTTATGCGATAGGAGATATACCATTTGCTTTTATCATTTCTAAAATGGTTAAAGGTGTTGATATTCGATATGCAGGGGAGGGGAATGTGGGAGCGAGGAATGTATTGCATAGTATTGGAAAACCCTATGGTATCCTCGTGGGTATTCTGGATTTCTTGAAAGGTGCAGTAGTTGCGTTTCTTTGTTTATCATTAAACCTAACTTTTCCCCTCACTATTACTGCGGGATTCGGTGTTGTTTTTGGACATGATTTTCCGGTCTTTTTGAAATTTAAAGGAGGCAAAGGAATTGCCACAGCTCTTGGCTTTTTATTCGTTCTGTTCCCAATGCCAACATCTGCTGCCCTTTTCCTCATATTAATCCTATTTTCTGTCAGGAGATATTTCCATTTTGCGGCAAGTATTGGAATAGGAAGTTTACCCATTTTATGGATGCCCCTCTTTAAAAATGAACCTAAGGAAATCATATTTACCATTGGGTATCTCTCCTTTCTCGGTATGAAAAGGCTTATAGATGAGCCTCATATGAGAAAGATTAAGGAAGCATCGGGGTGGGATAAGGGATGATAATTTATAACATAATTGTAACAGTAATTCTTCTGGCTATACTGTTAAATCTTTTTAATAATCTTGAGTTGTTAAAGCATCTAAAAAAAGAAGAAAAACCGTATACAGAGCCTCCGTTCGTAGAGCCTTCGTTTGTTTCAGTGCTTATCCCTGCAAGGAATGAAAGTAAGAATATAGAAAGATGCATAATCTCTCTTCTATATCAAGATTACCCGAATTATGAGATTATAGTTCTTGATGATAATTCCGAGGACGATACAATGGAAAAATTGCAAAAGATAAAAGGAGAATATCCCAATCTCATAATCCATTCGGGTGAACCTTTATTAGAGGGATGGACTGGCAAGAATTTTGCATGCTATACACTTTCCAGGTATGCGAAAGGCAAGTGGTTACTCTTTACAGACGCTGATACTGTTCATGCACAAAATTCAATTTCCTCCTCTATAGCGACGATTCAAAGAGAAAATGCGGAATTACTTTCCCTTATGCCTTGCCTGGTCATGAAGTCCTTTTCGGAGAAACTATTTATGCCTCTGGCCCATTTTGCACTCTTGAGTTTTCTACCTCTTAGAATGATGAATACTATAAAGGAACCAAGGGCTGTTATCGCTATGGGACCCTTTATGCTTATTAATGCAGAATTTTATAGAAGGATGGGTGGGCATGAGAAGAATAAGAGCGAAATTGTAGATGATTTGAAACTCGCACAGGAAGTTAAGAAAAACGGTGGAAAGGTTGTTTTTATGGATGGGAGTGATGAAGTTTCGGTTAGATTCTACACGAATTTTAAAGACCTGTGGAATGGTTTTTCCAAAAACTCCTTTGCTGCATTTGGTAACTCACCATTGATTCTGCTTTTGTTCCTTTCTTTTAACTTTTGCCTCTACTTACTTCCATACTTTCTATTCCTATCCGGGATACTAAAATTCCAATTAACTTTGTTTCCTTTCCTGCAGGTATCTTTAATAACTCTACACAGATTTGTTCTTTCCCTCCGATTTAAGATAAATTTGTGGCTAATTATCTTGCATCCTTTGAGCCTCCTTTTTGGATTTCTTATTGCTCTCAATTCTATGCAATTAACACTCCTGAATAAAGCTGTATTTTGGAAGGAAAGGGTTTACCGATCCTGAAGTTAAGCCCCTGAACTTAGGTTAAATACAAGATGAAAACTGCTATTCTATTATTTTACCTTTTACTAAATAAATAATTAGCATTTATACTATAAATTCTCTGGATGGAATGACGGGATTTACCCTCAATAATTTGACAAAACAAAAAAAGTGTATATGCTTATTTAAATGTGCCTAAAATAAAAAAGGAATACATTGATGATTTAACAGGTCTTTACAATCGTTGTTATCTTCTTCTTGAGGCAATAAAGAAACTAAAGAGTGCAGAGCAGAAAGGCATGCCTTTATCGGTAGTTTTTATTGATTTGGACTATTTCAAGAACATAAACGACACATACGGTCATGCGCGTGGTGATGTAGTTCTTAAGGAATTTAGTGAGTTTCTAAAAAAGGAACTACGACAGAATGACACGGTATACCGTTATGGTGGTGATGAATTCATATGCATATTACCGAATGCCGATTACGAGCAAGCCGTAATGGTATCTGGGCGTTTTATGGAGAGATGTCGGGCAAAGGAGTTTGCCAAGAACAGATTGACCCTAAGTATTGGGATAGCTTCATTTCCAGAGAATGCAGGGGACTGGAAGGGTCTATTCGAGCTCGCTGACAGGAACCTGTACAGTGCAAAGAGACATGGCAGGGATTAGATAGGGACATTTAAAGAAGGGGAGAAGGGACTGATTATCCCTACAGAGGAGATTATTGGGCGTGAAGAAGAGATAGCAACTGCTAAAAGATTCATCAATCCGATATTCAACGGGAATGGTGGTACAATATGCATAAGCGGTGAGGTTGGTATTGGTAAGACAAGATTGGTGAATGAGATTGCAAGGGATGCTGATTTTCGGAATATCCCATTCTTGAGTAGTAATCTGTCAGCAACGACAAGGTCAATTCCATATTATCCTATAAGGGAGGTCTTAAGGGCTATTGTCCTCCGGACCATGGTCTTTAGGACTATTGTAGATAAAAAAGGAACGGATATTACCAAGGAAATACCCAGGGCTTATCAAATTGAACTTGCGAAGATAGTGCCTGAATTATCTGATAAATCAAAGGGGACAGATGAGCATATCCTTGGTAAATATCATAAGGCGTTGGAATATTACAAGAATTCGTTGGAGATAACAAAAGAGATAGGCAACCGCCAAACCGAAGGAATAGCCTACAACAATATCGGTCTTATTTATGCGACTCTTAGCAATTATTCCAAGGCATTGGAATATTATGATAATTCGTTAGCGATAACAAAAGAGATCGGGGCCCGAGCGATCGAAGCAAGTAGCCTAAATAACATCGGTATTATTTATGCAGACCGTAGCGGGTATCATAAGGCATTGGAATATTACAATAGTTCTTTAAAGATAACAAAAGAGATCAGTGACCGCAAAGTAAAAGCAATGAATCTCAATAACATAGTCGTTAGTTACTGTAATCTTGGCGAATATTCTACCTCATTGAAATATTGCAAGAGCTCTTTAAAAATAGCAAAAGATATCGGCGACCGCAAAACCGAGGCAGAAAGCCTTATAGGTATTGGGAACACTTATCTTGAAGCAAATAATTTTTCAAATGCAAAAAAATATTATAGTAAGGCTTATTCTATTGCCAGAGAAATTGAATCGAAACCACTTCTGGCCGATATTTCGCTTGTTACTGCTTCATTTTTTATAGAAAAGGATGACCTTACTAAAACAAAGAAGAGACTAAAGCAAGGTGTATATCTTGCTCTTGAACTTAACGCTAAGAGGCTGAAGGACTTTGTCTTTCTGGTCGACTCTATACAAAAGAGAAGAAATGGAATAATGCAGAGCCCTCTTTTTCCCAATCGGTCGAAATTTTCAAACGATTAAAAAACAAGTTTAAACTTGCTAAAGTTTATTATTATCAAGGTTTGATGTTCAAAGAATCAGGTGATAAAATCAATTCAAAAAAATATTTTACTAAGGCAACTAAAATATTTAAAAAGCTTGGCGCTAAAAGATGGATTTTAAAGGCAGAGAAAACTTTTCCTTAAGGTAGGAGGTGTTATCTCATTGTAATTAAATCAGGTTACTTTTTTAATTCTATTGCAGGAGGGAGTTGTTTTATTTTGAATCTATTTTTTTTAATTCTCCTGACTATATCCTCTACTACTTCTCTTTCGAACCCGATGTCTACTATTTCCTTCACGCTTTTCCCTTCGTCAGAGTAGAATTTTAGAATAGGATCCAGGATGTTATAGGCGTGGAGTTCATCTTCGTCCTTCTGGTTTTTATTTAATTCTGCAGAGGGAGCCTGTTCTAATATGGAAGTAGGAATTATACCATTTTTTTCTTTATTTATCCAGCGAGCCATTTCACATACTTCTGTTTTATAGAGGTTGCCAATCGGTGCAATAGCTCCAACTGTATCTCCATAAAGCGTACAATATCCGGTAAGGATTTCTGATCTATTACCGGTAGCTATAACAACAGCGTGTTTCCTGTTTGCAAGCCACATTAGTATATTACCCCTTATCCTTGCTTGCAGATTTTCCTCAGGTATACCGATTCCCTCTATAGAGAATTTTTCTACTAAGGTTTCAATGTATTTACTGAATATATGTGTGATATTAATTTCTGTTAAGTGGAGACTTAAATTCTTGCATAATTTAATAGTATTCTGTTTGCTGACATCAGAGGTAAATTCAGTGGGCATAAAGATAGGGGAGAGGTATTCGCCTCCGATTGCATCGGAGGTGAGCACAGTTGATAGAGCGGAATCTATGCCTCCACTTAATCCAATTACTGCCTTTTTGAATCCGCTCTCCGTAAAATATTTCCTCATGCCCCCTATTATCTGTTCATAAACTGACTTATTATCCATAAAAGCATTATAAGAAGATTTAATTTCTCTGTCAATAGATGATGCATTCTGACTACCTCCTAAAATTTTGAGTGAGATGCCTGTTTAGGCAGTTATTGCAATGGTTTTCAGAAAAAAATCGTGCGGCAAATCGCTCTTCTTAAAATCCTCTTATTAGTTTTAAAAAATACATACAGTTGGACTATTAAAACTCCGAAAACATATGTATTTTTTGTCTTTTTAGAAAAATAAAACAAATATTCCTTTGCGCTCTTGGCGAGAAAATGGGGGGTGTTAGATGATGTATTTCATTGACAAATTTTATACCTGTTGTATGATTCATTAATGGCAAAACTAAAGGTTCGAGTAAAGCCGGGGGCAAATAAGAACAAAGTAGAAAAGATGGCAGATGGGACCATTAAGATTTCCGTTAAGGAACATGCCGAGAGGGGTAAAGCAAATAAAGAACTAATAAGTTATCTAAAGGATATTACAGGTATTACTGTCAATATTGTAAAGGGAAGGACTTCAAAGGATAAACTTATTGAATTCTATTGTAAAGAGGCAGATTTTATAGCAAGGTTAGAAGAACATTTATAGATCAAGTCTTTAGAATAACTGAAGATTCTAAAGATTAAATGAGCAATCCTCCTTTATCCATAACAGTTTTCCCATCCAGAATCAAGGTTGGTTCTTCTATAACTCCGTCAATATGAGAATCTACTGATACATTCCCTCCAAAGGTGGAATTATCTCCAAATGCAATATGAATGGTCCCTTTTACTTTTTCGTCCTCCAAAACATTTCCAGTTATGGTTGCCTTTGGATTTGTCCCGATACCCAGTTCTGCTACGTTCCAAGCATTACGTCCGTACTTATCACGTGTATTTCTTAGGAAGTTTGCTCCGTCACCTTTTAAACCAACAATAAGTCCCTCTTCTATATTTATCAGAAGAGGTTCTTTCAATAACCCGTAGGCAGCAAGAGAACCATCTATAATCAATGTTCCAGATGCGGTTCCTTCAACAGGTGCAATGTAAGCTTCACCTGCAGGTAAATTGGAAAAATCCCCAGGAGTGTGACAGATCCCCGTATCAGGATGCCCTTCTCTTCCCTCTATAGAGAACCTTAAATTAGTTCCTTTTTCTGTAAAGATTTCAACTTTATTCACTATGGATATTAAGTCGGCAAATCTATTCGAAAGAGTTCCCATCTCTTTATAATCGACATCCAGAGTCCTTTCCATCATATCTTCTGTAATTCCAGGTAATGTTGCAATTCTCGCTCCATTATCACATGCAGCCTTTCTTGCTTTGGTGTGGCTCATGGATTTTGTTGTTGGTATAAGAGCAATATCACAGTGAAGCAGGGCATTGGCTACCAGGGAAGGGGGTTCTTCCCCATTGCTCTCCCTCTCATTTATCTCTATAAGAACGGCTTCCTTTGCAATCTTTGCAGCTGTGAGCAAGCTGTATCCAATTCTTCTGCTTTTTTTATCGCAAATAATAAGAGCAGTTTCATTACTTTTTAATCCCATTGCTACTTCCACGGCTATCTTTGCAGAATTTTCCAGGCTCATTTACGCCTCCCTTAACAATTCCTTTGCGTGTTTAATTGCGGTTTCTCTGGAACTATCACCAGAGAGCATCCGTGCAATTTCTTTGATTCTTTCCTCCCCTTCTACTGTTCTAACGGATGTTATTGTTCTTCCATCTTTTGCTTTTTTATCTACCTGTATGTGAAAATTGGCCTCAGACGCTATATTTGGCAGGTGAGTAACACAGAGGACCTGACGTTTGTGCCCGATTTTTTTCATCTTTTCTCCGATCCTTTTTCCGAGTGTACCTCCAATACCACTATCTATCTCGTCAAACACCACACCCTCTACCTCATCCACATCACTTAGGATTGATTTAAGAGCTAACATAACCCGTGATAGCTCTCCACCAGAGGCAATTTTTGAGAATGGCTCCCATCCTTCCCCTATGTTAGGCTCAAAGAGGAAACACACTCTGTCCTTTCCTTTCTCATCTATATCTTTTTTATCTTTTATCTCTACCCCGAAATGTGCTTTTTCGAATCCTAAGTCTTTTAGTTCTTCTTCAACTTTCCCTTTAAATTGAGTTGAAATCTTTGTTCTTTCTTCCGAGAGAGAGACGGCTTTACCAAGGAGTTTCGTCTCTTCTTTTCCGATACTTTCCTTTAGTGTTTCTATTTCTTCTATAAGGAAATCAATGTTGTATATCCTATTCTCCAACTCGCTTTTCAGTTCGATTAATCCTGGATAATCACAACTATATTTCTTCTTAAGATTTTCTATTTTGTCTATGATTTCCTCAAGTTCTCCCAATCTCTCTCTATCGTAATCCAGTGAATCGCGGTAGCGAGAGAGATCCAGGAGAGCATCCTGGAGAATAAGATCGGATTCCGTAATTCTCTTAGATACAGGGGTGAGTTTCTTGTCGAAATTACTCGCTTTCTTTAATTCCTCACTTATTCCTGTAAGCGTGGCAAGCATGGGACTTTCCGATTCATCTATCTTTGCTATTGCATCCAGAACTATCATTGAGATTTCCTCAAAATTGTCAAGGATCTTTTTTTCTTCCTTTACCCCTTCATATTCTGTGGGAGTGAGGGTTAGCGATTCAAGTTCCTTTTTTTGGAACTCGTATAATTCCTTTTTTTTTGAGATTTCTTCCCTTTCACTCGTCTTTTTGTCGAGTGCGGATTTTAATTGATTAACTTCATGGTATATATCAGCCACTTCTTTTCTTTTTGTTAGTAGCTTTCCGTATGCATCTAAAAAATCTATATGAGTTTCTTCATTTAGAAGCAATTGATGCTCATGTTGTCCATGTATATCAAAGAGTAGTTTACTTATTTCCCTTAATATTCGAAGATTTGCAATGGAACCATTGATATATATTCCGCCTCCACCCTTTCTATTAATTATACGTCTTATTATCAATCCCTCATCTATCGGGATTCCATTGGATTCTAGTAACTTATCTATCCTTTCAGACCTGGTGAAAACCCCTTCAACGATTGCCTTATCCTCTTTTTTTCGGATAGAACCAATGTCCCCCTTTTCTCCCAGAAGCAATGACAGTGCATTTATAATGATTGACTTTCCAGTACCAGTCGAACCTGTGAGAACATTAAACCCATCATCGAAGATTATCTCAACTTCATTCAATAAAGCGTAGTTCTTGATTCTCATCTCTTTTATCATCTGTTACCCCAGTAGAGTTTGTCTCTAAGTATTTGGAAATAATCCTTACCTTTAATCTTTACTACCTTTAATAAATGTTCACTCTTTCTAATATGTACCGTTTCTCCTGGAGTGAGTTTTACATTCCGTTGCCCATCGTACATAAGACGGACAATATCTCTACTACATATACTGATTTCCGAATCACCGCTCACCACTAATGGTCTGAAAGTTAGAGTATGAGGGCAGATGGGGGTTATAACAAAACCATTAGTACCTGGTGTGAGAATCGGACCTCCAGATGAAAGAGAATAGGCAGTTGAGCCAGTAGGTGTACTGATAATCAGGCCATCTCCTGAGAGGTTAGTGACGAAATCCCCATTGATTAATATTTCTAACTCTATCATCCTCCCTTCTTCCGTTGATAAGACTACATCATTAAGTGCATAATCTACTTCATTATTATGAGTTGCACGGAGCATCATTCTTTTCTCTATATCGTAGTCGTTTTTTGTCATTTTTTTAAAAACTTCTTCTATTTCCTCTTTTCTTATATCAGTTAAAAACCCAAGTCCACCGAGGTTTATACCAAGTATTGGGATTCCGTAAGCATGAACCAGATATGCGGCTCGAAGGAATGTTCCATCACCACCTGCAACTATTGCAAGGTCAAATTCTTTGAGGTGTTCTTTATCTCCGTCAAACTCTATTACTTCCAGTTTATTTCTCTCTGCACATTCTCCTATCTTCTTTAGAACTTCTTTAACATATTTCTTTTTAGGAGTGTAAAAGATAACTATCTTCATTTTCTAAGAGCCTTCAGGATTCTTTTTTTACCGAACTGGTCATTTACTATCGAGTAGGATAGTTCTTCGGGAACTCTTAGATAGGGGATATTGGATGTAGAGAGTTCAATGTACATGATGCCGTTTTTCTTTAGAAGAGAGGGAGATTCTCGTAAAAGACGGTTTATAATTCTCACTCCATTCTTACCTCCATTAAGGGCTATAAGTGGTTCTTTCTTGACCAATTCTGGTAGAGTTAGTAAATCTTCTTCGGGAATATATGGTGGATTGGATATGATTATGTCAAACTGCATATCTTTTTTAAATGGTTCTAATGAATCAGCAGAGACAGTAAAGACTCTCTCTTCCAGGTGATGATATTTAATATTCCTTTTACAGGTTATCAAGGCTTCCTTTGAAATATCCGAGGCAAATACCATGGAGTTGGGAAGATTGATAGCCATTGATATTGCAATTGCACCTGACCCTGTTCCAACTTCAAGAATTACTGGATTCTTGATAGATTTTGCGCGCTCTATTGCATAATTAGTCATAAATTCAGTTTCCTGTCGAGGAATCAAGGTCCCCTCGTTTATGAACATCTCTACTCCGAGAAAATTAGTTCTTCCAATTATGTACTGCAATGGTTCTCCAACGGTTCGTCTTCTAACATATTTCTGGAACTTAGAGAAGTAGAATTTCTTGAGAGTGTCGTTGGTCAGGATTTCTGCCGTTCTCCTACCGGAAGCCTCTTTCAATAAGACCACTGCTTCAAATTCAGGAGATTCGGTGTGAAGCCTTAATTGTTCGATTCCAAAGTCAAGCGCATTAAGCAGTTTCAAGAGAAAATTCCTCTCTTTCTGCCTGGAGTAGTGAGTCAATCACGTCCTGAAGATTTCCATCCATCACAGCATTTAGATTATATTTGGTATATTTGATACGATGCTCGGTAATTCTGTTCTGAGGGAAATTATATGTTCGTATCTTCTCGCTTCTGTCACCAGACCCGATTAGTTTCTTTCTTTTTGATTTTCGCTGGTTCTCATCCCGCAGCCGTTCCATTTCATATAATCGGGTGCGGAGAAGTTTCATTGCTTTTACTCTATTTTGATGCTGTGAGCGTTCCTCCTGGCAGGCAACAGTAATACCAGAAGGGATATGTTCAATCCTTACTGCTGTGGAAGCTTTATTAACATGTTGGCCTCCTGGGCCGGATGCAGAGTAGAAATCGGTTTTAAGGTCTCCAGGATCAATCTCTATCTCTAATTCTTCTCTCTCCGGGAGTACGGCAACCGATACAGCAGAAGTGTGTATCCTTCCGCCTGATTCGGTTTCCGGGACCCTCTGAACTCGATGGATACCACTTTCATACTTTAATTGCCCGTAGACATTCTTTCCTGAAATTAGTGCTATCACTTCCTTATATCCGTTCATATCGGTTCTGTTGTAATCAACGATTTCAACCTTCCATCCCTTACTTTCCGAGAAGCGGCTATACAGCCTGAGGAGATCAGCGGCGAATAATGCTGCTTCTTCCCCTCCTGTTCCAGCACGTATCTCAAGCACAACGTTCTTATGTGCTTCGGGGTCAGGAGGTATCATAACATTTTTAATTTCTATGAGAAGTTCTCCCTTTTTCTCTTCCAGTGTCTCGATTTCTTCTCTGGCAAGGGAAATTAATTCTTTGTCACCCGTTTCATTTATCAGTTTCTTATCTTCTTCAATCTTCTGGGTTACCTTGCAATACTCTTCGTAAGGGGATAGGATTTCATCTAAAGATTTCTTTTCCCTGGAGAGTTCTATTAGCCTTTTTCTGTCCCTTAAAACCTCGGGTTTTTGGAGTTCTTCCTGTATTCTATTCAATTTTTCTTTTAATTCTTTTGTTTTTTTAAGGATTTCCATATCTATCGGTATCTAAATTCCAATTTTACTTAGTTCGGGGAGAATTGTTTCAACTTGCCCAAGGATAGTTTCATTGGCGTACGATGATATCACGGTTTGATTTTTGTTTATTTCCAACACAAAGGCACCATTCTCTCTGGCAAATAATGGGAGAGAGGATGCCGGTTGGACCATAGCGGAGGTCCCTATTACGATACAGATATCACTAAGTTCACTCCACTGTATGGCTCTCTTTAGAACTTCTTTTGGTAGTGCTTCTCCAAACCATATAACATCAGGGCGAATAAGACCTCCACACTCATCACATCTGGGAATTTCTTTTGATTCGATATCGTTAAACAACTTACCACATTCACTACATTTATTCCTGAAGATATTTCCATGGAGTTTAATGACGTTCCTGGAACCAGCTTCCTCGTGGAGATTGTCTATATTTTGTGTTATTATTGCAAACTGCTCAAAAGAATTCTCCATTTCGATAAGAGCATAATGTGCAGGATTTGGTTTTGTCTTTCTTATTATTGCCCTCCTCTCGTTATACCAATCCCACACGCGTTCCGGGTTCTTTTCGAAACCTTCTAAAGAGGCGAGTTCTCGGGGGTCTTTATCCTTCCAGAATCCGTTTTCTCCCCTGAATGTCGGTATCCCGGAAGGGGCAGAAATACCTGCACCGGTAAGAGCAAACCCCCTTTTAGCACTCTTAATTTTTTCTACCACAATTCTTTTAAACTTCATACCCAAATGATAATACGATTTAATTTGTTGTCAATGATTGGATGCACGCCCCCACACCTTTTTTGCCACAAAGACACCCCGATACGGTCGGTTCCTCCCTACGGGGCAGGCAGAGAGCACAGATAGGCGCTTTGCTCCATTGAAGAATGAAAATTGCAAAGTGCAAAATGAAAAATTCCTCTCCACCAACCCACAAGAAAGGAATCACAAAGAAGACAAAGGAAGAATAATTAAGTGGTTAAATAGGAAAATAGTTAAATAGTTGAATCGTTTTTATTAGTCCGATGTCCAAAATCAGTAGTCAGCTTTCAGCTTTTTAATGATGAATAGTTGTGCGGGGGAAAAATACGGGTTGACAATTACTGTAATCCTGTTAGAGTCTTTAAAAAAAGAAAAGAACAATCAAAATTCAATCAAAAAAAGGAGGATTATAGTGAGTCCAAAAGACATTGAGGATCAACTAGTTCTGGCCATCAGGCGTGCAGAAACGCAGTTACCCGATGATGTAGTATCTGCCCTTGAGAAGGTATACGAGATTGAAGAGGGTTCTGCTAAAGTCCAGATTGAGGCTATCCTTCAGAATATAAAGGTCTCCCGCGAAACAGGAGCACCCATGTGTCAGGATACCGGGATACAAACCTTCTTTATCGAGGCTGGCGCAGACTTCCCTTACCTTGGCAGGCTTGAAAATATTATTACGGATGCAGTAAAACGAGCAAGCTCGGAAGTCCCTCTTCGACCCAACACAGTTAACCCCTTTACGGGAGAGAACCCGGGTAATAATGTGGGAAAATATGTTCCATACATTACCTGGGATATAGTAAAAGGGGAGGAGTGCACGATTCATCTAATGCCTAAAGGTGGAGGTTCTGAGAATATGTGTGCACTTAATATGATGTCACCCGGAAGAGGGATAAAGGGCTTAAAGCGCATTGTTGTCGACCACATAGTAGGTTGTGAGGGAAAACCCTGTCCACCGACTGTTGTTGGAGTTGGTGTTGGTGGTGGGGCAGACCTGTCTTTGAAGCTTGGTAAGAGATCATTGCTCAGGGATGTTGGAATTCGTCACCCTGAACCCCACATTGCTGAACTCGAAGAGGAATTACTCATGTTAATTAATGAGTCCGGGGTTGGTCCTATGGGAGTTGGTGGTAAGACAACCGCTCTTGATGTCCATATAGAGTATGCGCACAGACATCCAGCATCTTTTCCTATAGGTATAGTGGTTCAATGCTGGGCTGATAGGCGAGCTACTGTAAAGATAAAGAGCGATGGAACAGTGGAGGTGATCTAAATGGCAACTGTAAAATTGAATACCCCATTTGATAAGAAGGATATCCAGAATCTTAAAGTTGGCGATACTGTTTATGTCACAGGGAAGATGTTTACTGCGAGGGATGAATGCCACTTGAAAATGTTGGAATTACATAAAGAAGGTAAAGATATACCATTCAAACCAGGAGATATGGCACTTTTCCACTGTGGTCCGGTGGTTCAGAAGAAGGATGGCGAATGGAGAATCGTCTCTGCGGGTCCTACTACCTCTATCAGGATGGAAATTTTTGAAGACGAATTCTTAAAAACCTTTAAATGTAGAATGATTATTGGTAAAGGCGGAATGGCTGATAAGACTCTAAAAGCATTAGAGGAAGTTGGTGCGGTTTATGTCCATTACACAGGAGGAGCAGGGGCTCTTGCAGCAAAGGCGATAAAGAAAGTAACAGACGTTTACTGGCTGGATAAAATGGGTGTACCTGAGGCTGCCTGGATACTTGATGTTTACGAATTTGGTCCTTTAACTGTGACCATGGATGCACACGGAAATAGTCTCTATAACGAATTAGGTAAAGAAATCCAGAAGAACTTAGAGAAGATACATAGAGAAATAGAAAAATAGCTAAAGAGGCGAAACCAAGAAATTTTGGAAGGGGGATTTGGTTAAAGAGGAACTCTTAGAATTAGGAGAGAGTAAGCCATTTGATCGGAGAATCACGTAAGGAAGAAAACACTCTCCTACCTTGACATTCTATATTTTTTTATTAAGTTTTCTTTACATTTTATGGGAGTTTGATATGGATATCCAAAAGGTATTAGTAGAAATCGTTGGTGAAGAAAACGTTCGAGATGCATTTGCGGAGTTATATGTCTATGGTTCGGATGCTTCTGTTCATCAGACAGATAAGGCTTCTGTTGTTGTAAAACCTCAAAAAATAGAAGATATCCAGGAGATAATGAGATACGCAAATGAAAATAGAATCCCTGTTGTCCCGAGGGGTGCTGGGACAGGAACATCCGGTCAGACTGTCCCCATTGACGGCGGCATAGTTATGGATTTAAAGGATATGAACCAGATTCTTGAAATCAGCCCTGAAGATATAATCTGTAGGGTTGAACCAGGCGTTGTTAATGATGAGTTGAATCGGGAACTTAAACCTTATGGGTTCTTTTTCCCCCCTACGCCGGCCTCCGGGAGAGTATGCACCATTGGAGGGATGATTGCTAATAATGCCTCAGGCATAAGATCCGTCAAATACGGCGCTACGCGAGATTCAGTCCTTGGAATGAAGGTTGTTTTAGCCAATGGAGATCTTGTGGACCTCGGTTCAAAAACAAGAGTAGATTCTGCGGGTTTTCAACTTGCAAGGCTTTTTGTTGGCTCAGAAGGGATGCTTGGGGTAGTAGTGGAGGCAACTTTAAGATTAGCACCACTGCCCAAATACCGTTGCCTCGCCATTGCAAAATTTAACAGACTTGAAGATGCTGGTAAAACGATAACCAATGTAATGTCATCCGGGGCTTCATCCTCAATGCTTGAATTGATGGACAATATTGCTATTAAGTCAGTTAATAGAGCATTTGACCTTGGTCTACCCGATGTTGAAGCAATCTTGCTTTTTGAGGCTGATGGAAAGATTACGGCAGCAATAGACTATGAAATGGAAGAGATAAAAAAGATATGTGAGTCAAACAATGGCTTTGGAATTGAAATGAGTTATGACCCAGAAAGAAGAAAGGAAATATACAAAGGGAGGAAAAATTTATTTGCCTCTCTTTCAAGATATAAAGAAGGAATTGTCTGTGCTGATCTGGCTGATGATATGGCAGTTCCGAATTCAAAGATGGCAGCAACAGCACGAGCTATCCATGATATCGCCGAGCGAAATAATGTAATTATGACTGCCTATGGTCACTGCGGTTCTGGTGTTGTACATACTAAAATTCTACTCAATCCATCATCCAAAGGACAATGGGAGGATGCACGAAATGCGGTCTCTGAAATATATGAGTTTGTTGATTCAGTGGGAGGGATCACTTCAGGAGAACACGGGATTGGAATTTCAAAAGCCCCTGCATGGAAGAGAGCGAGGAAGGATCTTATCCCCGTGATGAGGTCCATAAAAAAAGCACTGGACCCCAACAATATCCTAAATCCTCATAAGATGATGGATGCACCTGATAACTGGGTAAATGCAACCGATTTGAGATACAGGATTAAGAAAAAATGAAGTAGTCCGGGATGAAAACGAAATACTTAAACAAGTGGGAAGATGAGATGAATATCTGTATCCGTTGTGGATACTGTTTTGAAGGTTGCCCAATATTTAAAGAAAAACACTGGGAGTCGGATGGGGCAAGAGGGAAGGTAATCCTTTCCCATGGTCTTCTGAAGGGTGACCTTGAGCCCAGTAACTACCTTGCGGAAAAAATCTATGAATGTACATTCTGTAAAGATTGTGTTGAAAAATGTTCTGCTCATGTCAATGTTCCCGACATACTCACAGCAGCTAGGGCGGACTTAGTTGAAGCCGGTTTCAAATATGAGGAGCATGAAGAACTTCTCGATAAGATCGAAGAAACGGGCAACATCTTTGGAAAAGAATTGAAGGCCCCAGCACGCAGTGGTGAAGTTCCTGTCCTTCTCGGATGCAGATTAAAAGAAAGAAGGGAAGATGCCGAGAGATATCTCGAAATTCTTGAAAAACTGGGTATAAAACCATTGGTAGTTGAGGATGAAACCTGCTGTGGTATGCCTCAGGGGGTCCTTGGTTATAAAGATAGATTGAAAAAGCAGATGAACGAATTCCGCAAACGCTTCCCGTATAAAGATTTTATCTGTATGTGTACCACCTGTATTTTCTTTATCAATAAAGCATACCCAGACCTGAATCCGACCTATATAATTGAAGAGATCTATAAAAGGTTGCCTGCCCATAATCCTAAAAAATTAGGAATCAGTGTTACCTATCATGATCCCTGTAATGTTAGCAGGGGTATGAATATGGTAAGGGAACCCAGAGAGATACTTGATTGGATTGGAGTTGAACTTGTTGAGATGGAGAAACACGGTAAAGAAACTTTCTGCTGTGGAGGGGGAGGAGGATTGTTGGTTACCAACAATGAGCTTGCTGGAAAACTGGCTAAAAATAGGTTGCAGCAAGCACTTGATACCGGAGTTGATACTATTTGTACTTTGTGCCCTACTTGTGAATTCAATCTTTTCAATGTCTCTAAATCCAATGGGGGAAAGATGAAGGTGATAAATCTCCTGGATCTTATCTGGGAGGCTTTGAGGTAGAAAGAAGGCATAAATTTATGCCTGAAAAAAAATTTATATTTATAGATATAAATAATCAAATATACAATATGAATCAGATTTACTTTAGTCTGTGCTTTCTTATCGCTTCTAAATACCTATGAAAATCTCACTCCGATTAAAGTTAATCCTGAGTTTTCTGTCTGTAATTGTAGTTGCTGGTCTTGTAGTTACCACAGTAGGGGTACACCTAATTGGTGATAGCATAGTAAGACAAGCTCAAGATAAGGTAGAATTGGACCTCAATTCAGCAAGAGAAGTATACAAGGATAAGATCAAAGAAGTTAGTACTTCAATACGTCTGACTGCGCTCCGATTCTTTTTAAAAGATGCAATCTTGAAAAATAACGTAGAGATATTAAGAGTAGAACTAAAGAAAATAAGGGAGAGAGAATCTTTAGATATACTTAATCTCACTGATGGGAATGGCAAAATTATTGTCAGGGCCCGAAATCCAGCAGTTTATAGAGACGACCGATTAGATGACAAACTGGTAAATGAGGCAATTCGCAGGAAAGAAGTTGTGGCATCAACAGAGATAGTTTCAAGGGATGAGTTACTAAGAGAAGGAGAAGACCTTGCTACCCAGGCTCGTATAAAATTCATTCCAACTCCTAAAGCGAAACTAAGGTCTGATGAAGAGGAGCTCTCAGGGATGATGATAAAAGCAGCAGCTCCTGTTCTTAACCAGGGGGGCAAACTAATTGGTGTATTATATGGCGGTATTTTGCTCAACAGAAACTATGAGATTGTTGATAAGATAAAAGATATAGTCTATCATGGAGAAACATACAAGGGAAAAGACATTGGCACTGCAACGATATTTCAAGGCGATTTACGTGTATCAACTAATGTAAAGACAAAAGATGGAGACAGAGCTATCGGGACACGGGTGTCAAAAGAAGTAAATAATCAAGTTTTGATAAAGGGCAAACCCTGGGTTGACAGAGCATTTGTAGTCAATAATTGGTATATAACAGCATATGAACCTATAAGAAATATCAAAGATAAAGTAATTGGTATTCTGTATGTTGGAATACTTGAAGAAAAATTTGTGGATATGAGAAGACGAACTTTATTAACGTTTTTGATGATAACATTTGCTGGGATACTCGTCGCTTTTGCTATTTCAAATATTCTTGCAAACAGTGTAACAAAGCCTATTCGCAGTCTTGTCTCTGCTGCTTTAAAATTAGCAAAAGGAGACCTGAGCCATAGGGTTAAATGTAGGACAGGAGATGCGATTGGAGAATTGGGAAAGGCATTCAATTCTATGGCAGACTCAATAAAGGAAAGAGATGAGAGATTAAAGGAATATGTAGAGCAGGAAATAATGAAGTCAGAGAGGTTGGCAATGGTAGGACAGTTGGCAGCAGGTGTCGCACATGAAATTAATAATCCGCTTGGGAGTATCTTGATATATAGCCATCTTTTGCTTGAGGATCTGGAAGAGAAGGACTCTCGTAGAGAAAATTTGGAGAAGATTGTTAATCAAGCGACGCGTTGTAAGGATATTGTTAAAGGTCTCCTTGACTTCTCGCGGCAAACTGAGCCTGAGATGAAACTCTCCGACATAAATAAAATAGTAAATGAGGTTTTATCTCTTGTTGAAAGACAGGCGATGTTCCATAATATTAAAATAACAAAAAGACTCTCAGAGTCCCTACCCTCTGTTACGATAGATGATGCACAAATACAGCAAGTATTCATAAATATCGTTTTGAATGCTGCTGAAGCAATGGAGAGACAGGGGGAATTGATTATTGAAACTTCGTCTGATGGAAAATTTATAAAGGCAAAATTTACCGATACAGGATGTGGAATTTCTGAGGAGAATATAGAAAAACTGTTTGAACCGTTTTTCTCAACCAAAACGAAAGGTCATAGAATAGGGCTCGGTCTCTCAATAAGTTATGGAATAGTTAAAAAACATAATGGCGAGATAATTGTAGAGAGTGAGGTTGGAAAGGGTTCAACTTTTACAATACGATTACCAATGAATGAAAAAAATGAATGAAAATTTGAATATTCTTATTGTTGATGATGAAGAGAATATACGAGATTCCTGCAGCCAGATGCTTTCTCGAAAAGGACATAATGTGAATGTTGCTGAAGACGGATATAAGGGGCTTAAGCTTATAGGAAATAGGAGCTACGATATAGTAATTCTAGATTTGAAAATGCCCGGTATCAGCGGTATGGAGGTATTGGAAAAGATAAAAAGAGATGCTCCTGAAACTGTTGTAATTGTAATCACTGGCTATGCAACCGTTGAATCAGCTGTCGAGGCAATGAAGTTAGGAGCGTATGATTTCCTTCCAAAACCCTTTACGCCTGACGAACTGAACGTCATTATAAAAAGAGCAGAAGATAAAAGAAACATAGAAATAGAAAACATATATCTTCATGAACAGTTGACTGCATGTATAAGAATGGATGAGATTATTGGCGAAAGCGAAGAAATGACAAAAATAAAGGAGCTTGTAAGAAAAGTTGCACCAACAGATAGCACGGTTCTTGTAACTGGTGAAAGTGGGACAGGAAAGGAACTTGTGGCAAGGGCAATTCATCGCAATAGTGAACGAAAAGATAAGCCTTTTGTTACTGTGGATTGTGGTAGTATTGTTGAGAATCTTTTTGAAAGCGAACTGTTTGGACATGTTAAGGGGTCTTTTACAGGAGCAATCGCCACCAGGCATGGTAAGTTTGAACTTGCCAACAGAGGGACTATATTCTTTGACGAGATAGCAAATATCGGTATAGATGTCCAGGGTAAACTCCTTAGAGCAATTCAAGAGAGAGAAATAATAAAAGTTGGAAGTACTCAGACTATTAAAATAGATGTTAGGATTATATCTGCTACGAGTAAGGATCTAATAAAGGGGATAAAGGATGGAACCTTTCGTGAAGAATTGTTTTATCGATTAAGTGTGATACCTATCCAACTTCCACCACTACGAGAAAGAAAAGATGATATATCCGCTTTAGTAAACTACTTTCTTGATAAATACAATCGAAAAAGGAATAAGGTAATAAGAAATATCTCAGGGAAGGCAATGCAAAAACTTATTGAATGTGACTGGCCAGGAAATGTAAGGGAATTACAAAATATTATTGAACGAGCAGTGGTACTAACAAAGGGAGATATTATAAAACCTGCCGATCTCTTTTATCCCTCTTTAGCAGAGAGCAAAAGATCTATGAATTCTACCCTTGAATCAGTAGAAAAAGAACATATAAATAAAATTCTAAAGGTTTGCAACTGGAATAAAAGTAAAGCTGCAAAATTACTTAAAATTGATCGAAAAACTCTTCGTTTAAAGATAAAAAAATACGGAATAAAATCGGGAAATAACTCTCCAGAACTGGGGTAAAACTCCCCAGGAAGATACCAAACAAATCCCCAAAAAAAATCCCATAAATAAGAGTTTTTAATATCAAGTTGTTGAATAAAAGCCACTTAGGTTAATCCAAGGTGTTTTTTTCTATATTTGGCACAATTATTGCTCTAATAGAGTAAGAACGCAATATGAATAAGAATATAGAAATATTAATTATAGTTGAGAGTTTTACAAATCTTATTGTTTCAAACGATCTGGGATAAGAATGGATTTAAGCATTGGGGACAAACAAATGGAATTAAAAGAAAATAGGAGAAAAGTATAAAAATGTCAAAGGATGCAACCATTTTGATAGTCGATGATGAAGAATCTTTATGTGATTCATGCAGTCAGGTATATGTTAAGGATGGATATTCTGTAGATGTCGCTACGGATGGAATAACTGGTTTACAGAAGGTAAAAGATATAAATCCTGACATAGTATTGGTTGATCTCAAAATGCCAGGGATGAGTGGTATGGAGGTTCTTGAAGAAATTAAGAAGATAGACCCAGAAATTATATCTATAGTTATAACGGGTTATGCTACGATAGACTCAGCAGTGGAGGCGATGAAAAGAGGAGCATACGATTTCTTACCCAAACCGTTTACACCTGATCAACTCAGAGTAATAACTGGAAGAGCCTTGGAGAAAAGGGCATCACTTATTGAAATCCATCGCTTGGAAAAAATGAGAGAAGGATTCATCAGTATGGTCTCGCATCAACTTAAAACACCACTGGTCGCTGTGCAGGAATATTTTGAAGTAATTCTTGGAGGTATGGCTGGTAAAGTTACAAAAGAGCAAAGAGAAATGTTAGAGAGGTCAAAGATTAGAATTGATGACCTTTTGAAACTTATCAAAGATTGGCTTAATTTATCAAGAATAGATGAAGATAGGATTTTAGATAAATTGGAGCCAATAAGCATAGTACCCATACTAACTAAGACTAAAGAATTAATGAAGGCATCAGCCAGACAAAAAAATATTACCCTGAAAATGGATATCTCAATGAGTTTACCAATGGTCTTTGGGAACACAGAAAGTCTGGAACAGGTGTTCTTAAATCTGATTGATAATGGGATAAGGTACAATAAAGATGGAGGGACGCTTTCGATCAGGACAACCATAGAAAATGGATATGTGATTGTGGAAATTTCTGACACCGGGATTGGTATTCCAAAAGATAAGTTGCCCTTTATCTTCGAACAATTCTACCAAGTCAAGGGTGATAAATCTCAAAAAACTTATGGGACCGGTCTGGGTTTATCAATTGTAAAAAAGATAGTTGAAGCCCATTCCGGTATTATTAAGGTAACAAGTGAGCCCGGGAAAGGAAGTACTTTTAAAGTATTTTTACCCCGGGTGGAAAACAAGGAGGTAGAAAAATGAATGGATCTAAGATTTTACTTGTAGATGATGATGTGGACTTTTGTAATGCTACAACTAAGATACTCGAGAGCAAGGGATATGAAGTAGTTACTGCTTATGATGCTAGGGAAGCACGACAGAGACTGAAAAAGGAGAAACCAGACCTCATTATTCTCGATATAATGCTCCCTGGTCAGGATGGGTTTTCACTTTGTAGTGAATTCAAGGAGAACACTGACTTTTTCGAAATACCTATTCTTGTTCTGACTTCTGTTAGTGCTAATAAAGAAGGAGAAAAATATGCGGAGTTGATTGCTCTTTACCACAAAGCAGATGATTTCGCAGAGAAGCCTATAGATTCTAAAGATTTGCTTGCCAGGGTCTATGCCTTAATCACTCGCAGAAAAATTACCGTTTCTGAACCGACGAACAAAAAGAAAATTCTTATTATTGATGATGATTATGACTTCGTTCGCGCGCTGCGAGTTGTATTGGAGGCGAACGATTATGAGGTGCAGGCTTCAAATACTGCCGGGGGAGGAATTAGAATGGCAGTGACAATGTATCCTGACCTTATTGTAATGGATGCCATGCTTCCCGATAAAGACGGATTCACAGTATCCCGCGAATTGAAAACGAATTCTCAAACATATAATATACCCATTCTTATCGTGACAACCCTTGATAAGCAATTTAAAAAGCCAGACTTTGCTCAGACCTTAGCTAACACTCACAAAGTTGATGAGTTTATTCCCAAGCCTATAGAGCCTGAAGTTCTACTGAAGAAAATACAACAATATGTTTAGACTGATAAGAGTAATAAGATTTTATTGAATTTAGCTGATACGCGAATAAGATCAATAGTCATAGGAACATCAGTACCCTGTAGAATGACCTAAAAGGCAGACACAGAAGGGTTAAAGTGTTTTAGAATTTTTTGTAACTTGCTTTTACTAAAATCAGGAGGTGAAATGGATAAAAAGAAAATTTTTATTGTTGATGATGACCCAGATTTTGTTTTAGCAACCAAGACAATACTGGAAAACAGTTCTTATGAATGTGATTGTGCATACTCTGCAGAAGAAGCACTTAAGAAAGTTAGGGAAGTGAAGCCAGACTTGATTATATTGGATGTTATGATGGAACATATTACAGCTGGTTTCAGCGTTGTTAATCAACTCAGGAATCCTGACAGGAATTCACCTTATTATGATTGCTCCAAAATTCCAATTTTGATAATTAGCAGTGTCCAAGAGGTTATGGAAACAGACTTTCGTCAAATAGCGGGAACGCAACTACTGCCCGTAGATGAGTTTCTTGAAAAACCAGTTCCAGCTGAAACGCTCGTATCTGAAGTAAATACTCTTACAAAAACCATATCCCTTGAAGAACTCATCGCTAAGGCTAAGAAACCAGGAGAGGATGCAATGCTGCTCCACCCCTTTTATCGAGGAAAGATTGCTACTATTCCTAAATGCGGTATTAGAAATTTTAAAGATTTTGCAATCTGGTATACACCTGGAGTTGCTGAACCTTGCCGTGATATTAGTAAGAATCCAGAAAAGGTTTTTGAACACACAAATAAGGCAAATCTTGTTGCTGTGGTATCTGATGGGACGAGAATTTTGGGACTTGGTGATATAGGTCCTGAGGCTGGCCTACCTGTAATGGAAGGTAAGGCAATCCTCTTTAAATACCTTGGTGGTGTCGATGCTTTTCCTATAATGCTGGATACAAAGGACCCCGATGATATAATTACAGCGTGTAAATGGTTAAAACCTGCCTTTGGTGGAATAAATTTAGAGGATATAGCGCAGCCGAAATGTTTTTATATTCTGGATAGACTTCGTGATGAATTAGATATACTCGTCTGGCATGACGACCAGCAGGGAACAGCAGCTGTGGTCTTGGCCGGTGTTATCAACGCGGTGAAATTTGTGGGAAAAGAGTTGAATAAAGTAATAATCACTCAGCTTGGAATTGGAGGTGCAGGAACTGCTGTGGTAAGGGTACTTATCAAAGCGGGTGTTCCTCCAGGTAATATAAGAGTGGTTGATTTGGTTGACGGTAAATCTACTATACTTACCAGTGATATGGACCTTGAAAGGCTCTTCCCTTATCGAGGAGAGATGTTAAGTAAAACCAATGCGGATAACATCAAAGGTAGTACTAAAGAGGCACTAAAAGATGCAGATGTTATGATTTCGTTTACTGTGCCTGGGCCTGGGGTTGTTAAACCGGAATGGGTGAGTCAGATGGCAGCCGATTCGATAATATTCCCCTGTGCAAACCCAGTTCCAGAAATATGGCCGTGGGAAGCCAAAGATGTCGGTGTGAGGATTGTAGGAACCGGACGCTCTGATTTTCCCAATCAGGTAAATAATTCACTTGGATTCCCGGGAATATTCAGAGGAGCGTTAGATGTGAGGGCAAGGACTATAACAGACGAGATGTGTATAGAGGCGGCGAATGAACTTGCCAGGTGTGCTCTGGATAAAGGTTTATCTGAAGACTTTATTGTGCCTGCGATGGATGACTTGGAAGTTTATCCTCGTGAAGCTACTGCCGTTGGAATGAAGGCTATTGAACAAGGTATTGCCAGGGTAAAAATGTCCAAAGAAGAATTGTACCAAAAGGCCGAAACTACAATACGGCATGCCAGGGAAGAAACAAAATCTTTGATGAAGAATGGCTTTATAAAAATGCCCAACGATAAACGCGAGAACTAATATGACTATATTGTGCTTAAACTGCGGTAGTTCGTCGGTTAAATACAAACTATATAACTGGGATAACCAGGAGAACATGGCAAGTGGAGTAGTGGAAAGAGTGGGCTTAGAGGATTCCTTTTGTATTCATAGGGTTCCCGAGAAAGACCAGGTAAAGATGAAATACGATTGTCCGGGGCATCGTGAGGCTATAAAACTCATCATAGGAACACTCACAGATACAGAACATGGTGTTATTAAAGAACTTTCCAGCATTTCCGCTGTTGGACACCGTGTAGTTCATGGTGGCGAAGAATTTAAGAAATCTGTTATTATCACAGACGAAGTTCTTAAGACATTTAAGGAATTAGCAGATTTGGCACCTCTTCATAATCCGCCAAATGTACTTGGTATTGAGGCAGCGAAAGAGTTGCTCCCCAACATCCCACATATGGCAGTGATGGATACAGCATGGCACCAGACTATGCCAAAACACGTATTTATGTATGCTCTACCCTACCAATGGTATGAGAAGTATAAAATCAGGAGATATGGATTCCATGGTACGTCACTTCTATATGTCTCCAGGAGAGCAGCTGTCCTTCTTGGCAAAGGTCCCTTTGAATGTAATCTTATAATCTGTCATATTGGCAATGGTGTATCTCTGAATGCTGTTAAAACTGGTGTTTCTTACGATACAAGTATGGGGTTTACACCATTAGAAGGCTTGATAATGGGAACAAGAGCCGGCGACCATGATGCAGCTATAGACCTTTATATGATGCAAAAGGAGGGTTATACACCGGAAGAAATGAATTCAATACTCAATAAAGAATCAGGAATTCTGGGCATAACCGGTGAATATATTGATAGACGGGATGTGGAAAAAGCGGCATCTGAAGGTGATAAACGTGGAAAACTTGCAATAGAAATGGAAACTTATCGAATTAAAAAGTACATCGGTGCTTATACAGCTGCACTCGGACAGATTGATGCAGTCGTATTTACAGCAGGAGTCGGGGAAATGTCTTCCACCATAAGAGCAAAGTCCTTAAAAGGTCTGGAGCTTCTTGGAATTAAATATGATAAAGAGAAGAACGAACTCGCAAAAACAAGAAATGCTGAATGCGATATTTCAGCAGATGACTCTAAAGTAAAGATATTTGTTATACCGACAGACGAGGAAAGGGTTTTTATAGAAGATGTTGTTGCTCTATATGAAGAGGGTAAAGATAGTTCAACAAGATTCACTTACAGGTTTCAATCTCGCAATTACCGAAATTCTCTTCGGGATGAAGCTTTTGAAAAGGAATGCAAGAAGAACCCCTCTCTGCGCAAAGTGGTGGCTGATAAACCTCTTGATATAAACCAGGATTAAAGCAGTGTATTAATATGCAATTTATTATATACGCAAGGTAATTATATAATACCAGATAGATTCACGTAAAGAATGCTGCCTCTGTTAGACATCACAGTTCAGAAGTTAAAACCTGAATCAAGCAGATTTGGGTTAGATTTCATTGCCACTGTCTAAAAGCGATCGAAATACTCTGTTAGCCTCCTGGTAAACATCAATAATAGGTATATCCTTTTCTTTTGCTATCTTCCTACAGGAACTGTATTCAGGGGCAAATTTTATTTTCTTTCCAGGTAAATAACCCACCTTTACCTTGACTTTTCCGTATTTTATATCAACTGTCTTTACCTTTCTTTTCAATTTTACCCTGTTTACCGTGGAATACCGCACTCCAAAAGTTGAAGTGTTCTTTATAATGAAATCTATAATCTCATCAAGATTTTTTCTTCTTGCTAAAACTATAAGCATTATTCCGGGTCTATTTTTTTTCATTTGGATATTCAATAAATTTACATCAAGAGCACCTTTATTAAATAATTCCTCAAAAATATCACTCCATATTTCTGGATTCATATCATCCACATTTGTTTTAATCTCCATAATCTCTTCTTTTAAGTAATTGCTTCCTGAATTACCTAAAATCAAACGAAGAACATTGGGAGACTCTTCAAAATCTTTATCCCCACTTCCATAGCCAATCTTACTTATTGCAATCTCCGGTAAACTTCTAAATTCATCTACATAAAAACTCATAATTGCTGCTCCTGTTGGAGTGGTTAATTCAGATTCTATAACTCCACTATATATTGGAATACCCTTTAGCAATTCAGTAGTTGCAGGAGCTGGAACTGGCAAAATCCCATGAGCAACTCTGACGGTACCTAAACCGACATTGATCGGTGATGAATAAATTACATCTGGCTTTACCTTCTCAAAGCAGATAACTGAGCCAACAATGTCTACAATTGTATCAATAGCCCCAATCTCATGAAAATGAACCTTCGCCATTGGGATATTATGAACTTTTGATTCCGCTATTCCAAGCCCTCTGAATATTTCTATTGAATTCTTCTTGGTTTTATCGGAAAGTTCGCTTTTTCTGATAGTTTTTTCTATTTCTTTGAGAGATCGTTTATTTATCGATTCCTCAAATTTTACCTCAAAATTCGTTGCTCCAATTCCTAATTTCCTGATATACTCTTTTTTTATCTCAACATCTTCCAGTTTTAACTTTTCAATTTCTTCTTTTAGATAATCAAAAGAAATGCAACAGTCTAGGAAACTCCCAATCAACATATCTCCACTAACTCCATTAAAAGCATCAAAATAAAGAATCTTCATTTTTTCTCTCCTTTTGAGGCCTTTTTATTTATCATTGAAGCGGTATAAGCAGCTCCGTATCCATTGTCCACATTTACAACAACCAGCCCTGGAACACAACTATTTACCATAGCCAACAAAGTTGCCACCCCATTCAAATTTGCTCCATAACCGACAGATGTCGGTACTGCAATGATTGGATAGTCAACAAGACCAGAAACAAAAGAAGGAAGAGCACCTTCCATTCCTGCAACAACAATTCCAACATTTGCATCTTGGATTTTTTCTCTATTAAAATAGAATCTATGAATTCCAGAAATTCCAACATCGTATAAAAATTCCACATTATTTCCCATCAACTGGGCTGTAATTCTTGCCTCTTCTGCTACCGGGATATCTGCTGTCCCAGCCGTGATTATTAAAATTTTTCCAACTTTTTCTGGAATCTTCTTTTGGTAGAAAAGAGTCCTTGCCCTTTTTTTATAGATTAACTCTGGAAAGTCTTTTTTCAATTTCTCTGCAAAATCTTTAGAAATCCTTGTGAGCAAAATCAAATCCTCTCCCCTTTCAAAAAATTTCTTGAGAATTCCTCTCAAGTCAGAAAAGCTTTTCCCCTCCCCCATAATCGTCTCAGGAAAACCTCGTCTTCTCTTTCTATCAAGGTCAATTTTCACAAAATCTTCTTCATCAATATAAAAAGATTTCATCTCCTCTAAAAGTTCGGAAGAACTAATCTCCCCTTTCTTCCATTTTTGCCAAAGTTCTTCTAATTTCTTATCCCTATTTTTCATCAAACTTACCTTCTTTATATTTGTTGAAATCAATATCTTCTATGGGTAAATTTAGACTGTTAATAAACCTTGTTATCCTTTCTTTATCTCCTTTTAGTTTCCCCAAGAATTTTTTCCTTGTCTCGATTTCAATTGCATTACTAAAAAATCTAACCCTAACTGGCTTTATCCCAAATCCTAAAAGAAAAGTTTCAAGTTCATCGATTTTTTTTAAAGTTTTTTTATTTATATTTTTTCTATAGGGAATTCTTGTAAGAAGGCAGGAAAGAGATTCATAATTTGAACTTGGAAGTTTAAATTCCTTAGATTTTTTAGAGATCTCTTCTTCGCTAACTTTAAAATCAATAAACGGTGAGTAAACCCTATCAAATTCTTTAATTGCTTTAAGGCCGGGTCTAAACTTTTTTAAATCAGAAAAATTGCTTCCTTCTAAGACTATCCCTTTCGAAGGAATTTCAAGAAGAGAATCAATCATTTTCTTTTTACAGAAGTAGCATCTTTTCTCCCTTATATTTGCAAACTCTCTACTCTTTAAAATATCAAATTTTTTTGTTGTAATTCGATACCAAAAAAATTGCTCATTTCATTCAAGTAAAAAAAGACTCTTTTGGGAATTGCGCCATTATCAACAAAAACAGGATGAACATTTTTTCTTGAGAGGGCATCAATTGAAAGTTTTAAGAGAAGAGAAGAATCCGTCCCACCATAAAATGAAATAATCACTTCTTCAAAAGAAGAAATAAAATCTGTAACTGGCTGAAACTTATCCTCCATCAATTTTTAATTATCGGGACCGTTATACTCCCATCCATCAAGAATAAGATTTTAGCCTCTTTCCCCTTTTTTCCTAAGGCTCTATTTATAGCCTTTTGAAGAGATTTAAAAGGTTTTATAAAAGAATTTTCAAGTATCTCCGAATCCAAATCAGAGACCCCCCACATCTCCGCCCAAGTTGCAATCTCAGCCATTTTTCCAGCCTTATGATAACCGAGTTTGTACTCTTTCTCAATCATTTTAAGAACTTCTTCAGGAGAGTCTGAAGAAGAAAGGAGTTTATAAAAAGTTTCATCACCCAAACCTTTTCTACATTTTGAGACCATTATTAAGATGCCATTTTTATTTAATGCTAATTTCCCATTATCAATCGCTTTTTGAGACTGATAAAGGTCAACATCCATTGGATAAGGAGCAATAGAAACAACTATATCAGCTTTTCCTTTAATTGTTACACTAAAAACTTCCTTTGCATAAGGGATAGCCTTATCAAAAGATTGGTAGATGTCTCCAGCAGTAGCAGCGTAGAGATTCCTCTCTCCATCAAGGACTGTTTGTATTGAAAAAATCGGCTTATCAGAGATGGTTAAAATTGCTTCATTAAAGTCCTCATGAACAGGATTTCCTTCTAACTTCAACGCTTTTGCTCCTGGTTCAAGGGCATGCTTATGGTTCTGGGTAATTGTTTTGAAACCTGCCACTCCGGGAAGAAAGGATTTTCTTCCTCCTGTATAACCTGCGAAATAATGAGGTTCAACAGAACCTATTGGAATCAAAATTCCAGCGGTGTAGGCAATTTTATTCACCCACATCTCAGTTCCGTTTGAAGTTGTCCCAATGTGAACTAAATCTTCTTCCTTTTTTGCATCATGGACAATAATTTTATTCTTTAACTTTTCATAATTTTCACCAAAGATAAATTCCATTTCATCTCGAGTTGGAGTTCTATGAGCCCCTGTTGCAACGATATATCTTGCGTTAGGTAGATCCATTCTCTTAGAGAGAAGTTTTAAGATTAAAGATGTTGGGGTCGGTCTTGTTCCATCGTTAACGATAAAAACAACATCCTTCTCCTCATCAACAAAATCTTCAAATTTCTCCGTTCCAAAAGGATTCTCCAAAGCTTCCTCAAGAACTTCTTCTGGATTCCTGATTTCTACTTTATTGGGATACACAATTTCTTTAATTCTCTCTTTGAAAACTTCAACGTTTATACTTGATTTACCGTAAGGAATTTCTATAATCATTTAACCTCCAAATTTTATTAAGCTATTAAGGTCTTCTCTATAATAATTATAATAGAGTTTTCCATTGTCAAGATGAAAAAATATTGGGAAAAGCGAGATACAACCACAGGAGAAAATCATAAAACCCTTGACTTTATTCTTAGCCTGATTAGTATATCAAAAAAAGGAGATCGCAATGATCAGGGAAAAAGCAGGAGATTTCAAATTCTCTCGAGGTCTTGAAGGAGTTTCAGCAGCAATTTCATCGATAACCCAAATAAATGGGGAAGAGGGTGTTCTCATCTACAGAGGAATTCCTATTGAAGTTATGGCAGAAAAATCAAGTTATGAAGAAACATCATATTTCTTAATTTATGGAGAGCTCCCAACCAAAAAAGAACTCGGAGGTTTCACCGAAGAATTGAAGGAATACAGGAAACTAAATTCAAAAGAAAAAGATTACATAACTAAACTTCCAAAAGAAGGACATCCAATGGATGCCTTAAAAACCTGTGTTTCTTACCTTGGAATGGAGGACCCTCCACCTCCAGGAGAGAAACAAACTATAGAAGGGTTCTTAAAGAACGGTAAAAAAATTATTGCAAAAATCCCTTCTTTTGTTGCTGCGTTCAACAGAGTTAGAAACGATAAAGAAATTGTTCCAGCAGATGATTCCTTATCTCATGCTGGGAATTTCCTCTGGATGTTACGCGGAGAAAAACCGAGTGAGGAAGCTGAAAAAATTCTCGATTTAGCCATAGTCCTTCATGCTGACCACGGAATGAACGCTTCAACATTTTCTTGTTATGTAACATCTTCTACTCTTTCAGATATGTATTCTACAATTGTTTCAGGGATTGGAACCCTAAGAGGACCTCTCCATGGCGGTGCAAATGAAAGGGTTGTAGCAATGCTTGAAGAGATCGGTTCTCCTGATAAAGCAGAAGGATACATACTCAATGCATTAAAGGAGCATAAAAAAATCATGGGTTTTGGACATAGAGTTTATAAAGCCTATGATCCAAGAGCTAAGATACTAAAAGATTATGCTAAAAAACTCTCTGAAGAAAGAAATCTTATAGCGACTGCAATAGAAGTTGAAGAAGTTATGTTAGGGAAACTCAGTGATAAGGGCATCTATCCGAATGTGGATTTCTATTCCGGTTTCGCATACAAATCAATCGGAATTCCAACAGATTTCTACACTCCAATCTTTGCTATCTCAAGGGTTGCTGGATGGGTAGCCCATGCGGTAGAATACAGAAAGCGAAACAGAATATTCCGTCCGCGAGCAATTTATCATGGTCCAATAAATATTCAATACACACCGATTGAAGAAAGAGAGTAATGGGGAAAACCATCTCTGAAAAAATAATCAGTGAACATTCCGAAAAGGATGTTAAATCTGGAGATTTTGTAATTTCCAAAATTGATGTGGCAATGGTTCAGGACGGAACTGGACCTCTTTCAATTGATGAGTTAAAAAAACTTGATATGGAGCAAGTTTTTAATAAAGATAACACAATTCTTTTTATTGACCATGCATCTCCTTCTCCGAAAAAAGAACTTTCAAACGACCATAAGAAATTAAGAGAATTTGCCCAAAAAACTGGGGCTTATCTTTCAGAAGTTGGGGAAGGAATATGTCATCAAAGACTTGTTGAAGACTGGGCATCTCCAGGATATATAATTGTTGGAGCAGATTCCCATACTTGTACATCAGGAGCAGTTGGTGCCTTTGCTACAGGAATGGGTTCTACTGATATAGCTCTCGGATTTGCTCTTGGAAAAGTCTGGCTTAAGGTCCCAGGAACTTATAAATTTATCCTGAAAGGGGAATTAAAAGAAGGAGTTTACGCAAAAGATATAATTTTGCATATAATTGGGAAAATTGGTGCCGATGGCGCAACTTACAAGGCAATGGAATTCGATGGAGACGGAATAGAAAATTTATCAATGTCAGAAAGGTTTACAATCACAAATATGGCGATTGAAGCTGGAGCAAAAACTGGAATTTTCCCAACAGATGAAAAAACAAAAGGATATCTCAAGAAGAGAAATAGAGAGGATAAATTCAGAGAAATTACCTCTGATTCTGATGCAAATTACGAAAAAGTTTTTGAGATAGATTTAAAAGAAATTGAACCTACGATTTCTTTCCCTCACACCGTAGACAATACAAGAAAAATATCCGAAATTGATGAAGTAAAATTGGACCAAGTTTTTATTGGAACTTGCACAAATGGAAGATTGGAAGACTTAAGAATCGCAGCATCAATCTTGGAGGGGAGAAAGAAAAACCAGGGAACGAGATTGATAGTTGTTCCTGCTTCAAAGGAAATTTATAAAAATGCTTTAAAGGAAGGTCTTCTCGAAACATTTTTAGAAGCAGGGGCGGCAATTCAATCCCCTGGTTGTGGACCTTGCGTTGGAGTCCATCAAGGAGTTTTAGGAGACGGTGAAAAGGTTTTATCAACGCAAAATAGGAATTTTAAAGGAAGAATGGGTAACCCAAACGGATTTATATACCTTTCATCACCGGCCACTGCAGCTGCATCCGCAATTGAAGGTAAAATAGTGGACCCAAGAAATTACTTGTAAGAGGGAGAATGAACTTAAAAGGAAGAGCGCGAAAATTTGGAGACAATATTTCAACTGATCATATTGCACCGGGAAGGTATTTCCACCTCCGTTCAAATTTATCCAAACTTGCGGAACATGTTCTTGAGGACGCAGACCCAGATTTTGCAAATAATGTTGAAAAAGGAGATATAATTGTAGCAGGAAGGAATTTTGGGCTTGGTTCTTCAAGAGAACACGCTCCAAGGATTATAAAGATCTCTGGAGTTTCCTGCATTCTTGCAAAGTCTTTTGCAAGGATTTTCTACAGAAATAGTTTTAATATTAGTCTTCCCCTCCTGGCAACTGATACTGATAAAATTGAGGAAGGCGATGAGTTAAAGATAAACCTCGAAAAAGGAACAATTGAGGACTTAACAAAAGATATAAAGTTAAAGTCAACTCCAATTCCTCAATTTATGCTAAAATTGATTCAAATAGGAGGGATTGAAGAATTTGTAAAAAAATATGGAGATTTAAAAGTTATTTAAGGAAGGTGAAAACAGTGGAGTTCAACAAAATAACACCACCAAAAGAAGGAGAAAAAATAAAAATCAAAGAAGGTAAATTATCCATTCCAGATGAACCAATTATACCTTTCATTGAAGGAGATGGTATTGGACCCGATATAATGAATGCAGCAATGCCTGTTTGGAATGAAGCAGTAAAGATTGCTTATAAAGGCAAGAAAAAAATTCATTGGTTTGAAATCTTTGCAGGTGAGAAGGGAATAAAAATCTATGGCGAACCTTTACCAGAAGATACCTATAATGCAATAAAAGAATACATTGTAGCAATAAAGGGTCCTCTTACAACTCCTGTCTCAGGTGGTTATAGGAGTTTAAATGTAAGTTTAAGGAAATCCCTTGAACTCTACGCCTGCGTTCGTCCCGTAAAATACTACAAAGGAGTTCCATCTCCCGTAAGAAATCCTGAAGAAATGGATGTATTCATCTTTAGAGAAAATACAGAAGATGTCTATGCTGGAATTGAATGGAAAGAAGGTAGCGAAGAGGTAAGAAAAGTGATTGATTTCTTAAGTAAGGAGATGGGAGAAGAAGTTCCAAAAGATTCTGGAATTGGGATAAAGCAAATATCTAAAAAAAACACCAAAAGGCTTGTAAGAAAAGCAATTCAATACGCAATAGACAACAATAGAAAGAGCGTTACCATTGTTCACAAGGGAAATATTATGAAATACACAGAAGGTTCTTTTAAGGACTGGGGATACGAAGTTGCAATCAATGAGTTTAGAGCCTATATAATTACTGAAGACGAGTTATGGGATCAGGTAAAAGGAGAAGATGGAGTTACTCCAGTAACAAAGAAAGGAGCATTTAAAGACTTACGAGGTGGGAGAGAAACTGGAAACCCGGGAGATAGAATCGTAATAAAAGATAGAATTGCAGATCAAATGTTCCAGCAAATTTTAACAAGGACTTCTGAATACGATGTTGTTGCTCTCCCAAACCTTAATGGAGATTATCTCTCTGATGCTTGTGCTGCTCAGATAGGAGGTTTGGGAATTGCTCCAGGTTCCAACATTGGAGATTATATTGCTCTTTTTGAACCGACTCATGGTTCTGCTCCAAAATATAGAGGGATGGATAAAGTAAATCCTTCATCTTTAATCCTATCTGGTGGGATGATGCTTAGATATTTGGAGTGGGATAAGGCTGCAAATTTAATAGAAGAATCTCTTGAAAAGACAATACAAGATAAAAAAGTAACCTATGACTTTGCAAGAAACATGGAAGAAGTTAAACCAATTAAAACCTCAGAGTTCGGGAAAGAAATAAGAAAAAGGATGAAAAAAATTCTATAGGAGATTGAATGAAGTGTCCAAATTGTAAAAAAGAAGTTTCCGATGAATTTAACTTTTGCCCTTATTGCAGAGAAGTTCTTAAGGATAAAACACCTGAATATGCAGTCAGGGAAGTTATGGAATATCGAAGAAAAGGGAAAATGAAGGAAGCTTTGGAGCATTGCTTGAAATTTTGTAAAAAAACTGGCAACCCATACATTCTCAAATTAATTGGAGAAATATCTTATTTGGTCGGAGATATTGATAAATCGATAGAAAACTATAAGAAATCTCTTGAGTTATCGCCAGATTTCCCCGATACTTTGTACGGCCTTGGGCTCGCCTATTTTAGAAAGGGAGATATAAAAAAGGGCATTGGATATTTTAGAAATTGCTTAGAGAAAAACCAAAATTTTTCCATGGCTTATTACTGGCTTGGGCATTCATTCTATCATATTGGGAAAATAGAGAAAGCAATAGAAAATTTTGAAAAATTTATAAAATACTCTCCTCAATCAAAAATTGCTCACTATCATCTTGGAATAGCCTATCATTCAAAAGGCAAAGAGAAAGAATCAATTGAAAACTTTAAAAAACTCGAAGAAGAAGGTATTGAATCTTCTTCTCTTTATTTCTGGATGGGGAACGGATATTTTCATGAGCATAAAATTTATGAAGCGGCCAAATATCTAAAAAAAGCTTTAGCCCTGAACCCAGAAGAAGAAAGAGCAAAAAATCTTTTGGAAAGAATCGAAGGGGCCCCTGAAATTTAGAGGAGGGAAAATGAAAAAATTTGAAATTCAAAAAGATCCAAGCACAGGAGATAAATTTTTCTATGTTCCATACAAAGGAAGAGAGCTAATTGAAGACCCGATTTACAATAAAGGCTCAGCCTTTCCTGAGGAAGAAAGAGATAGACTCAATCTCCATGGAATAGTCCCTCACCATTCCTCAACAATTACTCAGCAATTAAAAAGAACCTATGAAAATTTCTCGATGAAACCAAATCCGATTGAAAAATACATCTATCTTCTTGGTCTCCTTGACCGTAATGAAACTTTATTTTACCGTCTCGTTATGGAACATCTGGAAGAAATGCTCCCAATTGTTTATACCCCAACGGTTGGGGAAGCTGCTGAAACTTATAGTCATTTATTTAGAAGGCCAAGAGGGATTTATATTTCTGCAGATAGGATTTCTCAGATTAATAAATTACTCTCGACTGTTTGCTTTTCAAACATTAAATTAATCGTTATCACAGATGGAGAAAGGATTCTCGGACTTGGAGACCAAGGGGTGGGAGGTATGGCAATTCCTGTAGGAAAAGTAAGCCTCTATGTTGCGGGAGCTGGGATACATCCAACCTTAATTCTTCCAATTCTCCTCGATGTTGGAACAAACAATGAAAAATTACTTGAAGACCCCCTTTATCTTGGATTAAGGCATAAAAGATTAACAGGGGAGGATTATGATAAAGTAGTAGAAAAAATGGTTAAAGGGGTAAAAAGGCACTTCCTTCATGTTCTTCTTCAGTGGGAAGACTTTGGTAAAAATCATGCTTTGAAACTTTTAAACAAATATCGTCGTAGGATTCGCTCTTTTAATGATGATATACAAGGAACTGGAGCCGTAACTTTTGCCGCTCTTTATTCCGCTCTAAGAGCAAAAGGAGAAAAATTAAAGGATCAGAGATTTGTATTCTTTGGTTTCGGTCAGGCAGGTTATGGAATTGCCAGGGTAATTATTCAAGGTCTTATTGAGGAAGGTCTAACCGAGAAAGAAGCAAAAGAACTTATTTATCCAGTTGCCAGCAAAGGCTTGGTTATGGAAGATATGAATCCTCATGAATACCAAGAACCTTTTGCCAGAAAGAGAAAAGATATCTCAGGATGGAAAATTCAAAACAAGCAGAAAATAAGTCTTTTAGACACAGTGAGAAATTCTAAATCTACAGTTCTAATTGGAGTCTCTGGTATAAGAGATGCCTTTACTCAGGATATCTTGAAAGAGATGGCTAAAAATACAGAAAGACCTATAATTTTTGCTCTTTCAAATCCAACAAAGAAATCTGAATGTAACCCTGAAGATGTTTATAAAGCAACACAAGGGAAAGCTTTAATTGCAACAGGAAGTCCCTTTCCTCCGGTAAAGTATAAAGGGATTGAACACAAAGTTACTCAGTGCAACAATATGTACATTTTCCCAGGAGTTGGGCTTGGAACGATCATATCAATGACACCCCAAATAACTGATAAAATGTTTACTTCTGCTGCAAAAGCTCTCGCTTCTATGATAAATTCCGAAGAAATTTCAAAAGGTACTTTTCTCCCTGAGTTAAAGAATATAAGGGAAGTTTCAAAGAATGTTACTTTTGCAGTTGTAAAAGAAGCTCAGGACTCTGGTTTTGGAGTTAACATGCCAGATGAAAAACTCATGGAGATGATTGAAAATTCAATGTGGTGGCCGAAGTATGTAAGTTATAGATACAAAGAGAAATAAAGAAATTTAGGAAATTCCCCAAAGAAAATTTATTAACATAAAAACCCAACTTTTTTTAACTACCTGAGCTCCTCAAATTTTTTGTCGAGTGGACATCTAAACCTCCTTTCTTAGGTATGCTTTGTATTCTCCGTTTACTCCATTTTAAAGGAGAAAGAGTAGGGGCGTATTGCAATACGCCCCTACTCTTTTATTGTTAACCATATTGAGTGATTCTTAGCAGTTAAACTGTCTCTTGTCCATTAAAACTTAGTAATGTTATACTTTCCAAAAAATAGAGTTTAGGGAAATATTTCAGCCATTGAGTGAATGCCATATGGAACAGGGATTCGTCCAGTAGTTGCTTCTATTCCAGGGGGTAAACAAGGGTCGGACAGGGAGCTTGAACTCGAAATGACAAAAGTAATGCCAATTAATATGATGAAAGAATTACTCAAATTAGGGTCATGTTATGTTTCTGCTGTATCCAAATTAATTTAAGTTCAATGGAGTGCTGTGTAGATAATTTCTGCCAGTTGTTTACCGATTCCTTTAACTTCCTGTATTTCTTCTTTAGATGCAGAAAGCAGTCTTGCACTTGAGCCAAAGTGCTGTATGAGGGCTATCTTTCGTTTATATCCTATCTGGTTTATTTCATCCAATTCTGATAAAGAGAGCCGTCTTTTCCTCCGTCTTCTATGATAGTCCAACGCAAATCGGTGGGATTCATTTCGAATCCTCATCAGTAGTTTTAACGCCGGAGAATCCTTTGGGAGGGAAATGATTTTACCCGTGGGGAGGTAAATCTCCTCCAGCCTTTTTGCAAGTGCAATAGTGGGTATCTGTAATCCAATGAGTCTCTTCATGGCATTTATGGCAGCATTTAATTGTGGTTTCCCTCCATCTATTAAAATCAAATCGGGGAAGTCTTTTCCATTGAGTAATCTTTTGATCCTCCTCGTAACAACTTCTCCTATCATTGCCGGGTCATTGATGCCTTTTATTCCTTTTATCTTAAATTTTCTGTACTCACTTTTAGCCGGAATACCATTTATAAATACCACACAGGAGCCTACTGAATCTGTTCCGCTTATGTTGGATATGTCAAATCCCTCAATCCGGGTTGGTAGTCTTTCCAATGCAAGAATTTCCTGGAGAACGAGTAGAGAATATTCTGTCCTCTTAGGAGGTTTTGATAATTCTCTGTCCAGTTCAAGTTTTGCATTCTTATTAGCCATTATAGTCAGCCGTTTTAGATCGCCTTTCCTTGGTGTATGTATTTCGGTCTTTAACCATTTTTCCAGTAAGTTCCTGTTATCTATACAGTAAGGGAGAACTATCTCCTTAGGTACGAATGAGATGTTTCCGTATCTACCCCTTAGAAAATGATGTAGGAACTCTATCCTGGAGGATTCTTCTTTTGACTGGAAGAAATAGCGTTCCTTATATATCATCTTGCCCTCTCTTACTTGAAAGACCACTATGCAGGCTATTCCATGTCGTTGTTCTATGCCGATGATATCCCTTGATTTTTTATCTCCCAGGACCATTCTTTGTTTTTTTTTGATATCCCGGAGACTCATAAGTTGGTTCCTGTATATCGTAGCCATCTCAAAATCAAGGTTTTTTGAAGCGGACCACATTTTATCTTCGATTATCTTTTCAATTCTTTGAGTCCTCCCTTTCAAGAAGTCAATAACTTCTTCGATGAACTCTCTATACTCTTTTTTTGTTACATTTCCTATGCAGGGAGCGATGCATTTTTTAATGTAATATTCAAGACAGGCTTTCTCGGGGATTTTTTCATTTTTACACGTTCTTATGAGGAATATATCCCTTATGGTTTTTAGTGCCCTTTTGACTGCCCTGACATTTGTATAGGGTCCAAAATATAATGACCCATCATTCACGATCTTACGCGTGTAAAAGACCCTGGGATACTCTTCTCCTACCGTGATTTTTATATACGGATAGCGTTTATCATCTTTTGATCTTATGTTATACTTTGGCAGATGTTCCTTTATCTCGTTTTCTTCAAGTATCAGTGCTTCTATTTCACTTTCGGTAACGGTGTAATCAATCGAAGTTGATTGCTCCAGGATTCTTTTTTCTTTTATTGTATTTTTCTTAAGGAAATAACTCATGACCCTTTTACGGAGGCTATTTGCTTTACCTATATATAATATTTCCCTTTCGTTCCTAAAGTGATAAACTCCGGGAAGATTTGGTGTATCCCTTGGACATTCAGTAAGCATAATAAAAAATAACGCCTTTAGAGACTATTTGCAAGGGCTGAAGGTTCTTTTTTTGGCACTGATTAACACTGATGTACACAGTTTTTAAGAATTCTTTTTTAATCAGTTTAAATCTGTGGGAATCTGCGTCTAATTTCCTCTTATTTTTTGACACTGATTGAATACTATGAATAACTATAAAAGGATACTCCCCCTAAAAATAGGGGGAGGAAAGTGGTGGAGCAAAATTTTTGCTTATACAAGTTTATCCGGTGTTATATAATCGCCGTATTTTTTCTGGGCTTCGTTGAGTCTTTGGCGCTGTGCCTCTAATGTATTAAACAAAATTTTAGGTGTATCAATAACCTGGGTTTCATAGACCTTTTTGATCCGGTCGATCTTTGCCAGACTTTCAGGAACTCGGATCATAAACTGTTTGGTATAGTCTTCTACACTGTAATCTTTGTTCAGGACTTTTTTGAAGAGCACCTTAAGATCTTCATATTTCGGAATACGTCCGGTTGGCGTTTCAATAGATTCAACATCGTTATGGACCCGTAACTCTGCCCATTTGTACCATACCTTCTTATCGGTTTTTTCATTTAAGAAATTACCCTCTTTGTCCTTTAAGAAATAATTAACCGAGAAGATAAGGGGTGTTCTCTTAAGATCCTTGGTAAAATCAAGATTAGCATGGATATATTTGCTAATTGGTATAGACAGAAAATCAAGATTGGACATCAGGTTAAATTTTCTTACTCCTTCCTGACCCAATGTTGCTGCTGTTGTTTCGGATTCCAGGGAAGCACCCTTTGTAATTATACCATGTGTCCAATCAAATGATTCTTCAATCGGAACCCATGTATCTGAATCCCTACCACCATAAACTATACCACCAACCTCAACACCTTCTGGATCATGGAGTGCAGGGTCGAGATTACTAAAATTTTCCAGAGCTATGGTAAAGCGTGCATTCCGATGCGAGACAGTGATCTCTTTGCCTTCTTTATCTTTTTTCCCTATATGCCATTCGCCTGAATGATTATGACCCTTTAGCGGTATCTCCCCATCTTTACCAATCCAGTGCACACCTTTTTCAGGGGTCATCAATATATTTGAGAATATTATTTCTGTGGGCGTATGTAAAGCCTTCCATATGCCGGGATCATCCTTAGAATTAATGCCCATGATAATACCAAATACCCCACTTTCCACATTTACTGCACAAACCTTACCTTCTTTCTTTCGGAGATATGCAATATCGTCGCCCACAATTGTCTCGTTATCGAGCATAGAAGTAGATGTTTTTCCACATAATGAAGGGAATGCCCCTGTAAAGTACGTAACCCGATTATTGGGACCGTGTACACCCATAACCAGCATGTGTTCGGTTAACCATCCTTCTTTCAAGCCGCGGTTTATCGCCAGGCGCATAGCAAGCTTCTTGAGTCCGATTGTGTTACCACCATATTGTGTATTCACGCTGTAGACAATATCATCCTCAAGATTAATATAGATTCTACGCTTATCTAAATTCTTACTCGTATTTCGCTCGTCTAGTTCCCCGGCAGAGTGAACGATCATGAAGAATCGTGCATTCAGCCCCTGCCTCACAAATTCCTCAAAACCTTGACGATAGAGTATGTCTTCACTGTGGGCCACATAAGCAGAATCAGTAAGTTGAACAACTGGCTGTGAGAATTCGGAATTTGTTGGACCAAGACAGAAGAAGCGTACATACAGTTCTTTGCCTTTCATTATGTCTTTCATAATTTTATGAATTTCATTAAGGCATTCTTCTTTATTACCAGTTTTTATTGCGGAGTCAAGTTTGACGCCCCTGGGAACGAGAATTAAAGTATGAGCTTTATCCCTTGCCTGGTCATAGTAGTTATCATAATGGATAGTATGACCGCGAGTTGCAAGTTTAATCTCTTCACCATTCCTGATGGCTGCATCTTGTATGTATTTAATATCCTCTGGAGCATCAGTGCAGATAAAGACCTTATCTGGATTGCAATGTTCAACATATTTTGCAATAAATTCGTGCAGATTAGGATTGTTTATCTTCATCAGTTTATTGTAACCTTCATCTCCTAATCTTTGTTGCAAAAAATTATTCATCTATTTTTCCCCCTTAATTTTTTAGACGTTAAAAAAGCAAAGAATCAAGTTGAATAGCGGCGGTTCACGCTTTTTAATATTAATATTATATTTATTTTCAGGAAAAATGCAAGAAGAAAGTTTATAGTTATGATAAATGGAAATTAGTTGGTTGGTGTGATAGGATTATCGTGGTATGTGATAAGTGATAAGGGTTCAGAGTGCTGAGTTTTAGGTTACAAGTTACAAGTTTCAAGTTTGGGATTTGGGGTTTAATCAGTTGATATCTGTGTTCACCCCGTGAAATATTTCATCTATATTCATCCTCTTATTGCTTTTTATCATATTATTTCACAGGGGTAAATCTGTGTCTTTTCCTTGGGTGGTGTGTGTCTTCCATCTGCGTTTATCTGTTGTTCCATTTGACTTTGGACGTCGGACATTGGCAAAATATATCGGGGCGGGCGGATTCGAACCGCCGACCTCCTGGTCCCGAACCAGGCGCGCTAACCCGGCTGCGCTACGCCCCGATTAATTACCATGCTTCTTTTCCAAGGAGTGGGACAAAACGAACCCCCTCCCTTTTTTCTCTTTGTATAGTATCCTTTTCTTTATCGATTATTTCAAGCCACTGGGTGATCCTGTTCCCTATAGGAATCACCATCTTACCATGAAGAGCTAATTGCTCAATAAGAGACTTTGGCACCTCGGGTGCGGCAGCAGTAACAACTATCCTGTCATAAGGCGCATACTTTTTGTATCCTATAGTCCCGTCTCCATTTATAACAATTATATTATTATATCCTAAGTTCTGCAACCGTTCTTTAGCTTGCTGGAACAGCTCTGGTATTCGTTCTACTGTTATTACGCTCATTGCAAGTTTTGAAAGGATTGCAGACTGATAGCCGCTGCCAGTACCAATCTCAAGGACTTTGTGATCATCTTTAATGTCAAGGAGTTCAGTCATTACTGCCACTATATAGGGCTGTGAAATGGTTTGTCCGTAGCCAATAGGTAGGGGGCTGTCCTGGTAGGCAACGTTTAAGAGTGCTTCTCCAACGAACTTATGCCTTTGTACTTCTTTCATTGCTTTGAGAACTTTCTCGTCGGTTATCCCTCTCATCTTTATCTGCTTTTCCACCATTGATTCTCGCTGATAATTATAACTCATCTTTTTCCTCCCAGTGAGAGAGCTTTTCCATAGTTCCGAAATCCGTATATTCCATATGGATAGGAGTAACGGAGACAAAACCTTCATCAATGGCATTGAAATCTGATCCTTCTTCGGGTATCCATGTGGGTGATTCTCCTCCAAGTGTGTAGATTATTCCTCTTTCGCTCTCTTTCCCCTTTACAATTGAATCTCTATATATTCTGTTACCAAGTTTCGTTATTTTTAATTTTCCATTTGGTTTTGGAGGGAGATTTACATTGATAAAAACACCTTCAGGTAGTTTTTCGTTCATTACTCGACGGGTTATTATCCTTACTATCCTTTTTGCAAACTCTCTATCGAATGGTTCTCTGTAGCCAACCTGTGAAAATGCAACAGAAGGAATTCCGAGAAGCGTTCCCTCCATTGCTATAGCAATAGTTCCTGAGTAGGAAACATCATTTCCAAGGTTTGCTCCATGGTTAATACCGGCGAGGATAATATCAGGTTTTCCTTTCAATATTCCCCTCTGACTGTAGAGTATACAATCCGTTGGAGTTCCATCTGTTGAATACACATCTTCTTTTATTTTTCTTACCCGGATGGGGTGATGAATTGTGAAGGAATGACTGGAAGCACTCCTCTCGCTATCTGGTGCAAATATTATAACTCTACCTAAATCCTTTACCGCCTCTTTCAGGGTTTTGATGCCCTCTGCGTGAATTCCATCATCGTTAGAAATCAGTATCATTGCCATAGCAGCTTAAGTGATAAAGTTATAAACCTTATTGTATCTATGAAAGGGTTAATGTGGCTTCTATTTCCACTGAGATAGATGGTTTCTATTGGTATTTCCTTAAGTAAGTAGCCAAGTCTCACTGCCTTTACTATTATCTCGGTCTCAGTCTGGAATCGAAAGGTTTCAATGTTTACATTACGGAGTAGGTCTGTTCGGAGGAGTCTGTATCCCGACTGGCTGTCGTGAATACGAATTCCCGAGAGCAGTGATGCAACTAGTGAAGTAGTGTTATTTACCAGAAATCGAATTAAAGGCATTTCCTTTACATGGGGATCTCTCGTTCCGATGATTAAATCCGCTCCTTCTTTATATTCCTTTAGAAATTTGGGAATTTCAGATGGATTGTGTTGAAGATCTGCATCCATTGTTATCACTGCATCATATCCCTTTTCTATGGCAAATTCAAATCCCCTCTTGAGTGCCATACCCTTGCCAAGGTTAGTAGGTTGGCTTATCACATTCACGCCGTTTTGCCTGGCTATGGATGCAGTCCCGTCAGTTGAACCATCATCTATCACAAGTGTATCAGTTACAGGAAATAACTCGGATATCCTTTCCAGCAAGAGGCCTATCTTAGCCTCTTCATTATATGCGGGTATGAGAATCAAGATTCTTTCCATATTCTATCAAAGACATACCATTGTTCAGGATATTTCTTTATATATTTCGCAAGTATTGATGCATATTTGTTTGCTCCGGGTTGTATCTCACCTTTTGTTATCTTATATCCCTTTTCAAAGTATACATGATATAATCCATCTTTTTCCTTTAAAGAAAACGCAGGAACAAGAGGTATATTGAGGCGAGAAGCAAGGAAGAATGCACCTTTTGGTATTTCTGTTTCTCTATTGAATAGTTTAACAGATACCGGAACTTCGTCAAAGTTTCGATCACAAGCAATTGCAAGAACGCCCCCATCTTTTAAGAACCTTATTGGGCTTGCGAAAGACTTTCGGACGTAGAATACATTTATTCCAACCTTTTTTCGGTTGATTTCATAGATGTTCTTTATATATTCTGATCTGTATTCTAACGACATACTGGAAACAGAAAATCCGGTAAGCGACATAAGAGCTGCCCCCCATTCATAATTTCCTGTATGAGCACTGAGTATAATAACACCATTACCTTCTCTATGGGCGTTGAAAAGATTTTCCATCATTTCGCCTTTTAAGTATTTTGTGTAGTTCCTTTTATTTAACCTGCCCATAATAGTATGTTCATAAAGGGCTACTGCCAAGTTATATATTGCTTTCTTCGTTATTTTCTTAAGTTCCGTATCGCTAATTTCGTCCCCAAAGGCTACTTTAAGATTTAATAGATGGTTTTCTCTCGACTTCTTATATATAAAATAATAGCAGAATCGAGCAATTCCATGGGTTACCAATTCTGCTATACGTTTAGGTAAAAAATATCCCAGAATTTGAATAAGAAAAAATATAAAGTTCATACAATTTTAAATACTTCTCTTTTTTCCTGCCTTTATTGCGAAGTTATGTCGGGGCGAGAGGATTTGAACCTCCGACCACCTGCACCCCATACAGGTGCGCTAACCAGACTGCGCTACGCCCCGGCGTCCTTATTATAGTGAAATTAAGTTTATTTGCAAGGGTATTTTTTCCCTTGACTATAACGAACTACGGGTTACTTTTGACTGATGAAAACGTTAAATGTACTGAAGGAAGAGTTTGATTCAAATCTTCTTTGTACTGAGGAAGACTTACTTCTGAAATACGCCCGGGATGAAACACCGGGTGATTATCATTTTGTTCCTGATTCCGTTTTCCTCCCTCTGAATTCTCGTGAAATAGTCAGCTTGGTAAAAGTTGCTAAGAAAGAGAGAATTCCCATTGTACCCAGAGGTGGAGGGACGAGCAGGTGTGGGGGATCACTAGCGGTACAGGGAGGGGTAGTACTTAGCCTTGAACGTATGCAAAAAATTATAGATATTGATGAAAGAAACCTGATATTGGAGATACAGCCGGGATGCATTACTGGAAATATCAATGGGTTTCTTTCCGAATACAACCTCTTTTACCCACCTGACCCGGCATCAATTGATTCCTGTTCAATTGGTGGTAATGTAGCTACTAATGCAGGAGGGCCCAGGTGTCTTAGATATGGTCTTACAAGAAATTATGTCCAGGGGATTGAGGTCATTCTGCCTGACGGAAGTAAGGAATTCTTTGGTGGTAAATTAGAGAAGAATGCAACAGGGTATTCTCTTCTGAACTTATTTATAGGTTCTGAAGGGACTCTGGGTGTAATAACGAGAATTCTACTTAAAGTTATCCCGATTCCTCCTTTTTCGGCAACATTACTCACGCCATTTAGCTGCTTAAAAGATGCTGCCAATGCTGCTTCCAAGGTTCTGGCACTGGGACTTGTGCCGTCGGCACTTGAATTTATGGATGAGGACTCAGTGCGTGCTACAATACAGAATAGCGAGAAGAAAATCCCATTTAAAGATAAGGGAACATTCCTTATCGCCCTGATAGAAGAGAATTCAAGGGAAGATGTTCTCGGCATGTTTGAGAAGATGGGAGAGCAGTTCCTGGAATATGGAGCATCTGATGTATTCATAGCTGAGGAGAAGTATCAGCAAGAAAAAATATGGGATTTTAGACGGAGTATTTCAGAGGCTCTGGACCGCACTGGTACTATTATCCCAGAAGATGTAGTTGTCCCAAGATCCAATCTTCCTATTTTTGTTACATATGTTAAGGAACTTGAGAAAAAATATGATACGGCTATCTACACCTTTGGACATATAGGGGACGGCAACATCCATATAAATATAATAAAAAGGGAGGAATGGAACGATGGCGGAGAGAAGCTTATAACAGATATATTTAACAAGGTGGCCTCTCTTGGTGGCAGGATAAGCGGAGAACACGGCATCGGGTTTACAAAGAAAAGATTCCTGCATTTTTCGAGAACCGAAAAGGAGATAGAATTGATGAAGGGTATAAAAAGAGAATTTGATCCCTTTAATATAATGAATCCAGGAAAAATATTCGACTTAAAGGGGGAAATATGACACATATTTTAAAAAATAATGTCTTGAATTCTATACTGAGAACACTAAGAGATAGCTCCACTGATTCAGCTTTCTTTAGAAAGCAGTTACAACTTGCGGGAATGTTTTTGAGTTATGAGATTCTAAATAAAGAGATAGAACCTTTAGAGATAGATGTTAAGACCCCTCTTGCATTGACCAAAGCTATGGTAATAAATGCTCCTGTACTCCAACTCGTAATAATGAGAGCAGGTATGCATCTGGCTTCTGGGGGTGGGCAGGTAATGGATGAGCTTAATATACCATATGAGATAGGAATTATAGAAGCAAAGAGAATAGAGGAAGGAGTGAATAATCTTGATTTTGAGATCGATATTTCTTCCTTTAAAATTCCTCCGGTTACAGAGAAGAATATTATTATCTATGAACCGATGGTAGCTACCGGCAATACCATTATTATGGTACTGAGGAGGATATACGAGATAGGAATGCCTTTGAAGGTAATAATTGCCTCAGTGGTTTCTGCCCCATATGGCGTAGAGAAGATAGAGTCAATTTTTCCCGATGTTCACTTTTATACCCTTGCTCTGGATAAAGAAGGAGAATTTAAGGGTTTAAATAGCGAGGGATACATCGTTCCAGGCCTTGGCGACTGTGGCGATAGGGCTTTTGGAAGGTATTAAGGAGGGTAACATGTTTGGAAGCATTCTATTTTCAATGTTTGCTAAAATAAGGTCAAAACAGATAGAATTCCCTTTAAAGGGTATAAAGAGCGTGGCATTGCGTCCTTCGGTATCTCCGGGGGAAACCCTCTATTCGTTACCACTCGTTAAAACCCTGTCAAACGAATATGCTTTGACGGTATTCCTACCGGAAACCCAGGATGTTGAGTATTTTAAGATGTTTCCTATGAAAATAATAAGTTATCCAGAATCTTTAAGTTTTTTAAAGGTTTATCGTTTGAGAGAGAAATTAAAAGAACTGTCTTTTGACCTATTTATAGATCTTAACAGGGTTGGGATAGAGGTTTTTTCATTTATCCTGAATGCACGTGTTACTGCTTCAATATATGAAGGTACGAGTGTTAACCTTGTGGCTCGTCCCCGCTCTCATTCGATAACTGACTCCTATCAGTATCTTATGGATTTACTGGGATTACCTATAAGCTGGAGAGAAGATGCCCTGGGTATGAAGGAATGGGACGGTAAGGATTACAGGGTGGGTATTTCCACTGATATTGGAGAGTATCCTGGGTTTCTGAAAGTAGTGGAGCCCAAAGACCTTTATAAGGTTTCCTCCCTTATTGCAAAAAAGGGCGATATCTCTACAATTGCCTTTTTCCTGGGTGTTCCGCAGGTTCTCCTCGTAAAAAGAGGTGATAATTTTGCCCCACCTTCATCTCTTAGAGTGGTTCGATACAGTAATTCAATAACTGGTAAAATTATAGAGAGATGCCTTTAATCCTGTTATTTACAGTTTTACTATTTGGTATAGCCTTTTCTCCCTGCATCGAGATGCGTTGCATTGGGATGCCCTGCATCGAAATGCCTAATAAATACGTATTGCATCAGTCCAGATTAGAAAATAGAAACAGGATAACCATTGTTGAGAATTCTACACATAGCTTCTGAGAATGTTGCCGGTGTGCTAGGCACTCTGGTGAAGGCTGAAAGAAGAGGTGGACATTATTCCCGGCTTATGACTTATTTCAGGAGTCCAACTTCACAATGGGATGATATAGTCCTTTCACTACCGCTTTCAAACACATCTCGTTTTACTTCAATTAAATCATTATCGAGAATGGGAACTTATCAACACATATACAGGGAAGGTAGCCCACCAAGATGGGAGCCTTCTTTCCTTGAAAAGGCCTTTTATCTTTTCCGTGATGTTCTATGGGAAAACAGGGTTCATCCTTTGATGGATTTTATTCGTTCTTTTGATTGTTATTTCCTTGATGGGGGACTTGGTTTGCTCCGATGTGGTAAGATTATAAAGTCACTAAAAGAGATGGGTAAGAAGATTGCAATCCTCTACCTTGGCGGCGACCTTCGGACCAGGGGAGCAATCGCTTATATTGAAGAACTGTCAGATATTATCTTTACCACAGAGTTCGACCATACATTTATCCATCCTGATATACATCATATCTTTTTCCCTTTTGAGGTTGATAAATTCAGCGTGAAGGAAATATTGAGGGATAAAAAAGTTACAATATGTCATGCTCCTACCAATCGTTATCTTAAGGGAACTGAATATCTCATAAGGGCTGTAGAGAGACTTAGAGATAAATTTGATTTTGACTTTCTTCTTATGGAAAACCTACCACACGAGGAAGTCCTGCGATTGAAATGGGAGAGGTGTGATGTAATGGTGGATCAATTGACTGATCTTGGGGGATATGGATATGGAATGAATTCAATGGAATGTTTATCTATGGGTATTCCCAGTATTACATATATGAATTCCGATTATGAAAAATACATACCTGACCATCCTTTCATCAATGCAAATCAGAGGAATATCGAAGAAGTGCTGGAAGGGATATTGGTTGAACCTGCTATATTGAGAATGAAAGGTAGGATAGGAAGGGAATGGGTAATAAAGAATCATCACTATTTAAAGGTAAGTGAGAAGATGCTGGAGCTCATAGATAGGGTATAGTAATGCCAGTTCCTATCATTGGTAGTAATGGAGGTATGTATATTGCTCTTGACTATTATTTATAAATTTATAAAATTAAGGGCATAAAATCCTATTTCTGGTGAGAATTACCTTTTAAGTTCAAAAAGAGAGGAGGAAAGATGAAAAAAGTTATGATGGGGAATGAAGCAGTGGCAAGAGGAGCCTGGGAAGCAGGTCTTCATATTGCAACTGCTTATCCCGGTACCCCCAGTTCCGAGATATTAGAGAGTATTTCAAAGTATCCTGAGATATATTCAGAATGGTGCACAAATGAAAAGGTAGCCCTCGAAGTGGCAACAGGAGCCAGTTTTGCTGGAGCTCGTGCTCTTGTTGCAATGAAACACGTGGGTTTAAATGTTGCCGCAGACCCTCTTTTTTCTCTTTCATATATAGGTGCGACAGGAGGGATTGTGATTGTAACTGCTGATGACCCAAGTATGCATTCATCTCAGAACGAACAGGATAACCGCCATTACGCCCGTGCTGCAAAAATCCCGGTTTTAGAACCCTCTGATTCTGAGGAAACAAGAAGGTTTACAAAAATGGCCCTACAGATGTCCGAGGAATTTGATACACCTGTACTCCTCCGGCTTACCACACGAATTTCCCACACAAGAACTGTGGTAAATACGGAGGAGAGGAAGGAAATTTCTATAAAAAAGTATGAAAAAGATTTCAAAAAGCGTGTAATACTCCCCATGAATGCACGAACACTTCACTATAAAGTTGAAGAAAGAACTGAGAAGTTGAGGGAGTTTGCCAATAACTTTAAAGAGAACAAAATTGAAATGAAAAGTAAGGATATCGGGATAATTACCGATTCCATCTCCTACCAATATGTAAAAGAAGTATTCCCTCTTGCTTCTGTCCTGAAACTTGCAATGCCATGGCCCTTCCCCTATAAACTTGCATTAGAATTTGCCTCCAGTGTTTCTCGCCTCCTGTGTATTGAAGAAAACGACCCATTTATAGAGGGACATATAAGGCAATTAGGTATTGAGGTTGAGGGGAAGGATAGGGTTCCGATGGTTCTGGAGCTTAATCCAGATCGAGTGGCTAGAAGCTTTAGAGTGGATTATGGAGATCCAGTTGAAGTAAGGGTAGATGATCTTCCCCCACGTCCTCCTTCACTATGCCCGGGCTGTCCCCATACGGGGTTTTTCTATATTGCAAATAAACTTAAACTCATTGTTACAGGGGACATTGGCTGTTATACACTCGGAGCATTGCCTCCATTGAATGCAATAGATACCTGTGTTGAGATGGGAGCGTCAATACCCAATGCCCATGGTATGCAGCTGGCCCTAAGGGTAGAAGGAAATGAGGATATGAAGAAGGTGGTTGGAGTGATAGGTGATTCCACCTTTTTCCATTCTGGGATTACTGGCCTTATCAACACATATTACAACGGAGGAATTGGAACAGTTGTAATACTGGACAATAGAACAACTGCAATGACAGGTCATCAAGGACATCCAGGCATCGGTAGAACATTAATGGGAACCCCGGGGAGGAAAGTTGATATACCTAAATTTATCAAAGGTATAGGTATTGAACATGTGTATACAGTAGAGCCCTATGATATTAAAAAAATCGAAGAGGTTCTCCAAAGAGAAGTTGCAAGGGATGATATTTCTGTTGTAATAGTGAAGGGGCCTTGTGCTCTGATAAGTGAATTTGAGAGAAAGGCATATTTTTATGTGGATGAAGATAAGTGTACTGGCTGTAAACTCTGTCTAGGAGTAGGTTGTCCTGCAATATCAATGGAGGGTGATTATTCTAGAATAGATAAATATCTATGCACTGGCTGTTCCCTCTGTGTGAGAGTGTGTCCCTTTGACGCAATAGTTCAAAAGGAGGGCAAATGAATACTGTATCCATAGTAGTGTGTGGAGTGGGGGGACAGGGGGTTCTTACTGCTTCTGATATCATATCGGTAATTGCGCTTAAGGGTGGGTATGATGTAAAGAAAAGTGAGATCCATGGTATGTCACAGAGAGGCGGCTCGGTAATATCAGAGGTTCGCTTTGGGGATAAAGTGTATTCACCTTTAGTTACAGATGGGATGGCCGATTATATCCTTTCATTTGAGAAACTCGAGGCACTCCGAAATCTCACACGTTTGAAAAAAGGTGGTGCCGTTATCTCAAACGACTATGAGATAAAGCCCGCTTCCGTTCTTATGGGGAAGTTCGATTATCCTCTCGATATAATAGAGAGGATTAAATCCGCTGGAGTGGAGCTCACACTTGTAGACGGAGTAAGACTTGCACTCGAAGCAGGGAATATAAGGACTGTAAACACGGTTCTGCTCGGTGCACTGGCAAGGAAATTATCTTTTGAGAAAGAACTCTGGATAAAGTCTACCCTGGAGAGGGTTCCAGAGAAAACACACGAAGTAAATAGAAAGGCCTTTGAGCTTGGATATAATCTTTAAAGGAGGTCAATAAGTCTGCTTGTATTCTTTATTGCTTTTGCAGTTAGTGTAAGTTTATCATATATAATATCAAAGATAGCATCTCGTATAGATTTACTTGATAAACCAAAGGGAATTAAGGATCACGCTCGTCCGATTCCTTATGGTGGTGGAATTGCAATTTTTGTGGCATCGCTTACAGTTCTATTCTTTGGTGGAAACATTAGAATTCTTCTCCTTGGGGTTGGGCTCTTCTTTATGGGTCTAATTGATGACATCCATCCATTTTCCAGATATATCAAGTTGATTCTACAGACTTTCATAGCACTTATTACTATATTAATTGGGGTAAGGATGGAAGTTGTCTTCTTCCCCAACTGGTTAAATATAGTCCTGTCGGTCATCTGGATTGTTGGAATAACCAATGGATTTAATATTATTGATGTTATGGATGGTATTGCCGGGGGTGTTGGCTTTTTTGCAGCCGCCACTTTCGTTTCCATTTCTGCTCTTGGGACAGGGTCCTATCCACTTTTAGCTGCATCTCTTGCTGGAGGATGTCTGGGGTTCCTACCATTTAATCTACCAAAAGCAAAACTTTTTATGGGAGATGCTGGAAGTTTATTTATAGGATACACTCTTTCAGCAGTCGCACTAAAGACAAGTTACACGACATCTAATCCGATTGCTCTCTTTGTTCCACTCTTGATACTCTTCTATCCTATTTTTGACACTGTTTATGTTATTCTTCTACGTGTATCAAAGGGTAAGAACCCACTAAAGGGCTCCCCGGACCACTTTGTTTTGAAACTTAAAGCCCTAAATCTTCCAGTGCCGTCCATTGTTGCTATAATATATCTTGCTACAATATCACTCTGTGAAGCTTCCTTTATTATTACAAGACTCACCTTAGCAGGTGCAATAATCTTTTATTCAATTGCTACACTAACATTCGTAATATTTGGTGTAATCTTCAGGGGCAAGACATGATCGTTATCCTTGGAGCAGGGGTTACCGGACTCTCTATTGCATATCATCTAAGAGAGAGGGGAGAGGACTTTATACTTATTGAAAAGGAAGAAGGGAAAGGGGGTTTGTGTCGTTCGATTAATAGCAAGGATTATATATTTGACTATGCAGGACATTTTTTGCATGCTCGCTCTCCATATGTAAGGCAACTGGTTAAGAAACTCCTTCCTGAAATCCTCAGTATTAAAAGAAAATCATTTATCTTTCTAAATGGTAGAATAATTCCATATCCAATTCAGTCCAATTTAAACTATCTTCCCGTTTTTGATAGATTAAAGTCAATTACCGGGTATCTTTTAAGGAAAAGAAAAGAACCCAAAAATCTTCACGATTGGATATTGGCAAACTTTGGGAAAGGAATGGCAAATTTGTTCTTTTTCCCCTACAACAGGAAACTCTGGAGATATCCTCTCACTCAGATTACTCCTGATTTTCTCTCTCCATTTGTTCCAGGGTTATCTCTTTTTCAGACGAAAGAAGAACTGGGATATAATGTAGAGTTCTTATATCCTCGGAAAGGGATTGGTGAATTCACCTCTGCTCTTGGTAATGGAATAGAAATTTTTCATGGGGAAATTAAGCAAATTCACGAAGGTTATGTTTCATTTGAAAAAGGGAGAATTGAATATGACCAACTCATAAGCACTATCCCTCTTCCTCTATTAGGGAAGATGCTCGATCTCGGAAGTAAGGTTAGCTTAAAGTTTGACTGTCTGAAATGGAATTCCGTATTCTGTCTGAATATAGGAATCCGAGGAAATCTATCATTCCCGGGTATGAAGAATTCTTCTGTATCTCGGGAAAGTCCAGAAGGGTTTCACTGGATATATTTCCCTGAAGAGAGATATCCCTTTTATCGTGTGGGTTCTTTTTCTAATGTGTCGCCTCTGATGGCGCCAAAAGGGCATTCTTCTCTATGGATAGAGATTTCTTACAGAGAGAGAAGACCAGGAAAGGAAATGATAGATAGGATAGTTACAATTCTCTCAATGCTCGGTTTCTTTAAGAAGGATTCAGTGAAACATATCCTTTCTCTCGATATCCAATATGCTTACCCCATCTATAATAAAGGAAGAAAGGAGTTTCTTTCTACGATAGAAGAGCGTTTGGATAACTATAATATTTCACTTGCAGGTAGATTTGGGAAATGGAAATACTCCTATATGGAAGAATCAATCCTTAATGGAAGAGAGATAGCTCGAGAAATATGCAGGCAATAATAGTTCAGTGTATGGCTAAGATGGAGCTTGGAGGGGCCCAGAAGAGGGTAATTGAACTTGTGCGCGAGACAGGTGAAGGAGGATATTTAATAACAGGGGAAGGTGGTAGGCTTTATGGAAAAGTTGCAGAAGAATTTGGTAAGAGACTTATAACCCTCCCGCACCTGAAGCGGGAAATACATCCTCTTTTTGATTTTATTTGTTTTTTCGAACTGCGGAGTGTTCTCATTAGACTATATCGAAAATATGGTAATATTATCCTGCATACTCATGGGTCAAAGGTGGGTGTTCTCGGTCGAATAGTGGCTGGTAGTCTTCCTTTTTGTTATTCTATTCATACTGTTCATGGTTTTGCCATAAATCCTTATATTAATCCCATTAAGAGATTTATCTATTTAAATGCAGAGCGGATTGCCTCCCTATTTGGTAACGCTGTAATAACCCAGGCAGCCGTTCATATTGATAGAGCTAAAAGGTGGGGTATTGGGAAGGGAAATCAGTTTTATCATATACCCAATTCAATCAAGTGCCAGGATTTTAGTGTAGCTATAAGAGATGATAAGCATGGTATAGTAGTCGGTACTATAGGCAATTTAAAGCCACAGAAGAACCCTCTTGTCTGGGCGGAAGTTGCAAAAGAGGTTACTGCGAGGTTTCTGGATGTCACTTTTTTATATATTGGTAATGGGCCTTTAAGGGGTAGGGTGTGTGAGATGGTTTCCGGTAATGAAAGGATAGAACTTTTGGGCTGGAAGGACGATATTCAAGGGGTTCTTTCGAATATGGATATCTTTTTCCTCCCTTCGAGATGGGAAGGCCTACCTCGTACAGTTTTGGAGGCAATGGCTTCAGGACTCCCGGTAGTTGCATCAAGGGTGGATGGAACCCCGGAAGCAGTGGTAGAAGGTGTTACGGGTTACCTTGTTTCTTCTGATGATGTAGAGGATTATGTGGAAAAAATAAGTGAATTGATAGAGGACAGAGAGAATAGAAAGATGATGGGGGAGAGAGGAAGGGAGAGAGTCCGAGAATATTTTTCTTATGATAAAATAATAAAAAGAACACTCACCCTTTACACTAAATTGAGCGAATCAATCGCTAATAATTAGCAGGCATTACCCCTTTTTGCTTTGTCTATCAACGAATCAATACTATTTTCTGTGTAGCCTTAAACTCACCTGCTTTCATCCTGAGGAAGTACACTCCAGAAGGTAAGGATTTGCCGTTTTTATCACTTCCCCTCCAGGGGATACTATAGAAACCTGCTTTCTGTACCCCTTTCGCAAGTGTAATCACTGGTCTTCCCGTAACGTCAAATACCTTAAGCTCAACATTCGCTTTCCTCGCAAGTTGATAACTAATTTCTGTGCTTGTTGCGAATGGGTTGGGTTGATTCCTGTTTAGAGCAAACACCAGTGGTCTATCGGTGGGCGAGACGAATGTAACATTACTTTTTGTGTTACCCATTGCCCACATATAAAGTGCAGGATTGCTGGAAGCTTTTGTAGTACCTTTCCAGAAGAGCGCTTTTATTCGTAGTGTGTCGTAGGTATTAGGGGTAAGATTAGAGAGGTCAACGGTGCAGAAATTGGTGTCCAAATCAAAGAAACCAGTTGAATTACTATCACCGCCTTGTACCCCTATAACATTATTCGGTACAAGACTCCAGGGGCCATTATGTTTATATTCAATCTGCATTCCTATGGAATCACTTGCCCTGGATTTTGTCCACTTTACACCATCCCAGCTATTTCTGTTGTAATCTTCGGTTTTTAAATCCTGATAGACAATCGGTGGAGAGAGAAGGTAACCTCCGCCTGGAGGATTAGTATATACAGATTTAACAGTAATATCATCCACCCACCAATCTGTTCCATTTATCTCTTTGTATCGAAAAGCAATGTAAACAGAAGAATTGCCAATATAGGAAGAGAGATTAACAGTGGATTTTTCCCATGTATCCTCAGCAGTTGCATTTATCTGCTGAACTTCTGAAAAAGTGTTTGTGTTCGTCTGTGAGGTGGTTGATACCCAGATACCATGGTACCTATAATCTGATGCATAGTTATCCTGACCCCATAATGAAAGGGTACAGGAAGCAACACTGGAGAGATTAAAGGGATCAGTTACCAACCATACATCAACTGTATCTTTGCTGTCAAATGATATTTTTGCAGAGTATGAACCCGAATAAACCCTATCTGATGCCCGACTCCATTCGTTGGATGACTCTCCCCGGTTCAGGGTATCCCAACCAGCCGGCAGGAATGAGCCCTCAAATCCTTCATCTATAGTTGTTTCATACTCAGAAATTAAGACTGAATCATCCACAACTTTGACGCTATCCTTTTCACACTGCTTGAACTGCGGACCTGCAACCTGATACCAGTAGGGGTAATCAGTCCCGATTTCCATATCCATTGTAAAGGAACGGGTTTCGCTCCAGCCGCTCCACTCATTTGTGCCGCTGGGGTCCCTTGCTTTTGCCTTCCAGTAATAGAGAGTTTCAGCCTCGGTGATGTAACCCAATCGAACCGCTGTTGTGACTATATCTCCTGACGAATGAGAACCTGTTGTCCATGAGAGAAGGCTACCAAATTGGGGGTCAGTATCCCACACTAATTGATATTGAATATCATCCCCCTGTGGATCCGTTGAAGCAACGGATAATGTGCACAGATAAAAAGTAACACCTTGATACCATGCATTATATATTGCATTATCAAATATTCGGACAAGCATTGGTATGTTTGGCGAGGAATTAAAACTGGTTATTAGAACATCATCAATCCACCAGTTGGTTCCATTGTTCTCATTATAACGGAAAGCAATATAGAGGGTGTCCTCTCCACAATAACTGGATAGGTCAACATATGTATTTGACCAGGTACTTACAGGGCCAACTTCTTGTACCTCTACAAATGTAGAGGTATCTGTCTGGCTTGAGGTTGAAACCAGGATTCCCCAGTAATTATAGGAACTTGTCCAATCCCCACGTTGATAAAAGGAAAGGGTGCAGGAAGAAACAGAAGAAAGGTCAATCCTTTTCGATACCAACCATACATCTACATTTGTCCCATACTGAACCTCAGCAGAATAATTCCCTGAATATTGTCCTCCACCCCCCGTTTGAATCCAATCACTGTTACCACTTAGATGTAATGTATCCCATCCTGTTGGAGGGAATGCCCCTTCGAATCCCTCGGTGAAAAGTGTATCCTTGATTGTGCCTCTTCCAGTTCCTTCCTTTACAATCGATTTTGCTACACTTGATTCCATAGAGAAATTGAGGTTTTCTTTGGGATTCATTGCTTTTATAATTTCCGTTTTCTGAACTGGAGATGAAATCTTTTTGAGTGGCTGTCCTTCCTCCCCGCCTTCTGCAAAAAGACAGATTGAAGTAAAAAGTAGCCCTGATAAAATTTTTCTAAATATTACAATCAAAACCTCCTTTTTATATTTTTTCTAAAAAATTTATTGTATTGTGTCTAATATTAATTAGTATTATAAGAGTAAATTTTGTTTTTGTCAAGGCTATTTATTATAAGTTTCGGGAAAGTTCATGCACATGGTGGTACAGTCAGGAGGGTTAGGAAATTGAATATAATGTCAAAGGAAAGCACTAAAAGATTAAAAGTTATGATTAAAGGGTTGAAAAATAAAAGAGGGGCCTATATT
>Ga0307434_1000118_pt1 | contig 70097 bp, 55 predicted proteins | sample SalMarWE160220MG_FD_202156 | JGI IMG/M metagenome (GOLD analysis project Ga0307434, IMG submission 202156) | Salt marsh sediment microbial communities from the Plum Island Ecosystem LTER, Massachusetts, United States - WE1603-220 | ecosystem: Environmental > Aquatic > Marine > Intertidal zone >... | reverse complement strand
ATCCGGCTTATCAGCCGGAAGTAAAAGTGGATCAAAATACAACGATTTAGCTCTTTCAGAACGAAGTAAAAGTAAGGGTGATCCAATGGGATCAGTAACTAAAATCATTAACTTAACTATATGAGGATATAAATATGAAAACTTCATTCTATTGCTGTAAATCCGCTATTATTCTTACCTTTTTCCTTTCTTTTTCTGTTGCAGACGCATTGACGATAAATAGTGTTTCGGATGTTAGTGTTGATAATTACCAAAGTTACCCAGGCTCTTCAGTTGATGTTGACTTTACATTAGATTATACTGCCAGAGGAATAGGGGAGACGACATTTATAAATGTAGAAGCCTATGCATCATCAGATTCTACAATCACAGAAGGTGATTATTATCTTGGAAGCACATCCATCTTCGGACGTTATTTCGGAAATGGTACGTTAACGGACTCTTTAACAGGTTCCTTTCCTCATGGTATTACTTCGGGTGATTATTACGTTGGTATAATCTGCCAGGGCCGTTCCGGCTACGACACTAATCCAGTCCATATAGATGCTGAACTTGTTCCAGACTTGAAATTAACGTTTATAGAAATACAGAATTCTGATCCTATTGTACCTGGTGGATTTGTCTCAGTTGATTATATTGTGGAAAACATTGGTAGTTATAAGCCAGGACAATTTGATGTCTATCTCTATGCGTCAGAAGACACTACAATTACACGTGATGATTATGAATTTAGTCATCATCTCGTTGATTCTTTAGATCCTGGAGAACACACTCGTATCTCCAGGGCGTGTTATTTACCTGAAGATATCCCTTTGGGAGATTACTATGTCGGAGGGGTAGTTGACTGTTCAGATGATGGTAACATTGAGAACAATTCCTATTGTGGGAATTCTTTCTCTGTTATCTTATATGTTGATATTAGTGTACAAAATGTCAGTGTTAATCTTAAGGATACTATACCGGGTGGTTCTATTAATGTCACAGTAACCGTCGAAAATATCGAGCAATTGAGTTCAGATGACTATACCATTGGTTATTATGCATCAACCGATACAACTACTTATTTCTTGGGTTCTTTAGAACGATCCGGTCTTTCGTCTGGTGAAACGGATACATTTGACTATTTGTGTCAACTTCCTCAGGATATTCCACCATGTCAATATAGTATTGTAGTGAAATTAACTTGTGATAATGATTCGAATGAGCAAAATAACGAAGGGTGGGGTTCCGTTATTACGGTGGTTCCAAATTCAAATTTGGAGGTCGAATCTGTGGAGGCCGCTAATAGTACCTACATACTGGGTGACCAAATTACAGTTTATGCTCTTATTAAGAATATCGGCGACGTAGCTTCGCAGGCCTATACCGTTGACTACTATGCATCGACAGATACTATTATTACAATGGATGATCACCATTTAGGTTATGTAGAGCGTGATGGTTTGGCACCTGGTGAACAACATAGTTGCGAGACAACGTATCAGATTCCTTTCAATTTAATTCCGGATAATTATTATATCGGGATGATAGTAACTTGCCCTGAAGAATATGACCCGTCGAATAATACGGGATGCTCCGAAGAAACAATCGAACTGGTCCATCCGGCCGGTTACGGTCTTGTTTTCCAGTCCATTGAAGTTACACCGGGCGAATATTTGCCTGGTGAAGAACTTGTTATTTACAACCTTATCAAGAACGTCAGCGATTTGAGTACGGAAGGTTATGCTGTCGATTATTATGCATCGATAGATACTGTTATTACCACGGATGATCACCATTTAGGTTATGTCGAGCGTGAAGGTTTAGCACCGGGCCAGCAACACAGTTACGAGACAACATGTTTGATACCTGATAATCTAATTATGGGCAATTACTATATCGGAGCGGTTATCACGTGTCCAATAGGATCTGGAATGGCGATAAATGCTAGATGTTCCGAAGAAAAATTCGAGCTGGTCCTTTCGGGTGGTAACGTCTCCGGCCAAATGCTTTATACAACCAGAGATTATGGTCAGGTACATCCGATACGATACGCTCTTGTAGAAGTTTATGATGCCGATGATAATGAAGACCCTAATGACGATCGTGTGATTGGTAGGACGCATACGGATAAGGATGGTAATTATAACGTTGTCGTATTGAATTACGAGATGAGCAGTCAGAATATATATGTTAAGGTTTTTACCGAAAGCCCAATCGGCGCTTATCCTGAAATTGAGGGAAAGGTGTGCAGTGTAAGAGACGATGTGTTCGATGAAATCTATTATATGGAAAGCGACCTCTATCCGCACCCCGGGGATGAGTCTGTAGTAGTCAATATGACCGCCGATAAATACGGCGGAGAATTTATGGTTTATGATTCTTTAATCGAAAGCTTTGAAAATGCAAGAACATTCTTCGACATTAATCTGCCCGAAGTAACGACGTTCTGGCCATGCGAGGAAGAGACATCGTATTTCGATCCATGCAACCTTGGCGTGTACATCGAACAGGGAGACAGGGGCGACCGGGACGTTATTATGCATGAATATGGTCACTTCATCGCGGAGGTGTATTTTTTTGCACAGGGTTCCGTCGGCGATAATCCCATACACTATTGGAACGCCGACCTGCGACATCATCCGATTCAACGAAAAGATCAGGAGGCGAGAAATCTTGCCTTCCGTGAGTCCTGGGCTACGCTGTTCAGCATTGCTACGCAGTACGGCGATACCGATTATCCGTATTCCGGCGACACCAGGTATCAGGACTGGGATGAGGAAAATGATAAAAAATTTGAAATCGATCTCGAAGAAGACACTTATGACCATTTCAAGCCAGGCGAGTTTTTCGAGAATATGAACTGCTGTGCATTATGGGATATTTTCGATGATAAAGATGATCGTTTCGATAATGAAGATACACTAAGCGATACATCCCTTTCTAAAATTTGGACAATAGTACGAAATTCTCAACCTGATGACATCGAGGGTTTCTGGAATGGCTGGTTTCTAAGTTTTGAGTACACGAGCGAAATAACGCGCATCTTCCAGGACCACGAGATGTCGTTCGTTAAGCCGAATATCTCTGTCTTCCCTTCTGGCCAGAACAATCCCCCTATAGCCGATGCAGGACGGGACCGGACATATTACCAGACCTGCGCCGAAGGGGGTTATGTACGTTTAAATGGTCATGGATCTGTCGATCCGGATGGAGATAAACTGACATACGAATGGCGTCTGAACGACATCAGAATCGCGACGGGGGTCAACACCTGGCTTTATATGTTACCAGGAACCGTAACAATTACTTTAGCTGTTACTGATGGCCAGGAGTATGACTATGATTCTGTGGAAATAACGGTAATACCCACCGATCCCAGTACATGGGAATAGTAAAAGTTTGCTTAATCTTGCCACAAAGCCGGTTATGGGGATTACGTGGTGCTTTGATTGCTTATTGCCCTGAGGCCGGGCTTGCCAAAAGGGGCAGGCTCTTCGCAGGAATGACTGTGTAGCTCAAAAACTAATTCCAATTGGAATAAAACAAAAGCCAACTGCCAGTTCGTTGTTATTACCTATCAGGTCGGGGAGAGTTCTTTCTTCAAATCCTTTTCGAGACCGGTCAGAATTTCCGCAAGACACTTATCGAGGGCTTCGACGAAGTCGTCAGGTGTGTCAGATTGCAGTGGACAAGAAGCCTGGTATCTTGCTCCGAGGATCACCGATTCATCGGTATTATTGTTGGCGATGAGAAATGCACGCAACTTCATAACGGCACGCAGTGAAGATTTGTCGCGAACGTCTGCATAAAGGGCAGTGATATTGGCCTCAAGTGTATGCGTGGATTCGAGTCGGCTGCCGGGCACGAGGACTCTTTCACAGATTCCCGAGCGGCACAGCCAATGCCGGGTCGTTTCACTTATCATGACGGCCGGTGAGATTAGAAACTGATTATAGAAGTCGTACTCATATTCATGTTCACCCCTGCGATAGACGAAGCCTTTGTTGGCAAAAGCCGAGTCGATAGTAAAGCGGCGCACAGTGAGGGTGGCATGATTTTCAGCTTGTCCGGGCTCCGGCTGCCGGGCTGCATCAAGGATATATGTCCGTTTGCTATAAGACGTCCGGCTACAGCCTGTGAACATTATTGAGAACACAATAAAAGTCGAGTAAACGTACAATTTGGGCCATCTAAGCTTCATTTCAACGCCTCCGATTTGGATGGTGGTTGGCTGAGCAACAACTCCGAGGGATGTTCCTTCAGGCTGCCTGTCAGGTCTTTGATGTTATCCGATATTTCCCTGAAGTTGGCCAGTATGATTTCCAGTTGAGGTCTTTCATTTGCGATGAGCCTGTCTATACGAGACAACGCGGCATTAATTCGGGCGATCATTTCGGGAATATTGCTCTGTGTTGGAGTCGGGCTGGCGAGCAGCTTTTGCAGGTTCTCATTTGTCTGACGGACCTCGGCGATGAAATTCTGAAGCTGTTGGCTAAGCTCGGGCACGTTGGCGTCAACGACGGTTCGGTCCATGGAATCGAGCACCTGGTTAGCGGACGCGCTAAGCGTTTCAGTGTCAAGAGCGCGGACTTTGAGACGGGTTTCGCTCAAGAGGCCTATAGCTTGCTGACTCAATTCCCCCATATTGGCGTCGTTGATAGCCTTATCGAGAGAGTCCAGAACTTTCTGTACGTCTATTTTCTGGAGCTTATTAAGAGAGTCTCTCAAGGTGGTCAGATCGCTGGGTACGGAAGGAATGTAAATATGCTCGGGCTGCCAATCTATCTCGAACGCAGGGAATTCCTCAGGATTGAAGTAGTCGGCCTGGATGTAGGATTGACCGGTAAGTAAGTTTGAGGTGATTTGAAACCGAAGGCCACGAGCGACCATCTGCAACAGCAGAGCATTAGCCTGTTCCAGATTGAGGCCTTGCCAACTGTCCCGAGGTGCAGAACCCACGACTACGACGCATAGGCCGTATTTGGTGGTCTTTTCGATAGTTTGTACCATGTCTCCGTAGATCTTGCTGACGAAAGCGATCTTCTCGACCTTGCCGATATTAACGCCTCTCAACTCAATGGGTGAACCAACATTCAGTCCGCTGATGGCTTCAGTGAAATAGGTTTCGAAATATATCCTATCCTGACCGAAGAGCCCCGCGCCGAAAACCACGGCTGCGCCGAAAATCAGGGCCGTCGCGAGAATAACAAATACTCCTATCTTGAAGTAGTTTGGTTTCATGCTCATTTAATCAACCCATCCAATTATATTTTTGGCCAGTAGCAAGGTCATACGCCTCGCCCAGGTCCTATGCTAAAACATTTTTACGCCTGACGATTAAAAAACTGCCGGACCCACGGATTTTCGCTGTGATCGCGCAGTTCGGCCGGTTTTCCGGTTGCAATGATTGTCTTAGTATTCTTATCGAGCATGACGACTCTATCGGCAACGGTGAAAATGCTCGACAGTTCATGCGTTACTATCACGAAGGTAATTCTTAAGCTGTGCGAGAGCTCCAGAATCAGCTTATCGAGTTGTGCCGAGGTGATCGGGTCGAGGCCGGCCGACGGCTCGTCAAGAAACAACACCTTCGGGTCCAGGCTGAGAGCCCTTGCGATAGCGGCCCTTTTTCTCATTCCGCCGCTAAGCTCGGCGGGCATTTTATAAGCCGAACCCTCAAGACCGACGCTTTTGAGCTTCATCCGGGCGATCATCTCCATCGCATCCTTAGGCAGGTCGGTGAATTCTTCGAGGGCCAGGCAGAGGTTCTCCATCAGATTCATGGATCCGAAAAGCGCGCCGTTCTGGTAGGCGACGCCAATCTTTCTGAGGACGCCGAGCCGGTCGGAGCCCTGGGCGGTGACGATATCGGTGCCGTCGATGAGCACACTGCCGCCCAGCGGTTGCATCAGGCCGATCATGTGTTTGAGCAGGGTGCTCTTGCCGCATCCGGAACCGCCAAGGATGGTGAAGATTTCACTGGTCAGTATCTCGAAATCAACGTTCCTCAATACGATGTTGTCGCCGTAGCCGATCGTGAGGTCTTTGACTCGAATTACAGGTTTAGTTTCCGTGCTCATTTTTTAGTCAGATATTCAGGAAGTAATAAAGGACGGCAAAAATGCCGTCGGCCACCACGATTGCAACAATACCACTGACGACAGCGCGGGTGGCCGAATCCCCGACGGCGCTGGGTCCGGTGCCGGTCCGGATACCTTGCAGGCACCCGATACCGGCTATCAATGCTCCAAAAACGAAGGTCTTGGCCAGACCTCCGCATAGATCGGTCATGGTGGCCGCCTGCTGGATCCGATGCAGATAGGTTATCGGTGGAGAGCCAAAAAACGACATCACCACGCCACAACCGATCAGACCGAAAAGGTTGTTGAACATGGTCAGCAGCGGGATCACGCAGATGGCGGCGATGAGCCTTGGTACCACGAGGAACCGGACGGGGTCCAGGCCCATGGTGGTCAGGGCATCGATTTCTTCGTTGATCTTCATAGTTCCGATCTCGGCGGCAAAGGCCGAGCCGCTGCGACTGGCCAGAACGAACGCCGTAATCAGGGGGCCGAGTTCACGAAACAGGGCTAAGCAGACAAGATCCGTAACGAAGACTTGTGCACCGAACTTCTGCATGGAGACAGCGGATTGAAATGCCAGAATCAGCCCAATCAGAAAGCCCAGCAGGGCGGTGATACCAACAGCATTCGCACCGGCCTTTTCGGCGATAAGAAAGGTATCTCGCCAGCGGAGAGTGCGGGGGTGAATCAAGGTAGACAGCAGCTTGACGAAGGCCTCGCCGGTAAAGCTGATCTGGGCTTTGACATCCTGGAGCAAACGAGCGGTTTTTTCGCCAAGAATCTCGATCCGTTGAGCAAGCGATGCGCGTTTTGGCGGCAACTCGGTTGTCTGTCCCGGATCGAAGAGTTTCATGAGTGGCTGAAAGTCAGGGTTCAGGCCGGTTATTTGGATTCGGCGGTTGTTCTGCTTCTGCGTTTGCGTGAGTTCTAACAAAAGACCAATTCCGGCGCCGTCGCAGTACTCGATTTGGGACGCGTCGACGAGGAGTTCCCGGGGCTTTGTCCCGGCGATAGTCTTGAGGATCTTTCGCCAGAGGGAGCCAGTGGTTTCGACATCCAGACGGCCTTTTATGACAAGGCACAGCCGGTCATGGTCGAGTTCTTTCCAATCCACGGTGGCCGTGTTACTATTGTCCATAATCTCTGCCAGTTGAGATTTACTATTTAAAACGCTTAGAAATACTCCTGAACATACCGAGCCCTATGAAAAACTTAGGAAGCACATATTTTTCCTGCCTTATATTATATCATATTATCATAAAAACTACTAATAGTCACTTTTTTTCTGCTTTATATTATATTAGCAAATAAGACATACGAAATTGTCGCCACATAATTTTGTTTGTCGTGTTGGGAATTGCCCCGGATTTACCAATTAGTAGATGAAAAATGAACCGGATTTTTATAATATAAAGCTCATGAAGACCATTCAAGCCAGCAAGACGACAGATTCTAATGAATTTAGGGGCTTGTTAGGTCGTGTATGAGCAAAATTCCAGTATATATATTTGCGTTTTTAATCGCCATATAAGGAGAACGGTTATGTATATTAGAAAACTGACGGTTGTTATTTCGATTCTGACGGCAGGCTTTTGCGGGTGCGCAACGACGCCGAAGGCCCCGGCCGGGCGGTCCCAAGGCGAGATGGCGCTCGCGTTTAGCGCCTCTTTGATCCTTCCGAAAGAGATTCTTCGGGGGCCCAACTACCAGATTGCCGAACGTGTTCCGGTGGAGGAATACCAATATGCGTTCACGGTTAATTCGGACTTCGGCACGATCACCGCGCGGGGGCGGGATATGCTTTACCTGCGTCTGCGCGAATTGAAATCGATTAAAGCCGCCCAGGAGTTAAGCAAGGATCCGCTTCTTGTCGATGGCATCCTCACTCCGCTGAAAGACACGGAGAAAGGATTGAAGCTCATCATCACCGAGCCATTCGAAATACTCGAGCGTGCCCCCAAAGGTTTTGACCTTATGGTTAATCAGTATATCGATCCGGCAGACCGGCGGGCGGGCTCTCCCGATCGCCGGAAGCTGGCCACCGAACTCGATTGTGATCCTGAGACGGCCAATCCCGTGCTGAAGAAGCTACTCGACGAAATGACGCTCGAACTGTTTGGTGGAGGTCTTCTTACGCAAGCCGCTATGTCTTTCGTCCCCGGCCTGAGCGTGCCTGCCACGACAGTACAGATGAAAGAAATGATCGCCAAAAGCCCGCCAAGCACGATCAATGACGAGCTTGATTGTGAGCTTGAGGCCGCCGGTGTCGAAAAATCTATCCGATCTCGATTCCACTACTCGACCGCGTTCACAACTATGCAGCGTCTACAACTCATAGACCAATTCAGGGCCCTGGACGGCGTCCAAAATCGGGCAGCTCTCATCGAGAGTGCAGCGCAGGCATACAGCGAAGTCGGTGCTCTCTGCTGCATCCGTGAGGGCATGATGCTGGTTGACATTCGGGAAAGAAAACCAATCCGGCAACTGAAGTTTATCGGATTGCCGTTAGCAGTGCTCGACGATGGAACATATGTCCTGGTTTGCCCGTACGATTACGTCACCGACACCCGGGAAGTGGTTGACAGCGTGGGTGAATATCGGGTGTCCAATCCGAACGTCACTACGGTGCTTGTAACCGCCGGCCGAGTATCACCGGCCGCGCGTAAAACGATTGAGTCGGCCGATATCAGCATCGTAGAGGAAGGAACACCTGACTGGTGATCGAGAGGGACATGAGATTGGGCTTTGAGGATTTTCCGGCCTAAAAACAAGCCTGGAGTGTACGCCATTTCGCATTGCGTGTTGCGTATGTCGTGGCGAAATCGTAGCGAATTAGCGATTAGCAGCGACTCCCGAGATTGAGGATTGCAAAAGTCGATTGCAGTCGTTATAATACGGGCCATTTACAATGGATAATATGAATAAGAATAAGGCTTTTCGCGAATGATAAAAACGCAAGAGATAAATATCAAAACAAAAGGCAATAACGAGGTTGTTAATATTACCGATCAGGTCGGCGGGGCGGTGGCGCGGTCGGATATTCGCGATGGGGCCGTGACGGTTTTCAATATCGGCTCGACGGCTGGAATTACGACGACCGAATACGAGCCGGGACTGGCGAACTACGATTTGAAGGCGGCGTTCGAGAAAATCGCCCCGGCCAGCGGCAGGTACGAGCACGAAGAAACGTGGCATGATGATAACGGCCATGCCCATGTGCGGGCCTCGCTGCTGGGGCCTTCGCTGAGCGTGCCCATTGTGGCCGGCCGGCTAACGCTCGGGACCTGGCAGCAAATTATCCTCGTCGATTTCGACACCCGGCCCAGAACCAGAACCATCATCTGTCAAATCATCGGAGACTGATACAATCGAATTTCACGCCATACTTTTCGACCTCGACGGTACGTTACTGAACACATTAGCTGATATCGCCTTTGCCGCGAATGCAGGGCTGAAGCAGTTGGGTTTTCCGACGCATCCTATTGAAAGTTACCGGCGTTTTGTCGGCGACGGTGCTGGCTGCCTGGCTAAGCGTGTTCTGCCCGAGGACTACCAGGATGACGAAACAGTTGATCGATGCAGGGAAGTTATCAGGGCCGAATATGCAAAATGCTGGGCGGTCAATACAAAGCCATATCCCGGCGTTCCGGAATTGCTGGCCGAGCTGCAGGCACGCGGTGTTCCGATGGCCGTACTGTCGAACAAGCCTCATGATGCGACCCGTACCGCGGTCGAGGGATATTTCCCGGACTGTCATTTCCAGGTCGTTCGCGGTGCTTTACCGTCGGTTCCCATCAAGCCCGACCCCGCCGGGGCGCTTCAGATCGCCGAGGAGCTTGATATTCTGCCCGGGTGGTTTGTCTATCTCGGCGATACGGACACCGATATGCGCACGGCCGTCGCTGCCGGCATGTTTCCGGCAGGGGCTCTCTGGGGTTTTCGAACCGCTGAGGAACTGACCGCAAACGGAGCAAAAGTACTCGTGAAAACTCCACAGCAAATCGTGTATTTGTTCGACTCGGAAAAATAAACTTTCGCTGATCGACGGTTAAGCATATCTTATAATACGATTAGAACTGGGATTTCATGGAAAGGTTTTGTGATGATTCGACGAGAAATTTGGTTGTTGATTTTACTTTGCGGTTGTGTTTTATCGCTCGCACAGGATAAGCCGGCGGCGGATCCTGCCGGGCGGTGGGAAGAGACGATCCGGCAATTCGAGCAGTGGGACAGGAAGAATACATTCCCTTCGGATGCCGTGTTGTTTGTGGGTAGTTCGAGCATCCGGTTATGGCCGACCCGCGAGTGTTTCGGGGAATTCGCCGTGCTTAACCGCGGGTTCGGCGGCTCGCAAATCTCGGAAGTCAATTATTTTGCCGGGCGGATTGTGCTGTGTTACGAGCCGAAGGTGATTGTATTTTACGCCGGTGATAACGACGTGGCGGCCGGCAAAAATGCCAGGCGTGTGTTTGACGACTATAAGAAATTCGTAAAGCTGGTCCACGCCGGGCTGCCGGGAACCCGGATTATTTTTGTGGGTATCAAACCGAGCCGGAGCAGATGGTCTCTCTGGCCGGTGATGAATGAAGCGAACATGATGATTAAGGATTTCTCAGGGAAGAATGACCGGCTGTTCTACTTCGATTCGGCAACGCCGCTGTTAAGCAGCGACGGCAAGCCAAACATCGAATTCTTTCTGAAAGACCAACTGCATCTGAACGATAAGGGATATGAAGTGTGGACCAAAAAACTACGGCCGATTATCGAAATAGCGTTTAAGGCAACTAAAAAGAAGCGGTAAACTTACGCTGCGGGCGGCAGCTTAAAGCGAAGTTTTGGATGATTTGGCCGAATCAGTAACCTGCATCGAGAATCGATCTGAAAAAAGGCACGAAATTCGGCTTGACATTATTGTTTTGAAGGCATAATATTGGGCAGCTTTCTCCACTGCATATTCAGCCTTTTTGAGGTGCATGGCTATATGAACATGATTTGTCGAAAAACAGTTCTTGTAATAGCAGCGTTGCTCACCATCTATTGTGTAGGCGGCTGCGGTGGGCAGAGCCATGCCGGCAGGGAGGGGCAGGATTTTGCATCCACGGAAGGTTTGGGCGCCACAATCGGCTCATTAGCCAAGGTCTCGGCCCCTGAACCGGTTCCCGTTGAAGGGTTAGGCCTGGTAGTGGGGCTTGAAAGGGCCGGTTCTGCAGAATGCCCGCCACAGGTAAGGGACTATCTTAGACAATATATTCTAAGGCATTTGCCTGCGAACAGCGGGCTGGATGTCGATAAATTCATCGACAGTCCCGATACTGCAGTAGTCTCGGTTGAGGGGGTGATACCGGCAGTTGCTTCGAAAAACCAGTACTTCGACGTTAGAGTAACAGCATTACCGAGCACACAGACAACTTCTCTTGATGGCGGTCGGCTTTTTACGGCCGAACTGAAAATGTTGGGAAGCTTCGGTGTAAATACAAGAATTTTGGCTGATGCGGAGGGGCCGGTCTATATAGACAAGATTGACGATTCGGCAATCAATAAAAGGACGGGGCATATCATGGCCGGAGGAAAGGTTCTTGACGAGTACAAGATTATTCTCTCGCTCCACAAGCCTGATTTTGAAATGGCAAACCGGATTCGCAACCGCATAAACGGGCGTTTTAGCGATGCTGCAGCAAAGGCGGTATTATCCGACAGGATCGAATTTATCGTGCCGCCTAAATATAAAGAGCAGAGACAAAGATTCATTTCAATAGTCGCGGCAATGTTTCTTACACAGGAACCGGCAATTAACAGCAAAAGAATAAGGGCTTATGTAAAAAGACTTTCCGGTTCCGGGGACAAATATTCGAGCGAGGTTGCTCTTGAGGCCATCGGCAATGAATGCCTGGACGAGCTCGGTGTTTTGTTGGATTCACCCGACGAGAAGATTCGACTGCACGCGGCCAGATGTATGCTCAACCTCGGCAGTGACACCGGCCTGGTGGCTCTCAGGCGGATCGCACAGGAAAAAGATTCAGCTAACAGAGTAGAGGCCCTGGAGTCGATTACCATCGGAGCAAAGCGGAACGATGCGGTCTCGATCTCGCGGAAACTGCTGCGCGATGATGATTTTCGGATCAGGTTAGCTGCGTACGAGCAATTGCGAAAATTAGACGATGTTGCCATAACGCAGGAGTTCATTGGGCGTAATTTTTATCTGGAGCGGATCGCACAAACCGAACTCAAGGCAGTGTTTGTCTCTCGCAGCGGGCAGCCGTGTTTTGTGTTGTTCGGTGCGCCAATCTATTGCAACGGCAATATTTTCGTGCAGTCAGGCAGCGGTGACGTCGTCATCAACGCCCCATCCGGTCAGAAATACGTAAACATCATCCGCAAGCATCCGAAACGCCCCGGTGTCATATCACAATTGAAAAGCTCCTTCGAACTCGGTGATATTATCAGAACACTCTGTGACGAGCCCATTGAAGAGGGCGAGAAGGGACGCGGCGGCCTGGGCGTCTCCTATGCGGATGCGGCAGTCCTTTTGAAACAGATGTGTGACAAGGGTGTTGTGAGAGCGGAATTTCATGCCGGGACCATGCCAAAAATCGACCTAAATATCAAGAAATGACAAACCTTCGGCCGATAACAATATTGCGTAATTGGATTAATTAGCATGGCTTGAGTTTTTTAGAAATAGTTACCGGACGTTTACACCAGGAATAATAGATGAGACTTGAAAAGGTTATACTAAACGGATTTAAGAGTTTTGCCGACAAGACGGAATTTGTTTTCGATTCACCGATAACAGCCATTGTCGGACCCAACGGATGCGGCAAGAGCAATGTTGTCGATGCGATAAAGTGGGTCCTCGGGGAGCAGAGCGTTAAAAGCCTGCGAAGCGGGCAGATGGCGGATGTAATATTCGGAGGCAGCACCAGCAGAAAACCTCTGGGGGCGGCTGAAGTCAGCCTGGTTATGTCAAATTCTGACGGCGTCGGAGCACGACAGCTCCCGATTGAGGCTGACGAAGTACAAATAACACGAAAGATATATAAAAGCGGAGAGAGTGAGTACCGGATAAACAATAAAGTCTGCCGGCTCAAAGATATCCGCGAACTGTTTATGGACACCGGTGTGAGTACTAAGGCCTATTCGATTCTTGAACAGGGACAGGTTGAGCATTTGGTAAGTGCGTCGAAGACCGACAGAAGATTCATATTCGAAGAAGCCGCCGGTATAAGCAAGTACAAGGCGCATAAAAAAGAAGCACTTCGCAAACTGGAACGAACCGAACAAAACCTGCTCCGGCTTGCGGATATTTTAGGCGAAGTCGGCAAACGGCTGCGGAGCGTTAAACTCCAGGCGGGCAAGGCGAGAAACTACCTGCAATATACCCAAAGGCTCAAAGAGCTGCAGGTGAATTACTCGCTGGTCGAATACGCGAAGCATCGAACGCAGATAAGCCAAAAGCAGGAGGCTCTCGGTCAGGTAACCGAGCAGTTCGAGAGCCTGTCGGCCGAAGTGGCAAAAGAAGATACTTTGCTAAGCAGGCTCGGCGAGGAAATAATCGAGACCGAGCACAAGCTAAGCAGCACCGGAAACAGTCTTGTCTCCGTTCAGAGCAAAATCGAGCAGAAACTTCAGCGAATCGATTTTTTGAGGGCGAGGGTTACGGAGCTGGAGGAAAGGAAGCAATCCGCGTCGGAAAAAATCGAAAAGCTGCGGGAGCAGATGAGCGTCTTCGAGGAAAATTCCGCCAGGTACAAGGCCGAGTCGGCGGACTGTGAAAAGATGCTCGAAGAGAAAAGCCGTAATGTCGAGCAGGTAGCGGCGGCTATCCAGAAAGTAAACGCCGAATGTACCTCGCTTGAAGCACAGCTTGAAGATGAGAAGTCAGGAATTATCGATATAGTCAGAAGGACCGCGCAGCTTCATAACGAGGTCCAGAGCATTTCGATCTATCGGAATAATTTATCCAGTCAGAAAGACCGCCTTGCCGGCAGGGCCCAGACCGCCCGCGCCGAATTGGAGGAACTGCTGACCGAAAAAGCTCAGCACAGCGCTCGTTTGGATGATATTGAAAAAGTGCTGAGCGACTTAAATAACAGTCTGGAATCCAAACGTAAAAATTCCGAGCAGCTCGATGAGTCTTTGGCTGAGGACAACAAGAGGCTGGCCCACAGCAAAGAGGCGGCAAGTGCGCTGAACAGCGAGCTGGCAATTTTGACTGATATGGAAAAACGCTGTGAGGGTCTTAAGCCGGGCGTCAAAAGCATCCTGCAGAATCGGTCGGTTGAAAACAACAGATTCGATTATGTCGAAGGAATGCTGGCCGATATCATAGAAGCCGACGTTGAATACGCCAATGCCGTCGAAGCCGTCCTCGAAGGCCAGACCGACTCATTAGTGATAAACAATACGAGCAGAATGCTGGCCGACAGCGAACAAATCCAGGCTCTTGACGGCAGAGTGAATTTTATATGTCTTGATAAAACCGAGCCTTTCGTGGACAGCAACGATTTGTCGAAATACGAATGTGTGAAAGGCAGGCTCGTCGAGTTTGTCAAATTCGACGGCAAGTACGCACCATTGGCTTGGAAATTGCTCGGCAAGACGCTGATTGTTGATTCTCTGAATGAGGCCGCCGAACTGGCCGGCCACGGGGCAAAAGGTTACAAGTGTGTCACTTTGAAGGGCGAATTCGTAAGCACCGATGGGGTGATAAAACTCGGGCCGCTTGGCAAGGCGACAGGCTTGATATCACGTAAAAGCAGGCTGCGTCAATTACAGGATACCATCGCAAATATAACCTCGGAAATAGAAGCGATTGAAAACCAGACTGAGAAAAACTACCAGACGAAGATTCACCTGGATAAGTTGTGCAAGGAATTGAGAACTGCGGTCTATGAAGCGAATACCGAACAGATGCAGGTAAGCTCCAAGCTCAGCGTTATAGAACAGAATGTAAAGCGGCTCAAAGAAGAAGAGCCCTTGATAGCCAGTGAAATCGATCTGCTGGCCGAGCAGATAGCCCAGTCGGTACAGAAGGAATATGACTCGAAGCAGAAATTATATGAGCTGGAGGTCGTGAACAACCAGCGAACCGAGCACATAGAACAGCTTCAAACAAGACACTCCGAACAAAAACAGCAGCAGCAGGCGTTGTCGGACAAGCTGACCGATTTGAAGATTGCCCTGGGGCAGATTACCGAACAAAGCAAGGCATTAAAACAGGCAATCTTCAGCCTGAACAGCCAGGTTCAGGAGAACCGGACGGCTGCCGGCGCCACCGAGAAGGAAACGGCAAACTGCGCCGAGCAATTGACGGACGCTCAGAGGGATATTCTTAACTGCGAAGCATCGGTTTCGGAACTTTTCGTTGAAAAAGAGAAGAACCAGGAGAACAGCCGGCTGCTGCAAAAAGAACTGCAAAGATTGTCCGAAGAAAAACAGCAAACTGAGGAGCTTGTTCGGGTCAAACGTGCCGAGAAAGGCCGGACCGAGCAAATGACCAATGAGCTAAAAATAGAATTGAGCCAGTTGGAGGTAAGGCATCAGGACCTGATTGAGAGGGTCCGGGATGAGTTGCAGATCGATCTGGCTGAGGCCTATAAGGACTACACCGACCAGCAAGTCGATTGGGAGGGGATAAGAGAAGAAATAGCCACGCTTCGGGGCAAGATCGAACGGCTCGGCAACGTAAACGTCGACGCTATCGACGAGCAGGAAGCCCTCGAGAATCGGCACGAGTTCCTGAGCACACAGGTCCAGGACCTTAACAGCAGCAGGGGGCAACTCCAGCAGCTAATCAACCGCCTGAACAAAAAGAGCAGAGAGAAATTCCAGGAAACGTTCGAGGAAATAAGGGGACATTTCCAGGAAATCTTCCGTAAGCTGTTCGGCGGAGGCAAAGCGGATGTGATACTCGAGGATGCCGAAGATATTCTCGATGCCGGCATAGAGGTAATAGCTCGCCCGCCCGGCAAAGAGACGAGAAGTATATCGCTGCTGAGCGGTGGCGAAAAATCGATGACAGCACTGGCACTGCTGTTTTCGGTATTCAAGGCCAAGCCGTCACCTTTCTGTTTCCTCGACGAGGTTGATGCAGCCCTGGATGAAGCGAATAATGAGCGTTTCAATATGCTGGTGCGGGATTTCCAGAAGGACTCTCAGTTCATAATCATCACACACGCCAAGCGCACAATGAGCATCGCCGATGTGCTGTTCGGCATCACGATGCAGGTCCGCGGAGTGAGCAAGAAGATAAGCGTCCGATTCGGCGAATACGAAGACGAATCCGCCGCGGTGGCTTGATACGTTGCTCGTGACTCGTGACTCGTGGTTCGTTTAGCCCCCAGGCCCCAGGCCTGCCCCGGGGATTTTCTTATTGATATCACACATCAAGACGTTTATAATTCGGTTTATGGCAAGAAAGTCAAACAAGAACGCCAAACGTATGAACAACTCCCGGCAAATGGACCCAATCCAGGCTGCGACTGACTATGGGATAGATGTTTCCATGCTCGCCGACAATCTTCGAAGAAGCGTGACAGACCGAATCAAACGACACCAAATCGCACTTAATACGGCAAAGAAACTCAGGAAAGCAAAACGACTGTGAGCAACGATTTTGTCAACCTGCTTGAGAGGCTGGTTAATAACGGGGTGGACTTTGTAATAGTGGGGGGATTTGCGGGCGTTGCTCACGGGTGCACCTATGTGACCCAGGACATCGACATCTGCTGTGATTTTTCGCCTGCTAATCTGCTCGCACTGCAAAAAGCCATCTCTGATTTGGACCCTGTGCATCGAATGACACCGAATCGAAAGAAACTGAAGCTGACGGATAAAACGTGCGTGCAATTCAAGAATCTGTATCTCGATACGGAGAATGGCCAGTTAGACTGCCTGAGCTTCATTGACGGTCTGGGCGATTATAATCGAGCCAAACAGGAAAGTGAGCTTATTGAAGTTGAAGATATGAAAATCCGGGTACTGAGTTTGGATGCCTTGATTAAAACAAAAAGAGCGATGAATCGCCCGCAAGACAAGGCCGCTGTCCTGCAGCTTGAAAGTATACGGAAACTGAGAACAGAAACTTCCGAAGAATAGGATGGAGATTAGAAGACGACTTCTTTGGCGTCGAAGACGGGGCCGTCCTGGCAGCACATTTTGTAGATGGTTTCGTTTGAATCGCTAACTTTGCATTCGACGGCACAACTCTGGCACAGGCCGATGCCGCAGGCCATTCTCCGCTCCATACTGACCTGGCAATCGATGTTCTTTTCGGCGGCGATTTGCGCGACCCTTGCTAACATCGGCTCGGGTCCACAGGCGCAAACAATCATATCATCAACGGCTATATCGGATTTATCGAGCCATTCGGAAAGGCAATCGGTTACAAGCCCGTGGTAACCAACTGATCCGTTGTCGGTTGCGATCAGCGATTCGATGCCGTATTTGGCGAATTCAGGTACGGAGAATCCGAGTGTCTGTGAAATCTCGTCCAGCCGGCCCTCGAAGGGCAACCCCTCAGCAGTTTTGGCGCCCGCAAGCGAGACAACGTCGATGCTGTCATTGCGAGCCGTAAGGCTCTGCGCCAGGTGCTGCAGCGGCGGCGTACCCATTCCGCCACTGACCAGAAGGACCATTTTCTTGCCGTCCGGGATTTGATAACCACGCCCCAGAGGTCCGATGATGCCGATATGATCGCCAGCCGATAGAGTCGTCATTCGCAGCGTGGCTGGCCCGACTACGCAATAGAGAAGCTCGGCGAACGTATTATCGCCGTCGGGAGTCACTTCGGCAAAGCTGAAAGGCCGTCGTAGCAGAATCTTCCGGCCGGAGGCATCACGCAATTCTTCCGGCACGGCGTCCGGCGAAGGCAGGGCTGTTTTTGAAAGGTCGAATTGTGCGAATTGTCCCGGCTCGAAATTGGCAAAAGCCTCCGCACCATCTTGCGTGAACTGAAGCCTGAGCCGATGGAATCCGGGGCCGATCCGCCTGTTGGAACAAACCTCTGCCTCGAACTTGCCCTTTGCCGATGACGAGCATCCTTCTGACATAAATCGCCACCATCCCTCTTACAGCAGGCCTTCGTAAACCCTTACGCCGTCAACAACTTTGCAAACGTGGACGGCATATTTCCCGGCGAAATCGGGGCAGCTTCGCGGATAGGCGGTATCGACCGCGGCTTTCACCGCCTCGACGGATTCGGCGCAAACCAGCGCGCCGGACGCCCCCTTGTCGCCGCCTCCCAGCATCCGCTCGCCCAGAACCCCCGGCACCGTTCTGACTATGTCGCACATCGTTTCGAGTTCCGGGCCGGATATCTTGTAATCGTCGCGAAGCCCGAGGCCGTCGCCCCGGAATATCTGCCCGACGGTTTCGATGTCACCGGCTTTCCATGCTTTGAGCATTTTGTAGAACCGCTTCTGTGCGCCGAAAATATACTTGAGCCGGTCGCACAAATCCGGATATTTTGCCCCGAATTCGCCTATAATCTGTTCGTAGAGCTCATCGTCTTTGATATCCGCGAGGCAGGAAATCTCGTGGCCCGCCTTCTGCAATATCGAAACGAGTTTTTCGCATTCGTCCCTTCGGATAGCGTAGGTCGATTTTTCCAAGCCGGGGCGGTCCGTGCCGGTATCGAGGACAACGATACGAAAATCGGCCGCTCCGGCTCCTATCGGCACATAGTCAATCGAGCGGTCCTCGGGATTGTAGTACGTGGCCATTCCCTCGCGTGCGAAGATTATCATAGTCTGATCGAGCTTTCCGCAGGGCGAGCCGATGTAGTCATTTTCCACCGCCTGGGCCAGATCGACTATCGTGTTCTTGTCTTCGACTTCGATGCCGTTTGCGTCGAAGAGCGACAGAATCAAATTGTTGCACAGCGATGCCGACCGGCTCATTCCACCGCCGGGGATGTTCCCATAGAGAACACCGTCAATACCCTGCGAAAGTTCGTAGCCTTCGCGCCTTAGGATATAATCGATCCCGTACGGGAAGCGGCCCCATGTTTCAGCCACTTCGGTCGACTTCGGCTCGGGAACGTTGCCTAATTCGAACTCGATGACTCCGTCGCCGGGGAAATTTCCGCTGAAGAGCCTGACTTTTTTCGTGCCGTTAGGCTTATAGGCCAGCCAGATGAACCTGTCGGTTCCGACGCCGAACAGTTCGGTGCCGTTGTAGTCACCGTGCTCGACCCCGAGACAGAAACGCGATGAGGTCCTTCTGACTTTGCCGCCTTTTACGTCGATACCGTTTTCTTTCGCAGCCTTTAAGATTATATCTAATGCTGCTTGTCCTTCTTTAGTCAGTTCCATTCCACAACTCTCAAAAAGTCGCTGTTATTTTAACAGGCCGATCGGGCTGAACAGGAAGTACAGGACCAGCGTAATAATCACTACAACGATACCGACCATAAAAGCTCCCTTGGAAGATTTGAGGTCAAGTGAGGTTTTCTGCTCGAATACGATCGGCTTATCCATAGGCTTGAGTATCGTAATGATGGTCATTACAACAATGTTGATTCCGAAGCAGATTGCCATACGGTTGAGGAACTGAATTTCCGGGCCGATATTGTATCGCCCGAGCAGATACATTCCGCCGTAGCAGACAATATTCGTAAGCAGACCCGCGACACCTGCCATTGGCGGGGCTTTTTTAACAATCAGGCCGAACGCGAACACCGCCAAGATACCCGGCGAGAGCAGTCCCTGGACTTCCTGGATAATAGTGAAAATACTGTTGCTGATATTCGGATCGCCTAACTTCGGAGCCAGCCAAATCGCCACAAATCCGAACACTATAACGCAAATACGGCCTAATGTGACAATGCTTTTTTGCTGCGCTTTTGGTGAAATATATTTTATGTAAATATCCATCGTAAAGATAGTCGATGCCGCATTGAGCATGGCTGCCAGTGAGCTGACGATTGCACCGAGCAAAGCGGCCAAAACGAAACCGACTAAACCGGTATTTTTTGGCAGAACGTTACTTAGCAATTGCCCCAGAGCCGTATCATATTTATAAGCGATAAATTTTTCGCTTGTGACCGGAATACCCGCAGTGTTTGCAGCTTCTTTGACGGAGGTGTTATACGCTTCCAATTCCGCCTTCAGATTGGGGAAGGCCGATGCCCATGATTTGTCGTCAGATTCGAATACTGTATATTCTTTCAATTCAAGTTCGTCGTATTTTTGCTGTGTTATAGGCAGTACGAACGGATTAGTTGTGTTAACCGCCTTTTTAGCGGCGTCATTTGGATATATCGCGATCACGAATTTCTGCCGGTTCCATGCGGCGACAGCATCATCGCCCGGAGCCTGTGCGGTTTCAACCATTTCGGTATCGGGATTGGCCATCATATACTTTGCGATGACCGGGGCATTATCACCGACCGCCTGATCTTTCATGTCCTTTGAGTAAAGGTTGAAGGCTATAATACCCGGGATTACCACAACGAACGGAACGAGCAGCTTCATAAACGCCGAGAACACGATACCTTTTTGCCCCTCGGATAACGATGATGAAGCCAGTGTCCGCTGGGTGATGTACTGATTCAAACCCCAGTAGTAGAAGTTTGGTATCCACAAGCCCAGCATTAGTGCCGTATAAGGCAGCACTTTGTCGTCCTTGGGCAGGAACATATTCATTCTGACTTTGTTCAGTTGCCAGAACCGGTCGATTGCTCCGGTATCTTGAGCAAAGGTTTTAACTCCGACTGCCCCGGTTTTGACATTCTCTATAAAAGCAAGGCCATCGGTTGCTGAGCCGAGTTTCTTGAATGCGTACAGCATGACGACGGCGCTGCCTAAAATCAATGCACTTCCCTGAATCAGGTCGGCCCATGCACAGGCTTTCAGACCGCCGGCGGTAACGTAAACCATCGCGATAAAACCAATCACGATAGCCGCCTGCAGCAATGAAACATCACGGCCCATTTTTCCGGCCATAGTCTGAATTGTCAGGGCACCGGAGTATGTTACCGAGCCGAGAAGTACAAGATAAAGAAAGATGGTGCCAACTGCCATTATAGTACGAGCTGCTGCATTGTAGCGTACTTCGAGGAACTCGGGCATTGTATAGATCCCCGCCCTTAGGAAATAGGGCAGAAAGAAAAATCCGACCACGACCAGCGTGATAGCCGCCATCCACTCATAGCTGGCTATCGCCAGGCCTACGTGACTGGCGGCGTTGCCGCTCATGCCCACCAATTGTTCCGATGATATGTTTGCAGCGATCAGCGAGAAACCGATCAGCCACCATTTCAGGCCGCGACCGGCCAAGAAGTAGTCTTCGCTGGTTTTTTCGTGCCGGCTCTTCCAAAGTCCGATTGTTATCACCGCGGTAATGAAGCCCAAAAACACCGCAATATCGAGAAAGCTGAATACCATAATAACTCCTTTCCTTTTATATTCTTCCTCTTACTTATCCTTTTGCTTCAATCTTACCAAATTTGATACTATTATAGCCACTCTGCGACCGAACACAATAAAATATAACTGCTTGAAGCCACAGCAGAATCGCCGGTCCCGTCGGCGTACACTCATTGCCCGCAATTATATCTTATCTGTGCCCGGCCGCAAGAAGATAGAATATATGAAACAGATGCAAGCCCCACCATCGCACTCAATCTCATACGCGGCTTCCCTGAAAGTTTAACACGGGCGGCTTGGTCAGAAATTCTCCGAATTTATTGCCAAATAATTTTCCAATATTCATGATAAGATGATAGCAAAGCGGCACAAACAAGGATGCTGAGTGAATTGCGGGACACGGGTCGTTGAAAATGCTATCCGGGGGGTCGGAAACTGCCGACTGACCGAGTGTATTTTATCAACAGTGAGGTGGGATGGCATTGGGGCGAGTGACACATACAACAGCGGAAAAAAGTTTATCGGTTTTGAGCTTGATATCCTCGGTGAAACTTTGAATTTTCGCTTCGGTATTGGGAAAGACCGAGTGGATCTGGCCGACTACGATGATGGTCGAACGGTTCATTGAAATTATCAAAGCGATGGCGTGTAGGGATTTGCCGGCCGTAGCCGCGCGAAGAAAGACAATTATCGGTCTTTCAAAAAAGCATCCGGCAAGGAGTCGATTATGTCGGTTGTCATCAGACTGACATGGCCGAATTTTTCCGCCGCTATGTCGCCGGCCAGACCGTGAATATAAACGCCCAGAACCGCGGCATCGAAGTCACTTAATCCCTGGCCGAGCAGGGCGGTTATGACTCCGGTCAGGACATCACCCGAGCCAGCGGTGGCCATGCCCGGATTGCCAGTTTTGTTGATATAAACTTTCTCACCATCGGTCACGATCGTCCCGGCTCCCTTTAAGACGACGATGGTGTTTGCTCGTTGTGCTAATTGCAGTGCCTGCTCTGGCTTCTCGGCGGGCATTTCTTCTCGCAGCAGGCCCGACCAGAGTCGTCTCATTTCGCCCGGATGAGGCGTAAGAATCAACTTTGCTTTTAGCCGTGCGGGCCAGTTTTTTATGCCGGCAAGGTTATTCAGACCATCAGCGTCGATAACAAGTCTCAGCGACTCTTGTTCAAGAAGCGTTTCAAGGATAGACCGAAGCGCCCCGCTGGTACCGATACCCGGACCGAACGCTACGGTATCGTTTTGCCCGACCGCTTCAAGAACGTCATGGATTGCTTTTGCTGAGATTCGCCCGGCGCCGTCTTCGGGCAGGGCGATTGTTGTAAAGGACGGCTCTATCGCAGCGACAATTGGCAATACGCTTTTAGGCGTGGCTACCCGCACGAGCCCGGCGCCGGCACGCAGGGCGGCTCGACCCGCAAGAGCGGCCGCTCCGCTCATTCCGATGCTGCCGGCAATAATACAGACCTTGCCGTAATCGCCCTTATGGCCGTCAACCGCTCGCGGCTTCAATTTCGGGATGTCACTGATTATCTGCATTTTGCATACTTGCTTCTATTTTCTTGTTTATCAGCGTGGCGGTAACGGCGGCGGAGAAACCGTTGTCGATGTTGACGGCGGTGACGCCCGCGGCACAGCTATTGAGCATCGTCAAGAGGGCGGACAGTCCCTCGAAGGCCGAGCCGTAGCCGACACTGGTGGGCACCGCGATGACCGGGCAGCTCACCAGACCACCCACGACGCTGGCCAGCGCGCCTTCCATTCCCGCGACGACAATGATAACGTTAGCCTTCTGCAGCTTCGGCAGATGTTTGAACAATCTGTGCAGGCCGGCCACTCCCACGTCGCAGATCAATTCGGTCCGCTGGCCCATGATCTCGGCGGTGACTTTTGCCTCGGTCGCGACGGGTAAATCGGCGGTGCCGGCGGTAACTATCGGCAGGATGGTCTTTGAAGTCGGCGACTCTTTCTGTTCCATGACGATGGCCCTGGCCAGTTTCTCGTAGCGGGCGTTGGGGAACTTCTTCGTATTTTTCAGTGCCTCAAAAACATCGGGCTCGGCCCTGGTAGCCAGAACGTTGTTGCCTTTGGCGGCGAGGCTCTCGAATATTTTGATTATATGTTCGATGGTCTTGCCGGGACAGAAGATAACTTCCGGAAAACCCCGCCGGATCTGCCGATGGTGATCGAGGCACGCAAACCCCAGATCCTCGAACGGCAAATGCCGGAGTTTCTCGACCGCCTGGTCGATATCCAACTCGTTGCTTTTGACCTGCTCCAGCAATTTTTTTATCTGTTCAACCTGAATATGTCACCTGCCTTGTTTGTTCTTACTTATGTGTTCATATGCGAGCTATGAACTGCTTGCTTTTGGCTCGAGCGTCAAATCTGCGAAAAGCCCGGCCTTGAACTTATAATAGCCTAAAGAGGCTACCATAACCGCGTTGTCAGTGCAATATTGTTTTGGCGCGACCAGCAGCTTTATCGGCGGGACGGACGATTCACACGTCTCCTGCAGGGCCGTTCGCAAACTGCTGTTTGCCGCTACTCCGCCTCCCAGCAAAATTGTTTTTGCCCCGATTTTTTTTGCTGCCCGTTTTGTCTTTTTTATAAGTACGTCAACCACGGCGGCCTGGAACGACGCCGCGATATCGGCAATTTCCTGCCGGCTCATCGAATCGACTTTGTTCTCGCCCTTCATGTCCTGGCCCCGGCAGTAATACAGCACGGCGGTTTTTATTCCGCTGAACGAAAAATCCAGCGAATCACGCCCCAACATAGAACGCGGGAAATCGATTGCTTTTGGGTTTCCACCTACCGCCGCCTTTTCAATACTGGGCCCGCCGGGGTAGGGCAGTTTCAGGATGGTCGCGACTTTATCGAAGGCCTCGCCGGCTGCATCGTCGATAGTGCAACCCAACAGTTCCGGCTTCAGCGGCGAATGGTAATCGTAAAGACTCGTATGTCCTCCCGACACGATAAGGGCCGCGGCGGGCAATTCCACGCTCTCGGCGGACATGATCGCCGACTGAAGGTGGGCGTGCAGGTGATTGATTGCGATAAGCGGCTTGTTCCAGGCGAAGCTAAGCGTCTTGGCAGCGGTAACACCCACTACCAGAGCAATAGTCAGCCCCGGCTGATTCGCAATGGCAATAGCGTCAATATCGTCCTTAGTCACGTTGGCCTGCTCCATCGCCTCTTTTATGACCGGGTATATCTTTTCAATATGCGCCCGGGAGGCGATCTCAGGAACAACGCCCCCATATTTTTCGTGCAGTTTGGCCTGCGAGGCCACCACGGACGATTTGACAACCTTGCCGTCAGCAACCAAAGCCGCCGCCGTCTCATCGCAACTGGTCTCGATACCCAATATATTTATTGATCCATTCTGCATAGAAATGGATATTAGCCGAATAAGCAGCGACTGTCAATGTTCCCGGAATAGGCCTTTGCAGTGTATAAGTGGGCTACTTTCTCTTGTTGTGGGAGCAATAACATGTTATTCTGTTATGGATTGATTTTTAATTCTGTGATAAACAAAGGTTGCATATGAGTGAGGAACTTGAGGTACTGAAAATAGTCACCCGGCGATTAAACGAAGCGGAAATTCCTTACATGATTTCCGGTTCTATCGCAGCGAACTATTATACTATACCGCGGATGACGAGGGACATTGACATAGTTATAGAATTGGAAGAGAATGCCATCGATAGATTTGTCGCTCTTTTTGAAGATGACTTTTACATAAACAGGGGAATGATTGCGAATGAAGTTTCCCGACGTGGAATGTTTAATTTAATACACAATCGCTATGTTATCAAAATAGACTTCATTATTAAAAAGTCCTCCGCATATCAGAATGCTGAGTTTTCCAATAGAAAACAGGTTTTAATAGAACAATGTCCTATGTGGTTAGTTTCCGCCGAGGACCTGATTATATCCAAGCTGCTATGGGCAAAAGAAAGCCACTCTGAGATGCAGATGAAAGATGTTGCAAACCTGATCGAAACAGTTGATAGTTTGGACTCAGCATATATCAATAATTGGATACGAGAGTTAGCTTTGGAACAAATATATAAAGAGGCGAGCGATGTTCGACACTCATCCTGATATTGCTATTAGGTTTCGGGATTTAATGATGAGCAAAACCGGTGAGCAGCGATTGCTCATGGGCTGCTCCATGTACGATACCGCCAGGCAAATAGTGCGCAGCTCAATTTATAACAACCGGCCGGAAATATCGGAAGAGGAGATGAAAAAAGAGATTTTTCTAAGATTCTACCGCAGAGATTTCAGCCGGGCCGAGAGGGAAAAGTTTCTTTCAGCACTGGCGGCGAAGTAATTATTAAGACTTATCGTATCTCATTGTTATTCTTTACGAGAAGGTTATGTAAATGTCGTTGGGATGGTAGAAGATCCATTAGCATGCAGTATCGAAATTTTTCAGGTTTACATGTTCGCGATTTGCTCCAATATCTTCTTCTTTTTTTCTTCGGGATTTCCTCTGAATTCTTCCGGGAAATCGTCGTTCCGTAAAGGTCGGCCAGGATATTTTCTGTAGAAGCTCTTTATAATATCAGACGTAAATTTACTGATATCCTTATCAGGATTTCTTAGCAAATCCCTGATAGCTTTAATTCCAGGATCTATTTCCGCTATTGCGCTGTACTGTTCCGGATTACCTGAAAGTGTTTTGAGGGCTCTGACTCCTTCAATGGTCCGAGTACGTAGAATCGCAATGATACAATACGTTTGCAACGGATGTTTAGCATCTGTAGCAATAGCAATCAGTTTATTGGTGAATTCTTCGTCTGAATCTTTCGGATATTCCGGATGGCGTTGATACGCCCTTCGTATAGCTTCCTCCGTTGTTCTGTGAATACCTTTTTTCGGGTCATCCAGAAGAGTCTTCAGTGCCTTGACTCCTTCGTCTGTGCGATTGTGTGCGATCGCATAAATTGCCCTGTGGCGCTCAATTGCTACAGAAGGATGGTTTCTGTTAGTATCCAATGCGATCGAAATCAGATGGGGCATGTGCAAATCGTCAGGATACTCCTGTGCAGCCATTATTGCCTCGTTCCGAAAATCAACATTTTCCGAGTTAATATTAACGGCGATGATATCTCTGAATTCATCCTTGGAGCAATCGAACATTTTCAATACAAATTGCATTCCGGGAGCCATTTCACGTGTCATTGCTTTATTGATAAGCATTTTCTTTGTCTGAATGTCTTTAGGCAGATAAAAAAAAGCACGCTGTGCCATGCTCACTTCGTTGTTGTGATAGTTTCTGTACATCAGATCAAGCAAAGTCGGGATAATCCGATTATCACAGGTATATGCTAATTTGGCAATGATTGCCGTTCTTTGTCGGACGACCTCCTGTTTTCTCGAAGGCTTTATTTTTTTTAGTTTTTTTATGAGGCTCTTGATATGCTATCCCATGCGCCAACGGCCCCGAGACTTGACAACAATTTCAATGGGAGCCGATTTGACTCGGATTGTTCTTGAGCGATAAGTGCCGTACTTGTTGTATGCATCTGTGTCTCTAATACTATATGAGTAAATCCCAATTACACTATAACGATCCGGCTTGTTTATCAAGGCCCATTGATTCAGAGTGATGGTTCTGCTATACGAGTGGCCGGGCCATATTTCTCTCTCCCCACCACCCAATCCGCCTCCGATACCTCCCTCGTAGTTCTCCCTTGGATCAGGAACTTTCATTCCGTCTTGGTATTTTGCGACCAATTCGTATTCCCATATGCGCCCGCTGCGATCATAATTGCGTTTTTCAAATGAATGAGCGGACGAGCCGTTATTAGTGATCGTGAACACGATCGGAATCTCATCTCCTTGTTTTATGTTTCTTTGTGGGCAGTGAATTGTCAGAACAAGGTCATGTTCTACGTCGTTGTTTGCCCAAACGCCAGATATAAAATTCAGAACGATAAAAAAGATTAGTACCTGCCAGAGACTTAGATATTTCATCGTTTGTTCCTCGCCTTCAAATAACAATTTTATTCTACCTGATAATTGCGAGATTGTGCAAGGAAGATTTTATATTTTTAGACGATTTTATAAATATGCAGTTGAAGGGCGGTGATCTATTTGTTCGAGTTGACTCGAAGTTTCATTTCTTCGATATTCAGCTTACGAATATATTTCGGCAGGTTTTGCCATACGCTGTGGAAGCCGAAGCCACCTTTGGTCATTTCCTCGATGGCCTCGTCCTTGCTCCATTCTTGAACCGCGATGCGATAAATTGCGCACATTGTCCCGGTGCGGTCGGCCCCATGTTGACAGTGTACGAAGACCGGCGTGCGGTTGCTGTCAGTGACAATCTGCAGGAAGCGAACAACGTATTTGTCTTCTATGCTCAATGGCGTCATACTGATATGCTCATAAGCCAGCCCGGTGCCTTTGATCTCATCGCGGTCCGAGTGGAGGGATCGCAGATTGATGACTGTTTTGACGCCCAGCTTTTCCAGTTGTTTCATGCCCTCTGCGGTCGGCTGAGCGCCGCGATACAGGTCGTCGGAGACCTTATGTAAATTCGGCAGGCCCGGCAATTCGATTCGCTCGGCCCATTTGTTCTGCGCGTTTATAGTTTCCGCTTGACATTGATTATTGCCGAACTGTGAGTCGAAGAGCAGCCCGTACTTACCCACGAGGAACGCGCCCGCCAGGACAAAAAGAATGGCCGACGATACCGCAAAGTAACACAGTCGTGCGGACTTTGCCTTATTTCGCCCTTTCGGCGTCATTCATTTGCTCCTCGAAACGGCATATCTATTTTATTGTGACCATAAGGACTCGCAGTTCGTGCGGCTTGAGAAGCAGGGGATCTTCAGGCGCAAGAATTTGTTGCCGAACGGTCTGCGGATCGAGCAATAAACGTCTGCCCTTGACGGATGTCTCCAACTCCACCTCAAGATTATCCTGGCCCTCGTTGAAGACGATGTAATAGTCCGCCCCGTTTTTGAAAATGTGCCGTACCCGCAAATCGTGCTTTGCCGGTCGGACTCGGACATCCACCGACACAAGCCGGTCAATTTGCCGCACCAGTTCCGAATCTTCCATCTGCTCGTTCCACCATATCAGCCGGCCGGCCTTATCCAGCACGTCCAAAGCCGGTTTTGCCTTCTCAGGCGGTTCGGCCTCGATAATCAGCGCCCGGTAGTGCATTGACGCAATCCGGATACCGTTTTCGTTCACGATGGCATCTTCCCAAAGATGTCGCGCCTCCAAGTAATTGAAATCCCGCTGGCTTTGGAAGCATACCTTCGCTGCCCGCCACGGCAGATGGTCGTTCAATCCTAATATTGCCAGTCCGCAGATGTGCTTAGAGTCCGTATTCAGCCAGCAGAGCCGTCGCACCGAATCGGCAAACGGCCGATACTCATCCCACCAGGCGCTGTTTGGCCCCACGTCCGGCGGACGCTCGTCGATGCGCGGGCCTCGCACAGAATAATAAAATGCGTGCGGATACAACAGGTTGCATCCGCGAACGATAAGCCAGTTCGTCAGCCACTTCATCTCTTCGAACGTAAAGTTATGCCCATACGCCCCGCAATATTCGTTGGAATTTCGCCGTCGGCCCAGGTGAATCATCGCCGATGAAGCACACTTGCCCTGGGTTGACTGTGCTCCTTCGATGGCGTTTGGTTTGCCCGGCTCGATATACCGCCAGACGATATCCTGTCCCGGTATTTGAAAATGCCGAAGCTGTCCGATGTCGTCCGGTGCCGCCGGATGTCCCGTCAGTGCGACGCCATGCTCCCGGCACCACTTCGAAATCTGACCATAGAATGTTTCCTCCAGCCTGTGCTGCAGCGCCCGCTCGTAGTCTCTTTTATAACGTTCGGCGTCCGGCTCGTCACTATACCACAGCGCCGGCAGATAGGGACGAAAGTCGTACCCAAGGTGCGAACTTACATGTTCGACTATGTCCGTTGTCCCCGGCATCGCCCCTCGCTCGCCTCGCCTGGCGAGAAGCGATGGCTCATCGGTAAAAATTGCCTGTACTGTTTTGCCGAAATGCTCCTTGAATTCATCATAGTACCGTTGGTACACCAGCCGAATAAAACACGCCACCGATTCGGGATTCAGTATGTCCCCACCGGGCGGGGCATTCTCCGGTACCTCTCTGTGGTTGTCTCGCCTCGGCGGGTCATCCTCGACGAAATGCAGGCCGCGAATGACCGAGTATCCTTCACGGATGGCCCTGTCAACGATTGCGATTCGATGCCCGTTCTTTTTCCGCCGGACTATCGCAATAAGGTTCTGCCCCTCATCCAGCGCAGGCTCGCCGTCCTGACCGATTTTAATGCCGGACTTGCTGGCCCCGGGCTCCGCCTCATCCAGATCGATCTGGAACAGCCCCCGCGTTTTGAATGCGGCGTTTTCAGCCACAACCTGGCCGCTCGAAGAGCCGCTCGGGTACATGCCCTCATCATACAGCACGACCCACATGTTGCGTTTGGCCGCCTGCTCGATAGCGAATCTCATGAACTTAATCATCGGTTCGCTCATCCAGCCTATGTCGCGCGGCAGCCCGGCCCGCGGATGTATCACAAATCCGTAAACTCCGTGCGCCTTGAAATCATCCAACTGGCGTGCTATCTCCTTCTCGCTCAGTGCATCGTTCCAGAACCAGAACGGCGCCAGGGAAAACTCCGGCGACGGCTCTATCCATCCGGCGGGCAGCTCAACGCCACCGATTTTTCGTGCCGCCGAAGCACCATAAACTTGATGGCCTTCGGGCCATGCTCCGCTTGCGATTCCGATACCTACTAATCCGAGAAATCCTCGTCGATCTATTTTTCCAGCCACTGCTCTACTCCTTTTCGTATTCTTTATATTTCCGGGTATCTATTATTTTATGCCATTACTTCTGTTTATCTCTGCCTTATCTGAGTTTTCCGGGGCTAATTTTTTAGCTGCGGATTTGACCAGCAGGAGTATCTGTTTGCAGATGCTTTTGCAGACGTGCAGCAGGGAAAAGCGGATTGGAATCAGCTCGGCCATTTTGAAGTCTGTGCATATGCTCTGCGAGAAATCGTCGCCAGCGATTGTTATTTTTGCCGGGTCCGAGCAGCCGAAACTTATATGTTTTGCCGTTTTGATAATCGGCACGTCTTCCGGCTCGATATTGACCAGTTTGGCGCAGATGGTTTCGCAGGCGATGGGATCGGTTCCGCCGATAAGCCAGCCTAAAGGTCTGGCTCTGCCGCGAATCGGGCCGCGGCCATCCATCGCTGTGACCGCATCGATAATAGTCAGGGCCGGGTTGATATACTTGTAAATTTCAATAAGCAGCTCGCAGAACTCATCCGGATTATGGCCTTTTGTAAAGTGCCAGAGGGCCTTCCGCTTGCCGCTGACGCAGCCGAACATGTTCTTGACGGCAAATGTCGCCACCAACTGCTGGTGCGATTTGAACTTGGGCAGATTGATAATCACATCGGCATCGAGCGCAATGGAACTTATGCCGACGCGGATATTCTTTGCTCCTACCCGACATTGTTTAGGATTGTCGAGCTGCTTTACCGGCACGGACAATTGTTTGAGTGGCTCGTCCAGTTTTAATGCTTTTACGCAGGTAAATGTGTTGCTCCAGGCCGGTGAATCGGCGACGAAAGGTCTGGCGCCGAAATCTTTCAGGAGCCTGGCCGTTTCGAGAATCACCGCCGGGTCGGTCTGCGTGGCGTGCCGGCGGGTCCTCGGGGCGATGAAATTCGGTTTGAGCAAAACACTGTCGCCCGGCCTGACAAACTTTTTTAGCCCGCCGAGCAGGTTGAAATGTTTTTCTATCGCCTCGGCAATTGCCGGCCGGCTGTAATCGCTGCATCGAGTCAGTGTCACTATCGGATTGGGCATACGCTGGTCAATAATTTATTCCGGTACAAACGAGCAAAAATATTCTGACGGCGGATTTATATTCGGGTGACTTGGTTTTGCTGAAGAACAGCCCGCCCTGGGGATTGCTGAAAAACAGGCCGCCCAATGCCGTCTGGTCGCTGACGTATTCTTTCGGGGCCAGGAACACAAAATCGCCCGGACTCATTTTCAATCCGAAAGCGGCACTGGTAAAGGGAAACTCGCGTAATTTTCCGAGCGTATCTAATTGTCGGATTGTGCTTTGGGTGGGCGGGGAAAATATCGGATAGGCGACGAGGTCGCACACTCCTCTTGAGCCGGGGATTTTTTCAGCTTTGATTCTCAGGCCGAAGATGCCGGGCCCGACGTTGGCAGCTTCTCTTGAGCCGTTGGCTGACGTGTAATAGATGGATTGCGGGCGGTCCAATCCGGCTATGGCAACGGTTTGGGCCTGGCCGTCCGCCAGCATTAGCGAGACATTGGCTATGTTCCGGCCCTCGGCGCCGAGCAGCCAGTCGTTGGTCTGTCTCCACATATCGACCTGACCGAAGCGAACCATAAACGAGTTGGCGTTAAATGCCTCGTAATCCTTAAGCTGCAGCGGCCTTATGAACAACTTCTTGCGAATTTTGTCTATCTCGGCGATGTTGTCGGCGGGTATTTCAAAAATATGAACATCCAGCCTTGTTATCTTTAACAATTCAACCTTCTGAGTTTTGCCGGCCTCGTAAGGGGCCAAATCGCCAATCTTGACTTGCTCCCATATAGGCTGTTGCTCAGGCTCGGCGCAACCGACAAGGAAGAAGGAAAAAAACAGAAGACAGAATATAGAATACAGTGGCGTAAGCCATCCCTTACGGGAGAAACAGGAGGCGGAGGGCGGGTGTTTTTTCTCCGGCCCGACCAGATTGGAATCAGACTCGACCGCAATTTGAATACTACGAATCATGGCAACAGACTAACAGTTGTGTAATTAGCTGTCAATAAATTCGATGCTCGTCTCTCATGTCTCGACGGTTGATACTGGATGCAAGAAAAAATAATCAATAATCAATTATCAATAATCATTCGATAGCTTCCCACCAAAGCCGCGGATAGTCCTGGCCTTCGAGAATCCACCAGATATCTTCAGTACCGTTTGCTGTCTCGTCCACAAAGTCCCAACCAGCATCAAGGAATGTTCCGGCCATTTGCATCTCGGCTGTCGTCTTGCCGACGAGCCCCTCTAAGGGGTACTCATGACCCCCTTCTCCATTTACATGTTGCGATTTCTGAATATCCCAGAAGCATGATTCCATTTTTTTGGGCGAATACCATGTCCATCCAATGAATCCACCAACTTGCCGGTCTCCAGAAGCCCGACCGGTCGAATAGCATTTTATAACTGGTTTAGTACTAATCCCAACAAAGCCTCCGATATAGTCCTGACCCTGAACATCACCCATAGCGTAGTTTGATTGAATTGTTGAAAATCTGGAATATCCAACAAGGCCGCCTACACGGTTCCGACCAGTAACATTCGACAGGGAGTAGCACTGGTTGATCGTACACTCACTGCAGTTGCCAACAAGTCCACCTACGCGGTCAATACCTCGTACGTTGCCAGTTGCATAGCAACCTGTGATAGCATATTGATCGGTCCAACCGAAACCCACTAGTCCTCCAACTGCATTGCCATCGGCCGTAATTTCTCCTGTTGCGAAGCAACTTTGGAGATTCCCATTATTATAACCTATAAGCCCTCCGACACGTTCATGGCCTGATACATTTCCTATCGCATTACAATCGGTGACTTGTCCTCCACATTCTCCAACTAGTCCTCCCGCAGAAATGCCCGTTGCGTCGATCTGGCAAGAAGACGTACAGGAGCTAAGGGTACTAACACGTAAATACCGCACTATTGAACGTGAAAGCTGAATTCCTATCAGTCCGCCTATTCGGTCGTTGCCGCTTACTATACCGGTTGAACGGCAATCGATAACAACATCTTGGTTATAGCCTGCTAAGCCACCTACACTTTTCACACCAGTAGTGGAAGTGTCACTGGATGAATTTCGTATTTCTCCGGTGTTGTATCCGATCAGACCACCTACGTATTCTTCTCCTTGAACACGACCTGAAACAGAAACGTTTTGTATTTCACCTCCACACATTCCGGTCAGACCGCCAGTATGTGAACCACCAATGACATCTATATTTTCAATGTGCAAATTCATAATTGATCCAATGACATTACGTGGTTTGAGCGATGGTTGTCCTGGCCAGCCTACAAGACCAAAGATACCGGTGTAAGGTGAACCGGGACAAAAACAGCGAAAGTTAGATATGCTATGATCCCTGCCGTCAAATACACCTCCGAATAGAACTGCACGTGAACCGATGGGAATAATCTCAATGGGATCAATCCCTGCCATGTCTATATCATTCATCAGGATGAAATGCTTCCTGAAGTCCCAAGGCTGGTAAGCAATCTCGATAAGCTGCTCGCTTGTCCATATCTGATAGGGATCGTCTGGCTCGCCTGTACCACCACCATATGTAGAGGTAACTTTCGTTATGGGCACACCCGCCTTTTGTTCCCAAGCCAAACGTGGATAATCAGAATCTTCAAGAATCGTCCATACATTGTTCTTTGCCCAGCCACGAAACGTATGTGAATCCATCATGAGTCGTGTGGTTCTGCCAAATCCTCCCTGACTCGTTTTCATTCCACTGGTTTCTGTATCCCAGTAGCATAGAAAGAATTCACCACTGTTTTCCCTGTCTAAACCAATAAGTCCTCCTACATTTTCGCCGTCGGCGATGACCTTACCGGATGAATAGCAATAGGTTGCTGCCGTCTGATGGTTTAGTCCGATTAAGCCCCCAACCTGGGTATTTCCTGTAGTGTTTGAATTAGAGTAGGAATTTGTGATTGATCCAAATCTGTTAGAACCTGCAAGTCCCCCAACCAAGGATACCCCTGAGACAGAACCTGAACAAGTACACTCTTGGATTTTTTTCCAATTAGATCCGGCAATCCCCCCGATTTCAGCCTGTCCGGTTACATTACCTATAGAATATGACTGATGGATATTGCCTCTATTGATACCGACTAACCCACCAATTTTCTCATCACCAAAAACATCGGCTTCTGAATAACTTAATGTGACTACTCCGCTATGTCCAACAAGACCACCCACCTTCTCGATGCCTGTTACTAATCCGAACGATGAACACGACTCCAGACGGGCTTGATAGTCACTATAGCCACATATTCCACCAACATCAGATTCTCCTTCTACATTACCCTTGAACTGACAGCTATTGACTGTACTTTCGTTGTTGCCAATCAATCCACCAGTTTGATTCCAACCTTGAATTGATCCTGTAACATAGCAGGAAATGATCTGGCCCTTATTGATTCCTACTACAGCACCGGTTAGGTTACCGCCGTAAACAGTTGCATTTGTAAGCTGCAGGTTCATCACAATACCGGATTCATCGTCTGGTGGGTAAGGATGTTTTTGTACATATCCAAACAATCCTACACAGCTTTGTCCATCCAGCCGGCAATCTAAATTAGAAATGACATGGCCATTACCGTCGAATATTCCCGCGAAAGGCCATCGATCAGTACCAATTGGTGTGATAAGATTCGGATCGATTTTATTACAATCGATGTCGTCCATTAATATAAAGTAATCATTAAAATCATCAGGGCAATAACCTATTGATAGTAGATGTTCTGCAGACCAAATTTGAAACGGATCATTTGGATCGCCAGTACCGCCGCCATAAAAACAGGGCATATCGACAATCATTTCATTATTCGGAGCTTCCCAGAATAGACGCGGATAGTCAGCCCCATCATTTATAGTCCATACGTTCGGATAGCCCCATCCTCGGTATATCTTACGATTCATCATTTCTACAGAATGCTTTCCTCGCCCACCAGCACTGATTCTCATGCCACTTGTGTCAATATCCCAATATGAAAGATGGACAGTTCCTTCCTGGGTGGTGCCTACAAGACCTCCCACATCGAATTTACCATCCACAACATTAAGAGAGTATGAAAATGCTATTGTTCCAGCACTATGGTAACCTACAAGCCCGCCAGCTTTCTCATCGGCCCACACAACTCCTGTTGTGTAACAGGAACTTATTGTTCCTTCATTTCTCCCCGCCAAAGCTCCGACTTCGCTTTGTCCTGAAATTGATCCCGTTATGCTGCACGCTGTGATTACTCCCTGGTTGTTCCCAACCAGACCTCCAACCATATTATAACCTGAAACATTGATCCCTTCTAACTTTAAGTTTCTAACTTGTCCTGTGATACACCCAAACAGCCCTATGTATGCGCCATATGTTCTTTCAGTATTAATAAAAAGGTTGCGGATTGTCTTTCCGTTTCCATCGAAGGTACCTGTAAAAGGTGGACAGGAAATCATTGCTATATGTGCCATAACCACAACGGAAGGGGCGATGACTGATTCATCAAACACACGTCCACCAGATAAATTAGGATCAAGGTCTATGTCATTAATCAGCACAAAATGTTTACTGAGCAAGCTTGAATCCGCCCCTATCGAGATAAGCTGCTCAGCCGTAGCGATTTGGTACGGATCGTCAGGTTCTCCAGTACCACCGCCATACTGGGCCTCTGCCGATAGGCCAAATAGGCAGATGGCGAGGAATATAAGTAATAAGGCTGCCGGCTTGCCGCTTTGTCTGTGAAGAAAGAACAAATTGAATGATTCGCTTGATCCGAACATTTTTGCTCTCCGTAAAACTTTTCCCTTTTAACAACTTCAATTCTATCACTTGCCGGACTTGCGGTCAAGGATTTTCCGGGCGAAGTATGAAAACATCCGGGCATTGAGCATTAAGAATCGAGGTTCAGCCAATTTTCTTGACTCACCTGGCAGTTTCGTTTTTAATAACGCGGTTGTTTATGTAAAAAGAAGATTAGGATTTGAAAGGAATAAAAGGAAGATGAAAGTCAGCAAACGAGCCCAGGAGGTGCCGACTTCGGCGACAATCGCTGTGACTTCGCGAGCGCAGGAGTTAAAAGCCCAGGGTGTGGACGTGGTCGGTTTCGGTGCCGGGGCGCCGGATTTCGATACGCCTGATTATATCAAAGAAGCTGCTATTGAGTCGCTCAAGGCGGGCCAGACGAAATATACCGCAGCGGCGGGCGTCATTGAGCTGCGGAAAATCATCGCCGATAAGCTACGGAAGGAAAACGGGCTGAACTATACGCCTGAGCAGGTCATCGTCAATATCGGCGGCAAGCACTCGGTTTACGAGGCGATGCAGGCCGTGCTGGATCCGGGCGATGAGGTGATTTTAGCCACGCCTTACTGGGTTACGTATCCGGAGACGATAAAGCTTGCCGGCGCGACGGCAAAGATTATCGAAACCGGCAAGAGCACCGGCTACAAAATCACGCCGGCACAATTAGAAGCGGCGATTACGGACAAAACCACCATGCTGCTCATAAACTCGCCTAACAATCCGGGCGGATTTACTTATACGCCGGACGAACTCAAAGCCATCGCGAAGGTTCTCGAAGGGACAAATGTATTGGTTATTTCGGACGAGATTTACGAAAAGCTCATCTACGGCGATACGAAGTTCGTGAGCTTTGCTTCGTTGAGCGAGGATGCCTTTAACAGAACGTTGACTCTGAACGGCTTCAGCAAGACTTACTCTATGACCGGCTGGCGGCTCGGATATACGGCAGGGCCGCTGGAAATCATCAAGGCGATGGGGCGTTTGCAGTCTCACATGACCTCGAATCCTGTGACTTTCTGCCAGTATGCGGCGATTGCGGCCCTGGGCGAGCCTTCGGCGGCGGCTATCGAACAGATGAGAGCCGAATTCGAACGTCGGGGCAAATATATGTCCGACCGGCTGAATGGCATCGAGGGCGTCGAATGCACCGAGGCAACCGGCGCTTTTTACTGTTTCCCTGATGTTTCCGCTCATTATGGCCGAAATATTAATGGGGCAAATATTACCGGCAGTATGGATTTTGCCAAAGCACTGCTGGAACAGGCCAATGTGGCCCTGGTTCCGGGTCTGCCGTTTGGCTGTGACAATAATGTGCGTTTGAGTTTTGCCTGTTCGCTCGAACAGATTACAAAAGGATTAGACAGACTTCAAGAATGGCTAAGTCAGTAAAGAGCAAGAAACGCAGCATCTCGACTCCGAGAGTGGAAGATTCGACAGTCTCTGAACAGGCAGTACAAGCGGTCAGGCACAGGGCATTGACCGGGTGGCCCGTTATTATCGGCTGGATGGCAATGCTGATTTTTACTGTTCATGCCTGCACGCACATGGTTGCCGCCGGCGATACCTGGGTTGCAATGGCCTGCGGGCGGCATTTTGTCAATCACGGCGTCGATACTGTCGAGCCGTTCAGTGCTAACTCGCACAAGGCGGGGCCAACGGAACAAGAGATTCGGAATTGGCCGGATTGGGCCCAGTGGATTACGACTAAGGTCGGCCTCAAGACGGTTAAGGCCGTACATCCGACCGGCTGGGTTAATCAGAATTGGCTTACGCACGAAATCTTCTACCTGCTGGTGCCCAAATCGTCCTATGCGGACGGCATGAGTTTCTCGTCGAATGCTCTGGTCTACTGGAAGTTCGCCATTTACATATTGACCGTGATTTGCGTCTATTACACGGGCCGGCTGCTGGGGGCTAATCCCGCGCTTTGTGCCGTATTTTCCTGCTTTGCGATGTTCATCGGGCGTTCGTTTCTCGATGTCCGCCCGGCAGGTTTTTCGAACATGCTGGTAGCGGTCTTTCTGCTGATATTGGTGCTGGCGACATATCGAAACATACTTTATATCTGGCTAATCGTCCCGTTGGCCGTTTTCTGGTGCAATGTCCACGGTGGATACATCTACGTTTTCATTATGCTGGTTCCGTTCGTGAGCCTTAACCTTCTAACGAGCATTTCCAAAAAAAGGTTCATCTCCATCGGTCGAAAAGGCATATACCACACCATGGCCGCGGGCTTCGTCGCTTTTATAGCGACTATTGTGTTCAATCCGTTCCATTTGACGAACCTCACTCATACATTTGTTATAAGTTTCAGCAAACATGCCGAGCGGTGGCGTGACATTCATGAATGGAGGTCCGCTTTCGACTGGTCCAACCGTGTCGGTACGGGTTTTCCATTTTTAGTGCTGTATATTCTCGGCATCGGTTTATTGATCCTCTGGCTGTTTTCCCGTTTTCTCAGGCCGAGATTCCTCAAAGCGCCCAGAAATGAGATAGAAGACCAGAAAAAGTTGTACATCAAGTTGTCGACAATCTTTGGCTGCGCGGCAACCGTGCTGGTCTGCTGGGTGACATTCGTCAGTTTTTCGCTCCTCGGGCTTGATTTCGTCAGTTTCTTCTGGTGTGCGATTTTCGTTGCTATTGTTTTGCTGAGTATTTACAAAAACGTTCATTTCATATATCTGGCGGTTCTATTGACCCTACTGGCCGTATGGTCCGGCAATTCGGCCGCCGGTTATAACGGCAGATTTTTCTACCCTTTCGTCATCCTGCCCGTCTATGTCGTGCTGCATATCCTTGCCTCGCTGTTTTCCAAACCGGCAAAATACAAGCCTGAGAATATTGCCTTTGTGACCATCGCGGCGATTGTTTCCCTGCTGCTGATGACGATTATCTTCAATCCGTTCAAGTTTGAAGAGCCGCTATGGAAGGTGGGACAATTCTTCGACCTGCAACGGATATTTCGCCCGAAGTACGAGCGTAACGTCGGATTAAGCTATCTGCATTTATTCGACACGCTTTTTATTCTGAACATGGTTTCGATTATTTTCTGGGTGGGATTTCCTTATCTGAAAGAAGTTCTCGGCAGGGCGCAAGACAAGTCAAACCAGAAGCTGGAAGGCGAGGCTTATGAATTGCCGCGGATTGATTTGGCGTTAATTACCATTGCGGCCCTGACGATTTATATGGCCGTCCGTTCCCGAAGGTTCATACCGATAGCCGGGATAGCAGCGTGCCCCGTTGTGGCGATGTTTATCGACCAGATAATTCGCGGAGTTTCAGCGAGTCGAAACTTCTATGCTAACAATCGCCTGAAAGTTTCTCCCATGCCGCGCTGGCTGCAATTATCTTTTACCGTCGCCGGTGCTTTAGCTATCCTGTTTTTCGGTACGTGGTGGGGGCTTAAGTTCAAGCTTGTTTATCTCGATCCGTGGCCTTCGGATCCGAAACTGAGTTCTGTTTTCATGCGAATGACCGCCTCGGACGCCAAGCCTTTCTACGCCCTGAAGTTTATCAAGGATAACAAGCTGGAAGGGAAAATGTTCAACTACTGGACGGAGGGCGGCTTCATCGCCTGGGGCCAGGAGCCCGACCCGAAAACCGGCCGAACCCCTCTGCAATTATTCATGGACGGCAGGGCACAAGCGGCATATAACCGCGACACCTTTGACATCTGGACGTATATTATGTCCGGCGGGCTCCCTGGTTCGACCGGATTTGAGATTATGCAGACCGCGGGGATTCGAGCCAGAATGTCTGGTCAGAAACTGGGACAGATTTTGACACAGGACGATTATGTCAAAATCGGGCAATCCTTTAGCGATGAGCTTGAAAAACGTAATGTCTGGGTCGTCTTAATGCCCTCTGCCGTATACAATGATCCCGACCAGGCAAATTCTTATCATACGATAAAAGGATTTGAACAGAATCTCAACTGGCGGATCGTGTTTTTCAATAACAGGCAAAAGTTGTATGTTGACATAAGAACTCCGCGGGGCAAGGAACTTTTCGAAGGCATAAGAAAAGGAACAACCATCTATCCCGATGATTATCACAAAAACCTGATTCGCGCCCATAGCTGGTTTTATTATCGTCGCGGCTTAGAGGAAAAAAAGAAGGCTCTTGATTTTGCTATAACAGCCTTTAATCTAAATCCGATGCCGACCACCATTCTTGAAATACTCCTTATGGGCGCGAACGTTGCCGAACTAAACTCCAGGGTCAATCAGTTTTGCTCGGATTATTTCAACGAGTTTATAGAAGAAAAAGATGTTTGGTCTAAGAAGGATGGTTACCGGCATAAAGTTGAAGCCGTACGATTAGCGAGCTACCATCTGAAGAAACTCGCCCAGTCGCGGAGAAACACAGAACTTGTGAATTTTTATGCCGGTAAGGAGATTGAATATTTAGATGAATTAACGAGGATACATCAGAGCAAGAGGTGGTAATGGTTTCAATCAGCGTTTTTTTCCCCTGTTACAATGAGCAGGCAAATGTTGGCCGGACCGTTGGAAAGGCACTTGAGGTCTTGGAAAAGCTCAACGCTGATTTTGAAGCAATTATAGTTGACGACGGCAGTTCTGACGGCACCGGGCAAATCGCCGACGAGATTGCAGGGCGGGACGGCAGGGTAAAAGTGGTGCGTCACCAGCGTAATCTTGGTTACGGAGCTGCGCTGCAATCCGGCTTCAAAGCGGCAACAAAAGAGCTTGTTTTTTACACCGATGGCGACGGCCAATTCGATATTAACGAAATGCCGCCGTTGCTTGGACTGATGGAACGATATGATATTGTAAGTTGCTACCGGCTGAATCGCCAGGACTCGTTCATCCGCAAAATCAACGGCTGGTGCTGGACCATGCTGGTCTGCCTGATGTTCGGTCTTAAAGTCCGTGACATCGACTGTGCTTTCAAATTATATAAAAGGGAGATTTTCGACAAAATCGAGTTGTCGAGTACAGGCGCTCTGATCGATGCCGAGATACTGGCGCGGGCCGCTCGCAAGGGGTACCGTATAACCCAAAAAGGTGTGCATCATTATCCTCGGACCGCCGGCGCACAGTCCGGCGCGAATTTACGAGTGATTCTGCGTGCTTTCAAAGAGCTCTTTAAGCTGCAAAGGCGAATCCGGAGCGGTAATTGATAGCTAAAACTAAATGTGAAGTGCGGATTGTGATACACAAGGTATGAAAGAAGGAAAAGTAAATCTGTTTATCTATGGCTCACTGCGGGACAGAAGGATCTTTCAATCAGTCAGCGGATTGAGTTTTGCAAGAAAAGCATCTAAAATCGACATTAAGACCCTTTTTGCCGAACCTGCTCTGCTGCCGCGCTACCGAAGGGTCAGCCCGGACAATGTCTATTACTATGCCATTGCAGCGCCATCTTCGAGAATTGAAGGTTTTGTAATCCATGATGTTCCCGCCGCTGCGATGGCTGGAATCGACAGGTATGAAGGCAAGCGTTACGAGAGAGATACCGTTCAAGTCAACACGGCAAACGGCTCCGTCGAGGCCCAGGCATACCTGGTTACTCACGACTCGATGGAAGAACATTTCGGTGACAGGTTCCACGTCAACCTGATACACGAATTGTGGCTGCGAAAACGGATCGAGAAATTCATCAAAAGACGTACCCGCCCCGGCGAACGAACTGTAGACGCCGAATCGGAACGCCGGGCCGACCGAGAGCTGCTCGCAACCACTGAACGTGACTTGGTCATGAGCCATTATCATACGGATGCCGTAAGTGATTATTATCTTGAACATGAACTGGACCGTCCCCGGCCAAGCATAAAACACCTTTACGACGATCAACAGGCAAAGCAGTTTATCGAAAATTACCTGGCTTTGGCAGTGAGGCAGGTTCTGCTCAACCAGCTCGAAGAACAAATCCAGTTCCAATATCGCTTTGATCTTGAGCGTATTCGCACTTCGGAAAGATATTTTAACCGGTCGGTGAGTTTGCTGGCGGCTCTGCAAATTATAAATTCAAACCGTAGCGATGTTAATTTGATAGTCGACGAGTGCCTCCAGACAATGCCCTATGACAGGAACGATCTTATTGACTATGTTAAATACGGCGTACGTGCTTCGAAAAGCATGTTTGATGCTCGCGTTGCCCAGGCAAAACTGACTCGAATTCGTTCGAATCTTCAGCCCGGACTGATTCCACTTGGAATCGAGATCGAATTGAGCAATGTCGGGGCAGCAGCCGTCGAGCCGCAAAGAAACATCCAAAAAGCGTTTGACCCCGTATATGACGGATTCAAATACTTCTATGATTTTCGCCTGGATGTTTTGAGCTGGAAGCTCGGCGGATATATTGACGACCATACCGGCTCGACCGACCAGGCCCGGCGGAGAGGCTTTTTGGAACTTGCGCCGGGAAGACTGAATATCGCAGGGGAACTATCTCGTCCGGCAACTGCGGATCCCTGGCTGCTTAATCAGTTAATAAATGAGATTGTTAATTTCTATGATGTCCGCCCGCATAGTTTGCATCTGTCTCTCCAGCTCCGGAAAAGCCAACGCGACAACCAGAAGATTCTGCCGCTTGGTTTTGTCAAGTGTCTGCTCGCGCTCGGCGGTGGTCCGGAGCAAAAGAGCACCGGCAGACTTTGGGTTTCGAGGATGGGACATGACGAGATTAAACAATACGAGTATGGTGAAGAGCTCGTCTTTGCCAGAACCAGTAAGCGCAGGTGGTATCTGGGCGGTGATGATATCGCAAACAAACTCCCGGCACAGGCAACTACGCACGTCCAGCAGTACAAATTTATACGTCTGGAAAAAAGGGCTAATTATGAGCCGCTAATCATGTGCCTGAAGGGTTTGCAGCTATCGTACAATCCCGCCGATTATTTGACTGCCGAACAATTAAAGAATAATTCGAGATTACAAAGGCAATATGAAGAGTTGAAGAAATGGGCAGCCGAACCAACGGAAATAAGCCACCAGATGATCAGCAGGTTTGTAAGAACCGTGCAGGATGGCTTGATGAACGAAGGGCACCATCGGCCCGCCCATACATTGCACTACATCGACTGGGTACTCAGCGCGATTGATGTTCAACTGCGAATGTTCAATAAGCAGCTCAGGGAATTCTCATGACACCGAATACACCGGTCGTGTTAGGTTTCGCGCATTTCCTTGAGTTTTTCTTTGATGAATTCGGCGGTATGACAGGCTGCCTCTTTACCGAAAGCAAGGCACTTGTGCATACCGGCATTAAAAGATTTCACAAATTCCTGTGAATCAAACGCCGAAGCCGACGAGATGTTGTCGAAAGATTTATCGGCGCTGCCCTCGGGTGCGGGTGCCAACATATAGATTGCAGTTGCAAAGCCGGCAAAATAGACGATCAGCAGGAAAATGAATTTGGATCTCCAGCCTTTCACAAAAATTCCCCCTTCCTCAAGAAACCATTTCGTCGGCCGGTCCCCCCCAACTGGCCTTTTGTGTTAGTCTCTATTAAAAAAATAGTATGAAAAACAACGAATGCCAAACGGAAAATGCGAAAAGTGTGCTTTTTATCAAGCTAAAAGCTGTTTTAACGCCGTACAGACGATTGCGATTTGGTCTTTTGTCAGATGATTATAGAACGGCAGGGCGATTGCCCTTGCGCTGGCGGACTCGGCAACGGGAAAATCGCCCGGCTTATGGCCAAATTTTTCGGCGATAAACGGCATCAGATGCACGGGAGCAAAGTAATTGCTGACCTGAATATTCCGGCTTTGCATCTGCCGTAAAATCCGGTCTCGCTGCTCCATTGTGAAACTTTCTGCGAGCCGGACAACGAAGACAAACCAACTCATATCGCAATCGGCCGGCTCGACTGGCACGATCAGCCGGTCATCGTCGGCCAGCATTTGACGGTACCATTCTGCGACCTGCCTGCGTTTTGCCTTGATTTCGTCGATTCTCGATAGCTGCACAATTCCAAGCGCACAGTTTATGTCGCTGAGACGGTAGTTGTAACCCAGCCTCTCATGGGCCAGCCAGTCGGTGCCTTTGCCCCTGCCCTGGTTGCGAAGCGATACGCATAGATCCGCCAGATTATCATCGTCGGTCAAAATCATGCCGCCTTCGCCGGTGGTGATTTGCTTGTTGGGATAAAAGCCGAAAACGCTCATCGTGCCGAACGTCCCAACCTTTTTTCCATTCAACGCCGAACCGAGCGCCTCGCAGCTATCTTCGATCACCGGAAGATTGTGTTTTTGGGCGATTTCACAAACACTGTCGAAGCCGGCGGGATTGCCGAAAACTTCGACCGGCAAAATCGCTTTCGTCTTTTCGGTAATGCCGACTTCAATTTTAGCTGGATCGATATTCAAGCTGACCGGGTCAATATCAACAAAGACCGGCCTGGCGCCGGCCATCATAATCGACGTTGCCGAAGCTGCGAAAGTAAAAGGCGTGGTAATGACCTCGTCACCCGGCGTAATCCCCAGCGCCAACATACATAAAAACAAGCCGCTCGTCCCGCTATTGACGGCTACAGCTCGTTTTGTGCCGACGTAATCGGCGAAAGCCTGCTCGAACTGCCCGAGTTTGGGACCGAGCGAAAGATTAGGGCTGCGAAGCACGGCACAAACGGCCTCAATTTCTTTCTCTGTGATGTCCGGCCGGGACAAATATATACACATAACGAAATCTCCTCATCACAAAAAGCGGACAAGAACAATTGATGAGATTGTACCGCCTGTGAGGCATAAATCAAAACATTTTCGATACTTAATACGCCGGCGAAAATAAGGCATTTTTTGCTCTATCGGATTAGCCCTTTCGGTATATATCAGGAATACTTATAGGACGTCTTATCGAAAAGACCGCCGTTTATTTGCTGCTAACATGAGAATTGTGATTGTATATTAAACAGCCCTCGATTTATAACCGAAGATAAGTGCGATTTGATACATTGTGGTGGGAGTCGAGACATGGCGAAAGGCAAAAATGTACTGACAACTGGCGATGTGGCCAAGATTTGCCATGTTGCTCCGCGAACAGTTTCGAAGTGGTTCGACAACGGCCAGTTAAGGGGCTATCGCATACCCGGCAGCAAAGACCGGCGAATCCCGGTCAACGAGTTGGTCCGCTTTATGAAAGTTCATAATATGCCGACGTCGGAACTTGCGGTCGGCAAAATCAGGGTCCTGCTCGCAGACAGCAACATCAAAACGGCTTCGACTCTGGCCGATAGTCTGCGGAGCAAGGCCGACTACGATGTGCAAATTGTCCAGAGCAATTTTGAAACAGGCTCGGCCATCCAGAAATTCACGCCACATGTCCTGCTGATAAGCCTGCTGGCTGAAGGTATAAATGCGGCAGCCGTCTGCAAAGGTATTCGTGAGAATGAGGACTTGCGGACGATCAAGATCATCGCCCTCGTGAATAATTTGAGCGATTCGGAATCGACGGCTCTGCTGCAGAAGGGCTTCGATGGCTATGTACCTTATTCTGCTGATGCTGTCGAGGTCATCAAAAGGATCGAAGAGGCTATAGCGATCATCTATTAGTTCCGAAAAATCATCGCTTTGTCTCGTAGAGAGAAGAAGCAGAGGATTTTTTCTTAGTAATCTTTATAGCGGCTCATCCAGGCAGGCCAGTCCCCAGGCAAAACACCACCGGCCCTCGTGTACGCACCGCTTGTTTTATATGCACGATGCCACTTCAATGTCCACAACTCCTTGAGCCCTACAGGTCTTACGGACCAGTCCATAAATAGGAAATTAGCAAATCCATTGTGCCTGTCGATGCAGAAATGGTTCATTTCTCCCGATGTGCCCTGATCCGTAATACCAAAGGCATCCGCAGTCTGTGAAGGAACATCGGTGTCGCGGGGCCATGCATCATGCCACGTGGAGTCGGCAAATACCGGTATAGTATTTGTGCTGGCTGACTTGCCGCTGAGAGTTCGAGTGCCGGGTTTAACACACATTGTGTCATCTGTTCTTTTCCAGAACCATTCCTCCCAACGATCGCCACGGTCTCCGTGCATATAATTGGTCCATGAATTTATGCTGTAGCTGAATGTATAAAGGTATGTACCACCTCCGGGAAGAGCCAGGGGACGCGTCGCGGCCTTAAACGTACCGAAGTCTTGATCATGTGCCATAGGCCTCGTGGCCGTTGGGCACAAAAGCATGCCCCAGTTGTCCTTGTAATACGAGCGCAGTGCGTTCGGCCACAATGTTGTTTCGTCGACACCCCAGCCTTCATTGAAGTAGCCATCATAGTCGTCTGTGTACAAATTAAACAAAAGACCCCACTGTTTCAGTCTCGCCTGACACGTAATCGACTGGGCCTGCCCCTTTACACGTTGTAAAGCCGGCATCAATATCGCCATCAGTAGTGCAATAATAGCGATTACGACCAGAAGCTCGATCAAGGTAAACCCTCTTCGCTTGCTCATGCTAATACTCCTTAAAGTTAGGGAAAACAATATTATCGCAAATCACGACTGATTTTTAGCTATTTTACCAAAGGTTTTACTAAAATACAAGCAGTAAACTACTAATAGGTTAAAATCCATAGCATTATGTTTTCAGGCTTTCGCCTGTCCGCCTCTGGCGGATAACTTCATCTGCGAGTTAAAACTCGTATCATTGCGGCGGAAGAGGGTAAATAGCGTTTTGTTCACCTGCCCCGGGTTTGTATTATTTCGTTCTTCTTTCCAGCATCCGGGTCAGTAGTTCCACCATTTGCTCGGAATCGACTTGTTGTTCATGCCCATCGGTGAATGTGAGTTGATATTTGCCGTCGGGCAGCTTGCGTTGCATCAGCACGGAATTAGCATCCTTAACGTCAATGGAATAGCCGTACCATATTACATTTTCACCCCGTTCAAGCAAACGCTCATATCTTGATCTGGAGGTCGAAACCTGGTCTTCGCCGGAACCTCCCCAGTATTTAATAAGTAGCATACTGTCCTTAATTATTCCGTTTCCGGTTAAATCCCGGCCGCCAAACAAATTCAGCAGTAAAATCATGGTAATGATAATTGCTGCGGCAGCGACTGATTTACTCAATCTCAAATCTATGATAATATTGACCGTATCCCAGCCAATTTTATGCCGAGACAGCTTGTGCGGGATTCGCTGTTTGATCTCCTCGCCAAGGCCGGGCCGAACCGGTTCTGTGATTCGCGGGCCCAGTTTATTCAGGAGTTCTTTTATTTGCTCTTCTTTCATTGCAGCACACTCTTTTCTCCGGATTCCCGGCTGTAACAGGTTGCGATCGGAACCTGTTCAAATAATTTCCTTTCTCAAAGTTTTTAATGCTCTATTCAGCCTGCTTTTGAAAGTTCCCTGATTTAATCCGACCGCTTCAGCGGCCTCGGCAATCGTCAACTGCTGCATATAATGTAAAGTAATCGTTTCTCTCAGTTTGATTGGTAACCGTTCCACGGCATCTTTCAAATGTTCCAACTGCTCGTTATGCTCCATTTTCTCAGGCTCACCCTTGTCGCTTTGCGGCATTTCAAGGCCTTCAATGCCGATGACCTCCCTGTGCTTGTGTTTGCGCCAATGCAGCTTTGAAACATTACTTGCAATGCGATAAAGCCAGCCATTTAATGCTTTACCGTCTTTTAATTGGCCTATATGGTGCCAGGCATTGAAAAAACTCTCCTGTGTCAGGTCTTCGCTGGCCTGGCGATCATGGCCGAGCCTCCTCATAAATAAATAAATCTGTTCATAGTACGTATCCACAAGCTCGGCAGCCGCCGCCCGGTCGCCGGCTCTTAATCGAGAAGCAAGCGAATCCCGTTTCTGGCTATGATGCTCCTTATCTCTATCGAGATTCCACTGCGTATTTTTAAGATACGCCAAATCAGCTTTCTGTTCTGCTAATTTTACCTTTTTTTCCATATATTCTCAGTATCCGAATCAGGCCACAGACAGTATACCTTAAATCCGTTTGGCCTGCAATATGAATCCATTCGTAAATGCAGCGCAGCATGATTTAAGATGACCTGGAGGCTTGCTCAGGATTTATTTGGCCTCATCGTGATTGCGAATGGAGTATCAGAAATTTGCCGTCCGAATAAAAACCCATATTGGGATGATAAGAAAATGGTTGATATGCCTTTTCTATTGTGAAATAATACATCGGCATATGAAAACTCGGATAAAAAAACTACTGATTATAATCGGATTTGCTCTTTGCATGTGCGGCTTAGCAAGGGCCGATTTGGCAGGGCAAATCGATGGTATCATCAGCAAATCATTACAGAAACGAGTTCAATTTTCCATTCATATCGTAGAGACTAATTCCGGCAGAACAATCTATGACCATGACGCAAAAGAGCTGATGATACCGGCTTCGAATATGAAAATCATTACCAGTGCAGCAGCTCTGCATTATCTGGGGCCTGATTACGTTTATAAGACTAAGGTCGGGCTTTCCGGTAACTCACTTGTCGTCATCGGAAGCGGCGATCCGCTGCTGGGCGACGAGAAGACCGACATTAAGTACGGCCGGGAGCCGGGCTGGATATTCAAGGACATAGCAAACGCGCTGAAGTCCAGGGGCATAGGGACAATCGAAGGGATTATAGTTGACAGCAGTGTTTTCGATAACGAGCCTGTGCATCCGAGCTGGCCGGCGGATGATTTGAATCGGTGGTACGCCTGCGAAGTAAGCGGCCTGAATTTTAACGACAATTGCATAAAGATAAGCGCAAAGAATATCGGCGGCAAAGTCGCCGTCTTCGTCGATCCGCAAACCTCTTTCGTATCTCTGATCAATAAGGTCATGCCAATATCGAAGGGTAGCGGCGCCGTCGGAACGTATCGCAATCGGCACCCTAACAGGCTGACCGTTTTCGGCAAGTGCAAAGATGAGGTTGGGCCATTCGACGTGGCAATCGAAAGGCCTGCGGCATATTTTGGATTTCTCCTGTACGAGAACCTTGCTGAGGCGGATATTAATGCAAAGGGAAACCTTGTCGAAAAAACGCTGGAAGAGGGCAGCAATTTCATCCCGCTAATCGAATTCAGTACGCCGCTCACTGATTGTCTGGCTCGCTGTAATACGAACAGCTTCGGATTGGCCGCCGAGGCGATGCTTAAAACCATCGCCGCGATGAGTAATCCGGATAAGAAAAACGGCAGTTGGGAAAGAGGACGGGAGCAGATTTCTCAATATCTATTGGGGCTTGGTATTGATAAGAGCCAGTTCTATATAGACGACGGCAGCGGCCTGAGCCGGCAAAACGAGCTTACCGCGTATGCGATAACAACCGTCTTATCGAACATTTACAAAGGCAGGAATTGGCAGTTATACAAGGACTCGCTTGCGGTAGGGGGGATAGAGGGGACGATTGAAAAATATTTCAAAGAGGAAAAGTACAAGGGTAAAATCTTCGGCAAGACCGGGTATATCAACAGCGTTAAGTCGTTCTCGGGCCTGTGTGTCACTGACCGGGGCGATTACATATTCTCGGTCCTCTCCAACAATACCAACGGCCAAACCCGTACGGTCATCAACAACATCGCGCAGGAAATCATCGATTATTTCGAAAGCGAAGAAGATTAGCTAAAGAAGGCTGACGAATACCTGGGCAAAGCGGTGAGAAGGCTAAGGCCTGAAGTAAACGATCGGGCCGTTTTCGTATTCTTTTATTTTCCAGTCTGTTCCGACAGCGTCTCTAAGGGGAACTTCAAGGGACTTCATTTTGCCTTGCTCTATTCCGAGTACAACAGCCGATGGGGGTTTTTTTTCGATAAGCTTACCGAGTGTTTTCTGGCCGACAGTGTTCGTTGTTTCGAGTTCTTCGGACGTCAGAGCATCGGCGGCTCTATATATGACCGAGCCACACGAAAGCTGTGGGTAAATCTCACAGCCGCCTTCGAGTGCGTAAAGAGGGGCCAGGGTCAGCACAAGTTTGTTCTCCTTCGTTCTCTCGGCGATATCCTGCGATATCCTGTGCACTTCGAGCGGCACCCAGCTTTCGGGAACGAGGGCAATCGGAATCCTCTGCAGAACATAAGGGCAATTGAAAACCGCCACCATTCCGCAGACGCCCATGATAGCCGCAGCTATCTTGAATTGTCCGCTGATACTTGCTTTACTTGTATGCTTTCGCAAATGTAATAAAGGAAAGGCAAGACTGATAACCAAAAAAGGAACCGGGACGGCAAGATACTGTCTCCACATCGTCGGCGGAATCAGGGCGATTATGAAAAATATCGCCGGCAGCAGGGCGGCAAGCAGTAGGTTTATGCCGCCGGCAATCTTCAATTTATGGCGAAGAAAAAACACGCTCAGGCAAAGGTATATCGTCAGTACCACAAGGACGAAATAGCCCGGCATTCTAAGGCACGTCAACGTCAGGGTAAATTTATTATGAACCATCCCGATTTCTCGTAGCCACTGTCCGTAGAGCATCGGTATTTTGACGAGGTTTAAATAAAATGCCCGCGGGGCCCGGGCTATCACCCAGACAGGCCAAATCGAAACAACCGCCCCGGCTAACAGAAACGGCAGGGCGTTTTTGAATCTCTCTTTGATCGACCCGGCATGGACGCTCAGCAGCAGCACAAAAAACAATAACTCCACTATAACCGTGGTTACACGCATGCAGGTAGCGAATGTGAGCACGGCTCCGATGGCTGCGATGCGCCAATATTTTGATTTTTGCTGAAAGTCGGTGGATATAAACAGCCAGAAAGACAGCATAACGCAGAAAATCACGACATCGTGGTTCCACGCGTAGCCGTTGGCATAATCGACGAGCGGATTGAATACGTACAGCACGGCCGCACACAAGCCCAAAATCATGCCGGAAGCTGTAAAAGACCTAAAAATGTGCCGGTATATACCGACTATGCCCAGCATCACGAGAATATCGCACACGCAAGATACGATTCTGCCTACGAGCAGATAGTAAGTTGTGTTAAACACCTTAAATAAGGCCGCGCAGAGCAATGAATGGTAGGGCATTTGGGCGGCGTATGAAAAATCCCTGTAGATCATCTTGCCCTGGGCCATCAATGCCGCCCCCGTGCAATACATCTGCTCATCCCGGCCAACAGGCTTGCTCATCGTATTTGCCACCACGGCGAGCGACAGAATAAATAGTATTAGAACGACGATAATATTAATGATTTTCGGCGACATATTGTTATTCAATTTAGATTTACGCTTTGGGGCCATATTACCATTCCGCAAGTTCGCCGAGCAGTTCCTCGACCAGATCTTTCATCGTTACGATGCCGACAGGCTTTTCCCGTCCGAAGCGGCCGGCTCTTACTACCAGGACAATCTTGTAATTTTCCTTCTGCATGATGTTCATGGCATCTATAACAGTCATGTCGGCGTCGAGTTTTCGGATAGGCTTGACGAAACCGCGCAGGTCGGCGAACTTTTCCGACGAGCTTAACGCTTCGTATATACCGATAAAGCCGATGATGTCTCCAGCCCGGCCCTCGGTGACCGGCAGCCGTGTAAAAGCACACTTGTTTAGTTTCTTCAATAAGGCGGAATTATCAGAATTGACATCGACGGTCTCGACATTGTGGATTTGAATCATAACCGAGCTTAAATGAACGTGTGATATGCCTACCAGGCGATTGACAATCTCACTTTGCACGGGACTGAGGAAGCCCTCTTCGTGAGTGTCTTGTAGAATCGCCTGAACTTTATGTCTTTGTGCCGACGCGATGAACGTTCTGGAAGTTGTTGTAAGTCCTACCAGCCGGGCAAAAGAGCTCGAAATGAATTTGAGCACAGGTAATATGCCGCTGAAGTTTAGAGGTTTGTAAATGGCGTAAAGGAGGGGAGAAAAATACGGCGTCAGCACGTCCGCACGATAGAGAAATATGTTCTTTGGGATAAGCTCAGAGAAGATGAAAAGTATTGGAACCATTAGCAAAGTAGCGAGCAGCTCGGCTCGATGTTCGTATTCGGCGCCGAACCGCGTCAGAAAAGAACTGGTGACGATGCTCGTGGCCAAGTAGTTGACTAGATTGTTGCCTATCAGCAGCGACAACAGCAGGCCGGAGCTGTCGCGCAAACAACGGCCGAGGATTACAAAAGGTAATTGTTTCTTTTCGATGCCCAGTCGCAGTCGAAGCCGACTGAGCTGATACAGGCCGGTCTCGGAACCGGAGAACAAACCTCCCAGTATAATGCAGCATGCAACAGCCAAAACTAAAATAGTGTTGTTAAACATTGTTTTGGAACGGTTCAAGAGTTAATACGAGCGTTTCGATTCGGTGGTGTTTTACTTTTTCCACGGTAAATTTAAGATTTTTCAAATACGCCGAGTCTCCCGGTTTGGGTACCCTGCCGAGCAGGGCGGTGACCAGTCCGCCGAACGTTACCATGCGGGTCTGTGCCGGATCAATCCCTAAAACTTCGGCCCAGTCGTGAAGAGCGACATTTCCCGACAGTCGATATTCAAAAGGTCCTGTCTGCTCGATCGGTTCGGTTTGGCTTGTCGGTTCGATCTGACCGAGCAGTTCTTCGGCAATATCTTCGAGCCGTACCGAACCGGCGATACCGCCGTATTCGTCGACCACGATTGTCATGTCGGTTTTGCTCCTGCGGAAAAATTCCAGCAGCGATTCGACCGTTTTTTGTTCCGGTACAAAATTGACCTCCTGGACAATTTTGTCCAGCGTAACTTCGCCCCGGAGCAGTATCTGCCGGAGGTGGACCAGGCCGATGATGTTGTCGATCGAGCGGACATAAACAGGCAGCCTTATCAGGTGATTTTTTTTCATCATTTCTCGGGCTGCTGCGCTCGATTCAGTCACGTCACAGGCAATCATATCCACTCGCGGCCTCATCACGTGCCGGACCTTCAGAAAACCAAGTTCGATCACTTCGGAAAAGAGCTTGTTTTCGTCGGCGGTAATCAATCCCTGTTTCCGGGTGGTATCGATCAGGGATTTGAATTCACCGACGGTTATTGCCTTCGGGGCCCTGGCCGGTCCCAAAAGCAGCCTTAAGGTGGGTTCTAAAATGGTAACTTTGAAAACCAGTTCGACAGGCCCGAATATTTGGAGGCAGAGATATGCCGGCAGGGCGGCGGCGACGCAGAAATTTTTTGAGTTGGCGTAAGCCAGGGATTTAGGCAGAATTTCGCCGAAGAGCAGCACCCCGACAAAGCTCATCAGGGCGGCAAACGCGGCAACCAGGCCGCCATAGTCTTTGAGCCGGATTATCAGGACGCTGGAGACGGCGTAAAAAAGTACGTTGACCGTCATATTGCCGAGCAGAAAGCAGTTAAGCAGTTTCCGGCGTTTGCCCAGGAGCCTGGCGACCAGTTTTTGAAGTTTGTGCTCGGATTTCACAAGCAGGCGTATCTGCCTTGGTGTTAGATTGATAAATGCGGTCTCAGATCCTGAAAAAAACGCGGAACCGGCAAGCAATATCAACATCAAAATAATTTTAGGCACCAGGGCCGCCATCAGCAACTATCCGACTGTGGTTTTAGGTAAAGCGATCTTAAACGTGCTACCATGACCAGGTTTGGATTCTACCGAAATGCAGCCTTCATGTCTATCGATAATCATTTTGCAAAATGCCAGCCCGATGCCCGCTCCGGAATATTCGGACGGTGAGTCCTTATCCGTTTTGGTGGTAAAGAAGGTTTCAAAAATGTTTGCCAGGTCGTCCGGATCAATTCCTTCGCCCGTGTCGGCTACTTCGATCACAACGGTATCGACCGTCTCAGCGGCCCTGATGGTCAAAACTCCGCCGCGAGGCAGCATCGCATCGCGGGCGTTGAGAATCAGGTTCATTAAAACCTGCTGTATCTGAACGGGTATTACGTATAAGGTCATATCATCAGGAATCCGCATATCCACGGTAATTCCGTCTTTGGCAAAATCCCGGCAAAGACAGGTGAAAATCTCGTCGATCAAATCGAGCAGTCGGGCATTTTGCTTTTCCTGAGTTTCGCCGCTGACCAGGGCGAGCATACTTTCCATGATCTTCGCGGCACGCCCGCAGTTTTTGGCCACTTTTTGAAGAGCTTTTTCCGTAAGTGCTCTGTCGTCCGGGTTGTCCAATGCAAACGTAGCATAGCTTTTCATGGGAGTCAGCAGGTTATTCATCTCGTGGGCTATCATATGGCTGACAGTGCCAATATTGGCCAGATGCTGGAGCCCGGCGAGCTGGGATTTTAAGGCCTCATTTTGAAGTTTCTGGACTTCTACACTTTTGTGCAGCGACAGGCGTTTTTCCGTAATACTTGTCAATTTTCTGTTCCTACGATAAAATTTGATATCTATTGAGGTATATCGACCTATAATGCGTTTTTTCTTGAACCTTGACCGATATAAAATGACACGGGTGCAATGAACGAGCAGAGTATTTTAGACGAGCTTTTGGCGCTTTTGGAGGCAAACGGCGTGACAATCCGTAACGAGCCTCTTGGCGGCAGCGGCGGGGGACTTTGCACGATCAAGGGGCAGCGTATTTTTTTTGCCGATACACAGGCTTCGTCCATTGTTTCTGCGGCAATATGTGCCGAGGCGGTGTCGAAAGTAGTGGATGTTGAGCAAGTATATATCAAACCGCTAATCCGCCAGTTTATTGAAAATAACAGCAACCAGGTAACTTGAAAGGTAATGCAATGATAAAAAGCAAATGGCCGGCAATAATGGTAATCTGTCTTGTGACAGTACTATGTCACTTAGGCGGCACGTCGGTATTGAATTCGGCACAGGTAAGCCAGACATCCGTCAACTCGATCGGCATGAAATTTGTTCGCATTCAGCCGGGATCGTTCCTGATGGGGCAGGATAAAGGCGGCGATTGGGACGAGCGGCCCGTCCACAGTGTGAGCATCACGCAATCTTTCGGAATCTCCGCGACTGAGGTGACGAACGCCCAGTACGAGCAGTTCGATCCCGAGCACCGCGTGCTTCGAGGTAAACTCGGTTTTTCCAAAGGGGACGACGAAGCGGTGGTTTTTGTTAGCTGGCACGAAGCGGCGGATTTCTGCGAATGGCTCTCAAAGAATGAAGACAAGCCCTACCGTCTGCCGACTGAGGCCGAGTGGGAGTATGCCTGCCGGGCCGGCACGGAGACGGCCTACCACACCGGCGACATTCTGCCGGAGGAATTTTACAAGAATGCTCGCATGAGCTGGTTTCCCGATCCTGCGCGTCAACGCAAGAGTGCTAAACCGCTGCTGGTGACTGTCGCGCAGACCGAAGCGAATCCGTGGGGTCTTTTCGATATGCACGGCAACGTGGAAGAATGGTGCTATGACTGGTACGGCCCGTACGAAGAAGGCGGGCAGGCGGATCCGGTAGGGCGTGCAGGGGGTGATTTTAAGGTCACGCGGGGCGGCAGTCATAGTACGCAGGTCTCGTTTCTGCGCTCGGCGAACCGGCTTGGTGCGCTGCCGGACGACAAAAGCTGGCTGATAGGTTTCCGTGTAGTCGCTGGCGAGATGCCAAATACCGACCCGCTTGCGAGTCCTGAGCCGGCATTGTACGCACGCGACGTGGACCAGGAAAATCGACCCGACTGGGCGAGCGATCCCGACCCGAATAAGCCCTACTTCAAAGGCCCTGTCGAATATGTCAAAATCCCGCCGGATTCTGAGGGCCCGATGTATTCCGAGCACAATCACGACCCGGCACTGGTCGATTGCCCTAACGGCGACCTGCTGGCGATCTGGTATTCGTGCCGGGACGAACCCGGGCGCGAATTAACCATCCTGGCGAGCCGCCTGCGATACGGTGCCGAGCAGTGGGAGCCAGCCTCGGTTTTCTGGAATGCGCCGGACCGCAACGACCACGCTCCTGCGCTCTGGTTCAACGACAGAGACACTATCTATCACTTTAACGGTCTCTCGGCAGCGGCCACGTGGGGAAATCTCGCTACTGTGATGCGGTTTTCTACCGATAACGGTGCCACGTGGTCGAAGGCTCAATTGATTAATCCTGAGCACGGCCTGCGTCACATGCCCGTCGAATCGGTCTTTCGAACGCGCGAGGGCTTCCTTGTCTTGCCCTGCGATGCGGTGACAGGGGGCAACGGCGGGACGGCCGTGCACGTCAGCCGCGACGGCGGCGAGACATGGACAGATGCCGGAGCCGGCAGGCCTGCGCCTAAGTTTGCCGCCGATGAAACCGGCGCCTGGGTTGCGGGGATTCATGCCGGCGTCACGCAGCTCAGGGACGGCAGCCTGATGGCGCTGGGACGCGGCAACAGCATTAACGGAAAGATGCCGATGAGCATCTCTAAAGATATGGGTATAAACTGGACATATTCGGCCAGCGAGTTCCAACCGCTCGGCAGCGGGCAAAGACTCATCCTCAGGCGACTGCCGGAAGGACCCATCCTCCTGGTGAGTTTCACAAACCGTAATACGGGAATGAAGCTAAAAGATTCCACCGGCAGGCAACGCCGGGTCTTCGGCATGTTCGCAACACTGTCGTTCGATGAAGGCAAAACCTGGCCTGTAATAAGGCTGCTCACCGATGGAGGCCTCGCAAGGCAACTCGACGGCGGCGGCAATACCGGCAGGTTCATTATGGACCCAACCCATGCCGAACCGAGAGGCTACCTGGCGGCGACCCAAACTCCCGACGGCCTCATTCACCTGATCAGCAGCAAACAACACTACGTCTTCAATCTCGCCTGGATCCAGCAGGGCACTGAAACAATAAATAAGGAGTAGCGAAAATATGGCAGTGAAAAAAGTGGCTATTTTAGTCGACGAAATGTATCAGGTTCTCGAAGTCTGGTATCCGTACTATCGGTTCCTGGAGGCGGGCCTTCAGGTCAATTTAGTTGCGGCCGAGGCGAAAAAAGAATATCATTCGAAAGAAGGCTATCCGTGCATATCTGAGATTGCAGCCGAAGAAGCTGACGCCGGCGATTATGACTGTATGCTTGTGCCGGGCGGATTCGCGCCGGATTTTATGCGAAGAAGCACCGATGTGATAAAGTTCGCAAACGATATGGTTGACGCCGGCAGGGTGATCGCGGCCATTTGCCACGGCGGATGGCTGTTGTGCAGCACAAAAATTTATAAGGGCAAAAAGGCGACTTGTTTTATGGCGATAAAAGACGACATTATAAACGCCGGAGCCGAGTACGTAGATGACGAATGCGTCGTGGACGGCAACTTGATTACTGCACGCAAGCCCGATGATTTGCCCGCCTTTTGTACGGCTGTTTTACACGCACTGGAAAAATAGCGGGCTGAATTTAATCCAAAACCCAGATGAAATATATTTTGATGACGAAAAAAGCTTTTCCGATTCGAACAGGAGCATTTGATATGAGCAAGGTTAAAACTGCTAAAAAGAAGGATACAACGCCTGTGGTGCTGGTGGTGGATGACAATCAGCAGAATCGTGAATTGCTGCAGGCATATCTTGAGGACGTGGACTGCCGGGCGATACCCGCAAACGACGGACCCGAGGCGTTGGAAATTATCGCTAAAAATCCTCCCGATTTGATTCTGCTGGACGTGATGATGCCTAAGATGAGCGGCTTCGAGGTCTGCAGAAGAATCAAAAACGATCCCAAAACCAGCGATATACCCGTCATTATGGTTACGGCACTAAACGAATTCGGCGACATCGAACGCGGCATCGATTCGGGCACGGATGACTTTCTAAGCAAGCCCGTGAATAAGCTGGAGCTTCTGACGCGTGTCAAAACCATGCTGAAATTGAAACACCTGACCGATAAGCTCGAACGCACTCTGGCGTATTTAAACGAGATAGAAAAACAGGCACAAATGGCAAAATCCGAACCCGATAATCCGCTTCTAAAATCGTAACAACCGGCACACAACGCACAATCCCCACAACGAAAAAGCAAAATGGCACGTTAAGTGATGAATTGCCAAATCCAGGCTTAATCCGCCCTTGTCTATTGTCGATATCTTGATTGTGATTGGGAGCGGGTGGAGACTCAAATCCACAATTATTAATGCAAATCAAAAGATAGAAACTGGGTGCGGGTGGTGTATGAGTCGATTATTGGAAATTCTCGGCAGGGCGATAACGGTCGATACTGCTGATTTGATATGGCACTGGTTAAATACTGTCAGACTTCCTGTGGAGGATAGCGAATCACCTCGACACAAGCAGTTGAACGAGATGATCGAGCTGATGCATGCCATGAAGCTGGATGCAGCCGCCGAGCAACTGCGGATATATCTCTTCGAAAATCCTTCATGTACTCACGGCCGGCTGGCGGCGGCAGCGATTTTTCTGCATAACGGCCAACTGCAGGAGGCTATCAAAGAACTCAATTCGGTTTATATGCGCCAGCCGAACAATACGATGGCTCTCTATGCTCTCGGGCATTGTTATGAACGGCTCGGCAAAGAGTCTCAGGCCGTGGAATTCTATCAGGACTGTTTGAAGTTCAAAAACTATTTGCAGCTTCCCGCTCAGCGGCTGGCCGCCATTTACTTTAAGAATGGTCAATTGGAGAAAACCATCCAGCAATATGAGCTTCTGAAGAATGAATACCCCGATGATATCTCGGCACTGATTTCGCTTGGGCATCTGTATATTGTCACTGGCCGGCATGCGCAGGCTGTCGAAACGTTTAATACGGCGATTTTGATCCATCCGGACAATTTCCAGGCCCATGATGAGAATATAGACCAGCTAATCGCCGAGGGCCAGCTTTACGAGGCTCTGGAGTGCATTGAGGATCTTTTACAGGCCCAGCCGGACAAACCCGATTTAATCATGAGGCATGCCGACGTCCTGCGGATGATTGGCTCCACATCGGACGCCGTCTCGCAATACGAGCACGCCCTTCAGGTTTGCCCGGATTTCCTTGAGGCCACCATAAAACTCGGGACACAATACCTGCAGATTGAACAGGATCATCTTGCCGCACAACAGTTCAACAAGGCGGTTGAAATCAATGACAACATCGTCGAAGCTTACATTGGCCTGGCAATTGCCCAGAAATCATCCGGCAACACTTCAGATGCCCTGGGCACGTTATCGCTGGCGGCGGCGATTCAGCCGAACAGCTCGTTGTTATTCACTGAAACAGCTACACTGCGACTCAAGGCCGGTCTTAAAGAAAACATGCCGTATGATTATAAAGAGGATTATAACACTCTGACCGAAGCCGTGATTGCCGCTCACTGCCAGCATATATCGCTTCGTCCGCAAAATCCGGATTTGCACTACAGACTCGGCGTCCTGATGATGAACGTTGGAAGGATGGAGCATGCAATTGAGTCATTCCGAACCGCTTTAGAGATCAATCCGGCTTATACAAGAGCCAAAAGCAAATTAGCCGTTTGCATGCTTGAAACAGACCGCAACAACGAGGCACTGAATCAACTGACCAGCTCAGATTGCCTCGATAAGGACACGCTGCAACTGCACTATCAGACTGCCTTATTATATTGCGACAGGGTAAAGTTCGCATCGTCCTTAATCAACCTTGAGCATTATCTGGAGAGAAATTTTGCATGTCACGATGCAACGGTCAACATCTCAATCATTCTGCAGAATTTGGGCCTGCTGGATAGGGCGACTGCCATGTGGGATAATCTCACGGACACGGCCAACCAGGCAATTAGCGCCGAAAACGAATTTTGACCGTAGGCCGGAAAAACACGCCGGAAGAGCCTAAAATACAAAAACACGCTTGACGCCCGGGAATCAGGGTTGAATGAAACATAACATATATTATAGGACTTTAATAATAGTGTTTTTCTAATCTTCGGTTTTCGACAGTTATTCAATATATTACCGGTTTTAACAGAAAAAGGTCTATTGAAAGGATCAATAAGGCTCAAGCACAGTTCCTTCACTCCGCTTCGCTTCGTTCAGGATGACGTGGATGCTTCGATACGTTCGGATTAAAACCAGTGCATGTCAACTAATCGCAATTCGTCTTATCGAGCGTAAACCCGGCAGGAAAATCCTGATTTCGCCTGATCTGCCGGATGATTTATCTATGCCATAAACCAGGCATAGGCGTGGCGGGCGGCGGGAACGGCAGAAATTCTGAACACTTGATCCTTGTCAAAATAATAACAGCCGTTCGAATATATTGATTGAATATGTGCTATTCTGCAGGAGTCACAAAGTCCGATAAAAGTTATGGGTAATCTCGCAGTGACAAAGGCTTGCCGAGGATTTCATAATGCAGGATCGCCCTTCTTAGCTCTTCCGGGTTAGCGTAATCCGATAGAAGCCCGGAGAGATATTCCGACTCGGGCATTTGTTCCGGTTCATAAGCTTGCTTATCTTGCAGTTCTTTGATTGTTTTGCCTGTAGGCTCCGTGATTTCGACGGTCTTGGGCGTAATCTGTGGCTCCGTTAATGCTGGTTTGAATACCGGCGTCTTTTTACCGGATTGAGGCTGAAAAGCCTGTTCGGCTTCAACTGCAAATTTACGGACGGCAGTCTGGAGATCGGCAAACTTCATTCGCGGTTGTTGTGCGGCGGGGCGAGGCTGTTGGCGTTGGCCTTGTTCAGAGTCGGCAGGACGTTGTAGCCGTCTAAGCATTTGTTCCCGTGCATCCCTGCTGTGTAACGGTGGTTTGCGGGCAGTTTTACCAGGCAATTGCTCGTTCGGGCCGCCGGGCTTTCTCGCCTTCGCTTTTATAATACCGCCAATTACCCAGAAGACCGCAAGAACTACAACGATCAGGATGTTCATCCAGCCTTCAGCGTCATCGCTTCGACCTGCAAGAATTATTTGTGCTAAAAGCTCACTCATACGCTTTACTCTCGGCCATATAGATCATACTGAATCAAGTGTTAAAGCATAAATCATCGAGACTATTCTTTCTTCTTGGGCTTTGCGATGGAATCTCGCATCGAGGTATCAGCCATAACGTTCTTCATTTTATAATAGTCCATCACACCGAGATTGCCCTTCTTGAAGGCCTCAGCCATCGCCAATGGCACTTTTGCTTCATTTTCAACTACGAGTGCCCGCATTTCCTGCTCGCGTGCGAACGCCATTGCGCGGCGTTTTTCCGCCTCGGCCTGTGCTCTTGCCAGATCAGCCTTGGCCTGTGCCCCCTGTAGTTGAGCGCCGATATTTTCACCTACATCGACGTCGGCAATATCAATAGATAGAATCTCATAAGCCGTTCCGGCATCAAGCCCTTTGGCTAAAACCGACTTGGATATGTCGTCGGGATTTTCCAAGACGCTCTTGTATGTTACCGCGCTGCCGATAGTAGTAACAATTCCCTCGCCTACGCGAGCGATAATAGTTTCTTCAGTGGCACCGCCGATTAGTCTTTCGATATTGGCTCGGACGGTAACACGCGCCTTTGCCTTCAACTGAATGCCATCCTGAGCCACTGCATCTATCGTTCCTCTGCTCTTCGCAGGATCGGGGCAATCAATCACCTTGGGATTGACGCTTGTTTGGACCGCTTCGAGGATGTCACGGCCTGCCAGGTCAATTGCTGTAGCCGTTTTCAGGCTCAAGTCAATATTTGCCCTGTTTGCGGCTACCAATGCGCGTACGACGTTCGGGACCCTGCCGCCGGCGAGGTAATGGCTCTCAAGATCCGTCGTTGTCAATTTCAGGCCCGCCTGAATTGCAGTGATTTTGCTCAGAACGATGGTCCTGATATCGACCCTTCTGAGCCACATTCCAATAAGCTCGGAGAATTTGACATCAGCTCGCGAGAGTTTAGCCTGCAGCCACAGTCGGAAGAATTTCAGGAACAGCAGGAAGGCCACAACCGCTACAAGAATGACTACGACCAAAATCGCCACTAAGACAACTTTTGTCGGATCGGTTTGTGCCAGAGTCGCGTTTGTTAAGTTATACATAATACTTGTCCTTTCATTAACTCTCTTCGATTATACGAACAGTCAACTGTGTGCTTTCCACGTTGATGACCTTGACCTTTTTGCCCTTGTCAACATATCCGCTCTCGGTGACACACTCGACTCTCTGTCCGGAGAAATCGCACATTCCCACCGGCCGCAGCGGTGTAATGACAACGCCTTCGGCACCGAGCAGCTCTTTAAGCCTGTCCGTATCGGGTATGGCATCGCCCTGCCGGCGTTCCGGGGGCGTGAGCGTCACGCTTTTGCCGAACCTGGTTTTTGGGAATATCTTGTAAGCGACAAATAACACCGATGGAATCATTATAGCCGCGATTCCTATGCCGATCCACCCGACAGTAACACTGTATTGGAAAAAAATCACGATACCGCCGACCAGGCAGGCAAGCGCGCAGATACTGATCAGGCCGCCGCTCGGCACGAATACTTCGGCGACGATCAGCGCCGCACAGGCAAAATAAAGAAAAACGGCAAAAATAAGCCACCAACCCATTCACTTTTCCCTATGATTGCTCTTACACTACTTTGACAACAACTCTGTTGCCATGAATTTTTATTATCTCGACCTTAGTGCCTTTGTCAAGAAACTCGGCTTTGGCAACGACATCCACGATTGCATTGCCGAATCTTGCTTTTCCGGTAGGCCTCAGCGTTGAAACGACTTCTCCGATGTCACCTATATTAATGCCGATGGTTTCAAGTTCAGGCGGCGCCGTCATACTGATTTCCATTTCCGTGCCCTGCTTTGCTACCGCCGGCACTAAAATCAGCCCGCTGAGGAACTGGAGTTTAGGCATGTATTTCGTCAGTATCCACGCCAGGACGACAAATCCAAGGAAGCCGAACGACAATCCCATAAGCCCATCCATAAATACATCCCAGTTTGCAGGACTGTCGGGCCAGGGAACCCTGTTGGGAGGATTCTTGATTAGCATGCCGAATAAGCCGACCATGGCACAAATTATTCCCATCATTCCCGCGATGCCAAAGCCGGGCAGTACGAAAAACTCAACCAACAGCAGTAGTATCCCCACGAAAAATAACGCCACCTCCACCCAGTTTGCCAATCCCACCAGGTATTTGCTGCCGATGATTATTACAAGGCATATCACCGCCGCGAGCCCGGGCAGTCCGACGCCCGGCGTGTTAAATTCAATATACACTCCCAGCATGGCAAGCATTACAAGCGCTGCCATCACCGCCGGCGAGTTTAACCACCGGACCATCTCTTCCGACCAGAGAGTTTTGAGTACCATCGGCTCGCCGGCGAAAGTCACGCCGTCACGTTCGGCCAGAAACTCAAGGGCCCCAGCCCGGTCTTTGACCTGTGCTCTGGCAATTCCATACTCGAACGCCCTGGCAGCGGTTAGCGTCAAAATCTCGTCTTCTTTTACAATCAGCTCTTTGCCGTCCAGATCATATTTATTCGGATCTTCGGGCATTTGCTCGTTTTCGAAGAACTCGCTCTCGCCGCTTTGCAGATTCTTTACTCTGTAAACCTTGGTCTGCATGGTGACCATTGCCTTTAGCAGTGCGGCCGGGTAATCGTTTGCTTCTGCTGCCCGCGCAAAGGCCGCGCGGGTAAAACTCTCGGCTTTTTCACGCTCCACACCTTCGAGCTTGCCGCCTATTGTAATAGGAGCGCAATCGCCGATGGTGGTGTTCTCGCGCATTATGATATCCCGGCAGGAGACGCTTATCATCGCACCGGCTGATATCGCTTCGGTGGTAACATAGGCGACCGTGTGGGCTTTTTTGCCTATATCGAGTATGAAATACTTGGAAATATCGTCCGCAGACTGTAGAAGCCCCCCGTAGGTGCTGATTTCATAAACGACGTATTCCACATCGGAATCAAGTGCGATTTGGGTCCTTCGCTGGATGGATTTATAGAGCCCATCGTCGATCATGCCCTTGCAGACAATAACCGCTGCGTTGACGACGGGTGAATCTGTGCCGACGGCGTTCGGCTCAGACGCCATACTCGATCCCGCGAGCAATATCAGGCACAACACACCAACCGCAATTATCCGAAGTGGACACTTCATATGGCCAATTATACCTTCAAATTGCTCAGTTGCCAGTATATAGTCAGGAATCGGAAGAAATTTTTGGTTTGACTCCCTCCCATTGCAGGCCGCCGATGATTGCCTGTGCGATATTTGTGAGGTGGTCACCGATTTTTTCGATATTGTCAATCAGGTCGATAAAAACCAGGCCCGTCTCCGCCGAGCAGATGCTCTCGCTCATGCGCTGGACGTGGCTTCGACGAAAATCCATCTGCATCTGATTGATGTTATTCTCTTTGACCAGAGCCAATTTGGCAACCTCAATATCATTTTTCTCCAGAGCTTCTATGACGTGATCAAACATTTGCTCTGCCTCGTGTCTCAATTGGCCGATCTCGGCCAGCGCCAAGTCGCTGAATGAAAGCTTTTTATCCATTTTTCGTTCAGCAATTTCGACGACATTGACGGCATGGTCGCCAATACGCTCAAGGTCGTTGACCGTGTGCAAAAGCACCGGCAACTTGATAGAAACCTCATCGGATAACTGCCTGCGTGATAGTGCTGAAAGGTAGGTCGTAATGGCGATCTGGAATTCATCGATGAAGTCTTCTATTTGTCTTACCGTCTCAAGCATTCTTCTATCATTATTGACAATTGCGTTGAGACAATTTTCAAGGGCTTTTTTGGCTGTTTTTGCCATGCGAATGATTTCGCGTTTTGACTGTTCCAGCGCTATTACCGGTGTGCCAAGAAGGTGTTCCTCGAGGATTACAGGCTTTGCCGCTATATCACCGGGTTTTTCCGGCACTAATTTCACGACGATTCCTCTCAATACACCGGCAAGTGGCAAAAACACACCCGAATTCGCAACATTGAAAATAGTGTGCGCAATGGCAATATTAGCCGCAATAGTGGCAGGACCAAGTTCCCATGGAGAGATTTTATAAACCAAAGCACCGAACAAGCCAAGATGAACGAATGGATAAGCTACACAGACACCGAGGGTGTTGAATATTGTATGCGCCCAGGCTGTACGTTTCGCATTCAAGTTTGCCTGCAGTGCTGCGAGTTGAGCGGTTATTGTCGTACCAATATTGCTGCCTAAAACAAACGGTATCGAAACATCAAGGACTTTTTGCCAATCGCTCCCGAAAGCCCCGCCGCTTGCCAGTATCTGAACAATAGCGATGGCAGCCGAACTACTCTGCAGAAGCGTCGTTATCACGGCACCGGCCAAAATAGCCAGTATAGGCCTGTCACCTAATGAAACAAAAAGTTCCTGTACCCGTGGGCTACTTTGTAACGGCTGAAAAGCATCTTTCATAAAATTGATGCCGACAAATAATATTCCGAAACCGAGCATTATTTGTCCTATACTTTTTGTCCTTCGCGTCCTGCCCAGAGTCATCAAAAGAAATCCGAAGCCGACCGCCGGCAAAGCGTAGATTGTAATCTTAAAAGCGCCAACGCCGGATATTGAAACCAGCCAGGCGGTTGCCGTCGTGCCGACATTTGTTCCAATTATTACGCATATTGCCTGCTGGAGTGTAAGCAGCGCGGCATTCACAAAACCTATAACCATAACAGTCGTGGCCGAGCTGGATTGAATCAAAGCCGTAACACCTGCGCCAACCAAAAAGGCAATAAGCGGCTTTTTAGTCATTGACTCAACAATTTTCCTGAGCTTTTGGCCCGCGACCTTTTTCAGCCCATCGGACATCAATCCCATACCGAACAGGAATAGACCCAACCCCCCTATTGTTCCGAGAATCATTTGTTTGTAATCCATACGGATTCCTTAAAGTGATAGCATACTATACATACATGATTCAAAGCTTCTCGTGCAATTTCGGACTAATGTACTTACATCCTTCGAATTGCACTGCTTTTTAGCTTTTTCCGTTTCACTGGTCAAGGCAGTTTTCCATCGGTTAATACTAAATGAGATTCTACGTTATGTCGGCTTCCGGTTCGGGATTCGATGAAACTTTCAATTCGACCCCATCCCATTGCAGACCTCCTATTACCGCTTGTGCGATATTAGTCAGGTGGTCGCCGATTTTTTCAACATTGTCAACCAGGTCAATGAAAATCAGCCCTGAATCGGCGGAACAGGAGCCCTCACTCATGCGCTGAACATGACTGCGGCGAAAATCCACCTGCATTCTGTTAAGGCTATCCTCTTTCTCCAGGGCCGCTTTGGCCTGCTCTATGTCACTATTTTCGAGTGCCGCTATAATATTATCACACATCAGCTCTGCCCGGCTTTTCAGTTGGGCTGTCTCGGCCAGTGCCGAATCACTAAAGGAAATCCTGTACTCGATTTTTCGTTCGGCAATTTCCACGATATTGACGGCGTGGTCGCCGACACGCTCGAGATCGTTAATCGTATGTAGAAGCACCGGCAGTTCCGCCGACATCTCAGTGGAAATCTCCTTTGCCGATAAGGCGACAATATAAGAGGTGATCTCGTATTGGAGACTATCCGTCACATCCTCCGTCGTCCGCGCCATGTCAAGTTTTCTCCTGTTGTTCTCAACAAGACCCTCCACGGCCTGATTAACTGCCCTTTTGGCTACCTGGGCCATCCGCATTATCTCATGCCTTATCTGGTTTATAGCCAACTCGGGCGTATCCAATAGGTTTCGTTCCAATGCCGTTGGCCGGACCACAAGGTCATCAGGCTTCTCCGGTACGAACCTGACCACCATTTTTTCCAGCACACCGGTCAGCGGTAGGAAGAAAACCGCCTCGAATATCTTTATTGTTGTATGTGCGATTGCTATGGATGCCGCTATTGTCGTCTGTGTGAGTTCCCACGGCGCGATGATATGAACCGCCTTGCCGATCCAACCGATGAACCAGATACAGATAAACGCACCAATCACATTGAACATTGTATGTGCCCAGGCGGCACGACGTGCATTCAGATTAGCCCGGAACGCTGCGAGTTGAGCTGTTATGGTGGTACCAATATTGCTCCCTAAGATAAAGGGGATTGAAAGGTGAAGCGCCACTTCCCAGTCGGTGCCGAACGCCCCCGACATAGCTAATAACTGAACGCTTGCAACGGCCGCGGAGCTGCTTTGAATAAGCATCGTCACAGTCATCCCTGCCAGGATGGCCAGGATAGGATTTTTTGCCGCTGCTATGAACAGTGCCTGCGCGCCCGGACTGTCCTCCAGACCGCTAAATGCGTTCTTCATAAAGCTTATGCCAACGAAAAGGATACCGAATCCAAGGATGATTTGCCCGATGCTCTTTATCCTTCGCGTCCTGCCCCCGATCTGCAGGAGAAATCCCAGGCCTATTGCCGGCAGAGCATATGTTGTGATTTCCAGCGTCCCGATACCGGATATAGAAACAAGCCAGGCCGTCGCCGTCGTTCCGACGTTCGTACCGATAATCACGGATATTGCCTGCTTGAGTGTAAGCAGTCCTGCATTGACGAAACCGACGACTATAACGGTTGCAGCAGAACTTGATTGGATTAAAGCCGTTATACCCGCGCCCACAAGACAGCCGACAACGCGTCTTTTCGTCATCGATTCGAGAATGTTTTTGAGTTTCTTGCCCGCGGCTTTTTTAAGACCTTCGGACATCTGGAGCATACCGAACAAGAACAGCCCCAATCCCCCTACCGTCCCGAAAACCATTTCCCTGATCATCTCCCGGTTCCGCAGCTTGAGCGTTTTATCAATCTCGGCTTCAATAACTTCCTGAAACTCAGCTTCAAACCGTCCGGGCTCTTGTCCACAGAGCGATCTTAACTGCCCGGCTTTTTCGTGACCTTTTTTCTCAAGCCATTCCAGGGCGTGGTCGATTTGGTCCTGCCTGCTCTTCTCGGCATTTTTCTCTCGCAACTGCTGCAAAGCCTGTCTTAGCGTTTCAGCCTTTTCAGAGTCTTTTTGCTCAAGCCACCTGAAAGCCCCCAATTCCGTTTCCGTCAGGCATGGCTCCTCAACGGCCGTGATAGAAATGTTCGGCGGAATATTAGTCGACACATCACGCTGTTCTGCAGCCGGACACAAAAGACCAACGGCCAATAGTACCGCTACAGCGAAAATTGCTGTGGCCTGATAATCTTTCCTCACTGCGTTATCCCTTCCGAAAATTGCCTTCCATTTTAGCCGGTTCGGTTTATAAAACCAGAGCCGGTCGTCTCAAATGCAGTGATATCGAAAAATACGAAACAGCGAGGCGCTTGTACATAATGCCAGGTTCGTCGTCAAGGCATTTTCCACCAGGAAACACGATGCAGCTTTACAATTACTCCCTGGAATATGTTCAAACAAGCTTTCGAAGAATTTCCACCCCCTGTCGGATTTTTTCGTCGCTGGTCGCGTAGCTTATCCTGAAATGCGTATCTTGTTCGCTGAAAACGTTGCCCGGAATAATGAGCAGATTGTTGGCAATCGCCTTTTCGACGAATGCTGTGGCCCCTGCCGAGCCGGGTGCTTTCACGAACGCGTAGAATGCACCGCCGGGCCTGACCAGCTCGAACGCACCGTTCAAGCTTTCATAAAGCAGGTCTCTTTTCTTTCTGTACACATCGACCAGGTCGCTTACGTCATAATCCAAGGCGGCCAGCGCAGCCTGCTGGAAAGGCGTCGGAGCGCAGACGAACGTATATTGCTGTATTTTGGTCATTTCCTCGACGACGTGTTTGAGAGATTCGTGTGCCGCGACGTAGCCCATCCGCCAGCCGGTCATCGCGTAGGATTTACTGAAGCCGCGCAGAAGCAGGGTTTTTTCGTAATGACTCGCGATACTCGGGCAATCGCCGTCGTAGCAGAATTTCTCGTATATCTCATCGGTCATCACGAGGATATCGTTATCCGCCGCAACCTTGGCCAGCGCCTTAATCCGCTCTTCCGAATATACCATGCCGGTCGGATTGCAGGGCGAGTTGAGGATAATCATCTTCGTTTTGGCCGTGATGGCCTCGGCGATTTTCTCAACGGGTAGGTCGAAATCGGGATAGCTGTCGATATAGACGCACTTTCCGCCTAACATGTTAATGACATGCTTGTAGATAACGAAGTACGGATCCGGGATAATCACTTCGTCGCCGGCGTTAATCAGCGATAAAAACGCCAGCAGCAGTCCCCCGCTGACGCCGCTTGCCACCAGCACGGCGGGATTTTCCCAGCCGAACTCGCCTTTCACCTGCTCGGTGATTCTGTTTTTCAGTGTGGCGTCGCCGGCGGTTTGCGAGTATTTGTTCTGACCGTCCCTAATGGCCTGGATTGCCGCTTCTTTCAGTTCTTCGGGCACATCGAAGTCCGGCTGGCCGATTGAGAAATTGATTGGGTCCTTCAGTGAGGCTGCCAGCGCGAAGACCTTCCGAATCCCGCTGGCGTCGATTTGTGCTGCTCTGTCTGCTATTAAATTTTTCATAATCCAAGATTATAGCCCCACGGGACAAACAAGCAAACAAAAAATCCCCCTCAGAAATATTTAGCCCGGCAATTCATTGCCGGGTGCCTTTTGTTGTATAATTCAAATCCGGGTGCCTTTTAATGAGAATCGAAAGCCGGGTGCCTTTGAACAAACGTCATTGCCAGGCCCGAAGACCCGCAGCAATCTAAATAGTCAATAGCCAATATACTTGTTCATTAGGAGCCTCCCGAAAAAAAGTTATTGTGGCGTTTTAACGACCATGTGGGAAAACCCAAGGGCCGATTCAAGTCAGCCCCGATTATAACCTAACCGGGAGGCTCCGGTTATATAGCTTATCCTGTCTACTTTAAGTTGATTATCCACAGCACGCAATATGCACTACGCAATCCTTGGGACTCCTTACGGAGTACGCACTACGAACAAAGGACACCGTCTCACGGAGATTTTTTTGGAATTCCCCCGCCCTTTGGTGTTTAGATTCGTATAATACTAAACTAAATGATTATTGATTAATGATTATTGATGAATGATGGTAAATAAGACAATTTCGAGCATTGAACATCTGCGGTTATCTGTGGTTAATTTGAACAAAAGGTCAGAATAATGAAAAAAACAGGTGAAAAAGAGTAGAAAACAACGAAAACTCGTGGTTAATTTGAAAAAACAAAGCCAATTTGCTAAAGGCTAAAATGAACGTAAATATCTATATAGAAAGGGAGTATGAGAGAAAACAGTGTTTTTGGGCGGCGAAAAAACAAAGCCAATTCAAAGCCAAACAAAGCCAATGACCAGCCTTCGA
>Ga0307434_1000115_pt1 | contig 70563 bp, 53 predicted proteins | sample SalMarWE160220MG_FD_202156 | JGI IMG/M metagenome (GOLD analysis project Ga0307434, IMG submission 202156) | Salt marsh sediment microbial communities from the Plum Island Ecosystem LTER, Massachusetts, United States - WE1603-220 | ecosystem: Environmental > Aquatic > Marine > Intertidal zone >... | reverse complement strand
TCTGTGATATTCCAAAGGAGATTCGTCATGCTCAAAAGGAACAGATGCGCGAAGATCAACGTAAAAGTGCTTATCATCCTGATAATTGTCACGGTAGCACTTGGAGCCTCTTTATTTGCAGCTCGTCAGATACGGAGAACCCTTCTCTCTAAAATGTCACTAAACGCGGGGAACGCTGCTTTTGAAAAAGAGGACTGGGAGACTGCCTATAAAAACTTCCAGGAGTACCTCGGCAGAAATCCCGATGATATTGAAATCCTTAAGAAGTACGCAAAAGCACGTATGTCCGTCCGGCCGCTCGAAGGCCCAAACATCATGCAGGCTGTCGCGGGCTATCGTCGTATCCTGCAACTGGACCCTTCCGACGAGACCGTCTATGACGAATTAATCAAACTCTACGCCGGCACAGGCCAATTCCAAGAACTGGCCTACATCGCCCGCAAACGGATAGAAGATGTCCCGAATGACCGAAAAGCCACACTGAAGCTCGCTGAAGCGTTATTCCGCCTAAACAAAAAGGAGGAGGCTCAAGAAAAACTTAAGGAACTCATAGATGGCCTTGATGCGCTTCTTCCGGAGAAGCATATCGAAGAATATGTGCGGGCTTGTGGACTGATGAGCCAGATAATCCTCGCCGATCCCACCGAAGATAAAACGAAAGCCATGGAATGGCTCAACCAAGCTATAGACTACGCCCCGGAATCCGTTGAGGCACTGGCCTCTCGCGCACAATTCTACCGCGTATCATCTCAGATTCCGGGCCAAAGCACACAAGATGCAAAAGACAAGTTGACGCTCACTCGCAAGGATCTTGAGAAAACAGATGCTCTGGGTACGGAAGACCCTCGCATTCGCTTATTCCTGGCTGAAGAATGGATCGCCCACGGCGAGCTTGACTTGGCTGATGCCGAACTGCAGGCTGCTGAGAGTCTTGTTAAGAATCTTCCGCAGGAAAAGCTGGAGGAGTACTTTTTCGACATACATGACTGGACCATTGCAAGATTCCTATTGGCTTCGCGACTGGCGGGACTTAAGGGGGCTACAACAAAAGCTGTCTCTCTGGTTGATGAAGCACTGGAAAAGCTGATAGAAAGAAGACATAGAGCCCGGATTCTTCCTATGGCTATCATGCTTTATGTTGCTGATGCAAACAGAGTTTCGGATGCGAATGAGTGTCTGGATGAATATGTCGACGCCATTTATACACAACAAGGCCAGTCAGTGAACAGGCAGATGCTGCCTTACCTACAGGCCCTGGTGGCAAGAGGTTATGGCGATCAGTACGGCGTCATCAATGCCCTGCAGCCATTCGTTACGAGCGGTGCCTCGATTCCCGAAGTGTGGCGGCTGCTGGTAGAGGCCTTTATCCGAACAGACCAGAGCAAGCGGGCGATAAGCGCCCTGATCCAGTATCTTCGCCTTATTCCTCGAGACCCGGTAATGACATTGCAGTTGGCAAAGGAGTATGTCAAGCTGGGAGATTGGAACAAGGCATTTGAGAAAGCGAAAATAGCAGAGTCTCTGAATCCCACGGACGTTGACGCCAAAATGCTTCGCATTGAGGCGAGTATCAATATCTCGGCGGGGGACCTGGAGGACAACACGCCGAATCTCCAGTCTTTAGCAAACGAATTAATAAAACTGCGTACGGAGCGTCCCGATCGTGTTGATATCCGCATATTGCAGGCGATCGTTGCCATTCACCTTGAAGAACCTAATACGGCTGAAAAGGAGTTGAAGCTGGCCATCGAACAGTGCGCCGAACCGCTCAGGGCTGAGATCCAACTTATCAATTTCTATAGCCGGGCCAAACGGATGGACGAGGCAATCAGCACCTGCAAGAATGCTTGTGATCTACATCCCGAGATAGCGGAGCCCTGGCTTACTCTATCGAATCTTCATGTGGTCAATACAGATTATGACTTAGCCCGCAATTGCCTCACAAAAGCACTGGATACTGTTGTCGAAGGAAGGGGCAAGCGGTCTATATCGATGAAGCTTGCCTTGCTAGAGCTTATGCATGGGGATCGAGGTGAGGGAATAAGCATTTTAAGTGATATGGCAGCACAGAATAAACTGGATATCCGCGCTCGCACACTGCTTCTGGCTACCCGTGAAATACAGGAGAACCGGCCACCAAACCCAAATATCAATAAGGACTGGCCAACACCCGAACAACTGATCGGCGAATTGAAAACGGCCGAGGGAGACAGCGGGCTTCAATGGCGTCTGAGTCAGGCGAGAGTATGGCTGGAATCCGATGAATGGAAATCGAAACAGCAGGATATTACCGGCTACCTTCAATACTGCATCGATGCGGATCCCCAATGGCCAGCACCTGTACTGCGGATGGCTAATATGTATGAGAAGTTGAACGATCTTAGGCGTGTCGAAGATATATGCCGCCAGGCGCTGGTCCGCAATCCTTCGGCGACGGATATCGCAGCAAAATTAGTGACCATCCTTGGAAAACAAGGCCGTTTGTCGGAGGCCGAGAAGATGCTCGAGCAGACTAAATTGGATGCCCGGTTCACCAGTGCTTTGAATATCGAAACGGCCCTGCAAACGGGGGATTTTTCCAGCGCAATCGGCAAGTTGGAGGACCTCGGGGACGACCAGAATGCAAGATCACTAATCCTTCTGGCGAAACTAAAATACCAGCAAAACAAAGCGGATGTCAACGATGCCCTAAAGCTCCTGGACGATGCCGAAGAGAAAACACCGGGCTCGCCGGCGATAATAGCGGCGAGAGTATTGATCTTGAAAGCAGAAGGTCAAGACGAAGAGGTGCAGCGAATCCTTAATAAGTATGTAGTCGATAGCAATTCCTTCGGTGCCTACATGATGCGGGCGGGATACCTGGCCAATGACGGTGAACTTGATCGTGCCGAGCAGGATTACAGGAAGTTGACAACCTTCGCCGAGCAACAAGGCGGCGCAGTAGGTTATGAACTATTGGGCAACTTCTACGCCAATCCCAAGAATGAGAAACTCGATAAAGCCATAGAGACACTTGAAGAGGGTTTGAAGGCGTATCCTGAGAATTTGAGATTGAAGCGAGGGCTGATGAAGCTGTTGTTCATTCGTGCCAAAGCTCAAGATAATGCCCAGGACAAAGAAAGGGCAATTGAAATCCTTTCAGCACTTGAAGAACAACTGCCGGAGGATCCTGATTTGATGAAGCTCCGGGCTCTGCAATTGTTTGAGGATTCGACACCAGAATCACTCAAGGCCGCCAGAAGTAAGCTGGAAGATGTTATCAAATCGGAACCGACTGCGATTGATGTCCATCTTACGCTGATTCGTATGGCTATGCATGAGAAAGAATACGAGAACGCCCGTAATTATGCTATTCGTGCTCTCGGCTCCAATCCCAACAATTCGGCATTGCTGTCGGCCAGGGGCAGGGCGGAGCTTGCGCTCGAGAATAATCAAATGGCCGCTGAGCTGGCCAAACTTGTTCTTCAAAAAGATCCGAACAGCACTGAAGCCCGTGATGTGCTCGTGTCGGCCGCGATAAAGAGCGAGGATCGCAGCCTCCTTGAACAAGCCCGGACACTGATTGAATCCGGACTCGGCAGCGGCCCGGCAGACGAACAACTGCTAATTTCTCGGGCACGTGTCATGGTTGGACTCAAAAGTCCTCAGATAGCCATTCCTGAACTGAAGACCTATTGCCAGACAGGAAGCGGCAGTGTTTACGCCCTCGTGACACTTGCGGACCTGTATCGTCTCAGCGGCGACATGGACCAGGCAAAATCCTGGATTGAGCAGGCAGAGCAGATAGCTCCGAACAGTCAAACTGCACTCCATGCCCGATTTTTATGGCTGGTAGCTCAAGAACGATATAAGGAACTCGAAAATATCAGTTCTGCATATATTTCGGCAAAAGAGCACAATCCAACGACAGTCCTGACAGCCGCATTGGTCTTAACAACACTGGACTCGATGACACTCAAAAAAGAAGGATTGAAGCTTTATGATCATGCTGCTACACTGTCACCACTCCCGAAAGATGCGCGACTGGGCTTGGCATCCACCCTCTACCAGACAGGAGATACCGAACGCGCAAAGAATGCCTACCAGGAGCTGCTCAAGCAGTACCCAAATGACATACAAAGCCTCAACGACCTTGCCTGGATTCTCCAGGAGCACGATCAAGACTACGAAGCCGCGCTTGATCTTGCGAATAAAGGTTTAAGAAATCAACCGGATGAACCGCATCTACTTGATACGAGAGGAACGATTCTATCAAATATGCCGAACCGGCTTACCGATGCGAAAAGAGACTTTCAAAGGCTTGTAGATTTAGCAGATTTAACACCCGCCGATACTCCCCGGCAGGCAAAAGCCCTTCTACAACTGGGCCGCATTTGTGCAAAACTCAATGAACTTGATCAAGCGAAACAGCACCTGGAGAGGGCGCTGGAAATTGATCGGAAAATCAATATATTCACACCTGACGAACGAACGGAGATCAAAAAAATTCTCCAGTAAAGTGGATAACATCCCTAACAGGCGTAGCGAATCCGGCTAACTAATCACGCTGAAGTACAATCAGTCCTACTCTGAGATTTCTGAAATTGAAAACTCGGACCTGAATTCTTTCGAAAGTTATAAAGCGTATTTATATGGAAAATCGAAATCCAGAATCACAAAGTACAGTAAGAATCTTTGTGGTGATTTTACTTATGCTACTGTGTTGTGGGGGAGCCTTTGCGCTGGAGCCTGATGAGATTCTGGTTATAGCAAATAAGGATATAGCAGAATCCATGCGCCTTGCTCAATACTACTGCGCACAACGCGGCGTGCCTGATAAAAATATTCTCGCATTGCCCTTAGGTAAGGACTTTAAAGACACGATCAGTAGGGATAATTACGATAAGCAACTTGTTGAGCCGATTCGTAAGAAATTCTTTACTGAGAGACTCGTAGGAGAAATTAAATGCCTGCTTACGATTTACGGTGTGCCCATAAAAGTGGGAGGACGAGGTGTCTTAGAGGATCAGAAAGGTAAGCTAAAAGAATTGAGCAGACTGGCTGAACAAGAAAAAACAATTCTGGAGAGATTGAAGCAGGCTGGTTTGACGGACTCGGCAGAGCACAAACAAGTCAATGGACGGCTGGCTCAGTTACAACTTACAATTGATCGTATCAACGGCAAAGAAACACATGCCTCAGTGGATAGCGAGTTGTCGCTGGTCTTATTCGATTCATACGATCTATATCGTTGGCAGCCGAATATGCTCAAAGATGAAGTAAGAAGCCAAAACTCAATAACGCTAATGGTAAGTCGTCTCGACGGGCCGGATTATGATATAATCAAAGGCCTCGTCGACAAAGCAATAACAGCAGAAAAAAAGGGGCTGAAAGGTATCGCTTACATTGATTCTCGGGGTATTGTAAGCAGGGATATGTACGGTCATTTTGACCAGTCTTTGCGCAATTTAGCAGCCTTTACAAAATCCGAGACGGAAATCTGCGTTATTGAAGAGCAAGCAGCAAAACTTTTTGCACCCGGTACTTGTCCCCAAACAGCTATCTACTGTGGCTGGTACAGTGTCAAGAAATATGTAGATGCCTTCGATTTTGTCGACGGGGCAATAGGGTACCACATTGCCAGCTTTGAAGCTGTCAGCCTTCGCGATCCGAACAGTAGTCAATGGTGCCCATCAATGCTCATGGATGGAATAACCGCAACATTAGGGCCGGTGGCGGAACCTTATCTTCATACATTTCCGGAACCAAGAGCGTTCTTCCCGAAACTATACGAAGGCAACTGCCTTGTTGAGGCATACTATCGCACAAAGCCAGTCAATTCGTGGCAAATGCTCCTGATAGGTGATCCGTTGTACAGACCATTCAAAACATTTCCTCAGAAGAAAAACTAACATAGTTTAGTGAACGAATCGTTATGATTGGAAACTGACCTGCTCGTGAGCGTAAACAGCATAATCGATCAATCATTAATTGGCCGAAGAACTGATTTGACCAGGTTAAATTTTCTCTAAAGGATATTTTTATGAAGATACTTAATGTAGTTGGTGCCCGGCCAAATTTCATGAAAATAGCCCCGTTGATGGCTGAGTACAGCCGACACGAGGACATTCATGCTATCCTTATCCATACGGGGCAGCACTATGATGAAATAATGAGCAAGCTGTTCTTCAACGAACTCGGGATCCCGGAACCCGATATCAATCTTGAGGTCGGTTCTGGCAGCCACGCCGTACAGACGGCTGAGATAATGAAGGCATTTGAACCAGTTGTCCTCGAACATAAGCCGGATGCCGTCCTGGTTGTTGGTGATGTTAACAGTACAATTGCGTGCGGATTAGTCGCCGTCAAGCTCGGCGTGAAACTTATCCATGTAGAAGCGGGATTACGCAGCGGCGACAGAACTATGCCGGAAGAAATAAACCGAGTATTGACGGATTCGATCAGCGATCTGCTTTTCTGTACAGAGCAAAGCGGTGTGAATAACCTTCTCAGAGAGGGAATCTCACCAAAAAGAATCCACATGGTCGGCCATGTAATGATTGATACTCTGCTAAAAAATAAGGAAAAAGCCAAGAAGTCAAATATCTTAAATATCTTAAATCTTGATGGGGATGATTTTGCAGTCCTTACTCTGCACCGTCCCTCAAATGTCGATGATCCGGTTATTTTTGGCAGAATTCTTGATGCCCTTACAATCATACAGAACGATATGCCTGTAATTTTCCCCATCCATCCCCGGACACGAAAGAACCTGGTTTCCTGCTCGCTCGGTAAACGTCTCGAAGAAATGCCCGGTTTTCGTCTTACTGATCCTCTTGGGTACCTTGACTTCCTTAAATTGATGTCCAATGCAAAAGTGGTTCTGACTGACTCGGGCGGTATTCAGGAAGAAACAACAGTGCTCAAAGTTCCGTGTATCACTCTGCGAGAGAATACGGAGCGGCCGATTACAGCAGAGATCGGCACGAATCAGATTGTTGGCACAGATCCACAGAAGATTCTCGCTGCATATCGTAACGCTACCAGTGGAAATTGGAGAGAGCCACAGATTCCTCCGCTTTGGGATGGAAAGGCTGCAAAGAGGATTGTGGAAATCATTGTTAAGTCAATTTAAAACGGAACAATCCCGCCATCCTAAACGGGTTCTACCCGGAGCGTTATAATACTCCCCGACCGGTCCCAGTTCTGCGGATTGAGCATATGAACATGAAAGCCGATTTCATAGATCTTATCCGTCGACACAAATGTTTTCGCAATCACAGTCTTTTCTGAATCTGCCAGGCCCAGCGTAACCGGCTCATAGGTAGAAATCCGGCCCACATCGGTAGGGCCGATCACCGTACCGGCTACGAGCTTCTGCTTTAATCCCGGTTCGCTTTGTCCGTTGATGGAAACCAGAGTGAACTTCAGGGCGATTGCCCCATAATCGCGTATATCAGTCCCCACCAAACTTCCACTTCCCCCTTCGCCGCTTGAGACGAAGTCCAGCGAGCAACTGCCGGGATTATTGCTCGGAAAATAGATGTCGAATTCGACGCCCTGACTAGCCAGAATCCTTTTATCCTTCACACGAGCCCCGCTGCTATTCGAACTGTGCCAGTCCAGCAAAACGAGCTGCTTTTCGGACAACGTCAAAATCCGGCCAAGCCTGCTCCGCCCCGGTTCGCCCATACCGCCCGGTTTCTCCGAGCTGCGCACCGAAATATCTTCAATCCACCCCCCGTGGACACTTCGCAACTTTTTCATCTTCTGCCATTCAAGCTGTCTTTGCTCTGGCGTAAGATCAGAGTCCTTCTGAACAGTGGAGTTATTTTTTGGGCCACTCAAGACAGGTGCACAACCGCAAACAAACACAACTGCGACGATTGCAACGACAGCAAACAAACACAGCATCATTATTATGCGATAATTCATTTATGCTTCCTGTATTTATCTTCCCATCACAACCAAGCTGGTAATCAGCATGTAAAACAGGCAAATCCTGATGACGATAGCAGGACAGCGTTTTTGACTACGCCCGGCAGGATTCGAACCTGCGACCTTCGGTTTAGGAAACCGACGCTCTATCCTACTGAGCTACGAGCGCTTTAATCTTAACTCATTGCACTATAACGACTTCCTACAGAAGCTGTCAATCCTTTTTTCCGCTCCGAAAGGGGACGTACCAAAACGTACCAATTTTTGACGCAAGCCCCGGGCAGCTTTCTGAATCCTTTGGCATTGGTCATCACGATATAAACCGAATCATACTCGACCTCAAACCAAAGCGCAAGTTCTATTTCCCAAAATTAGTTTCTTTTTGTTTGGCTTTGAATTGGCTTTGTTTTTTCGCCACCCAAAACCGCAAAAATCTTTATAACCCCTTTTTATATAGATATATACGTTCATTTCGGCCTTTCGCAAATTGGGTTTGTTTTTTCAAATTAAGCACAATTTTTCGTCGTTTTCTACTCATTTTCACCTGTTTTTTTCATTATTCTGCCTTTTTTTCTTCTACATTTCTCAATTCTACATTCTAAATTCTCAATTCATAACATACGAAATACGAATTCGTTAACTATTATACGAATCTAAACATATAAAGGCGGGCAAATTCCGTCATATTCTAAGAAAATCTCCGTGACTCGCCGCATGTCAATTAACCGCAGAGAACGCAGAGAACGCAGAGCATTAGTCAATAGTAAATCGTAAATAGTAAATGGCGAGGTCTCCGTGAGACGGCGGCCTTTATTCGTAGTGCGTGCTGCGTACTGTGTACTGCGTGTTGTGGATAGCGTTTTTGCCCTGTTTTATGCTTTTTTAACTTCATAATTGGACATTGCCTGTTCGATATTGGATATTAACAGAATTTTGCGTATTGCGTGCTGTGGATAGGATTTTATGATGCTCGATTGGAGCCTAATTCTCTAATTCAATAATCAGTCAATCACTCTAAACGGTCTGACCAACCATTGCAAACCTTGTGTTTTTGTCTTATTTTAGGTAATTCAACAAACCGGTTACGTATAGGTTGCTTCTTCTATGCGGGTACGGAACAACGTAGTAGTTTGACTGCATCAATTACGTGAGCTATGCCGTCTTCATATTCTATGTATTTTATTACCTGAAATACACTGGGTATACCAAGAGCCATAAGAGAAACAAATCCTTCTCCAGTTTGCAGATCATGCTTCGTGTGGTCAGGGTTTTTGTAAGCGATTGGCACGACCCTGTTACTATCTATCTCTCTGAAGCAGATAATAATGGGAATGCCCTTGACTTCGGCAATCTGCATTTCGATACCAAGTCCGGTGGATGGATAACTTGCTTCCGCAATTATCACATCTGAATTTTCGACCATTCGTCTATCCCACAGATAACACAATTTGGCCTTCTCGTATGGTGGTTTGCTTGCCAACTGTGGATCGCTGTGTATAAGAGCATACTGGACGGAATGCCCCTCATTATCAGATAACTGCCCCGCCAATTGATGAATGTACAAAGTATATTCTTCAAAAGAATCCCGCGGGACATGGGTAAGGCCGCAACCAATATAGATGTTCATCTAATTAGCTCCTCTTACGTTTGGGACGAGGAATTGATACCCTGTAATTTCCGATGCGATTTCATCCAGAAACTGCTCCGGCGCTTGCTGGATAAACTCACTCAGCAGCCAGTTCTTTTGACTGGAAAGAAAACTGGCCAGTTCGAGTGGCTTATAGCGACATAACTCGCTCAATCGATGCATCGCAGCGAGCATAATTATAGGGGTAAATCTAGAGAGAATTCTTGGCCCTGATGTTTTAACTCGTAAATACCACAACGTTTGGGTCCCATTTATATAGAATAGGCTTACCCTGAGCTTCCGATGCAGTACTTTCAGATTATTCAAGTCACTTTTTGTTGGAGTCTTTGGCCGGGAAAAGTCTACTTCTTCTTCTTTGGTAGACTTGATCTTAATCACGCCTTGTTCTTTTGAATCCAAGGCGAAGGCAGGCGGCATACGGTTAACAACATGCATATTAGAGAAGTCTTCTGAAAGCGTCGCCCGGAATGATGCTTTCTTTGTTGACTTATTTACGACATATTTACAGTCTTTGACCGGAATAAACATACCTGTTTGGGACGGAAACGTAAGGCAGTATGTCCGATGAATACAGGGAAGATTAAACAGAAGCTCTTGTAGGCTATGCGTATTTATCGCCTCACCTTCGCCAAGGTAAGTGGATAAAGATGGAAGAATACCGGCGTTCATTATCTTGACACCCTCATTTGTGATGCTAATTTTGCTCGTTTGGCTTCGCATGTTATGCGACTTGACGCCATGATTTTTAACAAAGGGAATTTTCTTTGCCGTCAGGAGTGCCTTGACTGCATTCATAAACGAGTAGTAGTGAAGAAGCGGCGAGGACTGAGTAGGAAGGCCGAGCGAAGCATGATGGAATTCCCATGCTTGATCCCAATAGAATAGGGCTTCATTTTGCTTTTCTTTCTTAAGCCACAGGCTGACAAATTCCCAGGGACTTCGTGTTAGTACAGTTCGCGAACTTAGTAACGGACCGACTATCGCTTTATGGGGCCTCAACAAGCGGCCTTTGAGCTTGATAGGTACGATGTCATTCATTGTTCATTCGAGTGATGAAGTATCCTGAAACCTGACAACAAATTATATGGTTTCCGCATAACATCCCGAACTTATCGTCATTCAGATGAGTGCCATGCCGGTAACTAATCAACTAGAAGGATGTTCTCGCTATCAATATATCGGCCATTTCCAAGACCAACATTAGTTATACTCACCCCAAATAACGGTGTACTCAACCATTGCAAACCTTGTGTTTTTGCCTGATTTAGGGCAATTCAACAAACCGGTTACATATAGGTCGCGTTTTCTGGGTGTGCTTGGGTACGTGATTTTTTTGACAATCCCTCTCCTGTCGAGTAGATTTCGCGTAGCGGTTACGTGGACAGTGAAACAACAAAAAGTTTTTCCAATAAGACTAAGAAGTGGGAGCAGTAGACAGCTCTGAACCTGGCCAGGGATTTCGCCATCGGATCCGTTTCCATTGTTTCGGTCCCTTCTATGAGCCTAACGCCTGAGAACATCGGCTTGCGGAAGCGAAGCTGTAGCTGGTCCGCGTGGAGGGCGTTGTTAGCTTTCTCCTACCGCTTTGGTCCTCCTGTACCATCCAGTGGGTAGCCATCCTCTATTTCATGCAATAGGACGTCATTGTTTCTCTTTACAGTGGTTGCTCTGACCCACTTGTCTCCGATTAATTTGTATTGCAAATCCTGGAACCATGCGCCATTTCTTCCCGTTACATTGATGGCGTAACTCAGGCTCTGGCTACCATGAAGTTTCCAATTCTTTATAATTACAGTTTGATGTGGGCCAATATTAAATGGGCCAAGCTTGTTCAGAACGGTGAAAAAGCTCTCGCTAGGTGGAACGCCTCTCCTCTCGAATTCGTGTTGCATCTCCAAGTCTACTATATTCAGAGAAACGTCATATAGTGGATAGTCGCCTCCATTACTTATTGCCAACAAGGCCTCTGAGCTTGATGGTTTAAGTCCTGAAAGAGCTACTTTGGTAAAGCCTTCACCAGTAACCTGCCTGAGAGTCTCCTCTGCCTTAACGCGCATTTCTCGCTCGAACGCTGCTTGTGCACGCTCCGCTTGGATATTCTTGGCCATTGCTATGATTGAAGAGAGCACGATAATTGCAGCGACTATTTTCGCCGCCTTGCTGCTCTTCTTATCAGCAAGTGCGATCCAAAAAGCTCCAAGAACGGTTAGTGCCGAGAGGGAATAAGATAGCCAACTCATTTTGCCTCAGATCATAAAAGCTAACAGTGTATATATGGTTTCCGTATAACATCCCGAACTTCTCGTCCTTCAGTCGTGGTGTGGCTCTCAACTGCTGTTTCATCCAACGATACAGCAATCTCCACAATTTATCAAGCTAAACTTACTCCTGACTCCGGCTTGTCTTTAGAAAACATCCCTTATTAAATCGACAGTCCTCAGAATTGCTCTTGAATCCGTTAAAGCAAGAGAATATTATACTTCATTGATTTAAAATATGATTTAAATAAGGAGACAATGATGAACATGAGTATGACCTTCATTACAGTAATAAGGACAATATTATGACCGGGCCGGCAATATAAATATATGGAGTATCTCGATATGCACCAGAGCGGCACGCATTTTACACGACGCGAGTTCATGGCGGCCACTTGAATAACACTTCTTGGCGCGGCAGCGGCAGGCTCCGCGGCCGAAAGGAAGGACGATATTACAATGAAAATCAGCTTTCATACCGATGCATTCAATTCATCTTACTGGAACTTCGAAAAATGTCTCGAATGGGCACAGAAAAACGATGTCCACTACATCGAGTGCGGCGTGATCGACGGCGTAAGCTGGATTCACGGCCTCGGATACCAGCCGCACGTAGTATTATATGAAGACCCGCTGCTGCTGCGACGGAAGATGGAAAAGTACGGCGTGCGATTCTCGCAGGTGGACGCCGCATTTCCACTGTCGGGCAAGGATGGGCCGCTCTACGGCGTACCCTACGTCCTGAAAACAATTCCCTGGGCGAAGCATGCCGGCTGTGAACGAATCGCCACAACCGACGGTCTGCACAAGCCCGAAGGATTGTCCGACAGCGAAGCGATGGAATCGATGAAACGCAGCTACGGCCAAATCATCGAGGTCGCCGAGGCATACGAGATGATCATCAGTATCGAGGTGCACGGCTACTTCACGACTAAGCCCGACATGATGGAGAAAATGCTGGCCTTCTGCGATTCGCCGTACCTGCGAATGAACTTGGACACCGGCAATACATTCATCGCCGGACAGGACCCGGTGGCTTTTTGTGAGCGCTTTAAACAGAAAGTTACCCACGTACACGTTAAGGACGTAAGTGAATCGCTGGCCGCAGCGGTACGAGGCGAGCAGGCCGGCATCGCCGTAAGCCAATGTGCTATCGGCGATGGCGTCAACGCCGAGAACATCAAGAAGATCCTGGCCATTCTGCGAGACATCGGGTATGACGGCGTGCTCAGCATGGAATGCGAAGGCGCCGGCGGGCCAATGATCGAAAAATCGCTCGCCTGGCTGCGTGGAACACTCGGTGAATTGAACATAAGGCCCGAATAAAAGCGGGGGGGGGGGGTGCGTGAAATCAGGGATGGGTTGGCACAACAGGCTTATGTCACTTAATCTTGCTGCCGATATATTAATGACGAGAGTATAAACCAGTAAAATCAATGATAATTAAGGATTTGTCGATATGAATAAGTCCTTGAAAACAATTGTGTTGATTATTCAGGTTGGCGGCGGCTTGCTTGGATTGGGCCTTATCGGACGCTCCATTCTAACAGAACAACTTACGCAGACAGCAGTGATAATTCACATTGCCTTCATCTTTGTATTTTTGTTCGGGATTGCTGCGGGCGTCGCCCTTATCAAGAGACGAAAACTGGGCTTATGGTTGAGCGCGGTATTCCAGGCCATACAAATACCTATTTTTATCGGGTCGGCGGCGGCTTATGCCCTGGTTTCCGGGGCATGCCTTAATTTGTACCGGCATGCGACGGGATTTGGATTTAATTTTCTTTTTGGAAGCCGCTATTACTTTTCAATCCACAACGGCGAATCCTGGATGGTAGGGATCAACGCTATCGCTTTGGTTTTATTCATCCTGCTCGTCAGAGAAATCCGGTTCGAAGCGGCTGTTGCGAAAATCTGTGAGTCCCAGCCGAGGATGGAGCGCCCTTCACAACGGTTTGCGCAGGCACATGACAATCAGACCTGCGACAGTTCCCTCCAACACATTTTACGCTGAATCTTCGGCAGGCTTGGTACAGCCGGCACTCTGACGTATTTGTTCGAGGGCTGTATCGTATCGGCGAGCGAGGTTCTGCCATCTTAAATGATCGGTGAGTGTCGCCGGGCTGATTGTCGCGGGCCAGAGAGCATCTTTTTCTATGCGGGCTGCAAGTCGGCGTAGCTTATCGGCAATGTCCCGGGCCGTGCCGTCGTAGAAGAACTGCCCGGCATCTTCGAGTCGCCCGAGGCCGAGAATTTCCGGATACGAAAGGCGGTTCGGCACGAGCGGATAAGCCCCGGCAGCTATACCTTCGACAATGCTAATGCCGAAGAATTCGTGATTTGCAGTAGAGACTACAACATCGGCTTGGCATAGAGCGCGCTCATAATCCTCTCGGTTCTGCAGGTAGCCCCAGAAGTCGATATGGTCATGGAAGTCATTATGTGCCTTCTCGAAAATCGCCGGCTTATCTCGAAAACTCTGGCCGATGACGCTGATTCGGAACGGCACGTTTTTGGCTTTGAGAATTTCGAGAGCTTCGAAAAAATCTTCCGGATTTTTATCATGCTCCCATCTCGCTGCCCAGAGGATACGCAAAGGCCCCGGCTCTCGCGGCCTCCGGGCGGGAAAATCCGCTATGCCGGGCGGATAAACCGATGATTTGGCTCGAATTTTTTCAATCGCTTCGAAAGGCTGATGGTCCGGCATGGATTTGAGAAATCTCGCCAGAGCATCGAGGAATAAGTCGGTGTGGAATTGTGAATTGAACCAGACGGCGTCGGCCGCAAGGGCGCCCGTCAGGTTGGTCATCGCGAACTGATAGTCTCGCTCATTCTCCACGCGAACCGGATAAGTCAACTGGTTCTCGTGAAAGTAAATGACTTTCGGCAGACCGGCAATCCCGGCAGGAGCCAGGGCGGCAAATTCGGCAAGATTCAGCATGTCGCTGCAGAATAACAGATCCCAGCTCTGGCGTTTCTCCGTCAGCTCCGCCGCCTGGGAAGCAAAAGTTATTGCCGAGTGACGCATGCGCCATTTCCACTTATGGGCCGGCAGCGTAAGCAGCGTCCATATGTGTCCGCTCGCATTTGAGAGCCCGTCAATAAAGGCCCTGTGACTGCCGCCGTAATATGGTTCGAGTGCCAGAATATTCATACGACCATCTTACGCTTCCCGCCGGGCAAATCAAGCGTACTTTGAGGACCATGAAGCGATATTTTTCGTTTTCATTTTGACAGCCGGTATATTTTAGAATAGATTGCCGTGCTTAATTGATAGTCTCAGAATATCTTTGCATAGATTATGAAAGGTGGCAATTCGAATGCATCGGTTTAATGTCAAATTCCACGCAGTAAATATCCTCAAGATAACCGTGATGTTGATAATGTGCTCTATTCTCACCGGCTGTTCCATTCTAACCGGCCCGCGGGTATGGCACCAGACCGGGCCGGATGTTCCCGAACTGTCGGTATTCGACCAGACCATGAAGGAATTCATGATATCGCATAAGGTCTCGGCGGGTTCATTGGCAATTACGTATCAGGGCCGGCTCGTTTTTGCACGAGGTTACACATGGTCAAAAGCTGACTCGCCGGCGACGGAACCCACATCGCTTTTCCGGATAGCGAGCCTTTCCAAGCCGATCACATCCGCCGGGATATTTAAATTGATCGAAGATAAGCAACTTAGCCTGGATGATAGAGTTATAGATATCCTGCCGTTCGGAACACCTGAGGGACAAATCCCCGATCCCAACCTGGGGAAGGTGACAATTCTGCATCTGCTTGAGCATCTCGGCGGATGGGACCGCGAAAAGGCGTTCGACCCGATGTTCGCGGACAGGAAAATAAGCAAGGCACTTGGCTCGCCGCTGCCGATAACTCAGGCCGATATTATCACATTCATGAATGGTCAGCCGTTGCAGTACGAGCCCGGCACAAAAATCGCTTACAGCAATTATGGTTATTGTCTGTTGGGCCGTGTAATAGAGCAGAAAACCGGCCTGAGCTACGAGGACTACATCAAAAGGATTATCTTGTCGCCGCTTGGAATCACCAGGATGCAAATCGGGCACTCGAACCTTGAGGACCGCGCGCCGGGAGAAGTGACGTATGAATCAAAGCGGGAATCCGTTTACGGCGCATTCAATTTAGAGAATATGGATTCGCATGGTGGCTGGCTTGCTTCGGCACCTGAGCTGGTGCGATTTGCAGCGTCATTCGACAAGCCGGGTGACAGCCCCATCCTTTCGGTGGCGTCCATCGAAACGATTTTCTCGCTCCCGGCGACGATTGCCCGGGAGAAGTATAAGCTCGGCGATTACTATTACGCCTGCGGCTGGAGTGTCAGAGATTACGGCAACGGACGCCGGAACACATGGCACACCGGCAGCCTGCCCGGATGCTATACCTTCATGGCAAGATGGTCGAACGGCGTCAACTGCGTCGTCCTGTTCAATAAAAGGGGCACCGATTTCGATAAAATTGATCCGATACTTTCGAAAACCGCCAGGTCCATATCCGACTGGCCGGTCCATGACCTGTTCGATGAGATGTTGTAAAAGCGGCAGAAAAAAGGACTTGCCCGGCAGGTGTCCTTTTGGTACGATATCAGCTTAAATCAAATTAGTCACGTGCCGATTCGTCGTAAAGCGGCTATGGCTCGAAGTTCTATGAAGGAGTATGAATATGAATAGAGAAAGAATCACACGTCGTGGGTTCCTCAAGGGCACGGCTGCTTTGGCCGGAACCGTTTTGTTGTCATCCTGCAGCACCGGCCCGCTCGCCAAACGCACGCCAACCGCTGTGGATCAGGTCACGTTAGGCAAGACGGGATTGAAGCTGAGCCGGCTCGGCTTCGGGGCCGGCAGCAAGGGCGGCAGCATACAACGAGCGCTGGGAGCCGACGGCTTCAACCGGCTGATACACTACGCGTACGACCAGGGCATTACGTACATCGACACGGCTGAAAGCTATAGGACCCACACGATGGTTCGTGAGGCGATCAAGGGCCTGCCGCGAGAGAAGCTGTTCATCCAGTCAAAGATGCCAGGCGTGCCCGAAAAGCCGCTGGAGGTGCTCGACCGTTATCGCAAGGAACTTGGCGTCGATTACATCGACAGCCTGTTGACCCACTGCGGCGTTACGTCTAACTGGGACGATGAACGCCGGAGAGTGCTGGACGCCCTCGAAGAGGCCAAGAACAAGAAAATCATCCTCGCCCACGGCATTTCGTGTCACTCGCTTCCGGCCCTGACAAGAGCGGCCGAGCTGGACTGGGTGGACGTCAATCTGGTACGGATCAATCCGCAAGGCGCTCACATGGACACACCGGCCGAGACATGGAACGCCCCGAGCGACAACTCTCATCTGCCTCCCGTGCTGAAACAAATAAAGGTCATGCGGCAAAACAACCACGGTGTCATCGGCATGAAAATAATCGGCGACGGCGACTTCACCGACCCCGAGGACCGCGAAAAGTCCATCCGATTCACCATGCAATCCGGCCTGACGGATGCGGTCGTAATCGGCTTTAAGAGCCCCGCGGAAATCGACGAAGCCATCATGCGTATCAATAGCGCTCTTGTCGAGATTGCGTGAAAGCGGCATCAAGAGTTCGCTCCCTTTCCTTCACCCTGAGCGTAGACGAAGGGTGGGCGGTATCGAAAGGTCGGCGAAACAAGCATCAAAGCTGAGGATGAAGGATGAACAGAGCTTGGGTATACATTTTAAAGTGTAGGGATTCAAGCTATTACACCGGCAAGACGCAAGACCTGGAGCTAAGAATCGCCCAGCATCAGAACGGGACATATAAAGGATACACATCCAGACGGCTTCCGGTTGAATTAGTCTTTGTTGAAGGATTTGCGACGTACAATGACGCTATTAAGGCGGAACGCCAAATTAAAGGTTGGTCTCACGCAAAAAAGGAGGCGTTAATACGGGGTGACTTTGAATTACTGCACGCTCTATCTTCATGCCGGAATGAGTCACATTACAAGAATATAGAAAATACGTAGGATACACGATGCCTCGTCTTCGCTCGGCATGAAGAAACCCTTCACCCTGAGCGTAGACGAAGGGTGGGCGAAGAAGTTTCATTTTGCGTTTTGAAACTTTTCGAATAGAATCCGCTCATGCTTTACCTTTGGCTCATCTTACTGATACTGCTTAATGTCATCTGGTTTGTGCTGGTCCTCTTCGGCCTGCCGGGCAACTGGTTGATTGTGATATCGACGTGCCTGTTCGCCTGGTGGCGATGGGAAGACGGCGTCTTTTCTATTTACACGTTAATCGCCATTGTGGTTCTGGCCGCTCTGGGCGAACTGTTCGAGTTCCTCGGAGGCATGCACGGAGCCAAACGGGCCGGAGCAAGCTGGCGTGGCTCGATTGCCGCGTTGGCTGGCGCGATCGTGGGCGCCATACTCGGCACGTTTATGATTCCCGTGCTGTTTTTGGGGACCGTGCTGGGCGCCTGCATCGGAGCGGGATTGGGCGCCTGGGCGATTGAAGTATCCCGCGGCAGGAAAATGGAAGAATCGGTTCGATGCGGGCTCGGCGCCGGACTCGGCGAGTTGCTCGGTATTACAGCGAAAGTCACTGCCGGCATCATTATCTGGCTCACAGTTGCCATAGCTGCTTTCTGGCCCTAAATGCGGTTCATGCCTGCATTGGTTATAACTCTACAACAGATTTGTCGCGCCCATCATTCTTCCTGCAGGATCGCGCTTGACGAAGGCAACTAATATTTGTTATACTACATATCAGTAAACGTAAGCCAAATCCTGCCGGTTTAATCCTACCGGGGGTGTGAGGCGACCGGAAGGCGGGAAAGTATCCTGTTGCTGAAAATTTGGAACGGAGGTCGAAAATGACGCGGGCAAGAATTTCACTATCGATGCAAGCAATCTCTTTGCTGATTGCGATTTGCCTCGCCGGCTTTCCTGCGGAAGCTCGACATGGCGGCGGTACGGAAACGCCGGAAGATACGGTCTATTTTGCTGACCCCATATTGAAAGCCCTCGTCGAAGCGCAATTGGGCGTGACGAATCCCACTGTTGCCGACATGGTGTTTTTGAAAGAGCTCAGCGCCGCCGGAAGGGGCATAACCGACCTTACCGGCCTGGAATACGCGACGAATCTGGCCAGCCTGAATCTTGGCGAATTTTTTTATTACTGGAACTGGCCGCCGGAGCTGCGCACGAATCAAATCCAGGACATCTCGCCGTTATCAGGCCTGACACGGTTGAAGTCGCTGGACCTCAGCAACAATCAAATTACCGACATCTCCGCTTTGTCCGGCCTGACCGCCCTTGAGACTCTTTCTCTTTACGATAATCAGATCGCGGATATCTCCGCCTTGTCCGGCCTGTCGAACCTGACGTCGCTGGACCTGGAGCACAATCAGATTACAGACCTCACGCCCCTGTCCGGGCTGACCAACATTACGTCACTGGAGCTCAGCAGCAATCCAATCGCCGATACATCGGCGTTGTCCACGCTGACCGGCCTCGAATCGCTGACACTCAGCCGGACCGGTCTGACGACAATTCCCGCCCTGACGGACCTGCCGAATCTCGCATTCCTCGATCTCGTCGGCAACCAGATTACAGACATCTCCGGTCTGTCCGGCATGACCGCCATCGAGACAGTGACTCTCTTCGGCAACCGGATCACGAGCATCCCCGCATTGTCGGGCGTGCCGAATCTCCAGGCCCTTGGTCTCGGTGTCAACCAGATTACGGACATTTCCGGCCTGTCCGGACTGACAAGTCTCACAATCGTGGACCTTACAAATAACCAGATCACAGCCATCGGCACGCTGACCGACCTGCCAAACCTCTTTTACATGGACCTCCAGAATAATCAGATAACGGACATTTCCGGCCTCGCCGGGCTGCCGAATCTGATTTTCTTATTTCTCAACCGCAACCGGATAGAAAACCTCAATGCCTTGTCTGACCTGCCGAAACTGAGATTCATGGAACTCGGCACGAATCAAGTCACTGACATCTCCGGCCTGTCTGGCCTGCCCGGTCTCGAAACCGTCGATCTAAGCTACAACCAGATCGAAGCAGTTCCCGCATTGTCCGACCTGCCGAATCTCAGGTCCATGGATCTAAGGAATAACAGGATCACGGACATCACCGGCCTGGCCGGGCTGACCGTTCTGGTGTCTCTCGATTTGGCAAACAATGACATCGAAGACGTCACCGTCTTATCCGGCCTGACAAGTCTCAGGTCACTGAACCTCAGCAACAATCTTATCGAGGATATTTCCGTTTTGACATCGCATCAGAAACTGGACATGCTGGACATGTTATACAATCCGCTCGATGAGGATGCTTACGTCTATAACCTGCCAGCCATCGAAGCGAGCAATCCCGGCACAGAAATCTACTACGACCCGTGTCCCTGGGCATGCGAACGTCGGCCGTTCGCCGGGGCCGTTGACATCACACATACGCCGGTCCTAAGGTGGACCGCCGGGGCATGGGCCGCTCTGCATGATGTCTACTTCGGGCAGGACCAGGAGTTAGTAGCCAATGCGACTACGGAAGATACAGATATATATCGTGGCCGGCAGGAACTGGACATGGTCATGTACGAGCCGGAGACTCTTGATTGGGGCACCACTTATTACTGGAGAATCGACGAGGTCAATTTTGTCACTGTCGAGGCCGAGGATGGCACCGAGGACGTAAATGAAATCGTCTGGAAAAGCCAGGCCTGGAGCTTCACGACCGCCGAGTTCATCGTGGCCGACGACTTCGAGCTATACACCAACAATCGAGACGCCGGCCAGGCAGTCTTCCAGGAATGGACCGACGGCATAGGATTTTCTCAGCCCGAACCCAATAATCCCGGCAACGGAACCGGCTCGATTGTCGGGCACGACATCTGGACCCAGGGCACTCCGCACGAGACCATCGCTGAAACCGGCATCATTCATGACGGCAGACAATCCATGCCATTGTATTACAACAACACCGAAGAGCCGTACTACTCGCAGACTTATCGAACGTGGCCGAGCACTCAGGACTGGACCCTTAACGGCATGGACACTTTTGAATTATACTTTAGAGGTGCCTCGGACAACGGCCCTGGGCAGTTGTATCTGTCGATAGAGGACGATGTCGGCCTGATCGCACCCATGATTCATCCTGACCCCGATGCGGTGCTCGCCACCGAGTGGCGGCAGTGGAGCATCCCGCTGGCGGACTTAATCGCTGCCGGAGTGGATGTCACTGCAATCCGCACATTGAACATCGGCATCGGCGACCTCGATAATCCACAGCCTGGCGGCATCGGCATTATTTACGTGGATGACATCCGGGTGTTCCAATCGAAGCCGAATGGGAACTGAACCGAGTAAATTGTCGGCAGGGCGGTCTTGTTAATCAGGATTTCAGGCCGTAGGGCTCGATCATTCGCCGGTGGGCTTTGAAATGAAACTGGCACTGCTCCGGCGGGGTGCCGAGAACTTCGATTTTGCTCAGGTCGCCCTGTCCCATACCGGCTTCGGCCATGCTCGTTAAGTACAGAATCTGGCTCGGATCGAATCCCATCAGTTTCGTAGCCAGAGAATCCATCGCTAAGGGATCGAGGCTTGCCAGTGCGATTCTCGCATCGACGGGCGTTCCGCCGACCGGGCCGTTGCCTTCCATCGCCTCGAAGCCGTCAATTACGCCTAAGTCGGGATAAATTTCCTGGGCCAGATGGAACATGTTGTAGTGCAGGACCGCCTCTTTCGAGAAATTGTCCGCCAGATGAGTGATGCGCTTATCATTGCCCTTGCTGTCACTTAGCGGCGCTCCGAGCAGAACATTTTTCAAGGACAGCGTGGTCACGGCCCGGTCGTGCGTTTTCATCTTAGCGGCGGAGATAATGTACATATCCGGGTCGAGGAAAGTCGAAATTATCCGAATCGGAGCAGGGCGATTGCCCCCACCGATTACGTAACGGTATTGCCACGGCTGGAGATTCAGGTCGACCAATTTAGCGTCATATTCTTTCTCGAGCGCCAGATACCCGAAATTTTTGTATCCGCCAAACGCACCTTCCCGCGAGGGCGTTGATTCACCGATAAGAATGCGTTTTTTGTAATGGGGCTTGAAAAAATCGAGAATTCCGCGTATCGCATCCACGTGAGTAGCTGCGAGCTGGTGATTAGTGCTAACGAAATTCGGCTTGACAAGGATTTTTTTATTGCCGATCGAAGCGAGAACTTCATCCTCGATGTTTTTAAGCGCCTGATAGACAATGTCCCGGCAGTCATTGCCCCTGACCAAAGAAACCTTTGCCGGCCCGGCGACCTTCTTATACAGTTGACCTTTGCCCGCAAGTGGACTGCCGGCGGCTGCTCGTACCAAAGCAGTACCAAAGGACCCGCCGCCCAGTGTAAGGCCCAAAGCTCCCAATCCGAAACCTTTAAGAATATCGCGCCTGTTCAAATGTCCGTTCACCCTTGCCATGTATAGTTCCTTTCAAAATCCAGGTAGCATCTTCAAGGACATTATAGCAACCGACGGCTGGAATGTCGAGCACACTGATTATCTCATATTGCGTATGCGAACCTCGATTCCTTTCGAATCCTTTAACAGCTCGACGAGCTTGTTCGGATCCGTTTGGCTGTAGTGATACGGATACAGAATCTTCGGCTGAAATGCCCTTGCCGCATCGGAGACCATTTCCGGCGTCATTGTATAGGGCAGATTCATCGGCAAAAAGGCAACATCGATATTCTTGAGCTGCTTCATTTCCGGCGTGTTCTCGGTGTCGCCGGCGACATAGACCCGTTTGTCGCCGAAGGTGATTATATAGCCGTTGCCCCGGCCTTTGGGATGGAAGGGATTGCCGGCAGACCGCATGTGGACGATATTATACGCAGGCACAGCCTCGATTTTCATGCCCTGAACGGTCTGCACATCGCCATTAGCCATTACAAGCCCGGCAACTCTTTCGGCACAGGTTTTAGTCAATACGAGCTGCGTTCCTTCTTTACGAATAGTCTTAATAGCCGCCGGGTCGAGGTGGTCACCATGCTCGTGCGTAAGCAGAATAATATCGGCCTTGGGCATGTCGGTATAATCGGCCTCTCTGCTTACAGGATCCACGTGAATTATCTTGCCGTCGAAGGCAAACATGAGCGTTCCGTGTCCGATGAAGGTGATTCTCAAATCGCCGGCATTTGTCTTGATAATGTCCTGCTCGAATTTCGGCTCTGTGCCGGCCTGCAAAATTAGATCGTTAAGGTCGCTAAGCGCGAAACCTTCTTTGATAACGATGTGCCTGCGATCCGTCAGGATTAACCAGGGCATTGATTTCACGCCCCAATCAAATGTGCTCTTTCCCTCCTCTGCGGCAGATTTGCCGATGGCGAAAGGAATCTTGTTCTCCTTCACCCATTCGTTAACAACCTTATCATCAACATCGGCCACCTGCACACAAGCAACTGCGACATCTTCGTCAGTCAAATCATCAGCTTTTTGTGCAAGCTCTTTTATATAGTTTCTTGACGGCCTCTGCTGCACGTCCCATAAGCAGACCAGAATCATCTTTTCGGAGGCACCGGCGGGAAATTCAATTCCCATTTTCTCCAGTTCAGGTAAGGGCTTGCCTATCAGTAAAGGTGTTTTTATACCTGCCCCTATGGTACCAATGGTTAATTCCTCGTATTCAATTTTCTTCTTCCGTTCGGCTCCTTTGATGCGCATCTTAACCGAGTAAAGCGAGGTTCGTGCCGTGATAAAAAGCGTCTGATTGTCGCTTCCGCCGAAGGTAACATTGGCAGGACCTTCGGGAACTTTAATCTCTTCGATTTTCTCGCCGTTCTTGTTATAGACCGCCACAACACGTGCCGTTAGATAGATGTTGCCCTCGTTGTCGATGGTCATGCCGTCGGAGCCTTCCGGAGCAATGAGCTTCTTGCCGGACAGCGTACCGTCCTGTTCGATTTTATAAACGAAGGTTTTGCGACCCACATTGTCGGTGACATAAAGCGTTTTGCCGTCGGGCGTGCCGATAACACCGTTCGGCCGGACCATATCGTCGATGACGCGGACGAGCTTTTTGCTGTCGGGCAAAAGATAATAGACGTGCTCGCCATCCTGTTCCATACCGTTCCTGTTGCCATAGCGTGGATCGGTTAAGTAGATGCCGCCTTTCGGATCGATCCATAAATCGTTGAGACTGTTGAATTTTTTATCCTTGTACTCGTCCGCCAGGACCGTGACTTCGCCTTTCGGGTCGATAGAAACCAGCCTCCGGCCGCCTCCTTCGCAGGCCAGAAGATGTCCTTCTTTGTCGAAATACAGGCCGTTGGCGCCACCGGAATTCTCACGGAAAGTCGAGAGCTTGCCGTCCAGCGACCATTTATGAATCCGATTGTTGGGAATATCAGAAAAATAGACATTACCCTGAGCATCGGCCGCCGGCCCTTCGGTAAACAAAAAGCCCCCGGCAAGCTTTTCCACCTTAGCCCCATCGGCCACAACACTCGCTTCGGCAACGCTCCAACTCATCGCCGCAGCAAGAATAAACAACACCATAAAACCATGCCATTTCGTATTCATCTCAATCCCCTTTCACTTATTAAGTGCAGCATTCAAACTCACAGTTTCATCAGCATTAGAATTATACCCTGATAGTCATCATTTCTCACTATTGTTTTCTGGGCATACTTTCAGCTTTGCCAGGTAAATGCTGGTTTTTCCTTCGTGGCTGGAGTAGTAGCTGACGTAGAGCATGTTGTTGTGCCAAACCATGCCGGGATAGCTGGTATCGCCGCCGCTGGGCAGTTTCGCAAGTTTGGTCATGGCGCCGTTTTCCACGTCGATATAAGTTATGGCTGTATGCGCTCCGCCGTCATGCATGCGGCCCGCTGCCAGCCAATGCCCGCTGGGTATGCGGATGAAGTTGGGGCCGCCGAATCCGTTGAATTCCGGCCCGAGGTCCTTCCATTGCCACTGTTTATAATCGGGTCCGCTTATTCCCAGCAGGGCACTGCTGGGATCGTTGCCTCGGCGGTCGCGGCGGACAAGGGCGTAGCAAATCCCTTCGGAATCGAAACGCAGCGTCACTTCTGTCGGATAACCTTGCTCAAACAGCTTGGGCACGTGCGGCTCGTAGTGTATCCCATCGTCGCTGATGAGCAGGTCGAGATAACGGCCGGAACCTTTGCCTGCGGTATAGGAGACGCCGTAGGCTTTGCCCTTGTGCCACGTTACGCACCAGAGCCAGCGTCCCGGCTCGACTGCAATCTGCGGCTCGGTCCATCGCCTGCCGTCCTTTGAAAAGCTCACGAATGTTCCGGTCGGGGCCGATTGATTGTCCTTTTCGCGCGGAGCGGCTCCTCCCAGCAGCATCAGCCGGCCGTCGGGAGCAACGGACAAATGAGCATCGCGCAGGTCGAAACCTTTCAGCGAGATTACTGCCGCCGAGGTCCAGGTGCCCGCATCTTTCGATTCGAGTATGCGAATCCTGCCGTCGGTGGAAACATGCCCTCTACCCTCGCGAAACGCGCAGTAAAACGCATCGTGCCATCGCAGAAGGTCAGTGAATGCGTTATGCGGGGCCTTATCCCAAATCCTGCCGGCCTCAACGATCTCCACCGTCACGGGTGCAGCCCCGAATCCGCACGAAGCCAAGATCAAACAAAGTAACGTTATGAAACATCGCCTGCCGGTCATATCCATGTGTCTCGTCCTAAATCTTGTCGTCCAGTTCATCAACTCCAAATCCTTCGGCGATCACAATGTGCTCAGCGTTCGTAAGAATCAGCCATGGCAGCGACCGGATGCCCCAGATGGATCACGAAGGTTGCTAATCGACGTTCCTTACTCGCTATCTACTGCACGCCTTTGATCCGCATCCGCAGGCCATAGAGCGAGGTTTGAGCCGTAATAAAGAGCGTATGCCTATCGGCGCCGCCGAAGGTAACGTTTGCCGTCCAGCCGGCGTCGATTGGGATCTGCTCGATCTTCTTGCCGGCCGGATTAAAGACCGTAACGCCCCGGCCCGTCAGGTAAATGTTGCCCTCGCTGTCGATAGTCATGCCGTCCGAGCCCATTTTGCAGAACAGCTTTTTGCCGGACAGTGTTGCATCTTCCTCGATGTTATAAACATAAGTCTTACGGTCGCCGATATCGGCAACGTAGAGTAGTTTGCCGTCGGGAGTGCCGATGATGCCGTTGGGTTGGACGAGGTCCTCGGCGACTCTCATCAATTTCCGCCGGTCGGGACTCAGGTAGTATACGTGCTGGCCGTCCTGCTGCATCGCCGGGTCGCGGGTCCAGTAAGGCCTTTTGTAGAGCGGGTCGGTAAAATATATACCGCCCTTGAGGTCCTCCCAAAGGTCGTTCGGACCGTTGAGCAGTTTGCCCTTGTAGTCTTTGACGAGCACAGTCGCTTTGCCTTCAGAGTCGATTGACCATAGCTGGTTATCCATGTCCGCACAGGCCAGGAGGTTGCCGCGTTTGTCGAAGTACAGGCCGTTGGATCGGCCGGAAGGCTTAAGGAAATCCGATAGCTTGCCATCCACGGACCATTTGCAGATTCGGTCGTTGGGTTGGTCGGTAAAGAAAACGTTTCCCTCGGCATCTACCGCCGGGCCCTCGGTAAACTTAAAGCCGTCGGCGAGTTTTTTCACTTTCGCTCCAGATGCGATGATTCCTTGCTTTGGGATGCTGGTAGATGTAACTGCTATCAGTTCGATACCTTTATCCTTTCCAAAATTGCGTGAATATTTCTTCTCTTGCGGATTGTTCCAGTGCTCGTGCACGCCGAGACTGGCCAACCTCTTGACGTTGCCGGCATGATCCGGGTCGTAAAATGTCCCGGATGGCGGATTGTCCGCCTGGGCCGCTTCGTGCAGGAAATCATCGACGCCGGATTTACGCGGACTATCTTCATACTCAGCGTGAAGCAAATCGAAGCCAACCGAATCGATCGCCACCGGGTCCTGCGAAGCCAATAGGCTGGAAGTCCAGTCACCGTTGAACGGATGCGATTTCCATCTTCTGGGCCCATTGTTCATGTCCACGGGATGGATTCCGCAGTACAAACCGTCAACCAGGTACAGCACGGTTTTGCCGCCTAATTGTGAATGGCCAACCAGGTCAACCAAGTTCCTGTATATTCCGGTCTGCTTGGAAAAGGCATCTTTATGCATGTCGAAGTAGCCTTTTTCCGCAGGCCATCTGATAAGCGAGCCGTAATGATTTTTCGCGGTGAGTGTCACGCCCGTGCCGGTGTGGGCCTTGAGGTTTGCGAAATTAATCAGGTACTCCGCCTCGGCAAAGGATGCGGGGACGTAGTCCTGTTTGAATCCTTCCGGATTGCAGCTCCAGTACAGCGGAACAGAAGATTTTTTCATCTTTACCCGGCCAAACTTGCCGCCCCGGTCCATGCATCGAACATCCGGAAATTCCTTGTGGATAATGTCTTCATACTCATTGGCAAAATACGCCAGGCTGTCACAGATAGCGATGTCGGCTTGCTTAACGCCGAGATTCTCGACAAGCTGCCGCAGCAGGGCGACGAGCATCTGCGGCGACGTATTCATGTAGTCTCTCTTGCTTTCCAGATTGTAGTTTTCCGGATTCACACCGCCGTGCGTGAAGATGAAGCCGACAAAATTGACCTTTATAACAATCTTCTCGCCGGGTTTGTACCCGACATCTCCTTTGCCGTGAGTATTGTTGTGGTGCCTGAAAAGTTTGTCCCATGCTTGGGCATCCATGGGCGCACCGGTCAGCCAGCGAATAGCCCGGGAAATCATGAGGTGTACTCGCTCCGGATCCGTATGTTCCGCCTGCCACGGGTGACCGTCGCCGGGACCTTCCCAGTCCGTCGCATCCGGATCGTGCACCCAGACGACACGGCCGGGATTAATGCCTTTGGCAACTCCCATCGGCTCATTCACAGGCTGCGGCTCGGCAAGAACCGACTTCTCGGTTGTGGCGGTCATCGCGATCCACACTGCCGTGACGCTCAACACTGCGCACGCCAGTCCCACAATATACCGTTGGCGAGCGAAGTTTAGTTTAGCCTTTTTGTAGGCCAGCACCGAAGCTCCAAAACCCAGCAGCGAGGCGATAAATCCCGAGGCCAGCGGAAAAGCAACACGCTGGCACGGATAGAAGGCCCGTGACGGCTTGGGGATAACACGAATCAGAAACCATATCAGCGAAACGAGTCCCGCGAGCGGAAAAATCCATTTTACCCAGCGATATTTCCCATTGGCACTTTGAGACTTGCCATGCTTAGGACACGAATGAACATCTTTTCTTTTCAGGAATTGCATCATTTGAACCTCCAAAATACACAGCTATATTTCACACGTTTAATGGTTTAATCCAGCCAAAGTCATAAAAGTAAACTTTCGACGATGAAACCTGCAAAGATTCTACCGTAATCCCCCAAAAGCGTCAAGAACAAATCCCCCATTACACTCGCGCGGGTCCAAGTCAATATCTCTGCAGGGACTCACAATTCGAATGCACGTAGTTTTAATTGTCGCCCTTTAATCCGGCTTGTCCGGCGGGTTTTTCTGCTTTTGTTTCTTAACGTATCTTTCCAGAGGCCTGGCCGCTTTTCCAAGACCCATCAGGACGAGGATTGCAATAAGAGTTGATACGATTGCCAGTTGATAGAAACGTCCTCCGCAGGCCATGCCGATACTTGAAACGAGCCAGATTGTCGCCGCGGTTGTCAGGCCGTGTACGCCGCCTCTATCCTGGATGATGGCACCGGCCCCCAGGAAGCCGACGCCGGTCACGATTTGAGCTGCTATTCTCGTCACCGAACCTTCGGTCCCGGTCGCCATATCTCTTGAGATAATCGTAAAGACCGCGGCACCAAGACAAATGAGCAGGTTGGTCCGCAGTCCTGCCGCCTTGCCGCTCACTTCCCTCTCCAGCCCGACCGCTGCTCCAAGAACAGTCGCCAGGATGATACTCAGTAAATCGTCCGGCCAAATCATCGCTCTACCTTTCAATCAATGTTTCATCGACTTTCATGCCGAAATGCCTGCCGGCCTTCTCAATATGACCGAGGACTTTGTCGCCCGGCTTGAGTGTCGTTACCGAAATCGCTTTGCCGTCCGGGCTGACCAACCGAATCGTCTCGGCATTCTGCAAGACCAGGCCAATCGGCTGACCTTCGGCCTCGGCCTCGATGAGCATCATCGGCCTTTTCTCGATTTTGTTCCGCCCAAGATAAGCCGTTTGACTCTTGCCCTGGAAATCCACCACCATGACCTCATCGCCGGCCTTCAGGTCGGCCAGGTACTTGGTTTTTCCGCCCGGCGACAGAGTATAAGCGTGCACGGCTCCGGCATTGACCCGGAACGGCCGGGATGCTACGTAAGGATTGTCGATACTTTCGGAATGCACGAGAAAGAAACCGGATGCAGTGTTGCCGACAAGCATCCCTTCGCCCAGGACCATCTGCGTGCAGGTGTCGAGGCAGGCACGGTCGCCCATGCCAAGCTGCCTGGCAATGGTGATTGTCGCCGTGACGAGGGCAACTTTTTCGCTGACGCCCTGAATGATTTCGGCGGTCTTTTTGATCTCGTTTACATCGCCGGTTTTTAGCACGACGCCGTCCACACCTTTTTCGAGTATCTCGACCATCAGTTTTGCCTGTTCGCTATTCTCGACCTGCACCATAATATTCTTGCCCCGCCGGGCGAGCAGATTTTCTATCGGAATAATCGTCCAGTTGAGCATTTTTAGTACAACGATTCTTTCAGCCGGCACCGCCGCGGCTTTATCTTCATCTTCCTTGCCCGCTATATCGATGAACTCGACGTCCGCGCCGGGCTTTATATCGCCACCGACTTCGACTGTTTTTATTTTTCCGAACTGCCGGACTTTGCCACTATCGCCATCCGGCAGCACAACCGCCTCGGCACCGCTTTCGAGTGCGGCGATGGCAATATCCTTGCTATACGGCACGACATTTATCCACAACCTTTTCATTGTGCGTATCCTTTACTTTAATTTTACAATTCCCACAAAGACAGGAATCCTTGCCTTATAATATTTTCCCTTTATACCAGGATTAAAATCCAATCCTTGAAACCTGTCAACAGTTTTTAGCCGCCAATGCAGCAAATGCGAAGCATGATATATTATTCGCAAGGGGCCGGAAGCAAGCTTGACGCCGGTCAGTGCTTGTGCGATAGTGGACGGGATTAGGCCATTTTTTTCAATGCACCCACGTAAAGGAGCAGTAATATGGACGATGCGAAATGTTTAAAGTTCCATATCGAGGCCACACGTCAGAACAGGAGAGAGATGCTCAAAACGTGCGCTTGTGCCGGGCTTGGATTGGTTCTGAGCACGGGAAGTTTTTCATGCTGTCCTTGCAGTTCAAGTCGCCAGCAGGCCATGCTGGACAGCGACGATTTCTCAATGATTGCTTATTGCTGCCTGGAATGTGACAAGTGTGACGTCTATATCGCTACGCAGAACAACGACGACGAGCTGAGAGCGAAAGTGGCGAAGGAGTGGAAGATGAAGGCCGAAGAGCTTTATTGTGACGGCTGTAAGTCGGACAGAACACCTTTTAACTGTGAGGCCAAGAAATGTGCCGTCAGCAGGAATCTGCCGACTTGCGCTCACTGCGACGATTTTCCATCCTGCGACAAAGAAATCTGGACGAAGTGGCCGCAGCTTAAACAAAAGGTCCAGGCAATGCGGAGCAAACTTAGCACTTAACCGGCATTTGGTTTTTTTGAAGAAATCGTTGTCCGCCGCCGTGCTCGGTGGTATTGTGATATGCGGATATGCCCGGTTGCGTAGCTGGGTCGTTGACGAGTCGGGAAACACACTTTTTCAGGAGGTTTATCATGAGTCGGATGCTTCACAAAACAATCGGTAATACCTTTGTTCTGGTCTGCCTTATGCTGCTCGCGCAGACGTCGCTCGTCTGGGCGGCCGAGGACATCACGGGCCAGTGGGAAATGAAGATGGATTTCGGCGGCCGGGACAGCTTTGCCACGGTGTCAATCTCCAAAAAGGCGGACGGCAGTCTTGCGGGAAAATGGGGCTCGGACGATCTTTCCGACGTCAAATTCCAGGACGGCAAGCTCACGTTCGTTCGTACGATTCAGTTCGGCGACCAGGAGTTTACAATGGACTACGCCGGCACACTCAAGGACGGCAAGATCACGGGTGTAATGTCGAGCGACCAGGGCGAATTCGACGTCAACGGCGCCAGGTTCAAACCCATGTCCCCCGCGCTCGGCCACTGGGACATAAACTTTAATGTCGGTGATCGTGAAATCAATGCCAGGCTGTCAGTTTCAGAAAAGCCGGACGGCACGCTTGACGGCAAATGGAGCGAGGAAGGTGAACACGTAATCTCCGATATTAAATTTAAAGATGGAAAGCTTAGCTTTACTCGACAAAGCAAGATCGAAGACTTCGAGTTCGAAACTACTTATGAGGGTAATGTCAAAGGTAATGAGCTAACCGGAACGATGAAAAGCCAAATGGGAGATTTGCAGGCTAACGGCAAGCGCGTAGGGGCGCCGCTTATCGGAAAGTGGGACCTGACAACGGAATCCGAATTCGGCACGAATAAAAGTATGATGCGGGTCAATGGAGACATGACCGGCAGGTATGAGTTCTTCGGCGGCGAGATTCCCATGAAGGACCTCAAACTCGAAGGCAACCAGGTGACATTCGCTCTTGAAATGGGCTGGGGTGACCAGACCTTCACTTTGGACTTCAAAGGTAAGCTGGACGGCAAGAACATAAAGGGCCAGATGACCTCGGACAGGGGCACCAGTGATATAACCGGTAAGAAGGTCGAGCAGGCTTCGGCCGCCGTCGGGACATGGGAATTCACGAGAGAATCCGATCGAGGGACGCGGACCAGCACGCTGAAGATCAAGCCGGACATGACCGGGACGTATACCATGCGTGACAATGAGGTGGCCATTAAAGACCTGAAAGTCGACGGAAACAATGTGAGCTTTAAGCTTGAGCTAAGCTTCAACGACAGACAGTTCACAATGGAATTCAAGGGCAAGGTTGAAGGCAAAAACCTCAATGGCGAATTCATCACACAAAGAGGCGCCCGTGAGGCCGTCGGCAAGAAAATTGATTGAAGGTGATAAGATCGATAGTATGAATCACAATAAAAGCAGATTGATCAGAGCCGGACATTCACGAATCGTAGCGGGTCTGGCGATTTGTCTATTGTGCTGTAGTATTGCGTTTGCGGATTTCATGGCGGCTCTTGCCCGGCCGCACGATGGACGCAGCATGCGCGCGACCTCAACGCATAAGATCGGACCGGACGGCAAGCCCGACCCTAACGGCGTGCCCGACCCGAACAGCAATCGCGATAACAGCAGCGTTCAGCCGGGGCAAAAGAAAATCCTGCTTCACGTTGAGGGCCCGGGGTTAATCACCCATATCTGGATGACGTTCCTCGGGCCCGAGCCGCACCCCTGGGCGAAGAACGGCTCGGCCAATCACCAGGAAATGCTGCTTCGCATGTACTGGGACGGCAACGAGCGGCCGGCGGTCGAGGCACCGGTGGGCGATTTCTTCGCCAACAGTTTCGGCAAACGCAGCGAGGTGATAAGTCTGCCGGTTGCGGTCGAGGATGCGGACTCCTACAATTGCTTCTGGCACATGCCGTTTCGCAGGTCCGCACGCATAGAGGTCGTCAACCAGAGCGACAAACCAATCAGCCTGCTCTACTACAATATCGACTGGATTAAGAAAGAGCACATCGGCGACGATACGCCGTATTTCTACGCACAGTACCGCCAGGAGTATCCCGTCGAACACGGAAAGGATTACGTCCTGCTCGATACGAAGGGCAAGGGTCACTACGTCGGCACCGTTTTGAGCGTGCGGACTCGCAGCCCCTCCTGGTTCGGCGAGGGCGACGAGAAAATCTACATCGACGGCGAGCAAAACGCCTCGATCTGGGGCACGGGGACGGAAGATTATTTTCTTTCCGCCTGGGGCCTCAAGACCACAAGCACGCCTTACTTCGGCGTCCCGTATTTCGACCAATGGGGCATCGTCGGCGGCCATACCAGCGCCTACCGATGGCACGTCACCGACCCGATTGTATTCAATAAGGCAATCAAGGTGACATTCGAGCACTTCGGCTGGATGTCGCCGGACGAGAATCCAAAGTACGAATCCCACAGTTGGAACGAGCGCGAAGACGACTATTCCAGCGTGGCCTTCTGGTACCAGACTGGCGAGCCCACTTTCGAGGCCCGCGCGCCGCACGCCCGGCAGCGTACACTGCCCAACCTCGACAGAATCATCGCCGCTCGCGAATACACGGCGGGCAAATATCACGGCATGGGCGAAGCTGTCGCCCAGAATCTGGATTTCTATCCCGACGGACATTTGTTTTATAAGCCGGAAGGGCCGGATGACGCCTGGATCGAGATTCCCTTCGAAGTTGGGAAGAAAGAGCCGCAGCGTTTGCTGCTGGTCATGACACGGTCTTACGATTACGGCAAGTACCAGGCGTACCTGGACGGCGTTAAGCTCGGCGGGGTCATGGACCTTTACAGCAGTGAGACCTCGACTCGCGAATATCACCTGCTGGACTTCTGGCCCGAGCCGGGCAAATACAAGCTGCGTATGGAGTGCCTCGGCAAAAATCCGACCTCCGGCGGCTGCTACCTTGGCATCGAATCGGTCCGCCTGCGCCGGCGTCGCCCGCGGGTAAGCCAATACCGTCACGATGTCGACAAAGACTGGCGAAAGAAACCCGTGCTTTACGAATAGCCCGCGATGGCAAGTACGGGACATTTAATTTTCATAAGGAACTTTTCAGGATTAAACGCTGGCCTTTTACTGAAATAATTGTGACGCGAATTCGTTAAGGTATTCTCGCCAATTGATCCACGTGTGGGCTCCGTCAGTTTCCTTGAAGACGACATCGAAACCATGCTTTTTGAGTAGTTCAACCGTGCTCCGGGAGGTTTCGATAAGAAAGTCTTCCTTGCCCGTGGCAAACCATACGAGTTTGAGTCCTTTTTTCAGTTTGGCGTTGTCCAGCGATTCCTTGTTTTGTTCCTCCCACGTGGGCTGCGACTCATCCTGTGGACGGCGACGATTGAGGCTGAAGACGCCCGAACTGAAGACTCCGATGTAGGCGAATTCCTCCAGGTTGGGAAAGGTGATATTAATCGTCTGGCCGCCACCCATGGACAGGCCGGCCATCGCCCGGTGCTGCCGATCCGTGTACACGCGGTAATGCTTTTCCACATACGGCTGTAGATCGTTCAGGAAATCCTGTGCGAACTCATCAACGGATGGCCTGGACCCGCCAAACCTGAAGGAGCCCGTATGACCGGCAGGCATGGCCACCACCATCGGCTTCGCCTTTTTTGCCGCTATCAGGTTATCCATGATGAATCCGGCACGTCCCACGGATGTCCACGAATCGTCGCAATCGGATGCACCGTGCAGCAGGTAAAAAATCGGATATTTGCCTTCGCCCGATTCGTATCCCGGCGGCGTATAAACATGCATTCGGCGGAAACGCTTTAGCGACTTTGAGTAGTAAGTGACCTCGGCGACAGCACCACGGGGCACATCCTTTGTGTCCATGAAATCCGCTCCCGGAACGTAAACCAGGCTCCATGTGTTATTGTTGGATTCGCTGGTGGCCGAATTGCGGGGATCAATCACCGACACGCCGTCCACGTTGAAGTTGTACCGGTACGCCCCGGATTCGATCGGTCCAAGCGTTACTTCCCATACTCCGTTTGGATCCTTCGTCATGGCCGCACCTCGTCCGACGCCCGGAATGTCGCTGCCGCTAAGGAGCACTTCTTCGGCCTTAGTCGCCAGTATGCGAAACGTAACGTGCCGGTCAGCGGCAACCTCGGGTGACACTACCCGGGGACCGCGGGAACGCTGGCGCTGAGCCGGTGCGGTGCAAGTCATGGCTAATACTGTCAACACCATAACAGCTATAACCAGGATGTTTGTTTTGGAACTGCTCATAATTTTTTCCTTTCAGTAGATTAACTTAAGGTTTTGGCATCAGATGTTCTGAGCCGCGGTTTGCCGTGGTGATTCTCCGTATGCGTCATTGCCTCGGAAATCCGTCCGAGCAGCTCAATCAGGGTTTCTGCTTCTTCTAATCGAAAGAGATCCAGCAGTTGTTTTTGGAGCGTCTTGAGTTGCTTCGAAAGCTTTGCGTAGGTACAGCGTCCCGTGCGCGTCAGGGTCACGTTGCGGGCCCGGCCGTCCGCGGGATGCGGCTGCCGTCTCACCAGTCCTCGATTCTCCAGCAGTACGAGCATGGCCCGGATCGTATTGGGATCGGAAGTGGCCCGCCGGACGAGTTCCTGCTGAGTAATTCCATCCTGATCGGCCAGCAATGCAAGGAGTACGAATTGGTCGGCCGTAATCTTATGGGGGGCTAAACAGGAGTTGGTTTGGCGATGCATAGACAAGTATGCCGCTCGCAACCCCATCGCAATGTCATGACCTGTCGCCATCATATCTCTCAGAGATACATTACGTACACGTACTAAATGCTGAATATGAATGTACCGGCAATCCGGGGATAAGTCAACAGGGTTTTAATTACTCAAACTGACCGATTCGCGCTGTCCTGCCTGCGAAGTATGTGTTTAGCCGGCCTCTGGTATTCTCGACCATCCCCAAAGCCTGCGGCTTTGAGGCTGCCACCAATTTTGCATCTAATACCAATTGTGCATAATCAATGCGCTTGTTCGTGTCATTTCGAGCGTAGCGAAGCGGAGTCGAGAAATCTGGATTCAGACTGAACTTGCTTTTCGTTCGCAGCCAGATCTCTCCACTTCAGGCCGCTCCGCGGCCCTCCGGTCGAGATGACAGAGGCGCAGATTTTAATCACAATTGGTATAATCTATTGGGTGGCAGCCTCATCCCGATTGTCGTTCATCGGGATGGGGATGGTTTTTCTCTGGCTAAACACATATCCTGCTTCTGCGGGAATGACAAATACTCATGCAGGAATATGTAAACGGTGGGATTTCATAGCATACGAGATCAACTCAATTGCAATCATATCTCAGGACTATTATTATCGGAAGTAAACAAAAAATGTCCTTTATCGAGTCTGATTCGTTATTTCCTGGTTTTGATATCACTTCTTCATTTATGCCTTTTTGGGGGGATTTTATCGGTTTTTTTCGTTTTATGGGCGGATTTTCTGTGCTGAAACGGCTCTTTTTGTCGATGTACCGATAAAAGGGTATTTTAGGTTGAGATACGTAGAGTTTCTCGTTCTGCATTCTCGGCTGGGATAATTGTTTTGGAAAGGAATCTGTGAATCTGTTTTACGGAGAAAATACGATGACCTTAAGCAGAAACAACATGAGAGAACTTGTGCGCCATCTGGTAATGGCAATCCTTGTCAACCTGATCGTCGCTATACTTTTGATGGACGCATTCTTCGTGGAAACACCGGCAGGGAAATTAGCAGCCGCAGTCCGTATACCGCTGGCTTTTTTAGTGATGTCACTTGCCGTCAACGAGCTGAGGCGCATCTGGAAAAACGCCAGGCATCCGGGCTATTATTTCCTATTGACCTCGGCTGTTTTCTGGATATTGGAAAACCGCCGCAGAAGACCGAAACCGGAGACCGAAACGTCACGATATGAGCGGATTATCGCGACCTGGCCGGATACAAGCATCGGCATTATTTCAGAGTTATTCGATCCCGAGCGGCAGGAAGAATGCCTGAATAAATTGCTCTATCAAATGCACGCGATGAGAGACAGCCGCCTGGCTACAATTGCGGACAGGTTTCGCCATTATCTGGGCGAGATTCTTAAATCGGTGGACGATAACGAAAACTACCAGCCGTTCAGGGAAGTAATGCTGCGATTCTCATCGTATGGGCCGGAGAAATATCAGCAAACTTACAGGCGTTTTTTAGGCCTGTTGTCGGATGTGTACGACCCAACGCTATCGGCGTATTTCGATATGCAATTTAAGGCAGATATGAGAGAACCGCTGAAATATGCTATCGAGCAGGCTGGCAAAAGGCACTTAGTTCACATACGGAACATAGTCAGCAACATAATGGCTGATGGCGGGAATGAAGATATAGTGGCAAACAGTATCGCAGGAATGCTTCTGGAATTGGATTGGGATGACAGGCGTGAAATCTGCCACATTATCTTCAACGAAAGCTTAAAGCGGGCGTTCCACTTACCCAAGCATTTCGGCATTGAGCTTTTGAGCATCCTGAACAGGCTGGAGCATAAAATATTCTGGCTGGACATTAGCTCATTGCGCAACGTTCTGAAAGAGTCCCTGAGTAACGATCAAGAGGGATTAATCAATTTGAATTCGAGGATCTACGGCGAGCTTTGCTCAAAAGTCCTTGCCCCCCTTGACGACCAGACGTTCAACGGAATCTGTAACGCCCGGGTATTCCGGCGGCTGAAAAGCGATGACGGCAGAGTTAGAATCGAATGCATCTTAGCCAATGGAGAAAGATGCAGTTGCCAGGGCGAGAGCTTGAGTTTTCGGGGCGTATACAGCAAGAATTGCCGCAGAAAAGTGGGTGATAAACTCACGATGAATTTAATACCTATCCGAGAAGTCGAACGCCCGTTTGCCGTAAAGGCCTCGATTGCTCCTTTGCACAGCTATGAAAATGCCACTCAGAGTCCGGGTCGCGGTGCGTTTTTTGAAGATGCAAAGCCATCCGTAGTCAGATATCTTTACGAGTACGTCTCAGCGAAACAATAAATAAAGCCCGTGGTTATACGAACACATCGGCTTCGCCGCTGGAATGGACCAGAATCGTTGTCGGCATGTCCGCCAGAAGATCGGAGATGCGGCTGTAAAGCTGAGTGGATGTTTCTTCTTCGGAGGGTTCCATACCTAAAAAAATCACATCCGCTTTGGCTGAATGGCTTCGAAACACGTCACAGAACGGTTCGGAAGATACAATTACGCGGGGTTCGGCGCGGATGCGGGTAGCTTCGACGAGTTTGCGGACGGCCTGACGCGATGAGTCACGACCGGCGACATCCCCGATGACACGAAGAATCCTGATATAGCTGTCACGCCACTCCCAGTTCAGCGACAGCAAATGCGCAAGCGTAGCCATCAGCGATCCGTTCTGCTGGCCCCTCCACCAGATATCAATTCGCCGCCGGGGACGAACTTCCGATGGCAGACCCTTGTCGACCACAATTACCATGCTCTTGCCCATCGCAGCGATGCTCCAGACGTTACGGAACATTACTTCGGCACGCTCGGCGCTGTGAGGCCAGCCAAACAATACCGTGTTGGGCTTAAGCGGACCGATCGAATGGGCCTGCGCGAGCGTACGAATACCCTCATCCATGTCCTCGGCAAAGACAACCTCCGGAAAGACCGCAAGTGAGTTGTTCCGAAGAAATGTGTCCATCGCCGCACGGAGACTCTCGACGCGGGCGGCGTAAATCTCAAGGTCACCCGAGATGACCTGTGCCGCCGTGACAAGGCCTCGCCCGCCTTCCATCCAGACCGCATACTTTATCAGCGCCATGTGCGTTTTTGTATTGCCGGCCATGACAAGGAAGGTAGGGCGCCAGTTCTTTGCGTGCGGCGTCATCCGGCGAAGTTTTTGCAGCGTGCGTACCACTAATGCATATTGAAAACCCAGACGAGCGTCACCGAATGCCGAGCGAAATACCCTGCGGCTCAGATACAAATATATCCCGGCAATGACGAGGATAGCCGCCAGGGCAGCTATCGCATCGATCAGAATCATCACGATCAGGCAGGCAACAAATCCGAGAATCGAAGTAGTCCAGTGATAGAACCTGAAACTCGGCCGAAAAGACGGATTCGCGCCGAAAGATTCGACAAAAGCAGCCAAATTTATCATGCCGTAGGTACACAAAAAGAACATAGTGACAATAGCGGCAATCATATCGAAAGCAGACATCGAGTCACCGCCGCCAAGTATCAGAATGACGCCTAACGTCAGGCCCAGCGTCAAGACAAGCCCGTATCGCGGCTCGTCCTTGTCTTTCGAACCGTGGGCGAATATGCCGAGGATCGGGAATATCCTGTCCCTCGCCAGGGCCTGCAGCACCCGGGGCGCGCCGAGGAACGAGCCGACCGCGCTGGATATCGTCGCTGAGAAGACACCTCCCATGACCAGAAAGCCCGTGCCCCACAAGGCATTTTTAACCAGCATCTCGAACGGCTGGGCCTGCAGATCGCCGCGTTGCTGCGAACCGCCGCATAAAAGAATTTCGAGCAGATAGATGACAAAACCTACGGCGATGGCCGCCATGGTGCCCCGTACGAGCGAACGAGCGGGATCCTTCAAATCGCCCGACATGTTGACGCCGGCCAGAATACCGGTCACCGCCGGGAAGTAAATCGCAAAGACAGTCCAGAATCCAATCGTCGGCTTCGTATAGGATGCGCCCATATTTGCCTGCAACAACTCCGGATCGAAAAGAAGTATAGCGCCGCCCAGAAAGGAGACAATGGCCAAAGCCAGCATAGTCATCACGATGTACTGGACACGGATGGCAAATCCGGAACTGATAATGTTAATAGTAAATAGGATTGCCGCCGTGCCCAGAGCTATCGGGACAAACCACGTGCTGAGGCTCGGAAAGCTGGCCACGAGCGAATTCGTGAAGCCCAGAATATAAAAGGGCACAGACAGGGCCTGGGCCAGGAACAAGGCCAGGCCGATAGCGCCGCCGAACTGCGGACCAAGTGCGCGTGAGATAAGAAAATAGGCCCCGCCCCCGGCGACCGGCGTGTTCGTGGCGATTGCGCTCATTGATATTGCGGTCAGCAGACTGATAACCTCTGTGACACACAAAATGATAATCGTATTAAGAATCCCGGCTTCGCCGACCACGTACCCGGCACGGAGGAACATTATAACGCCGAGAATCGTAAGGATCGAAGGCGTGAAGACTCCTGCAAAAGTGCTGAACTGGTTTCCCTTCTGGTCCATGTATAATCCTTTATCGGCACATAATTATATACATGTCAAGGTAATAAGTAAACTCCGACTTTTTCCTGCTGTTCGCTTATCGATAATCGAGCGAAGGAAGGACGCGGAAATAGCGTTTGCTAAGCCGAAATATTCTTTCGCATGGAATCTCTGGTCAGAGCGAGCGTATCCAGATGTTTCGGAAACGCACCGGGTTGTTGTGAGCCGAGAGGATCAGCGGCAGTTTTCCGGGAATGGGCTTATCGTAGCCCGGCATAATCCGGTGGCCGGTCGGGCCGTAAATTTTCTGGTTGTGGTGGACGAGCAGGCCGTTATGCAGGACGGTGACATAAGCTTCTTTTTCGAGCTTGCCGTCCCTGAATACCGGGGCGTAGAAAATGATGTCGAAAGTCTGCCATTGGCCGGGCTTGCGGCAGGCGTTTACCATCGGCGGGGTTTGACCGTAAACCGAGGCGGCCTGGCCGTCTGGATAGAGCTTCTCCGTGCATGAGTCGTAAATCTGTATCTCGAAAAGTCCCATGAGCATGACGCCGTTATTGCCGCGATCGAACATGTGTCCCTGCGGCGGATCGGGGGCCTGCCATTCCAGATGCAACTGACAATCGCCGAAAGGCTGATTCGTTGTCAGCTCACCCGAGACGGCGATCAACTCGCCATTTTTGATTTTCCAGTCGGAAGACTTCCATTTGGACAGATCGGTCCCATCAAACAGCGCCACGGCATTAGACGGAGCGGTGCCGGCCTTTTTGTCGATGCCGAGCCGGCCCGGCGTGACTTTCGGCGGAGCTGGGCGGTCCGGATCGTGCACGTGGAAGCCGCACCAGGGCAGGACCGGAGTGTCTTTGTAGCCGACGATGCCGGAACCGTCTTTGGCCTTTACGAGTTTAGATTGAGTCTGTCCCAACGTTACTTCTGTAGAACCAACAAGACATACTATTGCGGCAAAACCGAAGATCAACGAGATAGTTGTTTGGTAACGATTCATTTTATTGTTCCTCCAGCATTCAGTTTAGGAATTAACTGTTTTACCTGCTCGTAAATCACAGATTACGGATTGAACACCTACGCCCCGGCTAATCCTTCAGCATCTTGACTGCTTCGTCAACACTTGCTCGCTGGTGGACCATTTTACTCAGGACCTGGACCATTTTGGTTGGGTCTTTATGCTGAAAAGCATTTCTACCTATCGATATACCCTCGGCACCGGCCTGAAGTGCGTCTTCGACCATTTTGAAGATGTCTTCGTCGCTGTCCATTTTCGCACCGCCCGCAATCACCACCGGCACGGTACAGCCATTGACTACCTCGGCGAAACTCTCCACGCTGCCGGTATAGACGACCTTGACAATATCAGCACCCAGCTCGGCGGCAACTCTTGCGGCGTGCTTGACGTTATTGACGTCATATTCATCTGTGATTTTCGGCCCGCGAGTGTACATCATCGCTATCAGCGGCATCTGCCAGACCAGGCATCGCTCGCTGATATAACCCAACTGCCGGAGCATCTGATTGTCGGTCTCAGCGCCGAGATTGATGTGCACCGAGACGGCATCGGCACCAAGCTTGATTGCTTCTTCGACAGTGCAGACCAGCTCCTTTGCGTTAGGATCGGGGCTTAACGATGTTCCGCCGGAAAGATGGATAATCAGCCCGACGTCTCTGCCTGTTCCTCGATGCCCGGCCCCGACAATCCCCTTATGCATCAGGATGGCGTTTGCCCCGCCAGCGACGACCTTACTAACTGCGTCTCGCATATCGGCCAGGCCTTCGATCGGGCCGACCGTTACGCCGTGGTCCATCGGGATAATTACCGTCCTGTGCGAATTGCGGTCGATTATCCGTTCGAGTCTTATCTTTTTACCTATCATAGCCAAATCTCCAATTTCTCGTTATTCTCAATCCGCACCTCGCGAACGAGCAATTTCGAATTTTAATTACAAAATCTACCCAAACCCGCACAAAAGGCAAGAAAAAAACGAATTATTCCATGCAGATGAACAGAGGATTGACTCCAAACGCTTGACATAATCCGGGGAAGTTGATATTGTTCCAACCATGGCATAACACATAAGATTAGAATGTTAGGGAGAGGTGTATAATGCGATGGAACATCATTGATGATTTATTTGGTAGCGTGCAGATATGATGGCTAAGCAATTCTACGACTGGCAGACGTCCGGCGGAACCGATGATGTTATGAGACTGGTCGACTGCCTTGAAAGAGCAGACGTTGCGTGGTGCGCTATTGGGGGCGTAGCGGTGAACCACTGGGCCCAACAAGCCATGGTAACCCAAGATGTGGACTTCGTTGTTGCTGCCGAGGCGGTCGAGCGCACCGTTTCACTGCTTGAGGAAGCGGGATTCCACAGCGAGAGATTCGAATGGTCTATCAACTTTAAGGGACGTTCGGCAGTCAGCATTCAGCTCAGCACAGAGGATTTCTACCGGGATTTCCCTTCCCGTGCCGTCGCGGCTGACGTGCATGGCATCCTCCTGAGAGTTGCTTCGCTGGAAGATACGCTCAAAGGCAAGATGAAGGCCTGGTCCGAACCCGAGCGAAGGCAGAGCAAGCGTCTCAAAGATCTTGCCGATATCGCCCGCCTTGTTGAGGCGCACACGCATCTCTGGGATATGCTCACTGGCGATCTGAAGCAGCAAGTGCAGCCTCCGGAGAAAACATGAGACAATAAATAGGATCAACTCCTATTCCTGTGGTAGGCGCATTTTTTCGTAGAACTCGGCGTATTTGTCCTTGTCGTCCGTCTTTCGATATGATATCGCCGAGCGGGGATGCTCGTTCAATATGCCGGTGATAAAATAGGGCAATATGTAGCCCCACTCGATTTCTTTGCGCATCGGTATCATGTGGTCCTGCAGTACCTTCAAAATCGGAGTCAGGTTGAATTTCGGATTTTTCAGGAAACCCATCAATAATTCGAGGCAGCAATTGCCGGGCCCCCGGCCGATGCCGAACAGCGAGCCGTCGACGTAATTGGCATCGTGAATTATACCCTCGATCGTGTTGGAAAAACCGAGCTGCTGGTTGTTGTGGCAGTGGACTCCAATCGTCTTGCCGGGTAGATGCTTTTTATAGAGTTTTACCATATACTCTATCTGCTCGCAGTACAACGCGCCGAAACTATCGACCACATAAACCACGTCAACAGGGCTCTTCGCTAACTGGTCGAGAGATTCAACGAGGTCCGGCTCTATCTCCCTGGATATGGCCATGATATTGCAGGTCGTTTCGTAGCCGAGATCGTGACATTTATTTATAAGCTCGATGGCACTGTCGATATACTTTACATAGGTAGCCGCACGGAACATATCGACCGGACTTTCATCGGCCGGGGCGAAATGCTGCTCTTTAACACGGTACGAGTCCATCATTACGCTGATTTTCATATCAGACTCGATGCCGTCTATGACTTTTCGTATATTATCGTCATCGCAATATTTCCATGCCCCGTAATCTTCGGGCGGGAAGAGTTCCCTGCTGCTTCTGTAGCCGAATTCCATGTAGTCGACGCCGCCTTTGGAAAGGGTCTGGTAAACCGCACGAACAAAGTCATCCGTGAAGTAGTGATTGTTAATAAGTCCGCCGTCTCTGATTGTGCAATCGAGCACTTTGATTTGTTATCTGTATATATTCCGACCTTTTACGAATGTTTTCTAAAGTTTATCCAATATTTTTTTCACCACCTCGGGAGAAACCTCGACTGCGTATTGTCCATCTTTGCAGTAAACCCGGCCTATCTGGCTAACTAATACGAATCGCGGCCATTTGTTCACCGCTTTCTTGTCGCGTTTGATCAAATCAATCAAGCCCTTATCGGCCAAATTCTCCGGCAATGTTACCGGGACATTGAGTTTTCCGAGAATCCGCCGGATTCTCTCAAGCCTGTCGGGCTCGGCCAGTTGCACTTCAATCTCGATCAGACCTGCTGCTATGATACCTATAGCGACGGCCTCGCCGTGAAGCAGCCCGAAACCGCTGGCCGCCTCAACCGCATGCCCGATAGTGTGGCCGTAGTTTAGAATCCTTCTGAAGTTCTTCTCGCCTGGATCGGTCTCCACGACACCGCCCTTTATTTTGCAGTTCCATTGGGCTACTTTTTCCAGCACGCCAGGCTTTCGCTCAAGGACCGCGTCGAGATTGCTTTCAAGAAAATCGAAATATTCGCCGTCGGCGATAATCGCATGCTTTACGGATTCGACAAGTCCGGCCCGGAATTGCCTTTCATCCAGCGTTGCCAAAGTCGCAACGTCGATATAAACAGCGGCAGGGTGCCAGAATGCGCCGAATGCGTTCTTGCTGAGGCTGGAATCGACACCGGTTTTCCCCCCGACAGACGAATCGGCCTGAGCCACGGTTGTCGTCGGTATATGGACGACCGGTACGCCTCTTTTGAACACGGCCGCTGCGAATCCTGCGATATCGCCGACCGTTCCGCCGCCGAGAGCGACAACAAGTGTATCTCTGCCGAGATATGCCTTTTCCATTGCCTCTATTATGGAGACTGCCGTATCTATGTTCTTCGAAGTTTCGCCGGCAGGGCTTATGATGAAAGTGGGAACATTATTTTGTCCCAGGAGCTTCTGCAAATGGCCCACCGAGACCAGATTCTCATCGGTGACGACAAACTTGTTGTACCCGGCAAAATCGGCTTCTATCCGTGGCCACAATGAGCCAAGAATGTCCGCTGCGATATTTATCCTGTAGCTCGCGGCCGGCGAGGACGGAATTTTAATCTCTTGCTCTAACATGATGTAAAACTAAACAGATTCACATAAAACCTAAATTGTACTGCAAAAACGAGCCTAAAGCCACGACAATGAGTTTCGCCAGTGACGGAAACTTAGTAATATAATCTATTTACGAGAGGGATGCAAAGCTTTTCGGACAATTAAGCTGGTTGTGCTGTAAGCGTTTTTCGGCGACCGAGACCCCGCAAAGGTTCCCGGCATCTGTTCAGCACATCAGGACTTGACCTCGGCTCGACTCAGTCGAGGCCTCACATCCAAGTTGCCGAACATGCTCGGCACACCAAAAAAGGGCTGCAAGCGGATACTCACAGCCCCTTAAATTCAATGGATAGGCCAAAAGATTGTTATCTTTTCTACTCAACAACGATCTCAAAACACTCGCTTAATGCTTCGTTGTTGGTTTCGACAAGCTCTAACACATCTTCTGATGAATCGATCTTGGCCACCAATCGATATTCACTTCCATCAGAATCAACAGGCAAACTCAATCTAACATTAATCTTTTTTGACTTGCCCGGCTTAAGTTTGCTAACCGATATGTTTCCCAGTGTTGTAATGTCGATATCGTCATCATCGTTGACGGCATTACACGGGCGTAAACAAAGCTCAATATCAATAAGTTGCTTGGATAAGGTCGGAATCAGACCAATATTTGTAACATATATCTGCGTTCTGACTCTGTCACCAGACGTAAGCGGACTGCGAAAACGCAATCGCCCAAATTCACCGATTAAGTCGGGAAGGAGAATAATACTCCCTGGGCCGTCGGATATAACTATATCAACTGCTGAAAGAAAATCTAACAGTGTCCCGTCAACCGGATTCTGCCCCATCACATGATCCACAGGAACCGTAGGACTATTCTCATGGTTGACCGTGCCTTTTACTAAGCCACTACCTTTTAGGGCTATTTCGGCCTCGTTCTCTGTCATATCAAGGACATCTGGAACGCATACTATACCTTCAACTACAATCCTATCGTATGCAACATGTAATGAACCAGCATCTCCCATTTGAGCAGAAAGATGAAGCATAGCCGGACCTGTAAAAAAATCTGAGATACTAGCACTCAAAACCCAACCATCCCCAATGTAATAATAAGCTTTCATTGTTGCTCCAGAACGCACAATCTTAAACCGACCCGAAGTTGCTGTGACATATTGTACCGAGGTGATGAGGTTAACTCCATCTTTTCTGATACAAGGTGCTACACAATCAAGATAGTTAATTACTTCTGGTTCTTCAAAGGTGGGCATAATACAACGCGTAATATAGAATTGATTTAAGTCAGAATTTAAAGCATCTTCTACATTGAGGCCAGCCTGATAATACTCATTCCAGGGGGAAGATGTCGGTGGTGTAAATACAAAGTCCCAGTCAAGTATTACTTGAAAATCGCCGTAGAACAAAACCTCTGAAAAAATACAACCATTTGTCAAATATGGAGGACCATCCGCTTTAAGGTAGCCACCTGATTGGTAAAGAGGCGGCGACATGCAGTCGGTTTCCCATAATATTTCATCAACTTCACTACCACTGAAATCATCGTAGAGTTTGAGTTCTGCCACAAGGTCAGACGTAAAGACAAATAAAATCATTACACAAACAGAAACAAACAGAAGTACTTTGGCTCTCATCTTTCTACCCTTTCAAAATGTTGTTAGGATTAGTTGTTGTGTAGAAATTCATATCACCTTTTTCTCCAAATAGTAGCATTTTAACCGGGACTTCCTATAATAATGCAATTTCATCTCATTGTCAACAATATTTTAGCGGAATCAGCAAGTTTTCTCGCAAAAAAAGCCAACGAATTCTAGCAAATACGTCGAAAAGCCACTTTTTCCGACTATTTTGGCACACCGCAACCGTCGCCCTCAATTCCGGAACCCGGTTTTCAGCAATGCCACACATTATCCCGACCTCGCAGGTATTGTCAAAAAACGCAACCGCCCCTTCGACTGAGTTTACCCTGTGCAGAGTCGAACGGGCTCAGGGCTTCGGCTAATTCAGGACGGTATCCGAATACTTTAGAATATTACATTTTAGCCTGTTTTTCACGAAGTTCTCTGTGTTTTTTTTACTCTTGCTTTCAACTCTGCCGACTGTTATATAATGGGATTATGGAGACAAAATTGGCCGTACCCATCGCAGCGAGAAATATCGACCAGGCGGAGACGCAAATCGAATCCGCGCGGGCCGCAGGAGCAGATATACTTGAGCTGCGAACCGATTATCTTGAGAATCTTAACGTCGATCTGGTTAACAAGTTGATCGCTGAAGTCCAAAGCACCGGCGATAAAAAACTCCCCATAATTGTGACCTGCCGGGATAAGCGGCAGGGCGGGGCGATTGATTATCCGCAGAAGCTTAGGGTGGATATTCTTGCGGCCGCAATTAAAGCCGGGGCGGAATTTATCGACTTCGAGTACGAAAATTTCCTCACCATCGAAGGCCAGGAAAAAATCAGGCTGGCGCTGTCACAAAGCTCGAAGGGCCGGCTTATCCTCTCGACACATAATTTCGAAACAAAATTCGACAACATCGGGAAATTGTATCGCAACATCCTGAATGTATGTTCCGTGGCGATACCCAAGCTTATCTACGTCGCCAATCACATCACCGATTGCTTTGACGCTTTTGATTTACTGCACCAGACCAGTGCCGAGCGAATCATCTTCTGCATGGGCCCCGGCGGCCTTATCAGCAGAATCCTCGCTAAGAAGCTCGGCTGTTTTCTCACCTTCGCAAGTATTGACGAGATAAACGCCACGGCACCGGGCCAGTTGACCATCAAGGACCTCAAAGAATTGTACCGATACGATTATATAGATTCCGAAACCAGGCTTTACGGCGTGATCGCCGACCCGGTCGGGCATTCGCTAAGTCCGGCGATCCACAATGCGTGCTTCGGCGACAAGCAGATGAACAAACTCTATCTGCCGCTGTTAGTGGAAGGGGGCCGGCAGGAATTCGACTCGTTTATACATCAGGCTCTGCTAAGAAAGTGGCTGAACTTCCGCGGCTTCAGCATCACAATCCCGCACAAACAAAACGCCCTGGCTTACGTCCGGGCAAGTCGCGGTTACGTCGAGCCGCTTGCGCATAAAATCGGGGCGGCAAATACACTGCTCGTCGGGCCGGACGGCAAGCTGGAAGCATATAATACGGATTACGCCGGCGCCCTCGATGCGATCAAGTCCGGGATGAAAATCACCAAAGCTAAGTTGAACGGCCTGCCCGTCGCGGTTCTCGGCGCAGGCGGCGTCTCAAGGGCGATTGTAGCCGGGCTAAGTGACGCCGGGGCACAAATCAAAATCTACAACCGCACAGTTGAAAAAGCAGAAAAGCTCGCCGCCGAATTCGATTGCGAGTTCGCGCCGTTGGGCGATTTGAAGAATCTCGATGCAAAATTGCTGATAAACTGCACCAGCATCGGAATGCACCCCAACGTCGAGGCAACGCCCGTGCCAAAGGAATACCTCAAGAGAGGGATGGCGGTCTTCGATACGGTGTACAATCCTGCCCAGACGCTCCTGTTAAAGGAAGCCAAAAAGAAAAGAATGAAAACCATCGACGGCGTCTCAATGTTCGTAAACCAGGCCATGGCACAATTCAAACTCTTCACCGACACCAACGGCGACCCGGAACTTATGCGAAAAGTCGTCTGCGATTCATTGCCTGTCGAATAAGATGTGCATATTTAATCGTTGATTTGCTATAGTGATTATTGTTATATTCAAAGCGGTAAAAGGAATGAATTCTTTGCTTTCGGGGGAATGGCAGAGAGTAAGAGAAGTATAAATGGTAGCAATGAGACAAATAAAAGAGTTTGGACAGCGGATTGGGCGCCAATTCGGGGCCGAACGAGTGATACTATTTGGTTCTTATGCTCAAGGTACACCATCGACTGATTCAGATATCGACTTGCTGGTGATTGCCGATACCTCTCTATCTCCACCTGAGCGTTTTTGTGCTGTTAGGCGTCTTTTAGCCGATGTCCCCTGCAGCTTTGATATTATTGTCAGGACGCCGGACGAATACACACGCTGGCGCTCTGTAGTAAATAATATTGTCTACTTTGCAGATAAATACGGGAAAGTTCTCTATGAACGAGCTAAATCGTGAGACTGTTCGACAATGGCAAGCAAAAGCACAAAGCGATTGGGATGCCGTTGAGATTCTTACGGCAAGTAAGCGATGTCCCGCTGACACGGTTTGTTTTCATTGCCAGCAGTGTGTTGAAAAGCTGTTGAAAGCCCTTCTTACGCTCCACAGCATTGAGGCGCCAAAAACTCATGATTTGCGAAGATTGATACAATTAGCCCTGCCTTTTGCTCCGGAACTTTCTTTGCTGGCTGATGTGTCGGACGAGCTGACCGTTCATGGCGTTGAAACGAGATATCCGGGTGAATTAAGGAAGATTAAAAAGTTGGAGATGAAACGGATAATTGAATTAGCTCAACGTTTTCGTGATATTTTACTTGTGAAATTGGAATAATTCATATTGTCGATGTTCCGAAACAGATTGTCTACTGGAGAACAAGCAGTGAGGAGGATTTTGCTACGGTAGAATCCCTGCTGGAAAAGGGTACTTGCATCATTGTTTATCCTTTGCTCATCTTACTCTTGAAAAATTGCTAAAGGTTTACGAAATGATAATTAAGCGAAGTAACGATTCTATTCATTGGAAAGGAGATATCATGTCTAAAGCAAGGTTAATTTTGTCTGTGGTTTGTGCCCAGGTGTTGCTTATTAGCCTGGCCTGCCCTGTAAAAGCCCAATCAGCAAATTCCGCCGCCGAGAAGTTATTGACTATGATGCCCGACGATGTTGTCGGATTCGTTGCAACCAGCGGCGGCGATGATCTTAAACCGGCTTTCGAGAAAACCATCATGGGCCGGATATGGAACGACGCGGGAGTGATAACGTTTCGTGAAGCTATCAAGAAAGAGCTTCTGGCGAAAGTTATCCAGGAGATGCCGCAATTGAATGAGGAAGGTGTCGATTTGATAGAGGGTATTATTCGCCAGGTCACGGCCAGGCCGCTGGTTATTGGTGTCGCTCAAAAAGATACCGCCCAGGGCCCGCCACTCTACGGCTTCGCTATTCTAAACGCCGGACCGCGTAAGGCGGAAATGGCCGCATCACTGGCAAAGCTGGAATCGTTTGCGGATGAAGGAGACATCATTGAAATCGAGGTCGCCTCAGTTAAAATGCACGGCCCAAAAGACCCCGGCGATGTTCCCGGATACTGGGGCTGGGTCGGAAACTATTTTGTCTTTGCGGTAAACGACGGCAAAGGATTGGCCTTGAAGTACGTACAGGGCAACAATAGCAGGCCGGCGCCGGCTTGCCTTCAAAATGTCCCCGGGACCGGTGACGCCCTTGTGATTCATTTCAACCGTGAGAAGGTATTCAATATTTTCGGTATGATCGCAGGGATGGAAGGTGGTCAGGGCGAGGAGGAATTCGCCGCAATCAAAGCAGCAATCAGAGAACTCGGCCTGAATAATATCAAGTCCTTTACAGAAAGGGTGGGATTTGACGGCCCGGATATAGTTGGTAATTGTTTTATGGAAATACCACAGCCCCGAACGGGCATTTTCGCAAATTTCAAAACGATAAATCTTACAATGTTCGATATGGCCGATCCCGGCGCAATAAGTGCCTCCGCTGTGAATTGCGACATAGCGGGAATATATGATACGGTGATGAAGACGGCCAGAAACGTCATCGGCGATGATTTTAGCGAAGTCGAACAGGGAATCGCCGCAATTGAGTCGGAACTGAATTTCAAGATTCGCCAGGGCTTGCTGGAAAGCCTCAGCGGGCCGGTCCTTTCCTACGTTCTTCCCGGCGGCGTTACGATGCAATCACCCCAGGGCGGATTTGTAATAATCGCGAAACTAAGAAATGCAAAGCTATGGGAAGATTCGCTGACAGCTCTGGGAAAGTTCGCCGCCGAGAAAAGCGAGGGGATGGTCCAGGTCAGCTCGCAGGTTCAGGAAGGAAGGACCGTCTATACCTGGGCGGTAATGCCGCTGGCTATGGCCCAGGTCATGCCCAGTTGGACAGTGGTGGGTGACCAGGTCGTTATCGGTTCTAATCCCGCGCTGCTCACATCGGCCGTTAACCAGATAAATTCGGGCACAAAATCGATACGCAGTACAGATGGATTCAGAAAAGTAACGGCCAAGCTGCCCGGCGATCTGTTATCTCTCAAATATGGCGACTCGAAACTTCAATTCACCCAGTTGACCACAGCACTGCAGCAATTCTGGCCAATGGCGACTATGTTTGCTTCTAACGCCGGCCTGAAACTGCCGTTTATCCTGCCGCAACTGTCACATATCGCCCAGGATATGGGGCCTTCGTGTCAGTATTCATGGTTCGACGCCCGGGGAATGCGCTCGTATTACCGCGGGGCGGGGATCGAGCCGTCTCTTGGAGCGGTGGCCGGCGTCGCCGTAGGAGCCGGGATATTGATGCCGGCCCTCGCGCGGGCACGCGAGCAGGCTAGAAATGCTGTGTCCATGTCGAATTTGAAACAGTTGGGATTGGCGGTAATCATGTATGCCGACGACCATGATGGAAAGCTGCCCGAGAATTTCGAGCAGGCGAAGCAGTACTATGGAGATTCCAAAGTTCTCGACTCGCCGCTCAAGCCAAAAGATTTCGACGGGCCCAGCTATATCTACGTCAGCGGCCATTCCATGAATGCCGAATCTCCCGCCAGGCAGATTGTCATTTATGAAAATCCGGAATACTGTCAGGACACAATCAATGCCCTGTTCCTCGACGGCCACGTCGAAAGGATGCAGCGGAACAGATTCCGTGAAATGCTTGAAGCAACGTACAAACAGCTCGGCAAAGAAATGCCCGAAATATAATTTAAGGACTCCCAATAACCAGAACTTTGAAAAAGATTGTCGTACTGTAAAGCAGTTATTCGCAGCCGGTCTGTAGGATGGTGCAGTTTCGCTGCCCCGCCGTAAGCACCATCAGGCGTCCCTTGCGGGAGTGTCCCTAAAGGAATGCAGTTTTTTTAATAGTCCTTCAATCCCCTCATCCACGGTGGCCAGTCTTCCGGTTGCATGCCGCCGGCCTTTGTCCATTTATTTGACCTGTCGAACTGCATGTTCCACTTGAGCGTCCATAGCTCTTTGAGTCCGATCTTTCTGGCCGACCAATCCAGAGAAAGGCCATTAACGTATCCATCGTGCCGGTTTATGATAAAGCCGGATCCGTCTTGCTCGTTTTGTGGCGGTTTGGTGAACTCCATAAACGGAATAAAAGGAGCCGTGCTATCGAGTAATGCTGGTATTTTGGCTATACCTTTAATAGGGTAAATATTAAGTGGCTGGGAAATCCTGTAGTGTTTAGGGGCAGATGTATCAAAAAGGCTGTTTTCAAATAAATAGAGGTTGAATCCATAGCTGCAGCGAAAGCGTGGACGCGGACTCGTAATCTCCCAGGCTTGAAACGTTGAACCTACGTTACCCCTTATTTGGTACGGAGACGAATTAAAGCCGACCTGAATTGTTTTTGCTTTTTCATTGCTACGTGGTTTGGTGGCCATCGGGCAACATGCTATACCTTTAGCGTTTATGTCTTGATATAAGCTCGGTCTGTTCGGATCATCGTCGCTGAGGGCCGAGCCGCGCATAAACCATAAGGCATCTCCCATTTTTTCCGGTAGCTGTCCCTGGTTATCCTCAGTGTATAGAGTCAATATCGTTCCCCACTGCTTCAGATTTGCCTGACAGACAACCGCCCTCGCCTGCTTCCTAATTCTTTGAAGAGCAGGTAGCAGAATCGCCATTAACAATACTATAATAGCGATTACAACAAGTAATTCAATGAGCGTGAAGGCCTTTGGATTTACGATGACCGAATGCCCATTTACTATTTTTACTTTGGGACAGCCCATGATTTTGCTTCCCAACTTACCGGCTATAGCAAGCGCACAAAAACTCCCTTATTCATCCTGAATTCAATATCTCGCCGTGTGTCTGTCCCAGCCGCTTATCTCAAAGGTGCCTGGCAAACGGCGTTGCTAACGATCATATACTCCAGCCAGACTATCTACGTTACTGAATCAATCGCTGCGAAATTTCTGCTTTCCTATAATATTAGTGCCATAAATAGCCCAATGTTGACGGACTTTCTTTGAACTTTGTAAGAAATTTTTATGCAAACACGGTTTTCAGCGGTTTAAGGGCAAGGTTAAAGAAAAAAGTGCGGAAATTCTCTAAACGCTGCCTGCGTCGTGCGATTGGCTGCACGCTATACGCTATACGCACTAAGAACGCCGTCTCACGGAGACCTTGCCATTTACTATTTACGATTTACGATTGACTATTTACAAAATACGACTTGAAAACTATGTTCATCCGCAGTTAATTGACATGCGGCGAGTCACGGAGATTTTCTTAGAATATGACGGAATTTGCCCGCCTTTATATGTTTAGATTCGTATAATAGTTAACGAATTCGTATTTCGTATGTGGTATGTAGTATGTCGTGAATTGAGAATTTAGAATGTATAATTGAGAAATATAGAAGAAAAAAGGCAGAATAATGAAAAAAACAGGTGAAAAAGAGTAGAAAACGACGAAAAATTGAGCTTAATTTGAAAAAACAAAGCCAATTTCCAGAGGGGCGAAATGAGTGTAAAACCACTGATAACAAGGGGATACGAGAAATATATTGGATTGGACACTTGGTGAAAACAAACCCAAACAAAGCCAATTTATGTTAGCCCCCAGCATTGCTGGGGGTTTGAAAAGGAATTTGAAAAAACAAAGCCAATTTGCCGCTGGGCAAATCGGCGCATATTCTTATATGAAAGGAACTTATGGCAATAAATCGGCCTGCGGGGCGCAAAAAAACAAAGCCAATTCAAAGCCAAACAAAGCCAATATTAGACGATACAGCGTTTTAATCCGGAAGGATTGAGATTGCCGCAGTCGCCCGCCCCCAAGGGGCAAGCTCCTTCGCAATGACATTGGTGGGTTATTTTCGTTTCTATGCATCCTGAGAATCTGGTCAGGTGCTCGCAATGACGCATTTATTTTGCTTTTTATTGTTTTTGCCGCTGATAGCCGATATAATTCTCAGGGAGAGTGGGCCTGTGATAAAATAGCAGGCTTATATAGCAGTTTTTGGCCTCATTTAGGACATTTTAAATGGCTAAGAGTAAAAGCAAAGCTGAAAAAGTGGTATTGGCATACAGCGGCGGGCTGGATACCAGCGTGATTCTGCCGTGGCTGAAGGAAACCTACGGATATGAAGTGATTGCATTCGCGGCTGAATTAGGCCAGGGCGATGAACTGGCCGGCATTAAACGCAAGGCGTTGGCAAGCGGGGCGTCCAAGTGCATAGTCAAGGACCTGCGCAGGGAATTTGTCCAGGATTATGTCTGGCCGATGCTCAAGGCGGGTGCGGTCTACGAAGACAAATATCTGTTAGGGACAAGCATCGCCCGGCCATTAATCGCTAAGCACCAGGTGGATGTAGCCCACGCCGAAGGCGCCACAGCCGTCGCTCACGGCGCAACGGGCAAAGGCAACGACCAGGTGCGGTTCGAAGTGACCTTTATGGCGCTGGATCCATCACTGAAAATTGTCGCTCCCTGGAAGGACCCGAACTTCAAGCTGACTTCCCGCGAGGCGGCGGTCGATTATGCCAAAAAGCATAAAATCCCCGTCGATCAGACCAAGAAAAAAATCTACTCGCGCGACCGTAATCTCTGGCATATCAGCCACGAAGGAGCCGACCTGGAAGACCCCGCGAATGAGCCGAAAGATGACTTATTCGTAATATCCCGGCCGGTCTCGAAGACGCCTGATAAGCCGGACTATGTGACAGTCGGTTTTTTTGAAGGCATTCCCGCCAAGCTTAACGGCAAGCTAACCAGCGGCGTTAAAATGATCGAAGCACTGAACGAACTCGGCGGCAAACACGGCGTCGGCCAGGCGGACCTCGTCGAAAACCGGCTGGTCGGCATAAAGTCGCGGGGAGTCTATGAGACGCCGGGCGGCACCATTCTCATGACGGCTCACAGTGCCCTGGAGACTTTGACGCTGGATAGAGAGACTTCGCATTACAAGCAGCAGATCGCCCTGAAATACGCTGAACTGGTTTATTACGGCCTGTGGTTTTCGCCGTTGCGCGAGGCCCTTGACGCGTTTGTCGACGTGACCCAGCGCAACGTGACCGGCGAAGTCAGGATGAAACTTTTCAAAGGCCAATGCACGCTGGCAGGCGTAAAAAGTCCGAACAGCCTGTACCAGACCGACCTGGCAAGTTTCAAGATGGGCGCAGAGTACGATCCGACAGATGCGACCGGCTTTATCCGCCTGTTCGGCCTACAGACAAAAGTCGCCGCCATCCTTCGCCAGAAAAAACAGAAGGGCTTAAAACCGTAAGAAGATAAACGATGATATACTGCTTATGCAATGGAGGCGTTGTGGCAGTACCTGATTGGATTTGGTTTGTTTTTATTTTTGCGTTTGGCTGTTGCATAGGCAGTTTTCTGAACGTAGTCATTTATCGCATGCCACGCGATAAGTCTCTGGTAACTCCGCCTTCATCGTGTCCTTCGTGCGGCAAACACATTCGTTTTTATGACAATGTACCGCTGTTTTCGTGGCTGCTTTTGGGCCGGAAGTGCCGGTATTGCAAAGTGCCGATTTCACCTCGCTATTTTCTCATCGAGCTGCTGACAGCCGTGGTGTTTCTCGGCCTGTTTATTTTGTATTTTAATACTAATTTGCGAGAAGAGCTCCAGCCATTTCCGGGCCGGTACTGGCTTATTTATCTTCTGCACATAATTTTGTTATCGGCTTTTATCGCTGCCTCAGCCATTGACCTGGAGCATTGGATCATTCCGCTGTCAATCTGCTGGCTCGTGACCGTCGTCGGCCTCATCGGCTCGGCCGTCGGGCCGTATATCATTGATATTACTATGATTCGCAAGCATTCACTTCTACCGAGCGCCTCTGCTACCACGGGCTCGCTGGCACTCGGCGCAGCGATAGGGCTGGCCATATCATGGGGACTGCTGGCGAGCGGTCTGCTTAAGAGAAGCTATGAAACAGATGAACACGCCGAAGGAAACCAGGTTAAGCAGAAAGATAATGCGGCAAAGGACGATTCGGCCGGGTCAGTGGAGGAAATCCCGGAGCAGCAATTTAACCATCGGCTGGAGGCGTTCAGAGAAATCATCTTCTTAATGCCGATAATCGTCTGCTCGCTGGCAGCCTACTGGATTATCAGCAGTACGGTCTCGATAGAGTCACAGAATAATTTTCCAGCACAACATCCTGTCGTAGCAGGATTTCTGGGCAGTCTGTGGGGTTACTTCATAGGCTGTGGAATTGTATGGGGCGTCCGAATCTTTGGCACATTTGCCTTCGGTAAAGAGGCTATGGGGCTCGGTGATGTGCATCTGATGGGCGCCGCCGGGACGGTAATCGGACCGATTCTTGTTGTTGTAGCGTTCTTCATCGCGCCGTTTTTCGGCCTCGCATGGGCCGGCTTTCAAATGTTTTTTAAAAAAATTCGACAAATTCCCTACGGCCCCTTCTTGTCTTTGGGTATATTTGTTGTTATGATTCTACATGATTTGATTTTGAACCGGATAGATTTTATTTTCTATCATTGAAAAAAAGGGTTTTATTTCAGTATTATAAGGAGATATCAAATGCGAGCTACCAACAAAAAAACAATCGCTCTGCTAACCTGTTTCGTACTTATTACTCTTCTGCCCGGCTGCGTCAACTGGGAGAAAAGATATGGAGCTCTGAGCGTAGAACATGAGAATCTGAAGGGTCTGCTCGATCGCGAAAGGTCGGAAAAGGGCATGCTTGCCGATCAGGTTACACAGGGCCAGCAGACAATCGAGGAACTGCAAAGGCAGATCGAACAGCAAAGCAAAACGCCGGCTGATGCAACAGGCTTCGGCGAGGGTTATGATGTAGCTTTTGATGCGGCTGCAGGGACAATCACGGTAACGCTTCAGAATTCAATACTGTTCGATTCAGGACAAGCCATATTAAAGAAAGCAACCAGTGTCGAGCTTGATCATATTCGCTCAGTGTTGCGGCAGAAATACAACGGAAAACAGATAGATGTGATTGGGCATACCGATACAGATCCTATCAAAAAGTCGAAATGGAAAGATAACTGGGAACTTTCCGCTCAGCGTGCTCTTACCGTGGCCAGATATCTGATACAGCGTGGATTGCCCGAAGACAAGATCAGGGCGGTGGGCTGTGGAGAAAGCAGGCCTATCGCTTCGAACGCAAACGCCACCGGCAAGGCTAAAAACCGCAGAGTCGAAATCGTGGTGAATATAAGAGGATAAAAGCCTCCGGATCCGCGCCAGTTATGGCTGTGCCGGCTATTTCTTAAAAACATCGGTTTTAGTCATGCCATTTTTATCGATGAAAACGGTAATGGCCCCATCTTCAGATGTATAGAGTAACCTGGCATCGGTCGGGATGGACCTCACCGATTCTATGTCACGACCCATTCTTTCATACTGCCTTCGACTGCAACTGCACATTAGAATATCGGCATCGAGATGTTTCAGGAACTCGACGTCCAGCGTCGAAGCTGAGCCGTGGTGTGGAACAACGACGACATCCGCTTTAAGATCGGGGTTTAGCCATAGAAGCTCCTTTTGTGCAAATTCTTCGATGTCGGAGCATAAAAGTATCTTTACGCCGGCAAATTCGATTAGTGAAACCAGCGATTTGTCGTTGTCACTTAAATCCTCATTATTATAAAGCTGTTCATTCGGCCATAATATTTTTATGCTCGCGCCGGCGCTCAGGTTCAAGTCCGCTCCTATGCGTTTTATTTCAAGGCCTTTCTCGATCAGGCAATCGTTTAGAAACTCTGCCGTCCCCCACACATCCTTCCCGTCGAAAAAGGCCCGATTAGCATAGACGCTTCTTACGTTGCAGTTTTCAACAACCTCCGGAATGCCGTTGATATGGTCAGTGTCGTTATGGCTGACGAGCAGAGCGTCGATTTTTCGTATTCCAATGTAATCCAGATACGGCGATACAATTCGTGTGCCGATGTCGTTTCCATAGAGCGAGCCCGCATCGAATAAGACGTTGGCTTTGCCCGGAAGTTGTGCCAGGATTGCCTGGCCGTGACCGACGTCGAGACAGGTCAGCACGAGATTGTCCCGATGAGTCCTATGCCATTTTAGTGCGCCGAAGTAAATTATTAACGAACACATCATAAAGGTGCAGATTGCTCTTTTTATCACGGGCCGGCGAAAATACGCATAGCCGGCAAAAACAATGATGCAATAGTACAGAACGACAGGCACAAGTGACACCCGGCCGACGAGTATTTGCGAAATATCTGCTTGCGCTATGAGTTTTACTGCCCAGACAAGAACGTCCGAGAGAAATGTTGCTGCGATGCCTAAAATCCAGCTCAACGTAGGCAGCAGGAAAAACAACAGCATCTTCATAAAACCCAGGGTCAGGATCGCGGCAACTAATGGAAAGACCAGCACCGTCCAGATACCCGCCAGCGGATTGATTGTGTAAAAATGATACAGCAAAATGCCCGCGCCACCCAGCCAGGCTGCGACACCTGCTGAGAGTAGTCGCAATGAATACGGTCCCAGCCTTGGAACCATGCGGAAAGATACCATTGTCTTCGGGTCTTTTTTACGCCAACGCAGGCCAGTTAATTTTTCGTGTAGAAAAAAGTGGAGTCGTTCACAGAAAAGCAGAAGTCCGAGCACCGCGGCGAACGATAGCTGCCAGCCTGCCTCGAACAACTGCGTCGGCCTGATCAGCAAGAGAATGATCGCCGCTAACGATAATGTGTTGATGGGATTGGAACGTCGGCGGAAAATAATCGATGCACAGAACACCCAGCATATAATTGCCGCCCTTAAGGTCGGCGCTCTCGGAGGGACAACCAGCAGGAAAACAACGACCGCAATGGCGCAGATTACCGCTCGGGCCGGCTTCATGAATCCTGCCGTCTTACACAGCCACCAGATAATCCCGACCAGAATTCCGAGATGCATTCCGGATAGACTGATAAAATGCAGCAGGCCTGTCTTGCGAAAGGCCCTATATGTGTCACTGTCGATATCCCGCCTGTAACCCAACAGCAATGCCTGTAACAACCCACGGCTGGTCTGCTCCTGGGGCAGGTCACCCACCAAAGCGCTCGTTGCCGCCCGCCTTAATCGATATTTGAACCTTGCGAAAGCTCCGGCAGGGGAGCTTTGTAGTAATTCGATGCCGCCGCGTGATTCGATATATACTCCGACAATTACATTTCTCCTCGCCAGGTAGGCAGCGGTATCGAACTGGCCCGGATTCGTGGGCGGCCCGAATCTGTCCAGCCAGCAATAGGCCTGGATATTGTCGCCGGGCTGCAAGTCCAGCACAGGCTCGCCTACCAGCACACGGACGGTCCCGGCAACTCTCGCCCAGCCGACAACGCTCTCGATTTCAGTAATCTTAAGATAAAAACTGCTGGTCGGGTCACTGGGTTTGAACCGGGCAAATTCCCAGTCGGGATATTTGCTGATGTAAGGCTCAGTGACAAGAGTTCCTCGAATTGCCGCCAGCTTCGGCTCATCGGCGAGCAGATTGCGGATATCATTCGGCTCCGGCTGATGAAAACTGCTCAGCCGAATCGCTCCGAGACAGATAAAACAGGCCAGGGCAAGGTACGCCGTGACGTATCGCCCAACGGAGGAAAATTGTGGCATGACAAAGGATAAAACGGTCGCCACCGCCAGCACGGCAAGCAATATTGACCAGATATAGACCGACACGCCGGACTTCTCTTGTGCCAGGATGCCCGCTATTAAACCGATAGCGACAAATACAAGAGGACACGTGCTGATGACTCGCTCGTGAAAATTCGGGCCCGTTAATTGCCTATCGATGAGTTCCAATTTCCGCCGGATGTCATCCATGACAAGACAGCCTACAGGCTCAAAGGGCAAGACTCAAGTGCAATTTTGCCGGCTTATTTCTTCCAACCGGGTCCGCGCACAACCCGGCCGGGTTTGGCGCCGGTATGTTCGCCGTCTTTCAGTACCTGTGTGCCGTTAACGAAAACATGGACCATGCCAGTAGCGTACCGGTGCGGCTTTTCATACGTCGCATGATCGGAAATCGTATCCGGATTGAAAACGACTATGTCGGCGTAATATCCTGTTTCAAGTTTTCCCCGCCGATCGAGTTTGAGATTGTCGGCCGGAAGTGACGCCAAACGCCTGACCGCCTCGGCAAGTGTGATGACCTTCTCCTGTCGGACATATTTGCCGAGCAACCGGGCGAAATTCCCGTACGCACGGGGGTGCGTGCTTGATTTCAGGAAGACTCCCTCTGGGGCTGATGAACCAGCGTCGGAACAAAAGCTGACCCAGGGAAGCTTGATCTGCTTCTTTACATTTTCCTCGGACATCAGAAAGTAAATCGTGCTGACCCTGCTGTCGTCTTCTATCACAAGGTCGATCGCTGTTTCTTCGGGCGATTTTCTTCTCATGCCGGCGACCTGGGCAAGCGTTTTCCCGGCGAGATGCCTGAGCCTCTCGTTTTTGAATCCTACCAGGAGAACATTTTCAGGCGAGCCGGCAAGAAGATACAGATTTTCCCATTCGTCGGTGGGTGTGGACATCTCCCGCAAAACCCGCCGCCTGATTGCCGGATCTTTCAGCCGCGTCACCCATGCACGATGTCCCCCGGCCTGAACCCAGGGAGGCATCGCGGCGTCGAGGCCGGTGGCCCCCGCCGTATAGGTATACATATCCGCCGTAATCCTGAATCCTTCGGCCCGGGCCTTGTCAATCCTTTCAATCATAGCATCGAGTTTAGGCCAATTCGCTTTGCCGGCGGCTTTCATGTGATAAACTTCGGCGGCGACGTTTGCCTTTCGTGCGATAGTTATCAATTCGTCCACGGCTTCGAGCAGATTGTTGCCTTCACTGCGAAGGTGTGAAATATATATCCCGCCGTACCGGCCCACCACCTCGGCAAGAGCGACCAGCTCATCCGTATCGGCATACACGCCGGGAGCGTAAATTAGAGCCGAGCCGACGCCCAACGCTCCCTCCCGCATTGCCTGGCCGACCAATCGCCGCATCTGTTGAAGTTCCATATAAGTCGGCGTCCTGTCCTGATATCCGAGAGCGTGAACACGAATGGTCGCTGCGCCGACGAAAGAGGCCACGTTGGTCGATACGCCTTTTCTTTCAAGGTATTCGAGATATTCTCCGAGTGTGGTCCATTCGACGTCGAACTTTATGTCCCCCTGAGATTCGAGCATGTCCCGCTTCATCACCTCGTTGAGAGGCCCCATCGAGAATCCTTCACCCATAACTTCGAGAGTCACGCCCTGGCGAATATCGCTCTGCGATCTGCCGTCCTCAATAAGAGAGTCGGTCGCCCAGCTCAGCATATTGATAAAACCCGGCGCTACGGCAAGACCTTGTGCATCAATCACCAAATCCGCACCGGCATCGAGCTGCCCGATAACTGCGATACGATCATCTTGAATTGCAACATCGGCAACATAAGAAGATCCGCCGGAACCATCATAGATCCGCCCTGATTTTATTACTACATCATAGGCCCCGAAACAGTCGGAAACACAGATACTTAATACAATCAGTGTTGCACAGAAGAATAAACCAACTCTTCGCATGATTTTCTCCTGCCACTAAGGCGGTCCGCTCACAAGGTACGCGAAAAAAAGCGGCAACAGGGCTGCCGGTCAGATTTAGAGTTCTATGTACTGCTTGGGCTCGAATGCAGATGTCATTGACCATGTTGTGGCCTTGCCGTTCTTCAGGACGTAGGGGATCATGACCTCGTAGCCCTGGAGCTCGATCCATGGTTTCAGGAACGGGAAGTCTTCGAGAATCTGTTTCTTCAACTCCAAATCGTCAAGCATCTCCACGGTGCCTTCGATGCGGACCTGGCGGTTTTCATCGCCTGCAGCGAAAAAGCACATTTCGACCGCCGGATTGGCCTGCAATTGTTTGTTGACATCCTTGTCCCTGCCGGTGGTGAACAAGATACCGTTCTGGTCGGCTTTACATACCATCATCATACGCGTATGAGGCTGACTGCCATCGGTTGTGGCAAGACTGAACATAGGATTTTTCTTTGCGAATTCGAGGACTTCTTCTTTGGTCATGATCATGCTCCCTGGATTACTAAGGTTGAATGATTTTTTCTTTGCCATTCATATATGGGCGGAGAACTTTGGGTATCGTTATTGAGCCGTCGGAGTTCTGGTAAAGCTCCATGATGGGGATCAGGACTCGCGGCGAAGCGATGACGGTATTGTTAAGCGTGTGACAGAAAACATTCTTCTTGGTAGCAGGCTCTTTGTAGCGGAGATTCATTCGCCGGGCCTGAAATTCATAGAACTTGCTGGCGCTGTGGGTTTCGCAATAATTGCCGCGTGAGGGCATCCATGTCTCGATATCGAATTTCTTGGCCTGGCCTCGTCCGAGATCGCCCGTGCAGACGTTGACGATACGGTAGGGCAGCTCGAGAGCCTGCATTACGGCCTCGGCGTTAGCTAAAATTTCTTCGTGGAATTTTCTGCTCGTCTCGGCACTGTTTTCGCAGATCACGACCTGCTCGACTTTGTCGAACTGATGGATCCGGTACAGGCCATAGGTGTCTTTGCCCGCGGCGCCGGCCTCTCGCCGAAAGCAGCTCGACAAAGCGACGTACTTCAACGGCAGCTCGTCGGCGCTCAAAATCTCACCCATCCGGTAAGCCGTCAGCGGGACCTCCGCGGTACCGACCAGGTTAAGCTGGTCTTTCTCCATCCGGTAGGTCTGCTCTTCGGAGCCGGGGTAGTAGCCCGTCCCACGCATCGCCTCATCTTTCATAAGAAGCGGCACCGATAAGGGGACATAACCTTTGCCGACCATACAATCCATCGCGAACCGCAGGACCGCCCAGTGCAGCAGGGCACCGTCACCTTTCAGGAAATAATTTCTTGACCCCGCTAATTTTACACCACGCTCGATATCCATCATGCCCAGTGCCAGGCCCAGTTGAACGTGGTCTTTAAGCTCGAAATCGAACTGGGGTATTTCGCCCTCTTTCCGTATTTCGGTATTTTCCGTATCGTCCTTGCCTAACGGCACATCATCATCCGCCGGCTGAGCAACCTGCTGCATAATCTGATCGAACTGAGGCTGGAGACTCTTTATCTCATCCTGAAATTTTGCTTCGTTTTTCTTGTGCAGACTCAGCTTACCTATAGCATTGGTTCTTTCGTCTCGGGACAGTTTCGGTATTGATTTACCGAGCTTGTTTTTTTCGGTGGCGATATACTGTAGTTTCTTTTTGTTTTCTTGAATATCAGCATCTACGCTGAGCAGATGGTCAATATCCACGTCAAAGTGTTTATCTCTTGCAGCTTTTTTGAACTTTTCCGGGTTGTCTCGAATTTCTTTAATATCAATCATAATTCGTATCGCGTAAACCGGCGGTAAAAACGCCGGCTAAATATTATTCATATCTTTTTACGATTACAACATTATTCTGTCCGCCGAAACCGAAGGACTCGTTTATTACGATGTTGACCGGCATTTTTCTGGCTTTGTTGGGGACATAATCCAAATCGAGTGCAGGATCGGGATCGTTCAGATTCGTTGTGGGCGGAACGATGTTGTCCCGGATTGCCAGGACACAGGTAATCATCTCGGCGGCGCCGGCGGCGCCTATCAAATGGCCCAGCATGCTCTTGACGCTGCTGGCAGGGATGTTCTTCGCTTCTTCCTTGAATACGGCTTTGATGGCCTTGGTCTCGACCGAATCGTTCTCGACGGTACTCGTGCCGTGGGTATTGATGTAATCGATGTCCTTATATGTAATGCCCGCATCAGCGAGTGCCGCGTTTATCGCCAGGGCCGCACCTCTGCCTTCTTCGTGCATATCGGTGACACGGAAAGCATCCGAACTGCTGCCGTAGCCGATGACTTCGGCCAGTATTTCGACACCTCTCTTTTTCGCAGAAGTGAGGGATTCAAGGATAAGTATCGCTGCGCCTTCACCGAGTATGAAGCCGTCCCTGCTGACAGAGAACGGTCTCGATGCCGTCTCGGGACTGTCATTTCTCGTTGACAGGGCGGTCAGACGATTGAAACCCGTCAGACCTAGCGGGTGTATCATCGAATGCGCGCCGCCTGCTATGACCACATCGGCGTCGCCTTTGCGAATCAGCATAGTCGCCTCGCCCGCAGCCTGCGTACTGGCGGCACAGGCCGTCAGACAACTACGTGTCGGCCCGCGGGCACCGGTTAGCATGGCCAGATGAGCGGCAGGCATGTTCGGCTCCTGCTCAAGCTCGCGCATCGGGCTCATCCGCCCGAAAGCAACTTGTGCCCACCGGCCCCAGTCCATCTTGTCTTTCTCTGAGTCCCATCCTTCGGCGATTGCGGCAAAAAATACATCATTGTCAACGGAACCTTCGCCCGCTCCCAGATAGATTCCCAATCTGCTGCGGTCTATTCCATCGGTCGGCTCGTCTGTTTCCACATCAATCGCCGCCTGCCGGCAGGCCTGGGCTGCCGCCCCGACGACAAAGCCGGAGCCTCGGTTGCTGTGTTCGTGCAGTTGAGGATTCTTCGTATATTGTGAATGGTCGTAGTCTTTGACTTCGGCATCGAATGTTGTGGGAAACGTCGAAGCGTCGAAAATCGTGGTCTTAGCCGTTCCGCTTTTACCTGCTAATATGGCTTGCCAAAGCGTCTCAACATCGTGCCCCAGGGGGCAAACAATTCCCATTCCGGTTATTGCTACTCTTTCAGTCATTCGTTACGTCTCTGATATTTCTGTTATCAATAATATATTAAACAACGAATATCGAATACTGAATATTGAATATCGAACTTCCAAGTAACTATATCAACGCTTTCCACTTGTGTTGCGTTTATTTTTTTCTGCTGTTTTTACACTTTTAACAAAAATTGAGATTAATTCATCGCATTCGGTTATTAGTGATTCCGTCTGACTTCCAGACTTGGTCATACGTTTGCGGTGAATAATCTGTAACCATATTTTCGTTTCTCTTAGCTCTTTTAGGACTATTTTAATCTTGTGAATGAAATCATTGCGAGATTCAGCACTTTGAGCCTCGCCATAATTCGGTGCTGGGGACGTTCCACAACGAACCAACTGGCCTGCTATGTGGTTCCCAGTACGTGTATTCGCTAAAGTCTCAACTAAGTCTATGATACGTACAGCAAAGTCAATCAATCGTTTTTCAAGATCATACTTTTTGTCCATATCTGATTCTTCCTGCATTTGCGAATCGATCCATCCACTTCATTATTCAATATTCATTATTCGACATTGGATATTCAATATGTTTTCTTTAATACAACAGCAGCGGTCTGTCCGCCGTAGGTATAGCTACAGCACAAAACAAAGCGGATATTTTTCTCTTGCGGCTGATTGACAATATTCAGATTGCAGCCGGCGGCTTTTCTGTCGCAGTTTTTCGCAGCGGGGATTTTTCCATCTCGCATAGCACAAAGTGCAGCGATAACATCAACCGCTCCGCTTGCCGCACCCGTGTTGCTCAGCATGCTTTTGGTCGGCCAGACGGGTATTTTCTCCGCTGCGTCACCGAGTACCGCCTGGATTGCTTTTGCTTCGGCCAGGTCATCAGCCGGTATTCCCGTGCCGTGCGGGATGATCAGGTCCAAATCATCCGGACGGATCTGCGCTTCGGCCATGGCCTTTTCTATGGCGATCCGAATACCCTTACCGTCAGGCTCGATATGTTCATAAGCAGGATTGATGCTGTTGCTTTGTCCGAGGCCGACGAGTTCAGCATAAATTTTTGCATCTCTTTTCTCGGCATGTTTCAGTTCTTCGAGTATCACAACGCCGGCGGCTTCGCCGAAAACCGAGCCTTTGGCGTCGGCATCAAAAGGCCTGCAGGCGGAGTCGGGCTCATCATTGTTTTCGCTTGTGACTCTCTTCAGCAGGCACTGGCGAATCATAATTATCGGATTGACTTTTGCCTCTGCGCCACCGGCCAGAGCAATGTCACTGCCACCGCGGGCAATAATCTGGGCCGCTTCAATTATCGCCAGGTGCCCGGCCGTCTCGGCACAGGTAATTGTATTGCTCGGACCCTGTATATCGTGAATAATCCCGACATGGCACGCGAGCATATTGGGCAGATATTTCAACAGCCATAAAGGAGTGACCAGACCGAGACCATCGGTGCCCCATTTGCGAATGTCGAATATGCCATCTGTCACGCTTGCCGCCACGGCGGGGGCCAGCTCGACCAGGTCGCAGCTTATCAGGCCGGCGCCGAGATTGATTGCCACACGCTCGGGGTCAACGTTGATATTCTCCGGATCGATACCTTTGGTGACAAGGCCGGCGTGGATAAAAGCTTCGTTTGCCGCGATTACGGCCAGTTCGATGTCTCTGGACATAAGCTTAGTGGCTTTGCGATGGGTCTTCGGCACATAATCCCGGATTTTATAATCGGGGACCTGACCGGCAACTTTACAACTGAAGCCCACGGGATCAAATGCCGTAATTGTATCTATCCCAACCCTGCCGGCACAAAGAGAATCCCACGTGTCACCGGCGGTTAGTCCGAGCGGAGTGATTTGTCCAAAACCTGTTATTGCTACACGAGCGGAATCCATCAATCTTGCTCCGACTCTTTCCCGGCACCGGCAAGCACATCCCGCAGAAGCGACTTAAAAACAGATGTGTCGGCGCCGAATACGAAGTTTTCTTCCGGAAATTCTTTGCCTCCCAGGTTCTGGTCTATATGGCTGAACATCAAATCGATCTCGGCGATTAACTTTTCCGAACGTGTAATCCGACCGCTTGTGCCGGCCGCTTCATGAGCGATTGATTCGATTGTCGCTTCCAATATGATTGTATCGCCCGGCTTTATGTAGTCGAAAAAGACGGCTTTCTTGATCTTTGCAAGTATGACTTTTTCCTGAAATTTCTTTGCCTCGCCGACGAGAATCCCCGCCGTCTGGGCCATTGCTTCAATACACAAGCTCTCCGGCATTACCGGGAATCCGGGAAAATGGTCGTGCAGATGCTCTTCGGCAAGCGTGACGTTCTTGAGCGCCACGGCACGTTTGCCGCTCTCGAAATCAATAAATTTATCTATCCAAATCCAACGCATTTATCGCCGGGGCTCTCTTTTCGCGGCGGATTGCAAATCGGCAGCCCCGCCTATATTAAAGTTAGCGGCAGATTGACTTTGAACCATTCTGCCGCTGAGACTATAAAGACGATTTTCGCTGCGATGATTAAGCAGCATTGAGCTTATTCTCAACGAAGTTGATGATTGCATTGACGGTGAATAAATCACCCATTTTGTTAATATCGGGATCTTTCTCGAATTCCGACAGGTCCGTATGAGGCATCTTTTCCCGCAGTTCGGCCAGGCCCTTTTCGGTTAATTTGCCGTTGTGGATAAATTCGGAATTGTTCATCAGATCCTCAGCGGGAAACAACTCTTCCCGGGGGATTTTAATTCCGAAAGCTTTTTCCAGTCGAAACACGATGTCCAAAAAGTCAATACTCTCGGCTCCCAAGTCTCCCATTAAGGTCGCTTCAGTCTTAACCTCATCGTCGTCAACTCCCAGCGCCTCGATCAGAACTTCCCGAACTTGCTGTTCAATTTCGTCGCGACTCATTGCCATGCTTAGTCTACCTCCAGAATTTTTAATTGCGTAACAATCCTTGTTAAATGACTTTGATTCTCGATTATTTGCCTATAAACGACGGAATTACCTTAGCAGTTCCCACCGTTTTTTCAAACTCTCAATGACCTGGGCATCTACCGGCGCCATTGCCGAATCTTTATCCGCTAAATTAAAATGTTTCAGGGCGAACCGTGCCTCGATAATTTTCTCGCCTTCCGACATACCAACGCCGGAGAAGCTGCTGACGTTTTCTTCGATAGTCCTGGCTTTGACCGTATATTCTATCTGGGAACCGGGTACCAGAAAGCTCTTATACTTTACATTCCTTGCCTGTTCAAGCAATATCATGCTGTGAGCGAAATTTTCCATCCGTCGCACCAGCCACGATGCCGATTCTATCAGTCCTTCCAGCAGAAGCACGCCGGGCAGGACAGGGAACGTCGGAAAGTGGTCGGCCAGATATTCCTCAGCCAGAGAAACGTTCTTGACCGCCCTGATTTGCTTGCCGGCTTCCAGCGAAATAATCTTGTCAATTAGTATAAATCTCATAAATCAGTATTTAGTCGTTAGTGTTTAGTATTTAGCCGGCGGTATCACTGCCGGTTTTCATCAACTACAATATAAAATCCGCAATAAGATACACAAGAAGCAATTGTTTTTCCAGCGTTTTTTCGCTTTCTCCGCACTTTCTGTATAAATCAGTGAAAGTATATAGCAAGAGCATCTGGATTTTATCCCGGTTTTTTGGTATAATAATCAAATGGGCAGGTTAGATTAATGTCAATATATTATCGGCGTTGAGAGCACAAAAGAGAGTTTCAGGGAGCGGTGAGTGTATATCAGGTTTTTGATATCAATGTTTGTTCTGCTGGCGAGTCTTACAAGCGTCGGATGGTCTGAGCCTTTAAAAATCATCATCGTAACCGGCGATGCCGAATCTGAACGAGGCTACACCGAATTCCTGCAGGAACTCTACAGAGGAAATGTCGAAGTTAATCTTGACGCCGACAGATACAACGAAGACCTCAGCGACAAAAAAAAGCTCGAGCTCGAAGCCGCCGACCTGGTTATTGTCTCACGGGACCTCTCCAGCAAAGATTATAACGCCGACGCCGAGTTCTGGAGCGGACTGGGCGTGCCTATCCTCAATCATAATATCAAACTCGCCCGAAGCGATGGGTATAAATACTGGGACTGGCTGGCTGGCAACGATATAAGCACAATTGCGTTTACACATCTGGCCGTCACCTATGCCGACGATGAGATATTCGCAGGCGTCGATACTTCTTCCGGCTCCGTGGAGATATTCACATCGGGCAAAGAAATCGACCACTCGAACCAGGCATCCGCAGGCAGCGGCAGAGTCGTGGCCACCTGCAACGGCAGCGTTGTAATCGCCCGCTGGCTCGGCAATGAGACGCTTTATTATGATAATTCTTATTACGCCCCCGGTGCCGCTCGCGTATTCTTCGCGCTGCCGAAAAAGACATACGAGTTCTTCGACGATGCTACCGAGCAGGCAAAGTTGATGCTGGAAAACGCCGTGCTTTCGCTGCTGCCTATAGACCGGCCGGCCGGCGATATCGACTACGACGGCGATGTCGACTTCCACGATTACGCTATTTTCGCGGGCTGCTGGAAGCATTCCGGACTCACCGAAAACTCCCCCTGCATTCAGGCCGACCTTACAGGCGATACGAATATAGATACGGATGATTTGGTATTATTTGCCGATTCATGGCTCATGGGCATTGATACAACCGTCCCCGAGCCGAATATTATGAGCTGGCAAGTCGAACCGGTGACTACATCGACATCCTCGATATATGCCGAAGCAACTCCCGCCGCCGATACTCAAAACGGCATCGAGTATTACTTCCAATGCACATCCGGCAACGGGCCGGACAGCGGCTGGCAGTACAGCAACATTTTCGAGCCGAACGGCTTGGCCATGGGCACGCAATACTCCTACAGCGTTAAGGCCCGCGATACTTCAGGCAACCTCAATGAGACCGACTGGTCAATCCCTGTAACGACCAGTACGTTCAAAATATTCTATGAAATCGCAGATGCCTCCGCTGCGGTGGTCCTCGCACCTGACCTTTTTATCGTGGCTGGCGACGAAAAAAGCAAGCTCAGGGTATACGATATCAACAATCCGGGCTCCGCTGCGATTGCCGACGCAAAAATCGGAGACTATTTGAATATTGATCCCTGCCACCCTGAGATCGACATCGAAGGCGCAACATGGTTTAACGGCCGAATTTTCTGGATAACATCGCACGGCAGAAACAGGGACGGCAAATACTGGTACAGCCGCAATCAGTTCTTTGCAACGACCGTCACTCTTGAAGGCAACGAGCTAAACGTCACGGTAGACGGCAATTATACGAACCTGTTAGATGATCTTATAGCATACGATTCGATATACAACCTGGGTATTGCCGATGCAATCGGTGTAGTTGACGGCCACGTCGACACGAACAATATTCCCGAGCTTGCCCCGAAAGATCAGGGGCTGAACATCGAAGGACTCTGTGCCGCCGCCGACGGCAGCTCCATCCTCATCGGTTTTAGAAATCCAAGGCCGAAGGTCGAGGGCAAAAAGCTGGGACTTATCATCCGGCTCAACAATCCTGAAGCAGTGGTCCTAAGCGGAGCGGTCCCGGACTTTGCTCCGCCGCTGGCCGTGGACCTTGACGGCTTCGGCATACGCAGCATGGAATACTCGCACACGCTCGGCCAATACCTGATCATGGCCGGCTCACAGAAATCCGGCTCCAAAAAACCCCTGCAAACACTCTATAAATACCATATGGCGACAGGCCTGCTGACCAAAATGGCGGATTTCCCATTTATTACGCCCGAAGCGATGTTCCAGTTCCCAGGCGACAATGAAATCCACCTGCTCAGCGACGATGGAACATTGCCGGTAGATACCCCCGACGGCCCTATCGAGAACAAATACCTGCCCAAAGAACAAAGAACCTTCCGCGCCCACCAGATAACGCCATAGGTCGCCAATTTAGAATTTAGAGCTTAGAATTTAGAATACCTAAGGCATAAATTTCCGGGCAACGGCCGGTATATTGGCTTTGAATTGGCTTTGTTTTTTCGCCGTCCCAAAGCGTTAAATTGGGTGCTCGCTTAACATAGTGTGCATCCATGTCTCATTACATAGTTCCAGAACTGTTGCCAACGGCCCGTAGTGAGCTTCAATGTTCGCAAGGCCAGAACGCAACTCGCTCCGGCATCTTTCCACC